>Ga0209830_10000024_pt1 | contig 185843 bp, 168 predicted proteins | sample ArcticOcean_MG_C_12_FD_187439 | JGI IMG/M metagenome (GOLD analysis project Ga0209830, IMG submission 187439) | Marine microbial communities from western Arctic Ocean - ArcticOcean_MG_CB8_130 (SPAdes) (version 2) | ecosystem: Environmental > Aquatic > Marine > Oceanic | place: Arctic Ocean...
GTGACCTCCGCACTTTTTGTTTACTCGAACATCGAGCTAACTAGAGCTCGATTAAAAACACAGTACGGAAGGTCATGCTTGCACCGCGCGCGTAACGCGCGTTCCCGTAAAGAGAAAGAACTCGTTCGGTCGTTAGCTATTTATTTTGTGCAAACTTTTATTTTTACATCGCGCGTTGGTGTACATCGGGGGAAGCTGGGAGTCTTCGTTTTTACGAATCAGGAACCTCTTCGTTTTTTGTTTTCGCCGCCGCCGCCGCCGCCGCCGCCGCCGCCTCCGCCGTTGCCGCGTACCTTTTCCGTTCCTCCGCGACCCGCCGTCGTTCTTTGTCATCCTTAATCGCTTCCTTGGCCCGGTCCTTCTGCGCCTGAACCTCGTTCTTTTCCCGGTGTTTTTCGCGGTCCCACCGCTCCGTTTTCTCAACCGCCAACGCCGAGGCTTTGCCTAACACGTCCTCCGCTATTTCAAGCCGGCGAACGATCGCGACAGGACACTGCACCGCTACTTCGATTTTCTTGCTGATCTTCCCGTTGAACGTGGTGAAGTTCGCGCTCGCGAGATCCGTGGTACCCGCCACCGCCTGTGCTTGTAAAAAGAAAGTGTCAGTCCTGTGCGAGCAAACGTGGAGGCGGGATTTGGTGAAACGCGCAATACCAATACGTACCCCGGTCTCCGCGCCGCACACGAAGAAACCCTCGTTCAGCTCAACCATCCGGAGGAAACCGCACTGCACGAGGAAGTCCTCGCCGTAGAGACAGTTGCTTACTTTGCTCGCGATTGTTTTGTTGAGACATTTAATCTTGCGAAACTTGGGATCACTCGGGTTGGCAATCGCGTTTTGGCAAATCGAACGTAACGTGTTGATGCACTGCTCCTGCAACGGCGGCGTGTTTTTCATCGGGTCTTTCAGGGACCGGAGGATTCCTAAGAGCTTGTCCTTGTACAGCTGCAGGGGGGGGGGCAGCGACTGCAGTTAGGGGAGGGGAAACGGTCAGAGTCTCGGCGGAGCGTCTTCGCTTCTGCAAAAAAGAAAATGTTTTTTACCAGATCTGGGTTTGGCGTAGGTAACACTTACTCCTTGTACGATCGGCGGTGGGTTTCTGGCGAGTTCCGCCGCGGCTCGGCTGGCGGCTTCAAACCTCGCCGCCGCCGCTTCGGCGGCCGCGGCTCGCGCTTTCTTCGCCGCGAGTTCCACGGAAGCCACTTGCTGCGCGTCGCTTAATTGTTTTCGTCGCAGCTCCTCTATCGTGGCTTTCACGTCCGTCGGGGCGATCACAGTAGCGGCGACTCCAACTCCATCCTCCATCTCATCCGAGTCGTACTCCTCTGAATCAGGGTCAGACGTGTCACTCATCACGCCGTAGGGTCACGGAAACTAAGACCGGTCCGAAACGGGCGACGCTCGCGCCGGGGAATGACGCAAGGTCGAGTGACGAGTCGTGTCTCTTTCAGATCGCCACGCAGCAGGGATGACGAAAAGCGTTTCCGTCCGTGATGAGAAAGCATTTTCATTTTCAATCGTCTCGGAAATCGGGGCGGCGGCTGTGATGCGCAAAGAAAGAGCGGCGGCGCCCTTGCTCGGCACAGCGACACGCGCGCGCCCGCGCACGCGTCTCCGTCAAAACCCACGACACGCGGACCGAAGACGCGGCTCGGTGCGCGTGGTGTTCGCGGCGGGGAACGGGGCGGCGAACGCGGCGGTGTTCATCGTACCGCGAGCGTGACGACCGAGCGTCTGATTGCCGAAACCGGAGCCGCCGCCGCGCGTTGGGGCCACCTTTCAGGGTCATCCGCCGTCGTTTGTCATCAAAACTCCGTACCCTAACCCCAAACGTAAAGAAGGATGTCCCGCGTGGACCTCCTGAGTTTACAGGGCAAGGCCAAGCGGGACCCGGAGGGCTACAGGGATGACGTGTTGATGCAGCTTTCGCACCACAACGCGCTTCACGGGTTGTTCATGTTGAAACCCGGTAAGGATTTCAAAGCGTTCGCGGACTTAACGGGCTTCTTGGCGCAAGTTGCGTTTAAGTACCCCAACGACATGCCCACGTTCCACTTGCCTATTATGGAGTTGTTGAACCAGCACTACGCGCTGCTTGAGCCAGGGTTACGAAGAGGCTTGACCAGTGCGCTGATTTTGCTTCACAACCGAGGAAGCGTCGCGTTAACCGAACTGTTACCTCTTTTCTTCAAGCTGTTCAGGACTCCCGATAAACAGTTACGGTTGCTGATTTTCAAACACATCGTGGCGAGCGTCAAGAAAGCGAACAAAACGAAACGGGACGATAAACTTAACAGGAGCGTCCAGAACTTTCTTCAAGCCGCGGTTATGGACGAAAACGAAGCCGCGGCGAAGAAAGCGTTGGCGGTTTTAACGGAGCTGTACAGACGGAACATCTGGAACGACGCGAGGACGGTGAACTTAGTCGCCGACGCCACGAAACACAAGTCGCCGAAAATTCTAGTCGCGTCGCTCAAGTTCTTCCTCGGCCAAGACGAAGCCGCGGAAGCCGCGGCTGAAGCCGGGAACGACACCGACTCCGACGAGGACGAGGATAAACCCAAAACCGGGGTTGGCACGAAAGCGGGGACCTCCACGGGGCTTTCCAAGGAGGACGTGTACAGGGCGTACAACAAAGGTGCGAAGAAGTTTTTTTCAATTTTTTGGTTTTGGAAGTTTTCCTCCCCCGAACCCGCGCCTACCGAGACTAGGAGTACTTAGTCACACTACTCCCGCTGGGAGTACTTAGTCACACTACTCCTATTACCCAGACCCGGTCCCCTCCCACCCAACCACCTTTTCTCGGCTTATGATGTTTCGATATTTGCTACTCTCGAGTTTCTCGTTGACGACACACATCACCAAGATCTCTGAGGCCGACGAGAAGGAAGGTTTTTTGGTTTCTTCGCACCTTTGTTTGCCCTTTCGAGTTTCTTTTCGCAGTGTAGGGGGTTTTAGGTTTTGTGTTTACGCTCAACCACAATCGGAATTCTCGTGTACCGCCGTCGGCTTACCAAAACTAACCCTACCCTAAACCCGGTTAACAGGCGTCACTCGTTCCAAGCGCAAAAAACAAGACAAGCTGAAACGGCAGATCGTGAGCATCCGAAAAGCCAACCGGAAAGAAGACGGCATTTCGGGCGAAGCGCGGTTCGCCGCGATGACCCTGGTGAACGACCCGCAGGCGTTCGCGGAGCGTTTGTTTCACCGACTCAGTTCCGGGTCGAGTTTAAAGTTCGACACCAAGATGCTTTTGATTCAGGTTTTGTCGCGCGTAGTGGGGCTTCACCGGTTACACTTGTTGCACTTGTACCCGTTTCTGCAAAGATACGTGCAGCCTAACCAACGGGAGGTTACCCGGTTACTAGCGGCGGCCGCCACGGCGTGCCACGAGCTCGTTCCGCCCGACACCCTGACCCCGCTACTAAAACAACTCGTGAATCAATTCGTGCACGACCGCGCGCGCCCGGAGGTGGTGGCGGTTGGGATTAACTGTGTCCGCGAGATTTGCCTAAGGTGCCCCCTCGTGATGAATACGGACTTGCTTCAAGACCTGGCGCAGTACAAACGAGCGAGGGACAAACCCGTCGCTACTGCGGCGCGGGCGCTGATTTCGACGTTCCGGGAACTAGCGCCGGGGATGCTGGAAAAGAAGGACCGCGGGAAAGGTACGAGTTTGTTTTTGTGGTTTGTGGTTTTGGCCAGAGCCGCCCGGGCTCGAACCGGCGCCCGAGACTTACCCAGTATGCGAACACACCCACCCACCCACCCAACACCACCCCACCCACCCTTTGCGAATGACGAGAAAATAATTCGGCGGAGAGCCATTCACAACATGACTCAGACGAATTAACCGCTTAGTAATTGACGCAAAGGTTTCGGGATTGTTTTTTTTGGATACAAAACCTTTTTCAACACTGCCGCCAGAGGCGAACTCGGGCCCAATTCCTGAGTTCACTTTTTCCTGACCTGCACTCTCTGTGAGTTTGTGCGCTCACGTGTTTTGCGGAGAGGGAAAGGTTTTGCGTTTTATTCATTTTTGGTTTTTCGGCAAGGTTTTTTTTGACTTCTTAGACTTCGGGTCTGCGTAGATGTGTTCCGTTTCCGTCCTCTCCGCCCGCACTACGGAGTACCATTAGAGTACTACCTACTGAACGCGGCCCCACACCACTCTCCACTGACACCGCCTCCCTTTTCCAAAATCTCCCCTACACCAACACAGGCGACCACGACCTGCAAAAGGCGGTTCCCGAGTACGGCGCCGTTTTCGCGAGCGAGCGCGTGGAAGGCGCGGCGCTTTTACAAAGCGACATCGCGAAGCGACGCCGGGAAGAACGAAACGCGATGGAGGCGTTTCGGGCGGATCTTGAGACGTTTGACGAAGACGCGCCTCTAGGGGATGATGAGGGTGGCAGTGACGACGAACACGATTCGGACAGCGATGAGGATCTCGGGGATGACGACCTGTCGGACGACGAGGAGGATGACGAGGAGGAAGATGAGGATGAGGATGACAAAGGGTCTGACGAAGGGTCTGACGAAGAAGGAGAAGAAGGCGAGGAAGTTTCGCACAGATCCGACTCGGAAAACGACTCCGAAGCCGGTCTTGAAAGCGACAGCGACGGTTTAGTGAACGACCCAACCACGGGGCGTAAGCGGAAGAGGGTGAATCACTCGCTCACCATGGACGAGAAGAAGGAACAAGCCGCGGGTTTAGTGAAGCGCGCGGAGGAGAAAGGCGGGCCTTCGCCGAAGGTTCGGAAAAACGGCGTTTTGAGTTTAAGCGAGTTGCGCCGGCTGCACAAGGAAGCGGCGGTTGCCAAGAGAGAAGCGGACGAGCTCGGCGCGGAGGTTGACGAGTCCGACTCAGAAGGAGATACGCGAATCGAACACGACCGGATTTTGGGGCCGGAGGATTTCAAACGAATCAAAGCGCTGAAGACGGCGAACAAGCTCGCGACCGCTTTTGACAAGACGGGGGCGAAGAAGGCGAGCGAAACGGGCGCGGAGGAGATGCGGCGGATGCTTCGCGCGGCGGACAAGAGCGGCGTTGCCGATAGACGAGTAAACCCCGACGCCCTAGCCGCCATCGGTATCAAACGGAACCATGACAAGGAAAGCCGAGTCGCGTCTATCATGGCGGGCAGGGAGGACCGCGGCGAGTTCGGCGCGGCGAAGGAGCGCAAGAACAAAAAAGAAGGCGGCACGTCGAACAAGGAGAAGAACAAAAAGAAAAACCTGCCCCTCGCGGCGAGGGCGAAGGCGGCGAAGAACCGCCGGACCTCGTTCGTCAGCAAACGAGTCAAGGATAAACAGTTCAAGGGGAGATTTAAACGGTAGTGAGGGTTGTTTTTGACAAACGGAAGTGCCGACGGTAATAGTCACCGCCTTTGGAGTGCATCAGCCGTCTTTGTTTCTAAACCCTGAAACGCTAAAGGACTTGAAGGACTTTTTCGTACGCGAGAATCGTCTCGGTTGCTTTCGACGCGCCCGCCTTCGCGATTGCGAGTTCGGTCGCGCCGCCGTCGCGCAAACAATGAAACGCACACGGAACCCGTGGTGACCCGTTTGCGTCGTTTCGCGCGCGCAGTTTTCCCGACGGAAACGACAAAGCGCCCATTATAGTGCCACTGGGAACGGTGATTAACTCCAACGCAGTGCCCGTGTTTTCGAACTTCGCGGTTTCCAGAGTGACGGCTTTGCTTTTTCGGTCAACCTTGCGTCGCGTCACTAACTCGCCGACAACCGCCCCGTTTCCGAAATCCACGAAGACGCGTGATTCCATGTTTTGAGCATCCAGGATATCACCACGACTACCCGCACTACTACCACCAGTACGGCTTGTTTCACATGAACTACCAGTACCGACACCGAACCCCGCCGTGGCTTCTCCGCTGACAAACGAAACCTCCGCCCCGTTGAGAAAAGATTCGACAATCGAAAACGGAAACACCGCCACCGCGTTTCGTTTGCCAAACCGCGTGACCCACTGTTCGCCCGTCGTTAAGTCGTCCCACCCGCTCGTCACGCGCGCGGCGAGTTTTAAAATCGACGAAACGTTGTTAGTACCCATAAAAAAAAGCAGACCCAGCAGTTTCCTCCGCGCGCACGGGACGCGCGCGTGTTGACCGCCAAACGTAAACACGTCTCGGTACTCCCGTGTTCTTTCCGCGGTTCCTCGCGACGAACCCAAGTCTGGGTGCCGCGACGGGCGCGACACGCATGGAGACGCGGCGCGTCGAAGGAATGGCTGATGCTAACAAAGACGATGCCAAAACATCGTCATTTTTTTTTCGGAAGTATTTCCTCGAAAGGCCCCACCGCCGCCTCTCGTCGGCGGTACTCCTCCGCGCGCGTTGCGTCGAAGGGGGTGCTCCGCGGTCCGAAACTTTCGCACATCGCAAAGAACAGAGACGCAAGAGCTCACAAACCACACGCACCGCACCAGTCTAGCAGTCTTCAACTTCCGCGATGGGGTGGTACCTCGTGTACTTCATGCACCGCCATCTGGATTTCCGGAAACAGGAGCTTCAAGCCCTGGCGGATTTGTTCGGCGCCGGGGACACTGTTGCGTGGCGCCGGCCCTTCGGCGAGATCGAGCATTCGCCTTTGTGGTACGTGTGGCTGCCTAGTGACGACCTGGCACGTAAAATCGTGGAGAGGTCCATTTTAACAAAGGCGCTGATTGAGGTCTGGGGCGAGGGCGAGGACGACGAGGAGTTGAACGCATCCATCGCCGATGCGACCACGTTTTTACCGCCCGACGCACAGAAACAGTTCTTAGCGGAAAATACCACGTTCAAGGTGGTGAACGAGGATTTCGGGTTCCGCGAACGCGGCACGTCTGTGGATCCGTTCGGACCGGTGCGGCGGCGCATGGAAACACTCGCGCCGGTGGTACAGTTCAAAGGCAAAGCAAAGATGAAAGATTTCGATAACTTGTTTTACCACGTCGAAACGTGTTGCTCCGCGCACGGGCACAAAGAAACCGGGCTGCCTATGGACATCCCGGCGCGGAAGTATTTCGGCAGAGTGGTGGGGTTGGGCAAAGGGCGAGCCGCTATTCCTATGTACGACCTGACTAAAAGAAGGTACCTAGGGCCCACCTCCATGGACGTCGAGTTGGGGTTAATAATGGCCAACATGATCCACGCGCGGAGCGGAGGTAAGGGCCTTTCCCACTGAACACGTTCCGCCCGCGCGATTGCGCATACTCGTCCTGCGAAGGGATGGTTACGACCAGAAGGGAAGGTTATTCCCTCGGACTGTCACCCCTCCCTGTTTACGTAATACTATGGATTACAGTATTTCCAATCCCTCATACCGCGGAGTACAGGGCCGGCCGGACCCCTTTCCAATCCCGGAATACCGATCCCGGATATACACGTCACGACCGACTGACGCTCACGGGTTTTTTCGTGCCAGGTGTTGTTTGGGACCCGTTCTGCGGTACCGGGTCGATTTTGGTAAGCGCGGCGCACTTCGGCGCCATGACATTGGGCACGGATATCGACATCCGGGTGATTAAGTTCGGCAAGGTTGATAAAAAAACAAACGAACAGGTGGACGTGTGGAGTAACTTTTCCGATTACGGGTTACCCGCGCCAATCGGGTTACTGCGAATGGTACGTACTTCCCAACTCCAAATTGTCCATGACTGTTTGCCCATACAAGACCACAAGACTGACACTTTCTTCGCATCTCTCAGGACCTTCACAAGCACTCGTTCGCGTTTAAACAGACACACACGGAAGGGTTTCTTCAGGGCGTGGTTGGGGATCCGCCGTACGGGGTCCGCGCGGGCGGACGGAAAAGCGGCGGGCGGAAACGCAACAACGACGGATCGGTACCGCGCGTGCCGGACAAGTTCAAAAACGACCACATCCCGAGCACCGTGCCGTATCCGTTTTCCGAGTGCATGGACGGTACGTGTTGGGAGTTTCCCAAATCCGGGGACACCTACGTTTGCCGATTGGGGAGCCCGTAATTACGTAGTTACTACATACATCACAAGTGCACTGTTCGGCCCGATTACTTTAAGTGCCCTGTGTCCGGCCCGATTACTACACCCAATCCCCCAATGCATGGCACTTGTACACTCAAGACTGACCTTTTCCGTTCCCAATCCCAGACCTGATGGACAACGCTTCGCGGTTGCTGGGCGTGGGCGGGAGGCTGGCTTTCTTCATGCCTTGCGCCGCTGACGCGGACGACGCTCGGTGCGCGGGGGCGGACGAAACCCCGTCGCACCCGATGCTGAGACTGGTGGCGAAAAGCGACCAGATGCTCAGCACGCGGTGGGGACGAAGGCTGGTGACGTTTGAAAAGATCGTGCCGTACGACGAAAAGGTTGCGAAAAAAGGTACGTGTTGTATTTCCCAAATCCCGCCGACTGTTTTGACGGGTGTCCAGAGTAATTACTCATACACATTACAAAATACTGACACTTTTCTTGAAACTGAAAAAAGCTCGCGCCGAACTCAACAAGGAGCGAAACGAAAACGGGGGCATGGAGGATTTGCTTCAGCGCATGCGGGAGGTTGTTTACCACGGCGAAAGGGCGGCGGAGAAGAAGAAAAAGGAGACAGCGAAGTTGGAGCGGACGAAACTACGGGGAGCCGAGGTTTGGGACCCGAGGAAAGAGGAGGGCGGCGGGGATGAAAAAAATGACGAAGACGACGATACAAAAAAAAAGGACGAGGCCGAAAAAAATGAAACGCCCCGTTTCGGACCGGGCGACGTCGTCGGCAAACGCCACGCCTTGCACTCCGCGGCCGGTTCCAAAATGGAACCCGCGCGACGAGAAAAGTTCAGGGGGAAGTGTACGTGAAGCGTCGAGCCGTTACTACCTTGAAGGTATTTGTTAATTCAACACCGACGGAACTCAATCGCTCTCCGCGTCATCCTTTTCAAAGCCCAAGACTCGCTTTTTCAAATTGGCAATCTCTCGTTCTCCTTTCTTCAACAACGCGGTGAACCGTTTCTCGTCGTACGCGGGGGGCGTCGAGGCGGAGGAAACGTTCACCGAACGCGCCGAGTAAGGCGTGCCAGGGGCTAAATCCAATGAAGTTGGAAATTCAAACGTATCACCTCTGAAGGCACCGCCACTACGCGTATCGCCCGCGAACGACCCGACTCGGAAACTTAACATTTCGCGAAACAAGTTTCCGTTTTTGTTGGAACTACTACTCGTCGGCGTCCGCGAGTCGCAGTACCCACTCACGTCTTTCGACTCCACCGAAAGCAACCGCGAGTCTTCCATGAAACGAGTACCCCCCAAGGCTTTCGTGAAACTGGTTTCTTCCGCGTCACCAACACTGGTAGGTGACTCGCTCTGCGCTGATGAACTCGCTTTTCCAATACCTGACCCTAACTGCGCTGACGAAGCTTCTTGCGCGAGGCGCTGAATCTTTTTCTTAAGAGTTTCGATGGACTCGATTCCGTTTTGCAACCGCGAGTGCAACTGCGCGTCATCTTTTTCCGGAGTCGCGCCCGTTCTTTTCGCAGCCGAAAGCGAAGCCTGCCTTGACGCGATGCCAACAAGCTCCTTGTCCCGGATAGCCGTTGCTAATTTATATTCCAAACCCCGTTCGCGCTCGTACGCCTCGGCGAGGTTTTTCTTGAGCTCGTCAATCACGCAGTCGTCCAAATCGCTTTTCGAGTCGCAGCGCTGATCGCGAGCGGGACGCGCAAACGGCGTCGAGACGGATTCCGTCACAGAAGAAGAAGAGTTTCGTCCGTTTCCGAGTCCCCGCGATTGACCCAAGATGGACTCGGAAACTCGGTTGCTCGAGCCTGATGCTTTTTCAAAAAGCTTTTCTTCGCTGAGTCGAATCGGGGACGGGGATACGGAAAAGTCCCGGTGGAGCATCGTCGCCGCGTTCATTTCGGCGAGCTCGGAATCTTTCTGCGCCGCGTCCTCGCGCGCGGCGTCCCGCTGTGACTCCGCGGAAATCAAAGCAAGGTGACACAACACGAGTTCACGTTTCGTGGCAGTCAGCCCTGCGTTCACCGAATTTAAGGTAGTCAGTGCAGTGGTCAGCTTGGTATTCACCGAATTAAGCTCCGAATTTAGTTCGTTTTTGTCAAGTACAGTCTCCTGAAGTTGGCTCGTAAGCGCGTCGCATCGTGCTTGAAGCGTTTCGGCCTCGGCGGTTTCGCGCGGGACGTCTTTGGACGCGTCGTCGAGCCTCGCCACGGTTTCGGCGAGTTTTTTCTCCAGTTCGCGATTCACTTCTTGGTACGCGTTGATGTCAGCGCGACACCTCGCGCGCTCGTCTTGACACGTCGCGAGTGTCGACTCGACTTCCGTGAGCTTCAGGGTACCTTCCTCGAGCTTTGTGCCGACAAAGGCGGTTTCTTGTTTCGCAACTTCCACATTCGCCTCCGCCTTTTGCCACGCTTCGTTCGCGTCGCGCGTCTCCGAGCGCGCTTCTTCAATCGCGCAAGACATCGCTTGCTCCGCCTGCTCAAGCGCCTGCCTCGTCACTGACCGCGCTGAGTCTAAAGCAGACGTGTGCTCAGCACTCAACGCGTTTACGGCGGCGGTGTGCTCGGCGCGCACGGAGTCTAAACAAGCTGTGTGATTTCGTACCGCACAGGCGGCTTTGGCGACGGCTTCGGCGACGGCTTCGGCGACGGCTTCGGCGATTGCTAAATCTTTCGCAACTCTTCCTTCTTCCCGCGCGATGTGCACCGCGGACTCTAGGGCGTTTTCGAAAACCAACGTCGTTTCGGTTTTTGTGGTTTCAATCGCTGTTGCGTTTTGCCAGGAAAGTGTCAGTATTGTGTTGGGCGTGTATTGTACGATGTATGGACAAACAGTCACCGTAATCGGTCTGAACAGTCACCAGCGTTAGAGGTAAAACAGTCGTCCGGGAATTGGGAAAGCCCCAACAAGTACCTTCGGCCACGATTCGTTCAACGCGTTGTTCGTCGTGTTCGGCGTTCGCGCGGTCCACGACGGTGATTCTTAGTGTCACCGGGGGTGATTGAGGTGCAGAAGAGGGAGACACCGATTCCAGGCACGCCATCTTGAAAGTTAACTCGCCATTAACTCGTCGAGAGTCGCCAAGCTCGCACGCCAGCCTTTCCGCTTCGTCGCGCGCGTCGCGAAAATCCATCCGCGCGCGCTCTGTTTCGGTGAATAATTGGGCGCATTTTTCTGCGCTTTGCGTAGCGGAAGTCGTCGCGTCACACGCGGATCGTTCCGCAATACACGCCGCTTCTTTTGCGGTTTCGACTTGCAACTCCATCGCGTGTAGTGACGCGAGGTGTTCCTTATCCACGGCTTCGCGCGATACATTCGCCGAGACGAGCGTTGCGTTTGATTTCCTCAACTCGCCTCGCGCTTGGTCCCGTTCACCGCGAACTTTTTCAAGTTCACCACACACTTTTGCGAATTCCAACGTAAACGCCGCGTGTTGTTCCGTCCACGCCTTGGATTGCGTATCACACGAACTCAAAGAAGAACGCAACTCCAGTTCAAGCCGTTCAATTTTCGCTTCTAAACCTTTTCCGTGTCGCTCCGCCGCCTCCGCCCCGAGCCTCCGCGCCGCGAGCTCTCGCTTCGTCTCCGTCGCGCTCAGTTCGTTTTCAAGAGAGCGTTTGCGCTCCGTCTCTACCGACTCCCATTGCGACGCAATCACCCCCATCTGCTCGCCCACCTTCTTTTCCAAAAAACAGCACTGCCGCTCACTACTCTCCAGCGCGATCCTCAAAGTGCCGCTATCCTCCGTGACGTTGACGCTGATGACGATGTTTTCGCCAGGGGACTCGCTCGTCTTTTCACAAGTCGGAGGAACCGACGCCGTGAGCTTATTCCTCAAACCCGAAAGTTCATTCCGCGCCGCAAAAAGTTCATCCGTGAGCACATCGTTTTTGTCAAACGCCCCCGCCGCGTGCGCTTTGGTTTGAATCAAATTGGCGTTTGCGACTTGCAGCGCGGAGTTAGTCGTGGCGATTTGTGTTTGTAAGTCAGTCACTTGTGTCTTCAACCCTGAAAGCTCACCAGTCAACTGCACAAACTCACCCTGCTTAGCCCGGAGCTTACCTTTCAATACTTCGTTATCGGTCTCAAACGCGGCGGCGGCTTCGATTGCGTGGATCGCGGCTTCCGACGCGCCGGCGTTTCCGTCGTGTTCGATACTCAACGCCTGGAGCTCCATCTCCGCGTCCCGCAACGCGTTTTGAACCCGGGTTCGGTCGGTGGTTACCGCTGTTAACTGCTCGGTCAAATCGCTGTTCTTTGCTTTCAATACACCAGTTGAAACTGAAGCCTCGGTGTTTGCGTGCTCCAACTGTTTTGATTTCAACTCGAGCGCGCGTTGCGTTTCGGTTTTGAGTTTGTCAATCACGCGCGACTGTTCCCCCAACGCGCTTCGCGCCAAGTCGCGCTGCAACTCCGCGTTCTGCTTTTCTTTTTTAAGGTTTGCAATCTCTTGAGTAGCGAGTTCAAGCGCGAACCCTCGCGCGTCGCACACATCACGCACCTGTGACGAAATCTCGAGCACTTGGCGCATCTTTTTTAGCTCCGATTCGGTTCTTTGAGATTTCGTGTGAGGAAATCCGACATCGATCGCATCCGTCTCGTCGTCGTCGGTTGCGTCGTCGTCGTACTCGTCAACGCCCGCATCCGCCTCGGTGGTTTCCTCCTCTCTGTACGCATCAAACTCGTCTCTTTCGTTTCTTTCGTTCAGCGCCGCCGCCCACGTTTCGACTTCGGTGATTGCGTCACCGAAACCGCGTGGGTCGGACAGCAACGCGTAGGCTCTTCCCACGATTTCTTTGCTGGGCTTGGCGTCATGCGACGATGCTCTTCCGCCACCCCCACCGGCTGTCCCACCACCGCCCTTACCGCCGGGCTGGTTCGTGATTTCCCTAAACGCGCGTTCCAGTGACACGCGGCGCTTTACGAAGGAATGACGCGCGTCCCGGTCCGCGTTTGGCTGGGTAACGAATTCGCGTCCCTCGGGACGGGGACGACGTTCATCGGGACGAAAGTTTTCCGCATCCTCGGGACGACGCGTTCCCCGAACAGACGAAGCGCGAGTACGACTCGACGCGCGCATCGTGTTTTGGCGGCCGGAGTTTCACGACCAAGACTCCACACGCAGACGCTCTCAACACACCGCGCCGTGCCTGCGCGATGGCGGTACGGTGGAGTGCGCGTGGACGTATGGCGACCGCAAGGAGTGCCGTCTCGGAGTTTCCGCGAGTCTTCCCGTGAAAACGCCTTTTCCAACGGGTCTCGGGATGAAAGGGATTCTTCCCCCCGAAAGTCAACCCTTTGCGCCCCGAAACGAGTCGCGCGTGCACTCCGCGCCACCCGGCGGGGGCGGTGACTGCTTGACCGGCGGCCCGCGTCCGCTGGTGTGTCCGCATGTCGTCCCCTCGTCGCCCCGCGACCACGCGTCGTGCGGTGGAGAGGTGGACGTCGGATATCGACGCCGCGTTTGTCAAGGAAACCCCCGTCGGGTACTCCCTCACCGATCGGCAGTTCGCGTGTGTGCCTTGGAGGGAACACCCGACGCGCACCACCGCGTTACGCGCGCTGGAGTTCGCGAACCCGGTGGCGTACGCATTAAGGGCTGAGCATAAGTACGTAAATTCGCCGTTTTATTTAGAGCCAGGCCAGGTTTTACAGGCGGACCAAGCGATGCGTGCTTCCAGTGCTACGGAACAAGTGCGTAACCAACTCGCGTCCGAGGAAACCGCTACGCGACGGCGCGAGTTCCGTCTGCGCGAAGAGATGGTGCGACAGAGACAACTGCGAAAATCAAAAAGAATCGAAAGCGTGACGGGAGAGTTCGTCCGGCCACATTCCGTGGACACAAACACGGGACGAATGACGCAACGAAGCGGGGAGTACTCACGGATAGGGGTTGGCGAGCGGACCATGGGTTTCGCGGGCGTCGCGAGCGAACAGAAACTGTCAAGCGGTCCAATCGCGGTCAAGTACAGGGTGAATGATGATACAGACAAAAATAACGTCCCCACCGGGGCTCGAGCCGACGAAGGGATGGACGCAGCACAGGCTGGCGCACGCGCTTTGGCAAGCAGTCGGTCCAAAGCAACGCCGCCGGCCGCGCCGCCGTCGTCGTTCGTGTTCGCCGATTTTGGCAATGACCGCGATCCAATTTGCGTGGCTTTGACGCGAGCCGCGCAGTTGAACAAACACCAACATTCACAAACTGAATCAAGAAGCAAAGCGCGACCGGCATCCGCCCCGGTTCGCCCAAAACGAGTCACCCCCGGTGAGCGAGTTCTGTTGATTCACGGACCTCAAGCGGGTTCGCAGAAAAGAATCGCGACTAAAAAAACCTCCGGCGCGCGGGGCGGCGCGCTCGCGGCGAAGACACAGAGCCACGGGTACAGCTTTGGAGGGGGGTGGGTGGCTGATGACGCGGAACAATGCGGTTCCGATGCGACACACGATGGGGATGGTCCTCAAGTGTCTACGCAAAAGTCGTCCACGCAAAGACCCCCCCCCGTGCTTCCCAAACCGCCCGCCCCCGCCTTCGCCGCGCGCACCGCGACGGTTACGGAAAAGTTGGCGATTCGTTCTCAACAAAGACGACCGGCCAGCGCGAGGGCGATGCTGATGCGTTACGACTCATCCGGGATGAGTCGTGACTCATCAGGGAATCGTTTCAACGCAGGCAGTGATAATAACCCTGAACCCTCAAACCCTAAACAAGGGTTAGGGTTGTCCCCGAAACAGGTAGTGGACGCTCGGTACCCCATGAGTGAAATTCGTGCCCGGCCGGGGTCGGGCTTACGACCGAATTCGGCGCGTCCGGCGCAACCACACACGGCGCGACTAATTGCCCATACCCCGAACACCGCGTGCTTCGCAAAAGCAAACCCCTCAACCGACGAAATCACAAGAGCCCGCCTCGGCTCGTCCCTCGCGGAGCTGGAGCTCGGGGCACGGGGTGACCTCGGGCCTGGGGCGTTTGTGTTTGGACACACTTTGCCGACTAACAAGTCACCGGCGGAAACAGAACGTGGGGTTAAACACGGCGAGTTCGCGCGAGGGTACCGGGAACGCCAAGGCGCGTGGGTCGCGCCGGGCCAGGGTTCGCCCATGAAGCCGACGTGGAGGTAACGGGAGGGGTTGGGGGGTATTTAGTGTATCCGACGCGTCCAGTCTGCTTTAGTCACATCCCTCCTTTACATCCCCGCTACATCCCTGCTATAGGTACACAAAACACAGTCCCGCTACTGAAACTCCCCTTTTCTCCGCGGCTCGGGGCGCAGCGGCACGAGCTCCAGCGCGTGTTTGTCATCGTCGTCCGAGTCCCCGACTGTTTGCCCATACGGAGAAACGGACGTACTCCCGGTACTCCGGTCCGTGTCATCGGTTGGCACGTCTCCATTCCCCAACGCTAACCGCGTGTACGGAGATTGATTGGTACTACTTGGATTCCATGTTTGGTCCGTGGTGGTTCCCGGTTCGTAGTTAGTGCCGTAGTTACCGTCACCAACGCTCTCCACCCCCGAGTCTTTCAGCCATCCGTGAAACAAACCGATCAGCACGGGCGACGCCAGGGTGACCAGCCCTATTATTCCCCACACCGCGAATCCATCACAGGACGTGTTTTTTGCGGGGATGGCGGCATCACCACTTGCATCTTCAGCATCTTCAGCCCCAGTGATTAAACAGTCACCGCCTTTCGCACCAGGACAAAACCTCTGTAACAAAACCCCGCCGAGCACCCCAGTCGGGAGTTTCGCCAGAAACAACGGCGCCAACGCGAGCGCGGCGAAAACACCCTCCTTGCGATGGGTAAAACAAAACGTCAGTCGGTCGTGACGTGTATGAGGGATTGGTATTACGTAAACAGTCGTGGTAACAGTCCGAGGGAATGCGCCCTTCTGGTCGTAAGACGTCCCTTCGCAGGACGAGTACATCGCGTGTATTGGACGATGTATGGACAACAGTAACCGGCCATCGGTCGTCTAACAGTCACAGGCGCGTTAGAGGTAAAACGTGTACGGCTTTTGATTTGGGAAAGATCCGCCCAAGGCCCCGTACCTTGCCATCCGGCGCGCACGCCATGGTGTAGTCGTACCACCGTGGGGACCACGCCATCTCGCCTAAACTCAGCACCGCCACGAAACCGAGCGCGCCGGCGTAGGTTTGGGAAAACGCCAACAGAAAAGGCGCGAGCGCCGAGATCCAACTGCCGAAAAATATCATGTCGAAATGTTTTCGCCTCACGGTCGCGCTCGCCACGATCGGCACGCCCACGATGATCATCGCCGGGTTCACCGCGTATATCAAGCCGAACGGCGCGGCGCACCCGAACGCGCGGACTGCGAATTTGGGAAACGTCGCGTCTAGGTGTCGAAACACCTGCGATTGTGGTGGGAAAGGTCAAACGTCTTGAGTCGGCGAGTGTGGGTTTGTAACAGTTACCGTGGTGACAGTTACCAGCACTGTGTCATTTTACCACAGGGCCCTGGTAAACGTTACTAGTACTGGCAACTGCTACATACGTCACAAGTAGTGCACTCGACCAGGGGCGGTAAACGTTGTGTCCCCGGATTGGGAAACGCATCAGACCGGGCTACGTACCTGTTTCAGGTTCACGGTGAACAACCCGAGGGTTAGGAATTGCCAAAACGACTTGGACGCGGACAAAACCTTTACGGTTTGCAAAAAGGACGACACCTTCTTTGAAGCGGCGATGACCGTAGTGTCTTTGCCGTCGAACGATTCGGCTTGACTTCGCCGTACCGTATGCGCGGTGACTCGATGAAACTTCGTCGCGACTACCAACGCGAACGCACTACTCACCACCGTGCTCAACACCACACCTCGAATCGGGGTTGTTACGCCTAAATACCCGTACGTATCGCTCGGCGCGCCGAGGCGCAACAAATCAATTGCCAGCCCGGAAAGCAGCGCCGCGACGTTCATCGTGGAGTAGAACAACCCAAACGAAACCACCCGGTCTTCGTTTGTGACGGATAATCGTTTAATCGCGATGGTCATGACTGGCGCGCCCCAGCTCGTGGCTAATGCCTGTACCGTGAACAGCGTGACTATCGCGGAGGTTTTGTTTGTGGTGAAGGCTAGGACTAGGCGGGCGAAGATCTGCAGCACGTAACACGCGATGAGCGATTGTCGGACCCCCATCGCATCAATCGCGAACCCGGTAACAACCCCCCACGCCGTGATGAGCATCCCCCACGTGCCGTACAGCGTACCGGCCGTGATGTCACTCACCCCGAACTCGCCGAAGTACGTGGTGAACACCTCACTCAACGCGAAGTACCCGTACGAATCCAAGGCTTTTAATAGGTACACCAAGCGTAACTCGTACGGGGCGCGTTTTAAAAGCCCGATCGGTCGTGTCAGTGTGTCCGGCCATCGCATCACCCCAGTGAACGTTACCCTATTTTCCTACGCCTTACCGCGTCGCCGTGTCACGCCACCTGACTCGTGCTCGGTGCGGAGCACTCGGGAAAACGAACGAAATAATTTGGGTGCCGCTTCACGGGAAGCAACGAAACAGAAGCCACGACTCCGACCACGACGTTTCCGGGGGCGCAGAAGCGCGTGCGCGCGGAGTTTCGTGGCGCGCGAGAAATGGGTGTCAAGCGATGCTCGCATGGAAGGGAGAAACTGCAGTGCAGGGAGTGTAACCCGTGTCCTCACGGCAAGCGGAAAAGCGACTGCGCCGCGTGCAACCCCTGCCCGCACGGCAAGGTGAAACGGAGCTGCGCGCTGTGCAACCCCTGCCCTCACGGCAAGCTGAAAAACCTGTGCGTGAAGTGCACCCCCTGCCCTCACGGCAAGAGGAAAATCATGTGCGTGAAGTGCAACCCCTGCCCCCACGGGAAGCTGAAAAGCAGCTGCGCGGTGTGCACCCCCTGCCCTCACGGGAAGCGGAAACCAAACTGCGCAGCGTGCAAAGCGGCACGCGCGGCTCCGCCGAGTTCGAAGCGAATCAAGCGCGAGCCGGAGAGCTCACCAGAGATCAAACTCGAGCCCGAGATCAAGCTCGAGCCCCAGGTCAAGCAAGAGCCGTTCACCATTCGCGGCTACTTTGGGTTTGACGACGGCGAGTAAAAAAAAGGTACAAAAAAGAGACTACCAGGTGGTAGCGCAGGTACTATTGTTTTCATTCTACGCTACACCCCCGTTCGCCGCCGCCGCCTCCGCACGTGTCCCGCGCTGCTTCCCCACCACCTTTTTACCCACCGCCTTTTTCAGCGCCTTTCTGACTTTTTTTGGGTCCTTCAAGGTACCATAACTCCCTTGTGACCGGCCGAGTAGCTCCCCGACGCACTCCAGCAAATACTCCCGCGTCTCGACCACCGCGCTTTCCGTGTCCCGGCCGTCGCCGAAATTGATGCGGTCATCCAAATCACAAAGCGCCAACAGTAACGGCCTTAACATTTCTCCAACCGTGTACCCGTTTTCTTTTCCAGAGGCCAGCAACGGAGCGGCGTACCGAAACGCGTACTGTTCAATCGCGTCGATCGCGAACTCGCTGGTTCGTAACCCGCCGTTTAGGTTTCCGTGCCCGTAAAACCCAGCGTCAATGTCCAACAAGTCGAACGGCTTGAAAAGGCACCACCGCCCGGCTTGCACGCCCGCTAATGATGTAGTCGAGTCAATGATCGCCAGCGAATCCGCGATACTACCTACGCCGCCGTTCAGAGTGACCGGCGTTCCATCCTCCGCAAAGAACTCATCCGCGATTCGCGTAACTAAATCGTGCCTCAACGGAGGCACCCCTCGGTTATTTTTAGGGGTCACGCCGCACATCACGGCTTGGCGGGCGTGAATTGTAAAACCCTCCGCGCCCGCGTTTTTACAATTCTTGATGAACCTCCGCAGCGGGTCGCCCAACAACTCATCCACCGCCTCCGCCGTCGCGCCCGCCGACAGCACGTCATCCGCGGTTTCGCAAATTCCAATACGACACTTCACCGTGACTGGAATGCTTTTTGGGTGCCCCCGTGGTCCCTGACTACTTCCGGTCACCCCCCCCGTACCCCTACCGTCCAGCTCCCGGACCATCGCCTCGATCACCGCCGCCGCGTTCGTTCCTCCGTCTCGCATAAGGCTGGCCCCGAAATCCCCCCCCCCGGTCTCCACCGCGGGACACCCGCAGTTCAGGTTGATTTCGTCGTACCCGAAGCCCGCCGCGATCGCGCACGCCGCAGACACCTCCCCTGGGTCGTTCCCGCCCAGTTGGAAAACCTCGTACCCGCGTTCAGGGTGGCCTCTTTTTAACAGCTTGCGGAGCTTCTTGTGCGACCCCGCGTGCGCGTTTAAAATCGTGCCGGACTTCTCCATCTCACTCCAAAGCCGCGCCTCCTTGGTGAGCAACCTGGTGAAGTGCCGCTGGTGGGCGTCGGTGTAGTCCCGCATGGGCGCGACGTGAAACTCGGGGCGGACGGTGGAGCATTTTGTGATGACGCGCACCCTTCCAAAGGGCGCGACCTGCATGGGAGGAATGACGGAACCTCGCGTTTCTTTTTGCGCTTTGCGCTTTTTCGTGGAACTGATTTTTTCAGTTTTTGTGACTTTTCGTGGACTCCGAGACGTCCCCGTTTCGGGTCACCAAAGCACACCCAACCGCACCGCTTGTGAGTCCGCACGTTCCGTGCTTCATGAGTGCCCCTACCCCCACGCTATTGGGTCTGTACACCCAAACCCCCGACGTCGTGTTGTTCGCGATGGACGCGAGTCGTCATCCGCCGAATGAGGAAAACTCGTGGACGATTTCCAGTGACCAGATGGTTTACTCTCTTTTGCAGAACGCCCTTCGCGCCGAAGCCACCAAGTTCGAAGCCACTTTGTTCGCCCTCGGCGACCGAACCCTCACGACGTGGGAAACCGGGACGATCAAGGTACGGAGGTTGTTAAGGGTGGGCGCGTCACGACCACGGGTGGCCCGAAACAGAGTACCGTGTTGAGTCACGTTTGGGAGACGGACCGTCGGAGAGAGGTGCCGTCGCGAAGAATGGGTGTTTTTTGGCAAAAGGTTTCATTTTGGCGTTTTTTTTTCTTTTTTGGAGGAAAGAAAAAGCATCTCAAAAGCTTGGCTAAACCCTACCAGTCCCTTTTCGGGGTGCTAAACATGGTGGATAAAATCGTGACTGCTTGTGTGGGGGTGGGGTCCAGCAAACCCACCGCGAGTCTCGTCGCCGCCGCCGAGCACGGCTACCGGACCGTGCTGTACGAGTACCTCGCGGAGAAGGAAAATATCGTGCTTCCCGTGTTACGCGCGTTTTTCAAGCCGCAGGAGGTTTTCGCGGGTGAGTTTCCCTCCAAATCCCAGACTGTTTGCCCATACTCGTACCAGAAGGGACTATTACCTCTGCACATACAAGACTTTTAGCCCGCACAAGACTGACACCTTTTTTTTTCCACACAGTTTTCGCGCAAATCTTGGGAACCGCGCCGCGGCTGGTGTTTGGAAGCTTGTACGTCTTTGATTTCCCAAATCCAGGCACACTGTTTACTGCCCCTCTTTGACTGTTTGGAGTGCACCATGGGTACCATTTCCTGGCGTACTCCCGGCTCTTACAAATACATCACAAGTGCACTGGTTTACCGAAGCTGGTGACTGTTTGTCCATCCATCGCGATATACAGTACACCCATACCCCGTACATCGCCCAACACGGGACGTTAACCACTTTTCGTTACCAATCACAGAGCGCACCACCTTCCGGGTGGCGAGGAGGGCGTCGCCGCGTTCAACGCGAGGGCGTTGGTACGTATTTCCCACCCACCACATTCCGCCTCCCTGATTGCCCATACAAGACTGACATTTATTTCCACAATCTCAGGTCACGTCGAGGTGGCGCTTCACGTCGAGTGACACCACCAAAGCCAGGGGGGGAGTACAGGGTGAAAGTGGAGTCGCGACTGGAAGCGCTGCTTTGTGGAAACGCCGAGTTGGTTGGAAAAAACAAAACCGATTTCGTAAAGCTGAACGCGTTGGCGCCAATTGAGCTGAACGAGCGCTTGGTCACCGCGAAACGCTCGAGCGCGCAACTCTCGGTTGAAATCCAAAACGAACTCCTCAACGCGAACGGAGCCGTCACCGGGGTGGTGGGGGTGAAACCCACGACCGGAGGAACAACCGCCAACACCAAGGAACGCGTCGTGAACTTGGCAATCGGGGTGTGAGGAAGTTTGGTTTTTTATGACGAGTTTTGGTAGCGGTAGTCCAGGTCTAGGGCGTACCAACGCCGTAAGCTGTACGGCCGGCAATCAAGTTACCCGAAGCGTGATACCTTCGGTATTTTTGTAACGTAAGACTTTAACTGCACGTACACTCTACTTTCACGGGTATTTAAACAACTCAGACGAGTGAACATACTACCGTACTTAATTTGATGGGTATTACGGTTTTATTTGTTCAGTAAACCTAAACCCACATACCTCGCTTCCCTACCACCTGGCTTAAATACCTTCTCAAGCTCTCGGACACCCGCTCGCGCTGCACCCGTACTCGGGCGGTTCCGCGCGGCGCGTGGCGTCCACCGCTAGTGCAATATCAGCCGCGATTTGATTGAGCGTCTCTTCTTTCTTTCCAAACCCGAGGGACTCCAGATACTCGGTTTCAAACGACTCCACCACCGCGCCGCCCGCCTTTGAAACCATGAGTTCTCGCCAGTCCATGGGGAAGCGGCCGAATTTTCCGGCCAGCGAATCGCCCAAGCTGGACACCTTGCGACGGGTAAAACAAAGTGTCAGTCTTGTGTGGGCAAACAGGGAGGCCGGAATTTGGGAAATAAAAGACGTATACCTGCGATTCTTGAGAAATCACGCCTAAAACCTTGCCGTCCATCTCCGCTTCGGTTCCTTGGCCGTGGATCTCGAGAAGCGAAACCCCCGACGCGGTTGTGTTGCGTGCCCAATCGCAGTACGAACCCCAGTCCATTGGCGGTGTGAACAAGTCAGGACGAACCACGGTCCATCCCATTTTCTGCAGCTGGCGCTCCGCTTTGTTCGCGACTGCGATTGTCACACGAAAAGTGTCAGTCTTGAGTGTACAAGCAGCCAGTATATCGCGATGTATGGACAAACAGTCACCAGCTTCGGTAAAACAGTGCACTTGTGCCGTGTGTAGTTGTTGCCAGTACTGGTAAATGTTACCAGTAGTGTACTCGACCAGGGGCATCACACAGTCGGAGGGATTTGGGAAACGCGCGACGCGCACTTTGCAAATTCAAATCCCGCTCGCCGGGCGCGCCGACCTCCTCGCCGGGGTCGATCCTGATTGAAATAAAATAAACGTCAGTCGTGTATGGGCAATCAGTCAGTGGAATGTGGTGGGTGGGAAATACTTACCAGTGCCCTGGAACCAGCGCGATTGTTACCCGAGGGTTGTTCACCGCGAAGTTTCTTTGCGTGTGGGTCTTTGGTCGTGTTGATGGGTTTCTTTCTGCAGGTGCGTTTTTTTTGGACGGAGAAGCGCCAAAGCCGGACTGGTCGCGGACTCGCGCCGACTGTTTGCCCATAGCCAACTCCTCCTCATCCTGGCTCTGCGCGCGCCGCAGTCGTCGTTCCACTTCCTCCGCGAAAGCGGTCGCCTTTTCCTCATCTCGCTGTTTCATCGTCTCGGAGCGTTTCGTTGACTTTTTGTCTTCGCGATCCGCGGCTTGTTGCCCGCGCCGTACTTTCTTCGCCGCCGCGTCCCAAACCCTGGCACGATGAAAAAGAAAGTGTCAGTCTCTCGGGCCATGTGTATGAGGGATTGGTATGAGTAAACAGTCAGAGTAATGTGTACGAGTAAACAGGGAAGAGTAATCGGGCCGATCAGGGGCGCGGTGTGTGGAACGTGGGAAAGGCCCTTACCTCTGTTCCTCTTTGATCAACTGCGCTTCTTCCTTTTCTCGTTTCTTTTCGAGCTTTTCAAGCTCTTTAGCGTATTTTTCTTGAAGCTTAGCGTCCCGTTTCGCTCGTCGCGCGCGTAACTCAGCTTGGAACGCGATTTCCCGTAACTCGTCCTCCGCTTTGCGTCTCGTTTCGTCGCGAAGCGTTTTCTGCTTCGCAAGCTCCGCCTGTTTTTTTTCCGCCTCCGCTTTCTTTTGCGCCGCTCTTTCCTTTTCAGCCTCTTCTTTCTCCTTCTTTTCTTGTGCTAGTTTCAGTTTAGCAGCACGTTTCGAAGCTTCCTTTTCCACCGAAGCCTTTTCCACCGAAGCTTCCGCTTCCCTTGACGCCTTTTCAAGCAAAGTGGTGCGTGAAGCGTCGCTTCCCGCGCCGGGGGCACGTCCCGGGTCCGGAGGCGGGACCGATTTTTGCGAAAAAGATTCGCGCTGAACATCCGCGGGTACTATTTTTTCATCCAGAAACGCGTCGTTCCCCGCCGTCGTTTCCGTGGACGACGTCTTCCCGCGCGAGTCTCCCAACGGTGAAACCGAGAAGGCGGACGGTGTTGGAGTCGCCCTGGAAGTACTTGCCGCCGTAGTCCTAGCCGTGGTACCAGCCGTACCAGTAGTGATACCAGCCGTACCAGTAAAGGTACCGGTACTACCAGCGCCAGGGTCAGCCGCGGTACTGTTAGTAACCACGGTAGACCCGTCGCGCGCGGAATCGCCGGCTCTGGTGGTGTCATTCGCGCCACGTACCCCCTTCCCAAGGTCTGGACCGACTGCTGAAGGTACTGCAGGAGGTTCCACGACAGGTTCCGGGACGCTTTCGTGGACACCGGTTTTGCTCATTTTCTCCAACCGCACCCGCTCGGCTTCCGCTTCCCTGACCATTACCCGCTCCTCCTCCGCGTTTTCCCGCGCCCGTTCCCGTTCCTCCCGTTCTTCGTCCCGAATCTTCCGTCGATACGCCCCCACGTCTCGTTTCTCCGCAATTTGTTCCTTCGCCAGTATCATCCGTTCCCGTTTCCGGTCAAGTTTCCGCAAGTTCTTCTCCTCAGCCTCGTCCCGGACCTGCGCGCGCCACTCCATTTTCTGCCGCGCTTTTTGTGACCGTTCCTTTGCAAGTTTCTCTTTCCGAAACTCGGCATCCTCCGCCGCGAACCGACGGCGCACTTCGTCGTTGCCGGAGAACTCCTTGCGATACACAACACAAAGTGTCAGTCCCTTTCGTCGGCGAGTGTGGGTTTGTGTAAACAGTCGCCAGTGGTGGTAAATGTTACGGGTAGTGTTACTAAAGCAGTACTACGTTTCGTGTCTGGCAACTGCGTCCGTACGTCGCGAGGAGCGCAGTCAAAGAGGGGCGGCAGAAACAGTGTGTGTCGGATTTGGGAAAGCCATAGGCCGGCCGTACCTTCGAAATGCGACTCGCCACGAAGGCTTCATCCGCCGCTCGCGCGTCAATGTCCTTCCCCAGCCCCGGGTCTTTTTTAAAAACGTCCCCGCGCAACCTGCGATTGGGAAAGAAAAGTGGTTAACGTCTTGTGTATCGCGATGTATGGACAAACAGCCACCAGCTTCGGTAAAACAGTGTCAGGATTTGGGAAACGCCCAAGGCCGTACCGTTTCGATTCCAAAACAAACGCCTCCTTGGCGCTTCCGCGTTCGTAGAAATCCCAGTACGACGCTTTACCGAAATCGCCCCCCCCGTTTGGATCGGCGTGAAACTCGATTGAAAGGGAAGGGATCGTGAAATATCTCCCGTCACGACCTGACGAAACCAAGGAACCCGTGCCTTGAGAAATACCGGCATCACCCGCCGATTTGTTTCCACCAACAAACGAAACCCCCGACCGGCAGGTTAAAAAAAACCCTCTCCAAATCCGAACCTTCGCCCACACCGAATCGTTTCGGGTAGCGGTGACCTTGACGGCTACGTCTCGGTCGTTTTCGTACCTCGTGCGGGCACCTACGCTCCTCCTGCGACTCCCTCCCGAAGGCCTTCCGAGACGGTCCAGTGACTCGGAAGTGTCGCCCGGTCGTCCGGAACCGCTTCTTCGCGCGCTTTCTTCGGTCTTCGCGCGCGCCGCTGCGACGAAATCCGCGCCGAACGTAACCCGGTCCGCCACAGGGTCCAGCCAATGAAGCTTGCCGAGTTGGGTACCTCCGAATTGAACACAGCACGGGTTGAGTTCAAGAAAAACCCCACCCGAAACCGTGAACGAGTTCGGCTCGGCCGGGTCCACGCCCGCTTCGCAGTCCAGGGTAATTTTCGTGCGGTCGTCCCTTCCAACGACCACGGAACTCACGCCGACCTTAACGTCGGGGAACACGTGCAGGCGCAAGGTTCCGGCACTGAATATGTTGTTGCTTCCCGTAACCGCGCGCAGGTTCAAATCCCGGGACAGGGTTATTTTTGGCGACCCGTGGGCGTTTTGCAGCGCGCTCGCGAAAACAGCCGGCGCGCCCAAAAGCTTCCCGAAAAAACCGAAGGTACCGCTTTTTTTTCTTGAGTTAGTCATACCAACACCTTCCGAGTCGCCGCCGCCGCCGAAGCGAAGCGTCCACGCGGCGACGAGTTTCGGGATCTGGCCGGGGGTTTCGTTGTTTATTTGTTTTTTTTCGTCGCTTTTTTTGGCGATCGCCGATCGGTTCCATCCATCGTCCCCAACCCCGTCATCCGAACCCGGTGTCCTCAACTCCACGACTTTGAATCCCGGGCCCGGCAACTTCTCAACCGGCTCTATCCCCGTGCGGTGAAACTGGTCCCATTGCGTGCGCGACCACGCGATGCCAGGGGATGCCATGTGTGTTTGTTTCGCAGCAAGGAAGGCCTCAGATGGATTTAATTTTTCCCGTTCGACGGACGTGTGGTACCCAACCGCCACGCAGTAACACCACACCGAACAGACTCACGGTTTACCCCCGCGCGACGACCCCGGAAGCCCGACCCAACGACGCCACGACCCCAACCGCAAACGCGTGGAGCGTACCACCGCGGTGGTGACGCACGCGCGCGCGATTTTGAACCAAAAGTCGTTGCTCTCGGTAGGCACCTCAAATTTCCGATTTGTATTTCCGACTCCCCATTTCGAGATTTCGTCCATCGTCACTCCGGTCGCGCGCCCGCGTTCCCTCCCCACGCCTCGGGGCGGCGCGGGGTGACACACTCGCCATGAGTTCCCGCCACCCACCCCCCGCACTCACCGAAGACCCAATCGGTTTCATCACCGGAACGCTTCGTGACTTACACGGCCCACCGTTGGGGTATGCTTTCCTTCTTTTAGTCTGCGTGGTGTGGGTAGCAGGTTCGTTTCTGGTGGAATCCCTGGAAGCCCAAGGCTTGTCCCCCCTGCTGTTGACCTACATATGCAACGCCTTGTTCGTGGTGTTGCTGCCGGTGTATTTCATGCGGAAACGGTGGCTGGTGGGGGAGGGGCATCAATACGATGGATTTAGTGTGCACGATGGTGATGGCGATGATGGGGTCGTTGATGGGGGCGATGATTCGACCGAATTCGAAGGGAACGACTCACGAATGCAAGGCACCGAATCGCATTCGCGCGACGCCTCTCCAAACTCCTCCGACGAGGACCACGGAACCTCTTTGCTCGACATTCCTCCCGGATTCGATTCTGGGCGGAACGGAACGCACCAGGGACGACGTTCAACCACCACCCGAGTTGATGAAAGGTCGTCTATGGGTAACCAGTCTGGAACCGAGTCATCGTCTGGCCAAAGTAATTGTCGTCGGTCGTTCGCCGGGCTCACCGAGGCCGAGCGCTTCGCCGCGACGGTACGGGCTTCAGTCGCGATCGCGCCGCTTTGGTTCGCAGCGCAGCTTTTGTTTAACTACAGCCTGTTGTTCACGAGCGTCACGTCGAACTCGATTTTGTCAACCTCCAGTGCGGTGTTTACGTTTGCATTGTCAGTCTGGCTGGTGGACGAGCGGTACACGAACAAACGTTTGATTGCGATTTTAGTATACGTTTTCGGTAGCGCGCTTGTGACGCTGTCGGATAGCGGCGGCGGCACTGCAGGTGCAGGCACTGCAGGCCAGCCCATGCACGCCGGTTCGTATTCCTCCACCTCCGGTGACGTGTACGTAGAGGTATCTACTCACGGAGTTTCGCAAAAGAACTCCAATTGGGGCAATTTTTTGTGCGTCGCCGCCGCCGCGTGTTACGCCGGGTACACGAGTTTGATTCGGTACTTACTTCCCGACGACCCCGAGACTAGCATGCTTTTGTTTCTTGGAACCCTGGGGTTGGTTAACTTCGTGGGAGTCGGGTTGGTGTTGGTCCTCGGATGGATTCTGTTTGGGGCGTTTGGGGATTTATTCGAACAGGCAACTTGGAGCGTGCTTTCCTTAGCCATAGCGAAAGGGTTGCTCGACAACGTTCTTTCTGACTATTTATGGGCTCGAGCGGTGTTACTAACATCACCGACAACCGCGTCCGTCGGGTTGTCGCTTCAAATTCCGTTGGCCGCGGTGGTGGAGGTTTTGTTAGGCCGCGCCAAGTGGTTAGGGAACGTCAGGGCGTTTGGGCTGATGCTCAGCGGGTGTGGATTAGTCGTCGGCGGGTTTCTAGGCGTGGTGTATTGGTGAGGCGGCGTTAGTAATGCAGGTTGAAAGTAAAAATATGTCACAAGCACCTTTTCGCGTTTCAAATCCTCATCTCATTGCGGGTGCGCGCGTAGCACCCGTAGCACCGTCGCGCGCCTCCGCGTTTCTGTACCCACATGGGAGGCACGCGCCGCGTACCGTGGGCGGACTGGGACGAGTGGGAAACCGTCCGGGCTGGGCTTTCCGGTGACGATGTTTCTTTGCGCGACGTCGCGATTGCGAAAGTCGCGGCCTGGCGGCTACGCGGAAGAGTCCCGCACGCCGTGGATTGCACCGCGTCGTTGTTAGAAACGCGGTCCCTGGATTTCGGCGTAGCAGCTGGGAGTAACACGGACACGTCAACACCGTCAACACACGTATCGGAGAACATCCTACGTCTAGCCTACGCCGCGTCAATAGTGCGCATGGTGAACGGCGCGGTGGATCCTTCCCAGAAAGGCCGGTACGCGGCGCCGGTGATGACGCTGGCGAAACGCTTGGGCATTCCAATTGTTTTAGTAGACGTAAGGATGGCGGCGTCGCACCAGGAAATGCCGAAGCTTAGTCTGCTAAGGCACGCATCGGAAAGAGCCCTGCAGTGGCTGTTCGAGAGGTATTGGCAGGCGCAGCGGCTGCAGATCGACGAGCTAAAAAAAGGCGCGCGCCACGCGGCGGTGGAGTTGGTGCGCGCCGAGTTTCTTCGCAGAGCGAAGGCGGAAAAGAATACTCAAAAAGCGCTGGCGAACCGGGGCAAGGGTACCCGGAAAAGCCGGAAAAAGAGCCACGGGGGGTCGGTTGCGATTAGTGACGACAGTGATGAAGGTGACAGCGGTGACGATTTAGATGACGAAGGTGGTGATACAATTTCGGGCGACGGCGACGCAGATGCCGTCGAGAAAACAGATGACGAAGACGCGAATCCGAAACCCGAAATGGATATCGCCATTCACTCCCCGAAAAAGCTTCGCAAACACGCCACGAACAAGTTCCACGCCGCATGCGCGAAAGACGACTTGCGCACCGTAGTCGACGCGCTGATTTACGTGGGGCTGGGGTGCGCCAGGGGCGGCACGGACACGGACACGGACACGACAAACAAACCTTCGCTTTTGGATTGGAAATTAGTGGTGAAGCGGCTCGCGAAACGGTGGAACGCGGCGGTGGAGGAGTTGTTTTTGTTAGCCTCGGAGGAAGCGCTTAGTGTGTGTGGTGTCGGTGTCGGTGATGAGTTAGACGACGCCGCAACCGTCGCAGGTGACACGGAAGACGCAACCAGTGCAGGCGATGATGACGTTGTATGCGCAAACAGTCAGGAAAATTCCGAGGACGGACTCGCGCGACTCGCCGCGGCGGCGACCGAGTTGCTCGGCGAATCGTTCGCGGCGTCGAAAAAAAACCAACCCGACACGAAAAAAGAAAACTCGCGAGTCACCGACCGCCAAGAAAAGCTCGTGTGGTGGATCACGAAACAGGCGCTACGGGTCGCGAGGGACACCATGACACCCGCGATGAAGGGCTTCGTGATGACCCTGTGTGCAAACGCGCCGGGTGCGGGTCGGTCGTTCAGGGCGGGCGCCGCGCGACTGCTCGGAGACTTTTCTGGCGCTGATGACGGGGCTGATAAAAACGTGACGCCCGGGGTGCACGGCTGCGTCGACCCTACAGAAGTGGAGGATGACGACTGCGCGTTTTTGATCGCGGCGAGGCGCGGGTTGGCGTTGCGACGGAAAAGCGCGGCTGCCGGAACGCCGGGCGGTGGCAAGAAAAAGACGAGCGGGAAGCGACGGCGGGGGGAAACGAAAACGACCGCGACGCGTTCTGGTTCTGACGACGAAGACGAAAAAGAGTTTCCCGGCGCCAAACGCCTCACTCGTTTCGGGGCGTTCGCGAAAGTTTCGGACTGGACGCCTTGCGCGGTTGGCGATTTGCCGAAACACCTACGATCGGCCGGTGCTCACACCGACCCGCTACTCGGTGCGAAAAGGGTGGACCCGGACGACGCGTTGGGGTTGGCGTCGGCGAAAGCGAGGGAGGACGAAACGCGGGAAAAACTCGAAACCCAGAAAAGCCAAAAGCCGCAAAAAGCTGATTTACTTTGGGCAAAGTGGCCCCCCGAACAATTTTGCGGGTTCGGTTTTGTTACCGAAAACGTGAACTACTCCGTAGGCCTGCCTTTCGTGGACACCACGCGGCGTTTGGTGTCAGGCCCGGCCGGCCTGAGTGTTCACACACGCGACGGTGACGCGCAAAAAAACGACACGACGAAAGACGCGCAAAACAACCGCACTAACTACCGGTACGTCCCCGACGAAGCCGTCGTCGCGGCTGGCGAAATCGCGAGCGGGCGGTTTTCCGTGCACTCCGCTTTGGATCACCAGACGCGACTCGATAAAATCGCCTCTGCGCCTCTGCAAACGTCAATGACACACGCGCTTTGCTCGTTGGAGTTTCTCGATCCCGACGATGACAGCGAAACAGAGGCGATGGACGTGCGGCGCGAGGCGGGGGACGGCGCCGTAGGGGCTTCACGAAGCGGTGTTGTAGCGAGTGATGCAGGTGACGGTGCAGACGCAACCAGTCAGGGCGACGACGACGACAACTCACACGGCGGGTGGGGATACGACGACCCGGTTGATTTCGCGGAGGACGAACCGTCACCGTCGGGAGAAATCGACGGGAGTGACGACGACGACGCCGGCGTCGCGCTTAGGGTGGGGGGCGTGCGAGTCAAGCTGAGTGAGCTTGACCGAAAAAACGTAGCCGCGGATGTCGAGTGCTTGATGTGAGATGAATGATGTCTTTTGATTCTTTCTTCATTTCCGTTATGTGGTCTCTAACAAGCGACGCTAACCACGTCTTCCGCGTCGTCTCATCTTTACGTACAAGTTCTTCGACTAAAACGACGTTCAAAACACCCCCGGCACCCAAACCTTGGCGACTTTCGTTTTGAACAGCACCCAGTCCTCGCCGTACTTCCGGCGCATGAATTGCTCGTCCCGCCGTTTGCGGTGAGTGATGACGAGTAGGAAAAAAACCGGGTAGAAGAACGCGACGGGCGCGAGTGCCGGCGTAGCGCCGACCGCGCCGGCCGTAACCGCCGCCATGAGAAAGTCCGCGGTGTAGTGGATCTTCCAAGCGGCGCCGCACATGCCGGAGGTGAGCAGCGAAATGCCGTTCCTCGTGACTATGTAGTCTGGGTTCGTAAGCTCGCTCCACGGGAGTTTGGGAAACCCCAAGGCCGAACGCCGAGGCATGGCGGAGAGCTCGTTGACGCGCTCGTCGGGAAAAAATCCGTTGTCGCCGATGACCGCGCCCGACTTTGAGTGTAAAGAAAAGTGTCAGTCCCGAGTCGGCGAGTGTGGGTGTACTGTATATCGCGATGTATTGGACGATGGCCTGGTAAACAGTCAGGGTAATCAGTCTGAACATTCACCAGCTGAGAGATAAAACAGTGCACTTGTGCCGTGTTTAGTAAACAGTAAACAGTCACGAACGGGGCGGTAAACAGTGCCCGGCTTTGGGAAACGCGCAAGGCCGTACCTGCAAATCGTACACGCGCGGCTCGACTTTGTCGTACATACACGTCTGCGAAAGCGCCCTTTGTCGGAACCGAATTCGCTGCGACTGGGACGTGTCCCAGACGTAGTAGCTAAGCAAAAGAAGCAACCACAGACCTGTGATTGTTACACGAAAAGTGTCAGTCCCGTGTTGGGCGTGTATTGGACGATGGCCTGGTCAACAGGGAGGGGTAATCGGTCTGAACAGTCACAGGCGCGTTAGAGGTAAAACAGTGTGTGTCGGATTTGGGAAAGCCCCACATGGCCGTACCTGAAACGTACTCCACCGAAAGCTTCGGGTCGAGTTCCGCTAACACAAACGCGACGGCGGTGTACAGAAAAGGCACCGCCACCAAACTCCACCACACGAGCAGCCACCCGAACTTTTCGCGACACACGAGAAACGTAAACGGGATAAAGGTTTCGCCTTTTTGCGGCGCGTTGGCGTACAGAAAGCCGTGCCCCAGTGTCAGGAAAGAAGCGGCGCTTATGGAGTTCATACCACGGATCCAGGGAGCGCTTTTCAACAGAAAAATTCCGACACTGTTTGCCCATACAAGACGTACACTTTTCGGCGAAACCGGCGTTTTTGGTTCGCCGTCGTAGTCCTCCGTGTAGTCGTCGTCAAACAAATCCCGGTTCCGCGCCTGTTTCGCCGCCGCCGATACCACCAACAGAAAGAAACTCACCCAGGCAACGCGGGTCACGCTGACCATCTTCAGGTCAATTTTTCCATAAATTGACCGGGGGTTCAGGTCGGTTCCGGTGAAGAAGTCGTATACGGGGGAGGCTCGCGGGGCTTTGGTTTTGGTTTTTGAAAAAATCTCCAGGCCGCGCAGGTACAGAAAAAGCGCACCGACGTCCGCCACGCAAACGGCACAAGTCATCAGCCCGCCTCGGTTATCCGCGATCCAAATCAGCGGGTCGTCTCCGTGGACAACCACGGTGACGACTAAACTTGTTAAAGTAACCCACCAGGAACTAAGCGCGTTGCACTTGTACGGAAGCCGGTTGTTGTTGTTGTTGTTGTTGTTGTTGTTGTTGTTTTGCGCGTTGTTTTTTCCAAGACCGGCACCAACCTTATCGACCCGTTCGCCGGTTTCGACCGCCACTGGGTACCCGTACACCGTGGGGCCCGGGCAGACCAAGGCTAGGACGATTTGCGACAAAAGGAAGGCGAGGTAGACGCCCCAGGTCACCGCAGTTGGCTGTGCGAGCTCCACCAGGTCCTCAACGAAGTCGTCCAACGAATCGAGGTCAAGAGGTAGTGGGTACAAACCGCCTTTCTTTTTCGCGACGCACAGGAGCAAGTAGTACGCCACAAAGTGCGCGAGGAGGATGATCGCGACAACCCCGGGTGTGCCTCCCCATTCCAGACCGCCTCGTCGGCAAGACCGCCGCCGCGGGCTGCCGGACGTGGGCGTGGTGCACGGCAACGGCAGCTCGTCGCTGTCCGTGCTGCCGGTGTACTCCGTGGAGTTGGCGAAGCGCGCGTCGTTACTTTCCGAGGCGCAGGTTTGCGCGTGTCCGTTCGTGGGCGGGTGTCTTTGTCGTAACACGTCGTTTGGGTGCCGCATGGCACGGTCTGGGGCGGCGAGAACGGCCACGTGGAGAGTAATTTGCGCAAAGCACGCGTCGGGGGTGCGCGCGGGTGTGCCACCAAGGGCGGCGTCGGGGTAGGTCCAAGACGAGAAAGAATTGTCGAGGAAAATGTGACCGCAAAATAATAAACATCAGTTCCAAAAAAACACAAAACGGTCTCACTTTTGTCTCAGCACCTTGCTCGCCAGCCACGCCACGGCGCGTTGTTCGAAATACTTGTTCACCACGTACGCCACCACGAAAAGGAGGAAAACGTTCCACACGACCATGATGTCCGGCCACTCCTGGTACCCGGATTTCGAGAAACACTCAGACCACGACTCCGCGGCTTCCGGGTTGTCCCGCGAGCACGGCGGAAACCTGCGATTGTTACAAGAAAACGGTTAGTCTTACGTGGCACCGAGTAGCCTGTATTGGGGGATTGGGTAGAGTAATCGGGCCTAACAGGGCACTTAGAGTAATCGGGCCGAACAGCGCGTTTGTGCCGTGTGTAGTAGTTGCCAGTACTGGTAAGTGTTACGGTCGTAGTGCACGACGCAACTGCGTCCGTGCGTCACGATCTACATTCATCACGAGTAGTGCACTCAAAGAGTCAAAGAGGGGCGGTAAACGTCGTGTCTGGATTTGGGAAAGCCCCAAGGCCGTACCGGTTGCCGAAGGTTCCGTACGCCATCCGGTCGATGTAGGTCCATACCGGGAACTGTAACAGGTACGCGGCGTAGGATATTTTACCCCCCAACAGCAGTAAGGGGTGGGTTAACAGTCGGTACGTGCGCGATTCACGGCCCGCGATCGTCAGCCCGAAAATCACGTACGCCGCCGGGTACAACAGGAAGAACTCGCTGAACAGCCGCACCGGCTTGCTTTCCTCGAAGGCTAACGAAAACGCGGCGGCGAATACCCAGAACACGAATAACCGGAACGAGTACTTATCCACGATCTGGGCGTAGTAAAGTGTCGTGTCTTGGTCGGTATCGGTGTTCATTCGTCTCATCCGCGTTCGCTTCGCGGCGAAAAGAACGCCCAACAGAAACACGGGCAAACGAAACGGCGTCCAGGATCGCGCCAGAAAATAAGCGCGAATCCCGTCCACGTCTGAACCCAGCTCCGTCACGGTTTCCTTGCCCGTTTCCGGATCGCGCTGGCACGAATCACAAGAAAGTGTTAGTCTAGTATGGGCAATCGCGAACGGCGGAACGCGGTGATTGGGAATCACGCACCTGCACGTCGGGCCCGCTCCAGTACTCCCGGAACGCGGGGTTGTTGAAAAACGCCATCGCGGCGAAGGGGATTACGATTGAGAGGAAGTACAGCATGCGGAATCGGCGCGTGTACCGAAGGTCGATCAAGGCGTCGTCCGTTTCTTGCAGAGCGCCCGTGGTGACGATTTGTTTTTCGCCTTTTTTGTTTTTAGTTTTGTCGTTCGATTCGCCTTCCTTCGTGTGAGCGGTGTGTCTCACCGACACCACGAGCCCGCCTTCCTCCAAATAAAGCTTCTTTTTAACTGCCCGCGCGATCCTGGGGAACATGAAGTAAAACCCAACCTGCGTGGAAATGCTCCACCCGACGCTGTTCCAGTAATGCAGCGGCGAGCCGATCCAGGAGGAGAGGAAAAACGGGTTTAAAAGCTGCGATGGGTAAAACAACGTGTCAGTCTTGAGTCTTGTAGTAGTAAGACTTGCGTAACTGCACTCCATACGTGGCATCAAACGTAGGTGCCTGGATTTGGGAACGCCCCAACACGTACCCAACCCGCCCACAGGTGTTTTTCCCCCGACGCGTTTTGCCAGAAATAGTAGTCGTTCGCGATCGTGTGGTAGTTGTACACGATGACGGGGGTGTAGGTTACGATACAAAGCCAGTGCACGGGCACGAGGCGGACGTAGCGGCGCTTGATGAAGTCCTGTTGTTTTTGTTTTTTGGGGGGTGGATGGAGAGAGAAAGTATCAGCGCTCATTCTTCTGCAAAAGCCAAAAAGGCCAAAAACGTCGATTCGCATCGTCCCGCGAAAAAACGACCAATCGGGGTCGTGGGGTTGGAGACGAGGTTGGGGACAGCTGTCTTCCCGGGACGCATCCTACAACACACTCACCCAGTAATCGAAGTCTTCCCTGCCCACCTTGTTTCCGTACGCCAGGTACATGACGAACCCTGTGATGAAGAAGAACACGGTCACCGCGAACCCACCCTGCAGCTCGATGGCGCCGTGCTTTTTCTCGCCGTACCAAAGGCTCCAGTGATTGGCCGCGATGATGGCGCACGCCAAAGCGCGGACGCCTTCCAACGGGGTGGTGTCCACGCGGTTTGTCTTTGGTGCTGCCTGGGTCTTTGGCTCTTCCTTTTCGTCTTCTTCTTTGGAAGCATCAAAACCCGGTGTCTTCACGGGGTCGGGGAACCCGGGGACGTGCGGGAGATCCGCCGTCGGACGAAACGACTGCTCCGTGACCGCGCGTGGAAACGACGTACGCGCGTGTGGTGCGGATGGAGGGACGTTCTCGTCGTCTGGGGGGTCACGCGAGTGAGGTAAGGTCGTGTCGCTCGTCGTCATCACAGTCGTCGTCGCACTCTTGTCGACTTAAAACGTGCGTCGTGCCGGGCGCGTCGGGGGTTGTGCGCGCCGAACGCCGGAAGGGGATGCGTAACACGAATCGACGGCGTTGCTTTTTTTGGCACGGCCTCGATTTCGGGATTTTCTGGGAAGTCCCGAAAAGATAAGGTGAAAGCCACGACTCCGACCACGTCGTTTCTGGGGGCGCACAAGCGCTTGCACGAGGAGTTTTGTGGCGCGCGGACAATGGGAGGGAAGCGGTGCTCGCACGAAAGGGAGAAACTCCAATGCCAGGAGTGTAACCCGTGTCCTCACGGAAGACAGAAACGCCACTGCAAGGAGTGCAACCCGTGTCCCCACGGGAAGCTGAAACACCGCTGCGTGGACTGCAACCCCTGTCCGCAAGGGAAGCGGAAAAGCGAGTGCGTGGACTGCAACCCCTGCCCGCACGGCAAGCGGAAAAAGGCCTGCGTGGACTGCAGCGCCTGCCCCCACGGGAAGATAAAACAGCACTGCGCGGACTGCAACCCCTGCCCTCACGGGAAGGTGAAAAACAAGTGCTCAGCGTGCAACCCCTGCCCTCACGGGAAGCTGAAAAGGAACTGCGCGGACTGCACCCCCTGCCCGCACGGGAAGCTGAAACAGGGCTGCAAGGTGTGCAATCCGTGCCCCCACGGCAAGCTGAAACAGGGCTGCACAGCGTGTAACCCCTGCCCTCACGGCAAGCTGAAACAAAACTGCACAGCGTGCAAAGCGGCACGCGCGGCTCCGCCGAGTTCGCAGCGGGTCAAGCGCGAGCCGGAGAGTTCACTGGAGACCAAGCAAGAGCCCGAGATTAAGCTCGAGCCCGAGATCAAGCAGGAGCCGTTCACGATTCGCGGCTACTTCGGGTTTGACGACGGCCGGTAAAACACACGCGCGCGTTTGCCTACGAGTCTAACAAACAGTTTAAGGGAACACCAATGCCTATCTACTCCTTTGATGACATAAAAAATAAACCACCGTCGTGACTAAAGACAAAACCTCACTCACTCCTCTTTGCGTTTTCCAAAACGCACCGCAGCAAAGGCAACACCAACCCTTCCGGCGCTTCCAGGTGCGCGGCGTGCCCGGCGTTGGGCACGGTTTGCGAGGTGACTTTTGAGGTTTTCGTACCAGACTGTTTCCTCATACCGTCCGCGATCGCGTTTGCGACTTTGACAAACTTTTTATCGTTCGCGCCGGTGATGAAATCGACCCTGACGCCGCTCGCGAGCAATTTTTCAACTGTAACGACTTGTTGTCGCCCCGGCGAAGCCTGCGATAACACCTCCGCGAGCTTACCCGCGGCGTCCGGAACGTTCGCGGAACGAGCCGCGCGGACGAACTCGGGGCTGTTGCACCCTTGGAATCGTGGATGGCTAACAAGCCCGCCAAACAAACCGTTCTCGTACCAAGCCCTGGTAAACGCCTGTACGCCCGATTCGCGCAACGCGGTCGCGAGGTGGTCGTCCCGCGACGCGCGGTCGGCTCGGTCGAAATCGGAGGTTGAAATTCCGGGCGAGCCCCCGATTGACACGACGCCGCCGCCGTGTTTGAGCCAGCCGCCGTGCTTGTCACCGTCCACCGCGTAGGAAAGCGCGATACGCGCGCCCAGGGAGTACCCGACCAGGGTGACTGACGGAAACGAACTACTTTTATTTTTGGCACCGTTCTTTCCTCCGAGAGAAATCTTTTTCGAAACAAACAATTCTTGGCCCAGTTTTCCGATAGCGTTTGACATGGCCTCAATCGTCATTCCATCTTTCCGTTGAAAACCGGGTCCAGGCACAAATACCGTCCCCCCGTGATTAGGAAGGTCCACCACGACGCACCGCGCGCTTTCCAACAAACCGGCCACAACGCAAGTCCAGTCCGTACCGTCGCCCAGGAACCCGTGCAGGAAGAGGACGGCTTTTTCTTTTTCGGGATTTGTAGGGTCGTCGTTTCCGTCGCCGTTCCTCCCAGAGTCGGTCACGAAGAACCTGTACACACCGACGTCGGTGATGACATCGATGAAGGAAGTGACTCCCCAGCTTTCAGGGCTTTCTCCTTGTGCAGACACGGGAAACACCACCTCCGGTCTCCACGAAAAGTCACTTGCCATGTCAGTGGCGCTCCCGCCGCGCAAAGAAATACCAACCCCGAGTGGCGCGCCGGTTTCGTCTATCCGCCGCACCATCGGCGCGAAGTCACGTTTCGTCACGTCGCCCACAAGCCAAGCCCCCGTGCCTAACCCGTGCGGCGTTATTTGCAAGGTACCGGTAGAGTTCCATTGCGTTTCGCCGTGTGTTTGGTCATCGTCGGAAGAATCGCCCGTATGCGCGGTTACCCTGAACCCGGAACCCGGAGAATACGAATCGTCGCCCTGGTCATCTTCGGAAGACGCGCCCGTACGCGTGGTCTCCCTCGCTTTGGCCGCGGCGTTGAGAGAAGCCAAGTCCAGGGCGGCCGCGAGGTTGGCGCAGTGCGCAACTCCCACGCCTGACTCAAAAGCGCTGGTCACCACGCTTCCGATTCCCTTCTCCCTCGCCGCGCTCGCGACCAAGGCGCAGTTTTCGTACCCGCCAAGCACGGACGGTTTCAGCACCAACGCCACGACTCCGAACGTGGGCTCGAACAGCTCGCGTAACGCTTGCGCGACTGATTGAGGTTCAGCAGAGGATTCCTTTGAGGCCGAATCATGCTCGTCGTGCTCGTGGTACCTACGCCACGCCAAATGCATCGCTCGGTCGACGCTCTCGTCCAGCGCGACGGGCACCCCGGTGGTACAGTGGAACGCGGCGAGGTCGTTCTCAACTGACGCGACGGGCTCTTCGATGTACTGCAAGTCGAACTCCGCGGCGCGCAACCCGAAGGTCAAGGATTCGTTCAGGTTCCACAAACCGTTGCCGTCGCAGCGCAGGGTCACGGCCGGACCCTGAGATTGTAAAAAAAAAAGTCAGTCTTGTATGGGCAATCTGTCGGGGGAAATGGTAAATGGGAAATACTTACCACCGCGTGCCTTATCGCGCTCACCCGGTCCGCATCCGCGGCCGCGCCCTTCGTGCCCACGCCCCTGCCCACCTTTATTTTTATGCACCGGAACCCCTGAGATGGGTAAAACAAAGTGTCAGTCTTAAAGTGTCAGTCTTGCATATCGCGATGTATGGACAACAGTCAACAGCTTCGGTAAAACAGTGTGTGGCGGATTTGGGAAAGGCCCAAGGTCGCACCTGTTCCACCAAGGAAACCGCTTCGCGGGCGGCGGTTTCGGGGGTGTCCGTGTCGGGGTTCGAACCCATCAACGCGTTGCTCTCGACGAAGATGTCGGTGTCGTCGGGAGACGCGGAAGCTAAAGAGTTAGAAGTACTACCAGAAGTACTAGAGGAAGATCCAGTGGTATCACTCGAGTTACCCGAGGAATCCCGTTTAGCCGCTCCGAGGAGTAACGACGACGCCAGGTTTCTTTGGCCGTTTCTTTGCGTAGAATTAGACAGCGCTTGCAACACCGCGGATTCCACCGCGAAGCGTACGCTCGGAAGCAAGTTATGCACGTCCCGGATCCCGCACTCGCAGACCAACCAGTCGCGAAACGCGCCGTTGAGCAAGGGGAGGTTCGGGGAAATTTTTACGTCTCGCAAAAGCCCGGAAACCACGGCGAGTTGCGCGCCCGCTTCTTCTGGCGCGATGAAAAACAAAACGTCAGTCTTTCGGGCCATGTTCGTAACTTGTATGCGCAAACAGTCGCCCGTAATCGAGCCGAACAGTCGGGCGGGTAACCGCGCGGATCGCACAGGCGGTGTGTGGTGATTGGGAAAGCCCCGCACCGTGGGATTCGTAGCTCAACCCGGGAAGCGGAGACGCTTCGCCAACACCGGTCGCGCCGCACTGGAGGGTTATTTCAAGCAGGTACCCGGTCCGGAAAAGGTCGGTGGTTTCCGTGTCACCACTACCCGTACCGCCCGTACCGACACCAACCACAGTGGGTACTTTCCGCATCGGCAGTTGAAACTTCGACACGAGCGCGTTCCGTACGACTCGGTCGAGTTGCGACGACTCGAGCGCGCGCGCGTCGCCGTCCGACCAACCGCGTTGTACGTCACGCCCCGACCCTACTTGTGAATCGCCATCACCTCCCGACCCTACCCGAAACCCGCGTTTCGCACCCAGCATAAGCCTCAAGCTCGCGTCCACCGTCGCGGCCACGGCGCTTTGTAACACTCGGTGTTGCCGCAAATTCTGCGCCCGCGACGTGGTGACCTCCACCACCGAGTGCCGCCCTTCGGACCAAGCCGCTTGCAGCGCCGTTCGCAACGCGGCTGATACGATAAAAAAGAAAGTGTCAGTCTCGTATTGGGCAATCGCAGAGGCGGAACGTGGTGGGTGGGAAATACTTACCTGGCGTGCTCGGGTGCGCGTGCGCGACTCGGTGCGCGTCGCACAACCCCCGCCGGCTCACATCAGGAGGCGTGGCGAATAGTTTCGTGAAAACCGTGGTGTCTAACTTCGTTTGCAAATCGGAAACGAACGAAAAGATCCCGCCGCCGCCGTTGTTCACCTCGCGATTGGTAAAAAAAAGTGTCAGTCCCGAGTGGCACCAAGTGCCATGTATATCGCGATGTATGGACAAACAGTCACCAGTTTCTGTAAAACAGTCGTGATTGTGCTGTATGTAGTGAACCGTAGCTACGGGCGGACAATCCGCGGAGGTAATGCGCCCTTGCGGTACGAGTATATCGCGATGTATGGACAACAGTCACCAGCTTCGGTAAAACAGTGTGTGAGTGCATGATTCGGGAAAGCCGTAACACACGTACAACCACGATCGTCACGGGGGGCTGCCCGGGGCGTTCCCTCAACAACAAAAGCCCGTTCGCGTCGTGCTGGAACGAAACGTCGCCTATCACCAAGGTCACGGGTAACTGCGTTCCCGCCGCGAAACCGGCGGCGGCGGACACGACGCCGTCGATTCCGGACGCGCCGCGGTTCGCGCAGACCGGCGCGCCGGGGCCGAAGTTCACGTTGGTGGTGGTATGTCGCGATCCTTTTAAAAATTGGCCCCCGGGTCGAACCCCCGCGAGGGCGTCGACGTCCCTTATCGGCATGGAGTTCCCCAGGAAAAGACCCATGCTAGGCGGCAACGCGTTCGCCACCAACAAAGCCGCGCCCATCTCCGTGATGCCCTCTGCCGATTGGTACCGAAACGTGGTCAACGTCTCGTGCTGGCAAACGTGGAGTCTATGATTTGGGAAACGCGCAACACGCACCTTCCTGTTCCAACGACTGTAACACTGAAAGGGCGGTGCGGGACGCGTCCGCGTCTGCTGCTACCAACACGTCTCGGAATGATTCACACGACTTGAAGTTTTGCGTGTCTCGGTATCGCCGCTGATAGTTGTTGTGGTTCGCGCTTTCGGAACTATTTCCATCCAGCGCGTTGCGCAGCGCCCCAGCCACCACCGCGATGTCGCAAGTCACGTGAAGAGAAACGCAGTGCCCGGGATCGGCTCGCGCTTCCGTGGGTGTCACCACCGCCCATCGCGCGCCGAAATCAAGCGCGGCGGCTTCCAAAGCGGTTTGCGTTCGCTTAGACGTGACTCGGTTGTTCAACTGGACGATGACATCGGGGGCGAAAAATTCCCGCATCTCACCCGAACAAAGCGACACGTCGAACGCGTTCAGGACGTGCGGACAGCCAGTCGTGGCCGGGGACCAACCGTTTTGACCGTTACTGGAGTGGGTAGTACCGGTAGTTCCGGTAGCCCCGTCCGCTCCGGTTCGAATCCCGCTCGCCGCGTCCGCGACGACGGCCCACCCCAACGTGCTCGCGACGTCCGCCGCGGCTAACGCGGCCGCGGCGCCGTCGCTGGCGCCGCCCGCGATTATCAGGATTCCTCTTTTCGCGGATTTGATTAATTTTACCAGCGCCTTCACCGCGTTCGCGTCCATGGACACCGCGTCCAAGTCATCACCCCCCCCCCCCGAAAAAGGCGGGGTTTTCAACTCCCAGCCCTCCAGGCCTCTTAGGTCCCTTTCCTGGTTCCAAGGAAACGGCACGGGGCCCAGCGGGTCCCTGAATTGACAGTTGATGTGCACGGGGCCTCGCCTCGGGCCTTTTAAGTGCCGCGTCGCGGCGTTCGCGGCGGTGGCCTGCGATTGAAAAGAAAAGTGTGTCGGTCAGTGTTGTGTATCGCGATGTATGGACAAACAGTCAAGGCAGAGGTAGCCGTCCCTTCGTCAGGACGAGTACGTGCGACGGTAATGCGCCCTTCGCAGGACGAGTATATCGCGATGTATGGACAAACAATCACCAGCGTTAGAGATAAAACCGCGTGTCCCCGGATTTTGGTGAAACGCGCGATACGCACCCACACGCGCGCCGGCGACCCGTCCCCGGGCGGCGCCAAATCGACGCTGTACCGCGTGAAGCTCCCGAAAATCTTCACCTGGTCGATGGTTTGGTTCGCACCCGTGTCTCGTAGCTCTGGGGGGCGGTCCGCGGTTAACAACAACAGCGGCGCGTTACTGGCGCTGGCTTCCACCGCGGCTGGGAGTAAATTAGCAACCGCGGTACCGCTGCTGGTGATGACGCACGCCCCCGCGGATGAGGACCCGGCGCCTTTACCCACGCCCAAAGCGTAGAACGCCAGGCTCCTTTCGTCAACACAAACCACCACCCTGGCACAAGGGTGTTTCTCCGCCGCCAAGGCTAACGGCGTGCTTCGCGATCCGGGCGCCACGCAAAAAACGGAAACACCGTTCCGCCACAACTCGCCTATAAGCAAATCCGCCCAGGCCTGGTTGGGGTTAAGGGAGGTGGCTAACCGGGAGGTACCGCCGGTCGTCTTTGGTTCGATCCCGGACGGGTGTTTTCTTTGGGTACCACTAGGACCTTTAGTCAGCTCAGTAGTACCTTTAGTCAGCTCAGCAACTACTCCATCCAAGCTCCCCACCAAGCTTTCCAGGGGTTTGGTTTTCAAGTTAAGCTCGCGCCACTCCGCGTTTGAATCCGCCGCCGCCACCACGCCGACGCCGGCGTATAGACGCATCACGGTTTTGATTGGCAGGTGTTTTTTCGTCGTATTCGTGCGAGTAGCCGTAGTGTCCATCGTAGTAGTCGTACTACTCGCAGTGCTCGCCGTGGTGCCCGATGAATCCTTCACATGAACAGCAGTGCCCGATGAATCCGAGCCCGGGCAAACACCCGGACCGGTATCAGTGTTGTCGTCGTCGTCGCCGGTGTGCTCCACGAGCGCCGATCGAATGGCGACGCAGAACTCCGCTGAATCCGCGCCGATCCACCCGAGCGGTCCGGCGTACAAACCCCGGTCGAAGGGTTCGTTTTGTCGAATCGCACTCAGGGCGAGTTTCCGCGGGTGCCCGCAAACCGCGGGCGTGGGGTGCAGCGCCGATAGCAAATCAGCCTCCGTGGTGCCGTCGCGTAACTCACAACCCAGGCGCGCATAAAGGTGCTGCACCGAAACGTGCCTCAACACGCCTGATTTGTTTTTGGAAAAGAAAAGGGTCAGTGTTGACAGGCCGCGTATGTTACGTAGCTACGGGCTCCCCAATCGGCAAAGCGTGAGGCGGGATGGGATTTGGGAAAGCCCCAACACGGGAAAGTACCTTTCTCGAGCTCCGCGTTGACCCCGTTTTCGCCGTCCTTCGCGACCGTTGCGAGCGCTCGCCGCACTTCTTCACGGACAATCGCAAACTCCTCGTGCTCTTTCGGGGAGAGCAGCATTTCGTACGCCAGCGCAGCGTCTTCGCCTTTTGAGTTTCAAAGAAAAGTGTCAGTGTTGTATGGGCAAACAGGGAGGCGGGATTTGGGAAAGGCCATATACGTACCTTCGTCGCCGCCCCTCGGGCGCGTACCCGCCACGGCTTCGGACGCGGCGTGCCCGTCTCTGCACGAAAACAACCGCTCCGGCGTGCTCCCCACAAACGCGCCGCCATCCGCATGCACCAGCGCGAACTGGTACGCCTCCGGGTCTCGTGCTCTTAAACTTGACACCAACCCCAGTGGGTCAAGCCGCTCGCGAAACTCCAGGGTTGACCGGCGCGCGAGGACGACTTTTTCCAAAACGCAAGAGTCTTCTGGTGCGTGCGTTTCGGTGGGCGAGTCGTCCGTCACCGGTCGTATCGCGGATGAAACGAACTCCTCTCTTCCATTATTGGTATCCAGTAACGCGTCCGTCGCGGCTTCGCAGACACCGATATCGCCATCGCCGCCCCCACCCTCATCCACAAGCCCCTCGTCTCCGCTTTCGTCCACGGACCACCCGATCCCCACGCTCCCGGCGTCGCGCGCGAATCGCGCCAAGTCGCTCGTCACGGAAACACCAGACTGTTTAGTCACTCCCTTGGTTCCCTTAACGTTACCAACCCTTTTACTGATTGACTGATTGCCCCACGCCTGACTAACATCAGCCCCCAAGCCTGCCGCCGTGGCGAAGGAAACCAGTTCCCGCAAAACGCGCGACGGCGGCGCTGCGCGTGACGGGAACCGAAAGGGTCAGTCGAGGAAGTGTACGCGTAGTTTGCATATCGCGATGTATGGACAAACAGTCACCAGCTGAGAGATAAAACAGTCGTGATTGTGCCGTGTGTAACCGTTACCCGTGTCTTTCGTGGTGTGTATGCGTAGTTACGGGCGGAGACGGAGGCAAAACATGACATGTACGTCTTTTTGGCCTGATGGAAGGAAACCCCAAAGAGGGAAGCCGTACCTTCCACGCCGGCGGCCTTCCCAAGGTCCAACAGCTTCTCGCGCACGCTTCTTTTACGGGTTTACGGAAACGAAAAGGTCAGTCATGTATTGGGCGATGTATGGACAAACAGTCACCAGCTTCGGGCAAACAGTCTGGTTTTGATATATTTGTTGTCACAGCCGCGAGTACGCCGGCGAGAGTTACGAGTAGTGCACTTCCTTTGGATGACCGCGGTGGACGTCACGAACGGGGCTTTGAAACAGTGGCCGTTGGATTTGAGAAAGCCCCGTCCGGCCGTACCTGTCGGTACCGAACCCGTCGCGAACGGTCGCGAAATCGTCCATGTACGCGTCCCGCGCGTAATTGGTCGTTTCGCCAAACACGTATTCGGTGGTACTCGGCGGTTCCTCGGATCCGGGGTTTCGCGAAATTTGCGAATCGAGCTCGTTTTGAAACGAACCAAGCGATTCGCGCCCCGAAACGCCTGTTATTGTAAAAGAAAAGTGTCAGCCTTGTATGGGCAAACGTGGAGGCGGGACTTGGTGAGAGGCCCGAGGCCGTACCTCTTTCGTGTCGCTCGCCCGTTCGCAAGGAAACCAACAGCTTGTCCACCAAACGGTGCCACCCTTGTTGGTCCGGCTCTAAGGTTTTCGTAACCAGCGTCGCCGCGTTCGGAGGCACGGTTTTGTGAATTCCGGTAACCATCTTTTCGTATCCATCTTTCGTAAACGAACCAACACTCTCGCCAAGCGCCGACTCAATCGCGTCCGCGCAAAGCGCCACGGCTTGCGCCAAGTCGCGTGAACAGGTCACGGAGTTTGCATGTGACTTGGTTGTCACGGGCGGCGCGTTTTCACCGGAATCGTCGTCGTATTTTGTAGTTTGTATGGGCAAATAGTCTCCATCCATCCCATCCGAAGACATAATAGAAGCATCCCACACCACCGCACAAGCCACCACGGCGCACCGCGCGCCTTCCACCACCTCCAGGGTTGGCAGGAAAAAGTAGTGCCCGCCGAACCGTTCCCACTCGGGGGCCCTAGTGGAGTCGGGGTCGAACGCGCCGGCGCCGTACACTCGCGGCGCGGCGTCGTGGGGAACGGAACGGTCCCCCAGAAACCGCCGGACGTTTCGCAAAACGTCCTGATTGTAAAAAAATAAATGTCAGTCTTGTATGAGCAACCAGTCTGCGGAATGTGGTGATTGGGAAATACGTACCGCGTCGAACCCGCCGTCGCCCGTGAACACCACGGCGCCGCCCACCGCGGCGACCGCGCCTCTCGGGTCGGCGCGCCAAGCGCTGGGTTCGGCGATTATCTTTTTTTCGCGCGCTTTGCTTTTTTGTTTTCCGCCCCCGTACCCGCGCCGCGACGTATCAGCGCCAAAATCCTCGGTGTCATCCCCGTCCCCGGATCGAACCGCGGGGGGTGGGGTTCGCGGGCTGAGGTAGTACGCGGGTAGTAGGGCTTTTCGGTTGGAAGAATTTGCATGAATGTTCGTAAGCCACTCCAGGGCGTCTACGTTTCGCGGCGCCGCGACGGTGAACCTCACGACCCCGGAGTGGAATTTCGTATCCGCCCCGGAGACGGCGTCCCGAACCAACTCCCGCAGGCCGTGTCGTATTTTCCGCAGCGCGTCTGGTACGGACGCGGAGGCGCCGAGATGGACGTGCGAGTTTCTCTGCACGGGGAGACGTGACTGGTGGTGGTGTGTGTTCGCTGATGACGACGAAGGTTGTTCGCCCTTCGCGGGCTCATCAGACTGCGCATCCTTCGCCGTCTCGGATTTGCCGCCATTGGCCGTTGGCTCCGTTTGGAACGACACCGCGGTCCGCACCCCCGATTCAGAACCGGTGCGACCCGTTTTCGCGGTCGTTTCGTCGGTGTCACCGCCCGCGCGCACGAAACCGCGTGGGGTGGCGTCGCGGTTAGCAGGGACGGACACCGTCGGGTCTCGTGTACCACCGGCTTTGCCACCGACGGTGCCGTCCACGCCGCTGCCCGCTTCCAACGCCCGTCGAAGTCGTCGTCGCGACGCGCGAGTGCCGCTGTCCGCGGTACCGCCGGTGGAGGGCGTGGCGGTGGCTACGATTGACGTGGTGCGTGCCTCACCAACGCGAAGCACCCTGCGAGCACCACGGCGCGACGAGGCGTTCCGGATCGGCCGCGACGAGGCGGATGCCGATGCCGACGCGTTGCGGATCGTAGTTGTCGACGCGGTGGATGTGGATGCGACGCAAGCGCGCGCGGGCGCCGCGGCACAGAACGCCACCATGCAATTAGTCGCGACTAATTGAAAACTCCACGTGTCACCCTCAGGTCTTCACCAACCCCACGCGCGCTCGCGGGTCACGCCGGAACCCCCGGGTCGCCGGTGCGCCGCGTACGCGTGCTGTGCCGAGAGGAGGCGCAAAACAATCACTCACTCGCGAGAGCTCAATCTCGAGCAAAATCTCGAACTGCTGCGAGATGAAAAAGAAAGTGTCAGTCTCGTATGCGCAATCAGTCGGCGGAATGTGGTAAATGGGAAATACTCCCTTTCCAGCTTTCCTCGTGCCAGGCAAGACTGGTTGTGCACAGGCGACAGCAGGAGCGCCTCGCGACGAAAATGACGGTGATGAAAACGATTCCCACGGTTGATTTGAAGACGTCGTCAGTCACCTCTTCCCAGGGTTCCCAACGTCTTTCAACGACGTCCTTCCTCCTCGGGGGGGCACTTTACGCTGCGCAGGCTGCTGCGCGCGCGACACGCGGACACGGCCCTGCGCGCGACCGTTACCGACGCGCGCGTGCGCCTCGCCCCCGAAAGCGCTATGGACCTTTCCGGCGCGCCCGCGAGAATGTGCGTGGCGCGACCCCCCCCCCGCCCGCCGGATATCGGATCCGCCCCACGCGCGGTGTGGCCAGATTTCAAACCCACTCGCGCAGCTCTCGCGCGCCGATCGCGGTTTCCCAATCGCCACGCTGACCCGACCCCCACCTTACCAAATCCCCCCGTCCACCACAGCCACGTCGTCCTGGACCTCCACGGCGACGCGGTCCCTGTTATCAACTACAAGAAACTGAAGCGGTCGCTTGATGCGAGCGCGCCGTCCGCGGGCCACGGCCGAAACGGAAATGGAGGCGCAGCTCGCGACCCGATGATGGTTGGCAAAGACGCGCCGCCTGCGCCGGGCGCCGCGGCGGCGGCGCGGATGGGGGGCGGTTTGGCGCCCGGGGACGGGTCGGGGAACCACATGGCCGCTGTTATCCGGCGAATCGAGGGGTTTTACAGCGCCCCAAGGTGTGACGATTCCGACGATGATGAAGGCGAGAACGGCGAAGGCGGCGACGGCGACGCGAACAACGAAAACAACAGTTGCGGAAACAATCAACAAACCGACGCCGCGTCGTCGGATGACGAAGATTTCGTCGACGACGGACGCGACCCAAACGACCCGGAAGTGATCGCGGCGAAAGCGTTCAGGAGACACCAAAAGGAAGAAGAAAAGCGAGCCAAAGCCCTGCTCCCGGGGGGGGCAACCAAGCAGAAACAACCCGAGGAGTGGTACGACATGGACGACGACTTCATCGACGACGACGAGGTATGTTTGTCAAAAAATGTTCCATTTCCCAAATCCAGGCACACCGTTTACCGCCCGCGTTTCAGTGCACTACAATTGACGTACGGACGCAGTTGCGGGTGCACCACAGCCGGGTACACTTCCGTTTCGGGCCCTGTGGTAAACTGACACAGCACGCCGTGACTGTTACCGTGGTGACCGTGGCCCGAACCCGCACTCCACGCGTCGCCCATCACGCGACTGACACTTTTTGGGAAACCTTCCACTTTTCTTTTTCACACCCAGCTCGATTCGTACTTCGAGCGCAACGGCCGGACGGACAAGCTCGGCGGCGTCGGCGCGGACCGGTTTTACGTCAACCGCGGTGATTTGGAGTTCGTGGATGACGGCACTGGTACCGCGAACGCGTTGAAAAGAAGCAGGGCGCACGCCAGCCGGGAAGGGCACTTCGGAGGCAAGGAGTGGAGCGAGGGCGACATGAAGACGCTCATCGCGGGTGTCAAGAAGCACGGCCGGCGGTGGCAAACCATCAAGAGGGACGAGGAGTTCGGCGAGGTGTTGCGTGACTTTTCCGTGGACTCGGTGAAGCACAAGTGGAAGAACATGATACGGCGGGGGCAGGTGAAATCCACTGATGGCACCGGGGGTGGTGAGCTTCCGGAGGAAACGCTGGCCGAAATCAGGGACGGCGCGAACGGCGACACCCCGACGCGAGGCGGCGAACCGAGCGCGAACGTTCCCTCGGACAAAACAACGCCCCTTGGTGAGCACCGAGCCGCGGCGGCGGATAACGCGGTACAAGCCTTGCAAGGAAACTCCACTCCTCACTCGCGGGCGCGGATTACGTCACCGAATGATTCTCAAAAGACGTTCGGGGTGATGAACGACGACGGGACCAGAAAGTTCGCGGAAACCGGGCTGGGGCGGGACGGCGTGTATTGCGAAGCCCTGACCGCCGCGATTCTCGCGGTCGGTGTCGCCGCGTCGACGGAGGTTCCCCCCGAAAAAGGATCCAGGGCTCGACTACCCGATGCCATCGTGGAAAAAGTCATTGAAATCGTCAAGGTGTGCAAAGGCCCCGGCGGCGAACCCAACTCGCATTTGCCGCGGGGCATTCTGAAGGAGCTGATGTCGTTCCTCTCGCCGTTTTGCTCGCCGGTAACGTTACAGAAAAGGATGGCGACTATCGGCGAGCAGTACGCCGCCAAAGCGGGGGTGCCGGAGTGAAACAAGGGAACCGTGGTGACTGAAACAACGGGACGGGTATGTTGACTGTGTGAAGCACGGTAGATATATACCCCCACGAGACGACAAACGGCGTGACGACTATTGTAGACTATTGAAATCGAGACGAACAAGACTGTTTCGACGCGCCGTTACCACTTGCCTCGGCCTCTGCCTCCGAAACGCCCGCCCGCGCCTCCCCGTCCACCTCCTCTGCCACCGTCGCGTCCTCCTCGTCCTCCTCCCCCCCGTCCCCCTCCCCTGCCACCGCCTCCACGTCCACCACCGCCTCGCCCCCCGAAACCTTTCTTGCCCCGCCCCCGCGTTTCCGCCATAAGCACCAACTCCTCGGGCACGTGTTGCGCCGCGCCTTCCAGGATCTGCATCAGTTCTCGCGCCGCGTGCGCGTTGTCGTTTGTAAAAAAACAGTGCGACTTCCCCGTCGCGCCGGCTCTGCCAGTGCGCCCTATTCTGTGCACGTAGTCCTCGGTGGCCATGGGAAAGTCGTACACCAACACGAAGCCGACGCCTGGAATATCCAGGCCTCGGGCGGCGACGTCCGTCGCTACCAACAAAGGCGCCTTGCCTTTCCGAAATAAATCCAACGAGTACTCCCGCTCCGCCTGGTCCTTGTCTCCGTGCACCGCTCCCGCGCTTCGCAACCCGGACGCTTTAATTTTCCGGTCCACGAAGTCGCACCGTTTCTTGGTACCGCAAAACACGATCCCGCGCTCGCCGTCGACGATGTGTTTTTTCAACACCTCAATAGCCCGGTCGAGTTTAGCGTCTTCGTCTATGATCTCCACGGTCTGTTCAATCGCGGTGTTCGCGGTTAACCGCGTTCCGTTATCCCCGATCCGAATCTGCGCCGGGTCGTTCGTAAACGCGTCCGCGATTTTCTTCACCGCGTCGGGCCACGTCGCGGTGAACATCAGCGTCTGCCGCGCGCTTGGGCAAAGTTTCAATATTTTCTTAATCTGCGGTTCGAACCCCATGTCGAGCATCCGGTCGGCTTCGTCCAGCACGACGTACTTAGCGTGACTCGCTCGTACGGGGGCGGAGAACCCGGGGGGCGGGGCGAGGAAATCGTTCAAGCGACCCGGAGTAGCGACCACGACGTCGGCGCCGGACCGTAGCGCTCTCAACTGGTCCCCTTTAGAAGCCCCTCCATAAAGCGTCACCACCTTCGCCCCAGCCGCCGGGCAGAACTTCTGGCACTCCTCGCCGATTTGAATCGCCAGCTCTCTTGTCGGGGCCAACACTATGGCGCTCGGCGAGACCGCCGCCGGGCGGAACCGGCCGTCCACCATCTCCATCTCGGGCGCGGCGCAAGGCCCACTCGCCACGATTCGAACCAGCGCGGGCAGCAAAAAAGCACACGTCTTACCACTTCCCGTTTTTGCCACCGCCACGATGTCCCTCCCTTGAAGCGCCAACGGCCACGCCTTGCGATGAATAAAACAAAGTGTCAGTCTCTCGTAATGTATATACGTAAACAGTCAGGGTAATCGGGCAGAGGTAATGCGCCCTTCTGGTACGAGTATGGGCAAACAGTGTGCCTGGATTTGGGAAAGGCCCAATACGTACCTGCGCCTGGATCGGCGAAGGCGTTTTGTACCCCTGTTTCAGCAACGCCGCTATTAGTTTCTTCGGAAACGGCGCGTGGTGGAACTCGATGATTGGATCCGGGGTGCCCTCCACGACTTTGATCTGGTGCTCCTCGCGGAATTGAGCCACCGCGGCAGGTAATGGTAGGGTTAACGAGGTACCACCTTCGGACTGTTCACCAGTCGCTTCGTTTGATGATTTTGTGGATTTATTTTTTTTGGCTTTTTTGGCGTCCGCTTTTTTCTCCGCGGCGGCGGCTCCCGAACGCAACGCCAGTTCAAGTTGGTCGTTGGTGGTGTCGCCGCCGTCATCGCCATCATCGCCATCCTGCGCTTTGCGTTTCTTGTCCACAACAACAACAGCCGGCCTGCCTTCTTTTTCAGCCATGAACGCCTCCGCGCGTGTCGCGTTAGCTTCAGCCGCCGCCCGCTGCTTCGCCGCTTTCTTCAGCTTCTTCAGGGAAGACGAGGTGCCGGACATTGGACCGAAATCGCGAATGAACGAGGCGGCGGTTTTGCTGGCGACGGTCACGGAGTCACGCGGAAACGGTGGCACACGGACAAAACGCGCGGAACTACCTTCGCGTGCAGCACAGGGAACGTGGGAAGTCACGCACAGGGGGGTCGCGCACTTGGGTGTGCTCTTTGCCGTCACACGCGCTTGACAATCTCCGCCGAAAGTCGCTTTCGGAAAAGCGGTTGAAACTTATTGGAATCTCTGCAGTCGGCGCTTTTTCTTTAGGTTCCTCCTAGGCCGCGTCGCGTCAGTTCGACACGCGCGAGCATGCGTGCGATACGCGTCGCGACGCCGCGTGGGGACGACGGCACGGAGTCCCCCCACACCGGCGAGACCCCGACCGGGGACTACTCGCACGCCACGCTGGCTGGGTAAGTCGCGGTGGGCTTACGTATGACGACGTCATCGACCGTTTTCCTGGGAACAGACGTCCCTGCACGTCCCCTCAATCGACGACGTCTGTCCACGCCCACGCGCACGTCTGGTCTCCCCCTGACCCATACTACCCCCCCACCACCCCACACCCAGGTACGCTATGGCGTTGAAGGGAGGCGACCCCGAATCCGTGAGGGACGCGTGTTCACACTTGCGCGACCTCGCCGTTGCCGCGGAGGGCCCGGGCGCCCCGTTCACCGCAACTCATCGTGGGCAACAGCTTTTGCGGCTGATACACGTGGTGGTGCAGAACGTGGGTTTGGAGGACAAGGTCGGCGCGCTCACCGCGTTGCGGCTGTTGAAAGCGGACGACACTTTGCTTCAGAAGCTGTTAAAGGAGGGGGTTTTGCCGCAGTTGTTACGGATACTCACCAGGGACGCGCAACAGGAGACGTGGGAAATCCGCAAATCTCAAGACATAGACACCGCCGAGACGTTCGCGGAAACCGCGCTTCACGCCGCGCGAGCGATAGAAGCGTTTTCCTCGTCCGGGGATACACTCACCACGCTGCTGCGAGGAGGCGCAGTGGAGGTTCTTTCCGAGCGTTTAACCAGACAAAAAGGAGAGCTCGCGGATGACACCGCCGCCGAAGCCGCGGTGACGAGTTTTCCCACCGACGGCAACACGGGGTACACGGGCGCGGAAATAATACGTAACTGCAGTCGCCTCGACCGAATCCATAAACTACGACGCCAAACCGCGGCCTGCTGTGGTGTCGCCCTTTCCCGGGTTTCCGGGAGCAACCTTCGCGGCATCCCTGAGTCCGTTGCGTTCGGCGCGGAGTACGAGCTCGCGGTTAATTTACCTCCAGTTCCGGAGGCGCAAACGCACGCGGCGAATAGCACGGCGAGGTCGCTTTTGTGCCTCCTTGAAGGTGACGCGGTGGTGGCCAGGAAGGCGAGCGCTCAGGGCTTAGCGAGGCTGGCGGAGTCGGGAAGAGCGGGAAGAATCGCGAGTAGCAAATGCGGCGCGGTTTTGCCGCTGATGACCGCGGCGCTCGCGGGGAACGCGGGGCAAAGGCAAGCCGCCCTGGACGCGCTCGGCGCGATCGTGAGGGGGAGTAAGGATGGGCGAGTTGTTGTTGGTGTTGCGAGTTTTGGGAATGGGAACGGCGTTGCGAGCGACGCGAACGGGGCGCGTGACACCTCAACGGCGCGCGATCTACACGACTCCGTTGACATGTCTCACGACACGCATGAGAACGAGCACGACCTCGGGGGCGACGTCGAGATGGACGACAACGGGGGTGTGCGCAGTGTGGATGGCGCGAGTGCGGTGGCGCGGGAAGCGGAGCGGGCGAAACTGACGGCGGTGAACGCGGACGCCAACAAAAAAGCCGGCGCCGCCGTCACGGGCACGGCCGGGAAGGTCGGCGAGCTGTTCTTCAAAAAACTAATAGGAGTTTTGACTGAGTTGTTAACCCTACGAGGTGCCTTAGAGCGGAGCGCCGCGGACGCGTCCCTCGCGCTGTGGGCGTTAGCTTGGCAGCCGTCGAACCGGCGGCACATGCGGGACGGCGAAGTTGTTTTTCCGCTCATCGTTCTTTACCGGGAAGGATCCAGGTTAGCCGCGGACGACGCCGGCGCGGTGTTAGGCGTTTTAGCAAGAATGGACAAGGACTGTGCTTCCCTGATCAACAACGTGCCTATTGTAGGGCCTTCCTTGTTGAAGCACTTGACCCAGAAAGACAGCGCGGAAAGGTCAGAATCACCCAACGCGAGGGAACGCGCGAGTCAACGGCGGTTTACGTTCGCGAACGGCGGGGACGGGGAAAACGGCGATGGAACGAACGCGAACGTGAATGGCGACTCGGCCGCGTCGCCCAACATCCGGGGGACGATCTCGGGGAACCACGTCGCCGCGGCCGTGGCCAGAGCGTCACCCAAGTGATTTTTTAGCTTTGATGAAATACGTTGAAGTAATAAACTCTTCGTGACGAGACGCGGTAGATGACGACGCTTATTTTTTGGCCTTTCAATCTGCGCACTGCAGTGGCTTTTATTCACTTCTTACCTATCCGCCGAAGCATCTCTGTGCCATTGATCAGCGCGCGCCACTCGGGCGGGCTGATGCTGGCGGCGTTTGTGTGTAGACCCGTGTTTTTCCGACTTACACACGCCACAAGAGGCTTTCCCGGCAACGCCTCGGGTGCGGTCGGGGAGCTCAGGGCCATCGCGTGCGCAAACGCGCGTGCCGGCGCCGCCGGGGGAAACGCCGCCGCCGCCGCCGGGCGCTTTGCCCAAAGATCGTCGGGATTGCTCGCGCCTTTCCGAAGGCACTTACGAGTGGTACCCCCCGTCGCGGCGGCTTGGAAGAAAACCAGGAGCGGCGGGTTCGTGCGCGTGGAGAACATCACCGGTAACGTCACCGCACGAAGCACCGGCAGCGGCGGTGGAGTACCTCGGGTAACGGGAACGTCTCCATCGACAAGAAAACAAAACCAGAAACCGGTACGAAACGTCCAGGCGAAAGTTTCAAAAACCGAAATGGGAAAACGCGCGTCGGTTCACTCGTGGGAAACCGAAAAAGGCCTCAAAACCAAAGGCGTGGGTAGTCGGGCGTACATCCAGGTGTTAGGGCTCGGGGTTGACGTGAACGACACGAGCGCGTCGGTGTTACTTTTCACGGATACGCAGCGAATTCTTTTCAACGTCGGCGAAGGGTTCCAACGGTTCGCGGTTGAAAACGGCATCAACATTCGGAAACTCAACCGCATCGTGTTAACCCAAGTCAACTCACGCACGACCGGCGGCCTAACCGGCATGCTGCTCACCATGGCGGACGGTGCCACCGAGCACCGCGACGACGAACCCACACTCGTGATTCACGGACCGCCGCGGACGGAGCGGCTGATGGGTACGTTTGCCTTTTGTTTTCTCTTTTTCTTTTTCGATGGTATCACCCGACTCCCGCCCGGCCCGACCCCCCGTAAAAAAACTCTCGTAAAAAACGTTCCGCCGATGAATGCCAGCTTTACTGCGTTATCTTCCCACCCGCGGGGGTAAACGGGTTTCCCGTCAGACGGAAACGCGCCCTTCATCTGAGGACACAAATTATAGGAGGTTTGAACGTTTCCACGAGAGTTTTTCTTTTACCCAGTCCCGGACCTGTATGGGCAAACAGTCTTGGAAATCCGTCCCACCAACCTCGCCGATGAGTGGCATTACACTGCGTTATCTTTCCCACCCGTGGGGACTCACGACGCCGACTTAACAGCGGCGTCGCCTCGCACATGAGGAGAAAAACTAACACGAGGCGTCCGTGCGTGAAGTCGAGTTTGTGAAGGACAACTTTTTAAACATTTTTTTGGTTTTTTTCTTACCTCGGTTCTTTTCCTTTCTCTGTACCGTCTCGTTCATCAAAACAGGCGCCGTGGATACTTTGGTTGGCGGCCGAGGCGTGCGCACGATCGTCAAGTCCTTCCCCACCGCGGATGCGGGCGGCGGCGTGCCAACCGTGGATGACGACTGCGTGCGGTTAGTTCCAATCGTGGTGCGGCCGAAGGCGGCGGATGACAAAAAAAATGTCGGTCCCTTGGGCGAAGCCCCTAGCGCGAAACGACTCAAAAGCGAAAACGACCACGCGGTTGATACCAAAAAAAGGCACGTGTTCTCCGCCCTGTCAGTGCCCTCGCATCTCGCGGAGTCGGTTTGTTACCACGGCCAGGTACGTGTCGCGCGTTTCCCAAATCCGACACACCTCTGTTCTATCTCTAACGCTGGTGACTGTTCGGACCGAAGGCCGGTGACTGTTTGTCCATACATCGTCCAATACACGCCCAACACGGGACTGACACTTTCTTTTATTTCTCGGCCAGCTCGCCGGCATGCCCGGGAAGTTCGACGCGGCGAAGGCCGATTCGCTCGGCGTCCCGCGCGGCGCGGCGAGGGGGCAGTTAGTTCGGGGACTTGACGTGACGTTGCCCGACGGAAGAATAATAAAATCAATCGACGTGGTGGCGCCCCCGCGGTGCGGGTTTCGGTTCTTCGTGATCGACCTGCCAACCGCGGCGCACCTCGCCGCGGTTTCTGATCCCAACTCCAACGCGTATAAACACCTACTCGGGGCGAAAGATATTTGGAACACGGAAACAGGCGACCTCGCCGTGGTGGTGCACCTGGCGCCAGGTGACGTGGCCAACTCAACGGAGTACACGGAATGGATGGAGACGTGCCCGGCGTTTATTTCTGAGACGGACGGGCGCGCGACGAAACCGAGGCACCTGATGGTGTACTCCATCGCGACCGGTGCCGTACCGGTTTTCCGCGCCGCCGCCGCTATCAACGCGCGGCTGCACTCAATCGACGAATTGATATTTCCCGACCCGAGAAACAGCACGCTTCTGGACGAAAACACGCAGAAGGCAATTCTTACCAACGCCCAGGCGGTGGAAACGCAGGCCAAGGAAAGCGAGGAAAGGAACGCAACCGGTGTCGGCGAAAAAACGCGACACGCCCCGGTAACGCTTCCCGGAAGCAACCTACTTAAGTACACCCTGGTGCCGTTGGAAAGGGCCGGTTTGGATTGGAGTTCGGTTCCCAAACCCCTAGTCGCGTCTCGGGTGAGGGACGAGCTTTCCACGTCGTTTGGCGTGACCGCGCGTACGGGTGGTGCGCCGGCGTCGGGTGGAGACGCGGCGAGTACGGCGAGTACTTTACCCAGCCGAGACGCGGTGGTCCGTACTTTACCTAGTGATACGGTGAGTACCTTACCCAGTGATACGGTAAGTACCTCGGTGGGTACCTCGGCAAGCGCGTTACCGAGCTTGTTGTCGTCCCTGAAGCCCGGGGATTTGGAACTCGCGTTTCTCGGCACCGGCTCGTCCATGCCCGCGAAGTACCGCAACGTTTCCGGGATTTTCCTGGACTCGACTTTGGCGTCGCGAAACGGCACGGTGGTGATGGACTGCGGCGAAGGGTCGTTCGGTCAGCTTTGCCGTTTATACGGCCTCGCCGGCGCCAAGACACGGCTGCGAAGACTGCGACTGGTGTGGATCTCGCACATACACGCGGACCACCACGTCGGGTTGCCCACCATTTTGGTGGAGCGCCGGGACGCGATTTTGGAGTGGCGCCGGCTGAACGGGAACGCTGATGCTAACGCTAATGGCAACGGTACCTCCGAAGGACACACCGAAAACGTCCCTCCTTTGTTAGTAATAGGCCCCGCCCCGCTGCGAAGGTTCCTGAACGCGTTCTCTCAGGTGCAGCCGCTGGATTTCGAGTTTGTGGACTGCAGGCAAACCACGGGCGAGAAGTGGGACGAGCGCTTTGACGGGGTCAAAGCGACAGAGGGAACCAGCGACGCCGACGATGGCGCTAATGCCAATGCTAATGCTTTACCCGACCGCTTCGCCCTCGACCCTCGAGTCGTGGAGGCTGCAACCGCGCTCGGTTTGAAACGCATCGTCTCCGTACCGGTGAATCACTGCGCGCAATCGTTTGCGCTGGCGCTTGAGTCAACGCCCCTCGTTCCGGGTGACGAAACAACGACCTGGAAGGTTGTGTATTCGGGCGATACGCGACCGTGCGCGTCGTTAACGGCGGCATCCAAAAACGCGACGGTGCTGATTCACGAAGCCACGTTCGAGGACGACCTCCACGAAGACGCGGTGAGGAAGCGACACAGCACCACGAGTGAGGCGATCCAGTGCGGCACGGACGCGGGGGTGTACCGGACGATCCTGACGCACTTTTCGCAGCGGTACCCGAAAGCGCCCGTGTTTGACGATGGGAATTTCGGGAGGACGGGTTTTGGGGAGGCTGAAAATGCGGATGAAAAAAAAGACGGTGACGCCGCCAAAAAAGATCCCGAAACGACAACCAGTCGCGTCGGCGTCGCGTTCGACCTGATGCGTGTGGATTTTACCTCCCTTCCCCGGTTACCCACGCTGAACCCGAAAATCCGACACCTGTTCCCCGATCCGGAACAGAAGTTTTCGGAAAACGGGGGGGAGGATGCGTCACGGGAGTTTTGACGAGGGCGATGGATTTTTTTCGAATCAGGTAGATGAGAGCAAGAATTTAGAGCCACCGCAAAGGTTGTATTGGTACGATGTAGTGTATTACCTTCGAGGTATCGAACCCACTGTTTCGGGGGCGCACCCATTCCATTACCTTCGAGGTATTAAACACACTACGTAACACACTACGTACGAACTAAGTTTCCCAAACACGTCCTCCAAGGTCACACCAGAAACGTCTGCGGTTTCTTTTTCACCACCACGTCTGACACGTCGATTTTGTCCAGCTTCGCCGCCATGACAAAGTCGTTTTGGTGCAGCCCGCCGACGGCCTTCGAGGTGAGTTCGAACCGCACGCCTTTTTGATTGGAAAAGAAAAGTGTCAGCATTTAGTGATGTGTATGAGCAAACAGTCAGAGAGTTGGGCTCTAGTCACGCGGAACAGTGCGTTTGTGACGTACGTAGCGCGCTCGACCAGGGGCGGTAAACATTGACCCGTAAATACCGGGCCGAACAGTGTTTGGATTTGATTTGGGAAAGCCGTACGCCATACGTACCCGGGCCTTCGATGAAACTGCGTAGCTGCTGTCCTTCGCTCTCCGCAACCGAGGTGAACCTGGTTACGACTTCCTGGGCTTTTTCCTTGGTTTCCGTTCGAAACTCGCGTCGCAGCACCAACGCGGCGTCGACTTTCCGGATTTTCCAATCGATGACTTGCTTTTGGTACACCAGCGCTTGCCGTTCTTCCAGCGGTTGATCCCCCGCCACCAGACCAACGCAACTCCTCAGATGCAACGACGTCCACTCCCCAACCCCCGCGGGTACCTGTAGCATGTGCTCCGTGTCTGCTTCACCAGTTGATTTGGCGTTGAAGTTTGATTCGAGCTCGCCCGCGGTCGCATCTCGTGCGCCGAAATCACCGCCAAGGCCGCCCAGATCTTCGTCCCGGCGTGTCGTGCCGGATGGGCCTTCGGTGGCTTTTGTGGAGGTGGTCGCGGTTCGTTTTTTGTGCGGGAACCGATTGGGAAGAACAGTCGCGACGCGCGACGCGGAGACCACGCGGGGGCGCGCGCCTGTGATTTTTAGGGTGGGAAAAGGGTAGGGGTAAAGAGTCAGGGTCCCGTACGGACGATGCGTGCGGTGAATGGCGGAACGGAGACGCGACCGTGGTCCTATCCAAAAGCACTTCGCGCGAATGAATGAATGATGGCCGTTCTCACAGGGTCACTTGGTGTGCAGTGCGTTTCCGGACGACGTACCGTCCACGGGCGCGACGCGCGCGCCGGTGGTTAGAACGGCGGAGAGAGCGAACATCTCGGCTCGGGTCCGCGTTTCGGGTGCGGCGGGGTGTGGGAAAAGCGAGGGAGCGGTCGGCGACAAAACGGCGGCTCGCCGGCCAAGCAAACTGACTTTTTATCGTCCAGTCATCGTCGGCGTTTCGGGGTGTCAAAACGCAAAAGTAGAAAAGTTTGCGCCTCCGAGACCCGGTCACACTCCCCCTGGCCTCCGCCGCGCGCATGCGTCCGCGTCACACGGTCGCGTGTTTCGCGCTCGCCTTCGCCGCGCTACTGTTTCCCGCGAAAGCTGACCCCCTCGCGTCGCTCCGCCCACCGACTCGAACTGACACGCCGCGCGTTGTCCCCGCCAGCTCTAAAGGTTTCGACGGCACGAGAAACTCGGTGGTTCCGACCACGGTGGGTCTTCCCGTGGTGGCCTCCGCGACGTCCACGACGACGTGGGAAGATAGCGCGCAACGCGACGACGCCATGGACGCCACCCTCGCAACGGACGTCTCAAGCGCCGTGGCGTTCGCGCGTACCACACACGACGACGTGTTTGACGACGACTCTAGGTACGCCAACGTTGTGCGTGAGGCGGTGGAGGCGCTGGAAACGCGGTTGCTTGATGACAGGTTCGAGAACCGAGGTGTGTTGAGTCCCGACCAGGTTCGCCGAGACGCGACGTTAAGGGAAGCACTTACTGACTTGCGGGATGAAATCGACCGCGCGCTTCCCCTCGGGGGTGGTGGGCACTTACCCCCGGAGGTTTATTACGAAATGATACCGGTAGGGGGTGCCATTTACGGCAGTGACGGGAAGCGAGGCGGCGGCCAAAAGAAAACACAAAAGAAAACCCAACCCGATATAAATTTCTTCGGCGACTACGACTCCTACGATGAATACTCACACAAAACCTCACAGAAAGAGCTTCCTTCCTCCGGTGATGCCTCCCGCGTCGCGTACGCGGACGTGGGCGTGATCGGCGGGTTCATGCAAAGCATGACGTACGCGTTTTCGGGAAAGAAATACGACTCCCCCACGTTGTTCGATGACTGGATGCGCTGCTCAACGTTGGCCATGCCGTGCTCGCCCAGCGAAACGTTTCGGCGGTGCACTTACGAACCCAAGAACACGGTAAGTTGTTTTTCAAGGCGCGGGGGGGCTTTATTTTTTCCGGTCAGCTCGAACTCGTCGAGGCCACTGTTTGCCCGTCAAGTACTTGCACGTACCAAACCAATCCACATTTCTTTTACTAATCCCCGTGACCACTCCCTGCGTCTTACTTTCACGAATCCCTGTTACTACTCCCGTCTTACGTTTACGACTCCCGTGTTACTTTCACCAATCCCGTCTTACCTTTCCTACTCCCGTCTCGTTACTTTCACTACTCCCCCGTACCTAAACACGCGCTACCAAAAACCAAAAACCAAAAAACCACAAACAAAACCGCTCGGATGTTTTTAAAAACAAAAAAGTGGTACCGCGAGCGCCGGTCGCGAATCAACGCGCCGCTTGATTGGCCGTACTGCGCTGATGACTTGGGGGAGGTTTATGAGTACTGCACTCAAAAGGAAAAAGACTCCGGGGTTTGCGACCCGCGAGTAGCGCGCAGCCGGGCCGTTTTCGAACGCGCGCGGGAGCTGGAGTACGAGCGACAGACAAGAGGACGCAGAGCAGGCGGGTTGTATTAAGGGGATGATGATGATGATGATGATGATGATGATGATGATGATACATTGGTGTTTTTTAATAGGCTTGCTTGGAGGTCGGCGAATTGGAGCTTTTTTTATACACAACCAGACGAAAGCCTGGTCTTCCGGGTCTTTGCGGCGCGGGTCGTCGCGTCTCTCTCGACTTGTCTTTTCACTAACATACAGAGTACAGAGTTTCCATTAGAGTACGAAGTACTGGTACATCTAATCGTTTTGGTACTGTCATGGACACCATATACCCATACAAAGTACATCTCGCCAAAGTTCAATTCCGCAGCAACGCGTCCACCCCCGACGTGGCGTCCCCCGCCACGACGCCCGCCGAAAACGCCGGGTTGGCGAGCGGGTTTGCGCTTTCGGCGGAAATTGCCAGCCCGCCGAACCCGTATGGGTAGTTAGTCTGCACCGCGTTGCCAGTAGTCTCGCCAGCAAAGCCGCCCGGCGGTTGCTGGTCGAAGGTCTCACCCGCCAAACGCCTTCGGCTCGCGTTTGACTGCGCCACGGTCCACATCCGGTCCTCGCCCGAACAAGGCGGTCGGTTTCGTATCCGTGGGTACTCCCGGAGCCAAATCCCCTGTAAATTGTTACACGAAAAAGGTCAGTCGGGACCGTGACGTGTATGAGTAAACAGTCGGCGGGATTCGGGCCGAACAGTCGGGCGTAGTCGGGCCTCCACAGTGCGTTTATGATGTATTGGTAACAGCCGCGAGCACGCCAGTAAGAGAAACCAGTAGTGCACTTCCTTTGGATGACAGTGGACGTCACCGAGGGGCGGTAAACGCCGCGTCCCCGGATTTGGGAAAGCCGTAAAGTCCGGCCGTACCTGGTACACCTGCTGCGGCCTCATTATTTTCACGTCCGGGTCGCTTAAACTCTCTCTCCAGTGCGCCAAGTACCCGGTGGCTCTTGGCACCGCGAACAACACGGTGAAGAACTCGGGGGGGAACCCCAGGGCTCGGTACACGAGGCCGCTGTAGAAGTCGACGTTGGGGTAGAGTTTTCTTTCCACGAAGTACGAATCGTTTCGCGCCGCGGATTCCAACGCCACGGCGACGTCAATCAGCGGGTCCTTCCCCACCAAAGAAAAAACCTCCTCCGCTATTTTTTGAATAACCCCCGCCCTCGGGTCGAAGTTCCGGTACACCCGGTGGCCGAACCCGAACATCTTTTCTTTTTTCTCCTTGACGCCTTTTAAAAAAACGGGGATGTTTTCCACGACGCCGATTCGCGAAAGCATCTTCAGCACCGCTGAGATTGTAAAAATAAATGTCAGTCTTGTATGGGCAATCAGGGAGGCGGAGCATGGTGATTGGGAAATACTTACCCTCGTTCGCGCCGCCGTGCAGGGGGCCGTACAGCGCGCCGACGGCGCCGGCCACGGCGCTGTACACGTCCACCCCCGAACTCGCTAGGTGCCGCGCCGCCGCGGTTGAGCAGTTCATCTCGTGCTCGGCGTGTAGGAGGAACATCGTATCCAGCGCTTTCGCTAACCGAGCGTTCGGCCGGTGGTGCCGGTCCAGACCCGCGTCCAGCATGTACAGGAAGTTTTCCGCGTACCCCAGGTGTTGATTCGGAGGCGCGGGAACGCGCCCGGTGTTCCGGTGGTACGCGTGCGCGGCGAGGGTGCTGCGAGTGTTGATGAAGAAAAGGGTCAGTCGCGTTACGAACGTTCGTAACTTTCGTGACTTGAATAGTCACGCAGGGGCATCAAACAGTGTTTGGATTTGGGAAAGCCCCGTATCACGCACGTCATCTTGCCTATTATTCGCACGATCTGCTTGTCCTGCACGTGGTGGTTGTTGTAAATGTCCGACCCCTTTTCCGTTTTGCCAGAAACGTGTCAATAGTGTTTGGTCAAACAGTCGTCCGGGATTTGGGAAATGCAACACGTACCTTCAGCGCGGGGTTCTGTTCCGGGTGGAACGTGGACAGGGCGTTTAGACCTGGTTTCCACAAAAAAAGGGTCAGTCGGCGAGTGTGGGTGTACTTCGTAATGTGTATGAGCAAACAGTCGTAGTAATCGGGCCGAAAAGTGCACTGAAAGTAATCGGGCCGAACAGTGCACCTATGTTGTGCGCAATCGGCAGAACAGTCTTGTGGTAGGCGTGTGAAAGGGCGTAGTAGTCGTGGGACAGCACGTCCGTCCGCGGCGGTAACCGTTCATTTTGGATTTGGAGTTGGGAAATACCCAATCCTTACCGGCCAAAATGACCCCCATGGGGTGCGCGTCGTGTGGCAGCGCTTCCAGGGCGGCGATTACCGGGACAGGCAGCGCGCTGTGTCGCATTATTGTTGTGCTCCACTCGCTGAGCTGCTTCTCGTTTGGCAGGTCGCCGTAGATTAAGGCGAAGCTCGTTTCCAAGTAGGCGCTCTTTTCCGCCAGTTCCTCAATCTTGTACCCTCGGTACCGCAGTATCCCCGCCTCCCCGTCGATGAAACTAATCCGGCTCTTACAAGGCGCGGTGTTCGTGTACCCCGGGTCGAACAGCTTCAGCCCGTTGCCGTCGCCAGCAGCGGTGATTTTTCCAAAAGCGTTCGCCCGGACGTACCCGCCGAGCTCAATCGGGATGTGGTACCTTTTGCCCGTCCGGTTGTCAATCACGGTCAACGACCCCGGGCCTCCCCCCGGTGAAGGGCGGGTTTGATCGTGGGAAGTGTCGTTTGAAAGGGCTTCAGTGGTGTGCGCGACAGTAGCACCCCGCACGTCGTCCAAACCCCCTCCCGGAACGATCTGCTCTTTGAGCGCGCGTACGCGGCGCGACGCGGGATCCTCGGGGGCCATTGTTAGATTGTTCCAAACACAAAGAAGACAGGCGCGAAAACCGAGGTGAATCTGGGGATTTTCGTGACGCGTCGCGGTGTTGGCAAACACGCGCGGGAGTTTCGGTGGGGTCACGGAACCGGAAACGGAAGCAACCGAGGTACGCAGCACGCGGGGTACGACACGCCACCGACCACCGAGACGCGGTGGGTGGACGAGGTACGCCCGTGGAGTGCCGAGGGATGGCCGCGGGAGGACGACTTGTGTTTTGGGGAACAAGTGAATCTGCAAAGATTGCTGAGTCAGAGCCGCAATTTGTGGACGCAGTTTTGGCGCAAAAAGCGGCGCCGGGACGCGTTGCGCAGATCCCGTCGTCGTGGTATTCACCCCGTGCGCGCGGTGCACGTACTTGTGACCGACCCGCGCACGCACGGAGGCTTGGGTGCGTGTACACCGCCGCTTTGGCACGTCGTGCGCGGCTGGTTGGTGTTACTTACCCTGCCTGGGGACGGACGGGCGAGGACAGATTTGGGAAACCGCGCGTTCGGGTTTGTCCCCGCGAGGGTGTTGTTACCCTCGTGCATGGGGGACGCCGCGTCTGGGTCGCGGACCCTGCGCGGCGTCCCCACTGGGTCAACGCGGACCGGAACCGCTAGTACCTCATCGTCCCGCCGCATGTCCTCCTCCAACCACGTCACCGCCGTTTCGACCGCCCTGGCGTTGAGGCTGGTGTTCGACACCAGTTCGAGTCGGTAAGTATTTCCCATTTACCACATTCCGCCGACTGATTGCCCATACAAGACTGACACTTATTTTTACAATCTCAGGGTGCTCTCTGGATACCGCCGGCGACTCAAGGCGGTGTCCACGTCGTTGACCAGACGCGGACACAACCGGCTGGGCGCGCTGGTGTGTGACAAGATTGTCACGCGGGGAGCGGTATGTGCGCTAGCCTTAACCGTTGCCGGCACGGTGTACGTCTCAAGGAACAAAACCCGGTGGCACCGAGAGCACGAGATGCGCAACCGAAGGGAGGTGTTGCGACTACAGCTGGACGAAGCCGCGTCGTACGAAGCGTTCGCGAAAATCGCGCGCCGCATGGAGCGCCTTGAGGAGCAGTTCAACGAAAACCCCGAGTTGTTTGGAAACCCGCTTTCGTGTCACCGGGTCACGAGGACGGCGTCGTGTGAACAGGACGAGTCGGACGGGGATGACGAGTTAATGACCAGTCAAAACGCGTTCGCGGCGCCGATCGCGAGTTTCGTTAACGCGGTTAAAAGTTTGAGCGACTATTTTTCCGCGCCTTCGAACGCGCGCGCGGAGGATTCGAAAAACGGCTCCGACGACGAAAGCGAAAGCGAAACCGAACGCGGATCCCGTTCTTTTCTGGCCTCCATCGTGCCAAGCAAGGTTCGCGCGATGGGCTTGAGGCGATCGGGGGGTTTTGTTCCGAAAACGACCGATCGGGAGTCGCGTGAGAAAACACCATCCGAAACGCCGGGTGCTAAAAAAAAGAAAAAGGCGACGAAAACGAAAAAGAAACCAACAAACCGCAAGTCCGACGTTTTCGACAAAGAGCTCATCGAAGAGCAGCTCCGTTTGTTGCGCCTGCGTCGCGCGAGCGGTGACGTGGAGGAAATGATGTTCGGTTTGCGTGCGGACATTTTGCGCAACATCGGGAACATCGGGAACCTGGGGCGGACGTTACACGAACAGCTGTGGGGCGTGCCGAAGTGCGTGCGGGAGTACATCGACGAAACGCGGGAACAGTTGAGGTTAATCGCGCGCGAGGGCGATTTGCCCGTCGCCGAGAAACTGGCGTTTCTTCAAGAAACCCGACACTGTTTCGGGCGGACGGCTTTGTTGCTTTCTGGAGGCGGGACGCTTGGTACGTTTCACGTCGGCGTCGCCAGGGCGCTTTCGGGCGCAGGGTGTTTGCCGCGGGTTTTAGTTGGTTCATCCGTCGGGTCCATCGTCGCGGCGATCGTCGCGAGCAGGTGCGTGTCGTGCCGCGCGGTTCCCAAATCAGGCGGCATGACGTTTCAAGCCCCGTTCGCGACGTCCACGGCCGTCATTAAAAGGAAGTGCACTACACACAGCACAAACGCACTGTGGAGGCCCAAGTACGCCCGACTGTTTGCTCATACACATTACGAAGTACACCCACACTCGCCGACTCGAGACTGACCTTTTTGTTTTACCAAACGCAGAACCCCAAACGAGCTCACCGAGTTTTTCAGCGAGGGTAAGGGCCTTTCCCAATCACCACACACCGCCTCCCTGATTGCCCATACAAGACTGACATTTATTTTTACACTCTCAGAACACTTTTGGGATTTGTTACCCGACATGACATTTTTTTCGGGCCGGGATTTTTTCACCAGCATGCAGCATTTAGTCAGGACCGGGGCGCTGCACGACATTGACTTTTTTCAGCGGTGCTTGCGAGCGCTGTTAGGCGACCTGACCTTCCAGGAAGCGTACGACCGAAGCGGAGGAAGGATTCTGTGCGTCTGCGTGTGCGCCACTCGGGCTGGGGAAAAACCGCGGCTGTTGAACTACCTGACCTCGCCGAACCTAGTGGTGTGGAGCGCCGTGGCCGCCAGCTGTGCGTTTCCGAGCCTGTTCCAGCCGCAACCCCTACTCGCGAAAAGCAGAAACGAATCCTTCGTGCCGTGGCAACCGGAAGGAAAGCTGGGCCCGCGGCGGTGGCGGGACGGGTCCCTGGAAAACGACCTACCAATGCGGGACCTTTCCGAGCTGTTCAACGTTAACTACTTCCTGGTGAGCCAAACGAACCCGCACATTGTGCCTATTTTAAGGGTCAAGCGGTGGTTCACGAGCCTGGGCCCCGGGTGCGGCCTGGTCGCGGATTTTCTCGAGTCCGAGTGGAAACACCGGTGCAAACAAATCCTGGCCCTTGTTCCGTGGGCGGATACCTTCGACCTGGCGAAACTGTTCGGCCAGGAGTGGGAAGGTACGTCGTGTTTTATTTTCCAAATCCAGGCACCGGCCGTTTGATGCCACGTATGGAGCGCGGTTACGCAAGGGAGTACCATTACAATGGAGTAGGGTAATGGAGTGCGGTTACGCAAGGGAGTACCAACACAACACGTGCACCAGAGTCCGCCGACTGTTCGGCCTGAGTACGCCCGACTGATGCCGATTGTCCGCCCGTAGCTACTCACACAAGTCACGGTCCCGACGTTGACTTTTTCCTTCCCAAACCCAGGCGACGTGACCGTGGTGATGCGGTACGGCTGGCGACACATGAAACAAATCGCGAGCAACCCTACGCGTGATTTTTTGTACGAAACCGCGACGATGGGCGAACGGGAGATGTGGCCCAAACTCGCGACGATCGTTTCAAACTGCGCCATCGAGATGGAGCTTGACGACTGCGTCAAGGCGTTAAGGGAACGGCTCACGCACACGCAGGGTTTGGGGCTGAAACAGCGCGGCCGGGTGCCTTCGTGGAACACGGTGACGTTCTGTGGCAGGGACTCGTATATGCACATGCCGTTGAGTGGAGGGGCTCACAACGGCAGCTCGGGTAATGTGTTACAGAGTGGGTCGCAACACGGAAACAACTTGGGACACGTTTCGTCGCAGCGCCCCCCCGGAAACTTCGCGGACGCCGCGACCGACACCGGCTCGCCCCGGTTTCCGGTTGGCGGCGGCGAGGCGAACCGGTTTTCTATTGGCGCAGGCGAGATGACAACTGTTCCCCACCCAATCAGTGCCTCGCAACACCCCGGAAACAACTTCGGACCAGTCTCCCGGACCTCGTCCTGCGGCTCGCTTTCCGAGTTCGTCGCGGTGGTGGTTTCGGAGGAAAGCAAACGGCGGAGCGAGAGCGGCGGGGACTTGTTTTCGAAAGGGCGCGTGAAACAACCGAGCGCCGGCGCGAACGCCGCGACAGGCAAACAGTCCGAAGAAAAGTGGCCGTTGCACCAGAAAATGCCAACCGCGCTGATGCGGATCGGGAGTGTGAAACTCGGCGCATCAGCTGAGCTGCTGCCGGAGGTTTTCGGGAAAAACGCGGAGACCGGGGGGTAAAATTTGCATCTTTTTGACCTGCTTGACAAAGCACTTGTGACAATCTCGTCTGTTTTGGTTTTGTCCGTCTTCTCTTTTGCCTCTGCTCTGCTCTTTGTCTGCCCATCGGGCGTCTTTGCGGCCTCCACTACGCGCGCGCCAAGCAACTCGCCGCGCACAAAAACTCGCCACTCAACACCATGTCCGCATGGGGCGCCTCCGGAGCCTGGGCCTCTCAGGTGCGTCATCCCGCGTTGCGCGAAACCCCCGTCCCGACGCCCACGCCGCCGCCAACACATGGGAAAGCGCCTTTCCCGCCGTCTTCCCGCCTCCGGCGGCGGCGCGGCGGACCAGGCGCGCGGCCCTGCGATCTGGCCCAACGTGACCGAAAAAAATCATCACCGGGGACACGTCCAGGGTCGGAAACCATCGTCCCCGGCTTTCCAACACACGCGACCGCGTCCGGCGAACGCGATCGCGGCCGGAACACGCGCGCGTCCCGGTCGGCGCCATCTTTTGGACAGTCTGTGGAATAGTTTCCGACGCTTTTTTTTTGAATCCTCCGAATCCTTCCAACGTAACTTCCCACTAACCAACATACCTCCCTCTAACCCGGACACCCTAAACCCTAACCCTAAAGGCCGAGGACGATAACTCCAAGAAAGACGAGCCTCCTGTGAAGGAAACCTTCAACGCGAGCCGGGCTTTCCCTGGGTTGGGCGAGCAAAAGAAACTGGGTAACGACCAGTTTCCCGACTTGGGCGCCGCCGCGAAGGTCCCCGCGAAGAAGAAGAAGGGCCAGAAGATGAGCCTGGCTGATTTCGACGCCATGCCTGTGGCGTCTTCGGGAGGTGGGGGGGGGTACGGCGGCGGCGGCGGCGGCGGGGCGTACCGCGCACCGGGCGGCGGCGGCGGGTTCGGCGGCGGCGGCGGAAGGGACATCGTGTTGCCCACCGGGCCGAGCGCCCGTGAGGACGGGGACGAGCTGGGTCTGGACGGGCGCCCCAAACTTGGGGGCGCGTTCGCGGATTACGGAGGCGACCGCGGAGGCGGGGGTGACCGCGGAGGCCGGTCCGGCGGCTTCGGTGACAGGGATGACCGCGGAAGAGGCGGAGGGTTCGACGACCGCCGCGAGCGCGGCGGGTTCGGGGACGACCGCGGCGGCAACCGCCGAGACGACTTCGACCCGCGTGACCGGGACGACCGCGAATCAGAAGGGCCATCAAGGGCAGACGCGGACAGCAACTGGGGCAAATCCAAGCCCGCGGCGAGAACAAGCTCGCCCCCGAGACGAGACGCGGGCGGGCGGGACGACCGCCGAGGCGGTTTCGACGACCGCCCTCGCGGCGGCGGCGGCGACCGCTTCGACGACGGACGCGGCCGCGACAGCGACAACGGCGACCGAGGAGGGAGGGACCGGTACCCGTCAAGGTCGCCCTCCCCGGAACGGGACTGGGGGGCGCTGCGGAACCGTACTGGGCCTCCTGCGCGTGACGAACGAGACGGTCCGGGCGACCGCCGCGACGGAGACCGCCCTCGCGACCGGTCGCCCTCACCCGAGCGGGACTGGGGAAGCATCCGGAACCGCACCGGCCCCCCTGTCAGGGATGACCGGGACCGACCGCCTCTTGATGACCGAGGCCCGCGACCCGGCGCCAGAGCCGACGCCGCGGGAAACCGCTGGGGCAAGAGCGACATGCCTCCGCGTGAGGAGCGCGACGGCGACAGGAGAGGGGGCGACGACAGAAGAGGAGATGACAGAAACGGAGACCGAGAAGGCTCGGCCGGCGGTCGCCCGCGTCTCGTGTTGAAGGCGCGCTCCAGCGACGTGCCAACCGCCACTGGCGCGAGTGGCGGCGGCGCCGGGTTGTTCGGGGGCGCGCGCCCTCGAGAACTCGCGCTGAAAGAAGCGGGCCGGGATTCTATTAAAGAGGATTTGGCGCTTTCGCGATCCGCGGGCGCCGCGCGTCGCAAAAAGCACGCGGACGAAAAGGCGATTGAGGACGACGTCGTTTCTTTGAAACGCGATTTGGAGAAGGCCACCGATGAAACCGAAAGGGGGAAGATTCTCACCACCATCGGTGAAGCTGAGCTCGCGCTTTCAAAGCTCACCTTGGAGCTGGACGACAAAGTCAAGTTCGCGCAGCGCGACGGGAACAAGGGCGACCGGGACCGGGCTTTTGAGAAGAAAGATTCCGACAAAAAAGAAGGCGACGAGCTTGATGCCGAGAAGAAACCGGTTCGCGGCGGCCGGCCGGCCGAGAGGGAACGGGACATGGACAAGGGTTGGGGGGACGGGAAGTCGGAGCGACAGGCGGACCGATCTGAACGACCTGATCGCCGAGGCGACCGCGGGGGAAGGGGCGGTGACCGCGGCGACCGTGAAAACCGCGGAGTTAAAAAGGAAGAGGAGAAGAAACCGGACCGGGCGCCTCGTGCACCCAAAACGCTCGTCCCCTCTTCTGGACCGGAAGCAGTGAAGATCGCCGCGTCCGGGTTCGCCGCGCTCGCCATGGATGACGACGCGTAGATGTAAAGTGGGTTGTGGGGGGCGCCGTGGGGATGACGACGCGTAGATGTAAATGAAAGGCCGTATCGCTGTTTTTTGCACCACTTTGACCGATGGAGGATGCGTGAGATTTGAAACGGGAGTTGCGTTTTTGGTACCAAAACATCGACAACGTTTGACGTTTCCACTGGTTTGTTCTCTTTTCACAAAATGTGCCAGCCTTGCACTCCTTTGGTAAAACTCCTCGTGCCCGCGCCTCGCATCGTTCGACGCGCGGGTTCCCGCACGTCACGCGACTGGCCGACCAGTCGGGAGTGACTCACTCCACTGCACGCCTCGTGGTCGGGAGTGTGTTTGGTGGTCGTGTTCGTGTTCTCGAGTTGAAACCCAAGGTCTTCAGGGCGTCCTTACGCCGCGCTTGCGAACGCGGGGGAACCACTTTGAGCGGAAAAGGCTCATTCGTTTTCATTTCACGGACCTCCGCGCAACCATCGATCGTCATGTTCAAGCGTTTGTTCGGCACGGAGAAAAGCGGGGGCTCGGGTGCGCCGTCGTCAGGCACAACACAAGCAGGTGGCGGCAACAAACAAACCCCGCTAGGCGCGGTGGAGCAGCTGAAAGACGTACGTCCCGCGTCAGATCCTGACACTCGGTTTCGGTCGTTTTGGTGCCGTTCGAGAAGGACTGTTTTTTTGGCAATTCTTTCTTTTTCAACAATGAGTTTCAATCGTTTCCCGCTTCGCGTCGGGACGACACCACAAACGTAACGCCCGACCCTAAGCCCCGACCCTGATGCCCGACCCTAGTGCCTGCCAATAACCCTAACCCTACCCTGAACCCTAAACCCGAACCCATACATAAACCCTACCCTCCCGCCCAAAAAACAGACCTTGTCCATGTTGGAAAAGCGCGAAGCCCTGCTTCACAAAAAGATGGCGGCAGAACTCGGAAAGGCGCGCGAGTTTAACCGGGTGGGAAACAAACGGTCCGCGTTGCAGTGTTTGAAAAAGAAAAAGCTGTACGAGCAGCAGGTTGATAATTTGCAGAACCACCAGCTCAAGTTGGAGGAGCAGGTCATCACCCTGGAGGGTACGTGTGTCTGGGCTTTCCCAAATCCGACACAATAGACGCGTTTACCGCCCCTGTTTCAGCGCACTACGTGTGACATGTGGACGCGTTGCCAGTACTCGTGATGTATTCGTAAGAATTACCAGAGCCCTGGTAAATGTTACGGCCGTACTGGCAACTGCGTCCGTACAGTACTGGTACTTCTTACGAATATATCACAAGTGCCCTGTGTCCGGCCCGATTACGGAGGACCCCAATCCCCCGTACAGTACACCCGTACCGAGACTCGGGACTGACGTTTTCTTTTATTTATCTTAAGGCTCGAAAACAACCGCGGAGACGTTCAGCGCGCTTAAAAACGGCGCGGGCGCGATGAAGGTACGTATGCGGCCTTTCCCAAATCCAAAGGCGACTGTTTTACCGAAGCTGGTGACTGTTGTCCATACATCGCGATATACAACACTGACACGTTTCGTCTGCAAAACGGAAAAAGGCGCTTAACCGGGATTCCAACATCGACGAAGTGGACCGGGTGATGGACGAGATCAACGAACAGGCGGATCGGATGAGGCAGGTACAGGAAGCGCTGGGGCAGCCGGTTGGGTACGCCGCTGATTTGGACGAAGACGAACTCGACGCGGAACTGGCGGAGTTGGAGGCGGAGGATTTGGAACGCGAACTAGGGTTGGCGGACGAAATGAGCGCGCCGCCGGTCGCGGTGGCGTCGCGCCAAACCCCGCCCGCCGGGCTCTCGATGGCATCGCTCCCGAGCGCGCCGAGCTCGGTTGCGAACCGGACGCCCTCGTTGCCGTCGGTGCCGGGAAAATCGGAGGAAGACGCCGAGCTAGAGGCGCTGCAGCGTGAAATGGAGCTGCTGGCGTGACCGTGGTTTGCACAAGGACCCGGACCGGTAACGAAAGCGCGCGAGAGATTTCCAATTGTGTTGAATTACCAAAATTCAATTCTATTCGTGCACGTGAACTTATCGTCCCCAACGCTCTTCCCAACCACCTATCCCCATCTGCTCGCGCGTCGCGTGGTGGCGAACTCGGGCGATTCGGGTCTGGTCAAGGTTTTTTCGCCGCGAATCGGCGCCACGCCCAAGGACGCCAGCGCGGTGTAGTCGGGCATGGGCGCCGCTTTGAACTGCGTGCTTTTGCGGAGCATTTTTCGGTTTTTTGCCTCGTCAATCGCCGCTACTCTCGCCAACTCAGCCTCCTGCGTTTCCCGGACACGGGCGTTGTGTGCCACCTCGGAATCGAACCTCTCTCGCTCCTCAGCGCGCCGCGACCCGGCCACCCCAACCTCGTCAATCGGCGCGGTGAGGGGTTTCCGCGAAGGCTGTGATTGTGAACGAAAAGTGTCAGCCTCGTATGGGCAAACAGTGTGCCTGGATTTGGGAAAGCCCCAAGGCCGTACCTGCACCGTGAACACCGAGCGAAACGTGGTGGGCGGCGGGTTCTTAGCGGCGACTCCCTTGGCGGCGTTTTTGGAAACGCTCTCCTCCTCCGCCACCCGCAAAGAAAGCTGCCTTTGCGCGTACGCGTGTAACGCCTCGCCTTTCAAGTGAAACGGCTCGACTTGCGTTGGTGGCTTGAAGTTTGGCGGTGGGAGTTGCGAGCGTCGTCGCCCAGATGACGTTTTCGGAACCGGTTTCGATTTGACGCCCTTCATCAGCGTGAGTTCGCGTTGGCGTTGCTGGTCAACCGCACGCTCCAAATCAAACCGGGAAACGTCGCCTCGGCGGTCGGTTTGAAGGGAGAACGGAACGAGCTGGGTGATGCCGTCGACTCTGGCTCTTTTTTTGTCAAATGCCTGGTGACGTCGGAGGTGGTCGTGGTCGACGTCGCTCGCCGCGACGCGCCGGGCGCCTTTGCCGACGGCGAGGGATGTTTGTGGAGCCGGCACAGGGTTCGGCGGCGCCCGCAACACCGCGCGTCTGGTCGTGGCGAACTTCGGTGATTGCGCAAACGTGGGTGCCACGTCGCCCCACTCGTCCCTGACTCGTTTCGCGTCCCTCGCAGTTTGCGTCTCCAGTTCTTCCAGTTCTTCCCTGCTTCGCTTCCGCCCGACCGCCGCTGCGAAGGGTTTGGGTTTTGCGTCACCCGCCCTCGTCGTCATCTCTCTGAGATGAAGAAAAGAAAGTGTCAGTCGCGTATATCGGGATGTATTGGACGATGTATGGACAACAGGGAGGGGTAATCGGTCTGAACAGTCACAGGCGCGTTAGAGGTAAAACAGTGTGCCGCCTGTTTTGGGAAAGCCAAGGAGGCCGTACCGTCGTTGCAAAGAAGCCACTCGCGCCTTCTCCGCCGCGTCCCCGTCTCCGCGCATCACGGAACTCCGCAATTTGCGCGCTTTGAACTTGGGAAGTGTGGCGAGTTTTTCAATCTCCAGCTGTTCGGTGGTTTTCCCAGGCGGCTTGAAGAACCGATCCGGGCGCGAAAGCAGGGGCGACGTAGGGATCGTCACCTGAGATAAAAAAGAAAGTGTCAGTCTCGTATGGGCAATCAGGGAGGCGGAATGTGGTGATTGGGAAAGGCCCTTACCGGCTTGAAGTTGAAACCAACCGTGTTGTCCTTTCGGTTCGACGAACCGACGGGAGCGGTGACTCGTCCCCCGAACGCTACCGGTACCGCCCTGCCGGTTTTCGGTTTCGAAACAACCGTAGGGGCATTTAGTCTGTCACGCGCTCCCTCGACTCTGCGTCGCTTGGCTTTTTCCTCCGCCGCGAAACGCAAACTCTGCGCATACAAAATTTCCTCCGTGGTCAACCCGGTGTCGCGCCCGCGCTTTCCGAAACCCCCTCGCGTCAACGCCGGCGATACCGGTACCGTTAAGTCCTTTGCGATCGGGTGCAGCCGTCGCGAACGCCTCGGCGCGCCCGAGGTGTTTGGCCTGGAACCCGCGTTTGAGTGCGTAGCGAGAGAATGACTACGACTCGTGGACGGAAACGAACTCGGCATGGAACTCGCGCCGCCGGCGCCGCGCGTGGACACGCCAAACGACGCCGGGGTTCCGTAGGTGGACGGCGTGGCGCATGAAGGTGTTGTGTCTAAGTTATCCGCGTTCGGCTCCTCGTCGTCCACAAGATCGTCCACCACCGCCGCGTTGTTCAGGTCGATCAAAACCCGGACCGCGCCGCCGCCGACAAGTCCTTTTCGCTTCGGCGCGAAGACAAACTCCGCGGACGGCGCTTCGGTTTCCGTCGCCGCCGCGGGTACCGCGTCCACCGCAGGAACAGCATCCACGCACATCGCGTCCGCGAACGTGGCGCACTTCGCGAGTCGGCTGGGCGTCTTGGAAGTGGCGCCCATTGCAGGCGCTCGAAGAACCGGACGAGTGGATCCTACGTCATCCGCAACCTTCGCGGCAGCCGCGGCGAGGAGCCGGGGCGATTGGCGAACCGGAGACGGCTGGGGGGGCAAAGGAGAGTCGCTCGCTTCTTCAATCGCCTTCCTCGCCGCCGCGGCCGCGGCTCTGCGCGGGGAGGACCGGGTTGGGGAAGGCGCGGGAAGAACCGCTTGGCCTATTTTGATTTTGTGTACCGCGGCGGGCGTGCTCTTCGACGACGACTTCACGATTGACTTCCGCCCTGACTTGAGCTTGGAAACGGACCCGAAGGCGGCTTGCGTAGAAGGGCTCTTGGAGTCCGACTTCGGCTTTAGTAGCTTGGAAACAGACCCGAAGCCACCCTTGGAGCCGGCCGATTTCTGGACAGACGTGGAACCGTCCTTCTGGACGGACTCGTGTTCGCTCGTGTCAATTTTTTGATCAGACTCGTATGAGCAGTTAGTCTCGAGCAACCGCGCCACAGCGTCAATCGCTTCGGCGTCCGCCGCCCGGCGACGCGCGCTCGCGTCCGCTGATGCCGCGTTGTTGTTTTGTTTCCCGGCCGCGACCGGTGACCCGAACCCGCCGTTGGGCACTTTCGCGACCCCGAACGGGGAGCGATTCGTGTGTTTCAAAGCAGACCCAGGTGAAGCTTTCAAAGCGCTCCCCGAAGCGGCGCCCGAATCGTCTCCACTTTTCTTTTCTTTCTCTTCGCTCGCCACCGCGTCAGTCGCGTTTTTAGCCGCCGCGTTCGTCGTTCGCAACACGCCGTGCAACGAAACCGGGGTCGTGAGGCCTTTCGTCGCCGTGCTTTCGAACCACGCGTCAACGTCGATTTCCACCTCCGGAGTCTCCGCGAGTTGGAAGTCGTGGTAGTGGGGAGCGCAGAACTCCCACCTGTGTTTTTTTTTTGTGTCAGTGTTTTGTTTTGGCCACGATTGCAGAAGAGCCGAGGCGACAATTGGAATCGGAATCGATGAAGGGTGGGGGGGGTACGGGCGTCAGGGGCGGTTGTTACGCGATATCGTCGTCCGAGATTTGGCTGTGTATCTCCCGTGCTGTGACGTACCGGTCCTCCGTTTCGAACGCCATGGCGGCGCGGCGTGCGTGACACGCGCACACCAAACGCGCGCGGCGGGTCCGAGGAAAGTCGCGAGTTTCGGGCAAACGACTCTCTTTTTTTGACGCCGCGTTGGCTCAGATGCGACGCGTACCACGCAAAAAAGTTCGGTGGAAAGTCCCCGAACCGCGTGCGACGCTTCCTACCCGACTCGCCCGTGATTCCCCTTCCGCGCGGTGTCGCCGTACCCGCGTCTCTCGCGACTCCGCGTGTGCCAAACAGCGCGAGGGATTATTGGATTTTTGGCACCGCAAAAGAAAACGCCGATTATTCGAAACCCAGCAACGACTCAGAAAAGGACTTGACGCGCACTTTTGAGTCGCGAAAAAGCGTTATATTATTTGGGTGGATGTGAAAAGCGCGGTCGACGGAGGGCGGGCGCGGAGATGAAGAAAGAAGAAGGGAAGGCGGTCGAATCGATTTCGTCAAAAGCGCGGCGTGGGTAAGGCGTGCGCGCCCCACCCCGCACGCGGGTCTATTCACAAAAGCAAGCTAAAGAAGTGACACTCGGCACAGTTCACACGACGCGACGAATCAAGTAATCATCGATCCGTCAAAACAGATGGAGCTCGATTAATCGACCTCTTCGATCTTGGGGCCCGGCCCGGCACCCGGGGCTTCCGCGCCCGCGTCGCCGCCCATGCCTCCCATGTCCGGGGGCGCCCCGCCCGCGCCTTGGTACATCTTACTGATGATGGGGTTGCACAACCCTTCCAGTTCTTTGAGTTTGTCTTCGAACTCGTCAACCTCCGCGGTTTGGTTGCCTTCCAGCCAGCCGATGGTCTCCTCGACCGCCGCGATGATCTTCGCCTTGTCATCCGGGTCAAGCTTCCCACCCGCGCTCTCGTCACCCATGGTGTTCTTCATGTTGTACGCGTAGTTCTCCAGCCCGTTCTTGGCTTCGATTTTCTTTTTGTGCTCCTCGTCTTCGGATTTGTACTTCTCCGCTTCCTGGACCATGCGTTCGATGTCTTCTTTCGATAGCCGGCCTTTGTCGTTCGTGATCGTGATCTTGTTCTTCTGCCCCGTGGACTTGTCCTCGGCGCTGACGTTGAGAATGCCGTTGGCGTCGATGTCGAAGCACACGTTGATTTGCGGGACGCCTCGCGGGGCGGGGGGGATGCCTTGTAGTTCGAACTTCCCTAAAAGGTTGTTGTCCTTCGTCCGTGAGCGCTCGCCTTCGAAAACCTGAATCAAAACCCCAGGTTGGTTATCGCTGTACGTGGAGAACACCTGTTCTTTTTTGGTGGGGATGGTGGTGTTTCGCGGGATCAGCACGGTCATGACGCCGCCCACGGTTTCCAGGCCCATGGACAGGGGCGAGACGTCAAGAAGCAGAAGGTCCTGGACCTTTTCGTTGCCCTCGCCCGAAAGAATAGCCGCCTGCACCGCCGCGCCGTACGCCACGGCTTCGTCGGGGTTGATGCTCTTGCACAGCTCTTTGCCGTTGAAAAAGTCGATGAGCAGGGACTGCACCTTGGGAATCCGGGTGGACCCGCCCACCATCACGATCTCGTGCACGGTGGCTTTGTCCATCTTGCTGTCCCGCAAGCACTTCTCCACAGGTTCCATGCACTTGCGGAACAAATCCATGTTAAGCTCTTCGAAGCGCGCGCGCGTGATGCTGGTGTAGAAATCCACACCCTCGAAAAGCGAGTCGATCTCGATGCTGGTCTGCGCGGTTGACGAAAGCGTGCGCTTGGCTCTTTCGCACGCGGTGCGCAAACGACGAAGCGCGCGCGGGTTCCCCGTGATGTCTTTTTTGTTCTTGCGCTTGAACTCCTGCACGAAGTGGTTCATCATCCTCTGGTCGAAATCCTCGCCGCCCAAGTGCGTGTCACCCGCGGTGGCTTTGACTTCGAAGATGCCCTCTTCGATTGTGAGCAACGACACGTCGAAGGTGCCGCCGCCGAGGTCGAAGATCAAAACGTTGCGCTCGGCGCCGCCGTTCTCGGCTTTCTTGTCCAAGCCGTACGCGATGGCCGCGGCGGTGGGTTCGTTGATAATGCGCATGCAGTTGATGCCCGCGATCACGGCGGCGTCCTTGGTGGCTTGCCGTTGCGAATCGTTGAAGTACGCGGGCACGGTAACCACCGCGTTTTTGATCTCCTTACCCAGGTAAGCCTCCGCGACTTCCTTCATCTTCACGAGAATCATGGAAGAGATCTCCTCCGCGCTGAATTGTTTCTGTTCGCCGTGGAACTCGACGCTGATCATGGGTTTCTCGGCTTCACCCGACAACACCTTGAAAGGCCAGTCCTTGATGTCTGCCTGAACCTGGGGGTCGCTGAACTTCCTGCCGATCAACCGCTTCGCGTCGAAAACGGTGTTGATCGGGTTCATCGCGGTTTGGTTCTTAGCGGCGTCCCCGATGAGGCGCTCGGAATCGGTGAACGCGACGTACGAAGGCGTCGTGCGCGCGCCTTGGTCGTTCGCGATGATCTCGACGCTGTTGTGTTTAAGGTTTGGGTTGGGGTAGGGTAGGGTTTGTATGGGTAAAGGAGGTCAGTGCGTGTTGGTTGGGAGGGTTTGTGTCCAGGGTTGTGCACAGGTGGTTGGTGCAACGCTCGGTTCGACGCGCGCGGTTCGACGCGCGCGGCGTTTGGCAATCTCCAAAAAAAAAAAAACTCGTCAAAAATTCCCAAAAAAAAGCCCTGCACCCTTCCGAAGTCGTCGCGACTGTTCGGCAGCGAAGGCCGACTTTTTGCGATCTCATCGAAACGATCGTGCATGACGTCGTCCTCGCGCGCCTCGGCGTTGGAACGAGCGGCAGAAACACACAGAAACGCGCGAACCCATCTCACGACGAGTTACTCGAAACGACTTCGACTTGCGGTGCTTTCTTTCCGTGTCCAGCGAGTTAGCAGACGCGCCGATCCGGTGGCGGCGGCACGGCGCCATTTTCGCGTGCGCTCGGGATCGGAACGCCGCAAAAACAAAGAGACACACGTACCGGTCGTGCTGCCACACACCCACGCATGAGTACGTCGTGCCGAGGTCGATGCCGATGGCGGGGCCGTCGATCTTAGCAGCCATTGTGCTCGAACCTTGTTGAGGTAAGGACGGGTTGTTCTGCGACGAGGTGGAGGCTCGTGCGTGGCAAAGTGGTCGCGGTGGAGGTCGAGCGGCGCGTGGAAATGCGTTTTTTCCCGCCCGGCATTTCGTTTCCGAGGCGACTGGTGGGGTAGACGTGTGGGCAAACAGTCGGAGGTTTTTGTTTTCAGGCGTTTCGGGAAAAAAATTCTTCCACGTCCGACGAGAACCTTCGAAACCGGGTGAACGTCGACCCTCAGTTTTTGCAGAGTTTACCTCTTCCTGTCTCGTCTCGCTCTGCTTTCCTTTCGCAACGCAAGGGTACTGCACCAAAGGGGGTGTCGCACGCCTGCCGAGCGCCGACTTCGCGTTCGCGAAAGCCAGCACCCGACTTTCGGAAAAAGACGACCATCGTCACCTCACCCCCGTCACTCCTCGCGGGCTTCTCCCTAACCACCCGCAAACGGGTCCGGACCCGGAACCACCCGAGTGTCGTCCTGTCGCCACGTCTGGAGGGAGGACCCACATAAAATGAAGCTCAAGCAACTCGAGTCGTTACTACAGGACGTGGAGGCGTTCCGCGAACCCAACCAGATGTTGGAGCAGTACCCCACGGGCGCGCATCTCGCGTCTCGGTGCATCGGCGCCGCGGAGGCGCGCGGGGATATCGAGAACAGGGTCGTCGTGGACTTGGGGGTGGGCGGGGGGGTGTTGACGATCGCTAGTCTTTTAATGGGCGCGCGTAAAGTAATAGGCGTAGATGTAGACCCACACGCACTGGAGCTGACACGAGCGAACTGTTTAGAGTTTGACCCGCCGTTGCGACCGACGCTGATGCGCGCGTCCGTGCCGCAGGACATTCTGCGGGTACGAAAAGCGGTGGGGGATAGTGAAATAGCGCGAATCGACCTGGAAAACGACCGTGAGACGTGCAGGCCGGAGACGAGTGATGGTGGTGAGACAAACGAGACGACGACGACGGAAGTTGGCAAACGCGGCGAACGCTTAAGTTGCGACGACGAAAGCGCTCCGGAGGCGTCTCCCGATGAACTTTCCGAAGAACTTTCGCAGTTCCAAACCCTCACCACCCCGCTTCGCGCGCACACCGTGGTGATGAACCCTCCGTTTGGGACGCGCGTGAAAGGTGCGGACATGGGGTTTCTTCGGGCCGGTTTGACAATCGCCAGCGGCGCGGTGTACAGTCTGCACAAAACGAGCACGCGGGCGCACGTCGAGAAGCACGCGCTGAGGACGTTGAGGGCGAGAAGGTACGTATTGCATTTCCCAAATCCTGGACACACTGTCGACTGTTTGCCGATTGTCCAGAGTAAGTACTCACTCAAATGCCCCGAAAGACTGACACTTTCTTTTATTTATCTCAGCGCCGTGGTGTTAGCGGAGTTGCGGTACGAGCTCCCGAAAGTGTACGCGCACCACCGGAAAGAATCCGTTGAAATCGAGGTGGATTTGTGGCGGTTCGAACCGCCACTCGACGGGCTCGTGGGGGGGCAGCAGATGGACGGGACGGACAGCGATGACAGCGACGACGACGGCGGAAAAAATAGCGACGTCGAAACCGAAGTCGGCGCGGAGAAAGAAAAAATCGAGCTCAAGTACTCCGGCGCGCGAAACGCGTTTTGCGACCGGAGGGATTTCGAGCCGCGAACGCAGAAACGAAGCGGGGGTAAGGGCGGTAGAGACCCGCTGGTACAGCAAAGGGGCGGGCGAAGTGGCGCGAGGGGGGGACGGGGAGGAGGCGCGGGGAGAGGCGGGCGATGACGACAACTTTAAAAAAACGAAAATGCTCGCGTCGGTTAAAATGTGACGACGTCAAAGTCTTTGTCTCTAGTCTGTTTAGTCTGTTTTGTCGTCTCGCCGCGCACACCTCACACGCACGCTCACGCCCCTCAAACTTCACTGGTACCTTGTTCATCACAGCAAACGTGCTCCCACGAACACGAAAATCGAACGAGGAGCCCTAGTGGCTCGGTCGTTTTTTCCCACCCGTTTCGAAGCGTTCCGTCCTCAATCGCAACGGCGCACAATTCTTTGCCACGCGACGAATCTCACGCGTCTCCAGTCTCAACTCCACGCGCGCCTCCAGTCTTCACGCATCGCGCCACCCAACTCACGCCGGTTTGATTCGCATCTTGTCCATCTGCGCCTGTTTCGGCAGCTTCACTTTGTCGGCGAGCCCGAAGAACTTCAGAACACAGACCATCATCCAGGTCATGTCGATTTGCCACCACTCCAAACCGTGCCTGGCGCTGAACTCGAAGGCATGGTGGTTGTTGTGCCACCCCTCGCCGAACGCGAGGATGCCGATCCACCAGTTGTTCCGAGATAGGTCGCCGGTGTTGAACGTCTGTGACCCCCACACGTGCGACACGCTGTTCACCGCCCACGTGATGTGGTACACCCAGCAGGTGCGGACGCAGAAGCCCCAGACAAGCCACGGGAGGCCGCCTAGGGCGTAAAACGCCGCGGCCCATCCAACGACGTGCCACATGTACGTCTTCTCCAGCCACTGGTAAAACGGCTGGCTCGCGATGTCCACCGCGTTTGACCTGTCGCTGACCCGGGTAAGCGTCGCCTCGTTATCAAGCAGCCATCCGCAGTGCGACCACCAGAAACCCTCGTACGGCGTGTGCGGGTCCTTTGGGGTGTCGCAGTGCTGTTTCAGGGAAAGAAAGGTAAAGGGTCAGTTTTACGAGTCGCGTGTTGGGCGATTTATGTGCAGTGCGTAAACAGTCGGCGGACTCGGGTGCACTTATCGTAGTGGTACTCCCTTGCGTAACCGCACTCCATTACCCTACTCCGTTGTAGTGGTAAGACTTGCGTGACTGCACTCCATACAGGGCATCAAACGGCCGGTGTCAGGATTTGGGAAATCGACGCGTACCTGGTGGTGATACCGGTGCGACGACGCCCATTCCAGGGGGTCGCCTTGTACGGCCATGGCGCCGAAGTACGCCAGGGTGTACTCCACCCACTTCGGGGTGTTGAAGCTTTTGTGCGACAGCTGTCTGTGGTAGGAAAGGGTGATTCCTAAACATCCGGTGATGAAGTACATGACCAGGAAACACGAAAACGCGGACCACGTGAAGGTGAACGGCGCGAGGAGGCACCCCAAGTGCATCGCCCCGATGAAGCTCGCGTAGGTGATATCCGTGGGCATCCACTTCCGCATAAACGCCTCACGTTTCGGGCTGTACAGCACATCCGAAAACAAAACTTTCTTCACGGGCTTGATCCCGTCCCACGTGCCTTTCGCCGCCGCCGCGGCGGCGGAGTTGACGCCGGCCCAGATATCGCTTGCTTGTTGCGCTCCGTTTTCCGTGATCCTGCGCCAAGCTTTCGCACCCGCTTCCCCAAAGTTCTCATCCGCAGGCGCCGTAATCGCCCCTGTGGTGATTCGCGCGGTGTTCCGCTTAGTGAGGCTCACCAGGGACTTCATCGCGACGCGCTTGCCGGCTGCGAGATTGGTTCGATTAGAGAAAGAGAATAAAACGAGCATTTTTGGGGGGAGGGGGAGGTCAGTGGTCGTTCTGTGCGTTCGATGCTCCGCGTCGCGCGCGTTTGGACGTTCCATCGCTCGATCGAACGAACGCGTGGTGGGACCATCGCGGGCGCGGAGACGTCGCGTGCGGCGCGGCGACGCAGTCTCGTCGACAGGCGCGACGAGACCGGGCGTTTGAGATTGAAATAATAAAAAGATGTCGTCGTGGCCACCCACCCACGCGCGCGGCGGGGGTTTCCGGAATCGGCGCCGCTTGGCGTCGTCGAGTTACGTCTCGGTGGCAACGAGTTGACGAGTGCCGCGTCACGCCGCTCGTTCGCGAAACGACACGCGTTCCAGGACCACGCCCGCCGACGCGCGATTGCTCACGGCACCTATCGGTTGCCGATTGCACCCGGTATTCTTATTTCTTCGGGACGCACCTAGAGAGTTTTGTCGCGTCACCCATCCCGCGCGTCGGTCGTTGCCGACCGCGACGCCCGACGCCGCGGGGGGCATTACCCTCATGGCGACCGATGCCATTTCACACGGCTTCGGGTAAGCGTGTTTTGTCGGCGTTCCGCGACAAGTGTCGCTCGCGCCGGTGCTTCTGCGCGCCCGCCGGCAGGCACCATGCATCACGCCAACGCGAAGATGACGTTGTTGGAACGCTGTGGGCCAGGAATCTGGTCTCGTCGCGTCCAATGGCCGACAGAATGCCGAGGGGAAAAGGCTTTTGGCTTTTGCTTTTTGTCGAGGGCACACGAAATTGACTCCCCCTTTCGGTAGCGATCTGCTAACTCGACGTTCCTCATCACGAGAGACAGGGAGTCATCAGCTTTGCTTGCAAAAAGCTCCCCAAGGCTATCTATCTGCCCAGATCCCCGAGGAGGTCCACCCGACCGAGTTTTGGCAAATAAGCCTGTCCAAAAAACGGCACTCGCGGTGTCGCCTCTCCCGGGGCCCCGGGGTTCCGCGTGACGCGCCATGACGGGATGGACCCCATCCGCGGTGGCCGCTTCCGTGGCCTTGTTCATACTGGCGGGGCTGTGCGAAGTCGGCGGGGGGTGGCTGGTGTGGCAAACGTGCAGAGAGGTGCGGGCGAGAGGGTAAAGGTCAGACTAGTGGAAAGGAATCAAGGCACTCACCATCCCCTCCATCCTTACAACGCAGGGTAAGCCCTGGTGGCGGGCGCTACTTGGGTCTTTAGTGTTGGTGCTTTACGGGTTCATTCCTTGTGCGCAGCCGATATCGGACTTCGGACGTCTGTACGCGATTTACGGAGGCTTCTTCGTGTTGTTGTCCCTGGCCTGGGCGCGTGTTTTCGACGGGTTCAAACCCGACGCAGGGGATTTCGTAGGCGCCGCGGTCGCCGTGGTGGGCGTGTTGATAATCATGTTCTACCCGCGACAAGGGGGGGGGGTGGAATCGGGAGGGATAGGGATAGTGTTCCCGGGAGGCAAGCGATGATATGAGGGAGCGGTGATGCACTGGTTCAATCCGTTCGGAAGTAGCGGTGTAATAGTTTTTAGGACCGACTAACGTCCCGACGACGTCGTCTCGCGCCCGCGACGCCCCTCCTCTACGACGCTTGTTTCCCCCACATCTCCGTGTACCTACCCTGTGCGACGCGAATCGCGGCTTTGGCTTCCGCAAGGCCGGCTCTCAAAGCCGCACTCCCTGGGTCAACCACAAGCCCCGCGAGGTACGCCTTGACGGCTTCGCCGCCTTGCCCCAAACCGGTCAGCGCCGCGCCCTTGCGCCCAAACCCCTTGCCCCAGGTCGGCGCCATGCGAATGCACCGCTCGGCATCCGCCAGGGCGTCTTCGTACCGGCCGCACCCCGCAAGCGCCCCCGAGCGGTTGGAAAACAAAACGTGGTTCGGGGTGTTGTTCGCTTTGTCCACGCGAATGGCCATGGTGAACTGCTTCGCCGCCTTACCGTAGTCGCCCACAGCAAACGCGGCGTTTCCCTTTTTCTTCGCCTCGGCGGACACAAACGCGAGCTTGGCGCGCTTCGAGGTCTCGTCGTCGTCGCTGTCGCTGTCGCTGGGGTCGTCTTTTTCGGAGGGCACGGTGGAAGGAGTGGATTTGGAAACGACATCTGCATCTTCCGCGGCAGATTCCGGAAAGTTGTGACTAATTGTTTCCGTACCGGGCGCGGGCGTTTCGGAAGCGGGCGCGGTCGCCGCCGCGGCCGTCGCCACGGCCATCGCGAAACTCAAACTTGGCGCGACTAACCACTTTCCTCCCGGCGGCGGTTCGATTCCCGGCGGAAGCGACCTGAGGTACGCCCGCGTCGCGTCAACAAACTCCCCACGTTCCGCGAACCCCGTAGTGTCAACCCCCGCGAGCTGAAGCACCTCACGACACGTCTTCAGGTCCATCTGGTACGAACCGTTTTTTTCGGTTTGGTCCCCCGGAGTGTTTCCTCCGTCCGATCCCAACCGCAGCTTCCCCACCCTAGCGCACAGGTCGATGACTCCCGCGACGTAGTCTCCGCCCCGACCCCCCCCCCGGTTCCCCATCGCGACCGCGACGTCCCTGCAGGTCTCGCCGCACCCGTCGAGGGACGACGGCGTTGCGCCGCCCTCGACGAACAAACAACGCAAAACGTCAGTCTTACCGCTTCCCGCGGCCGAATGCGCCGGGGCGCTGTCGTTGTTGTTCCTGGTGTCCGGATCGAAACCCACTCGCAGCAACCAACGAACGCAAGCCACGTGTCCTTGGCTCGCGCTCCAGTGCATCGCGCTGTTCCCGGTGAAACCAAAAGAAGTGCCTTTGCCCCAGGCATACAAAACGTTTTTGTCGAGGGCGTGTAGTTTTTGAAGCGTCGCCAGGTCGCCGCGCTTCGCAGCGGCGAGCCACTTTGAATGTAAAAAGAAAAGTGTCAGTCTTATATGGGCAAATAGTGTGTCCCCGGATTTGGGAAATACAATTACTTACCTTTTTGCAAACCTCCTTGTCAAGCGCGTTCACCGCCAACGTCGCTTGGAGGGTTTCGGGGGCGATCTGTTTTTTGTCGTCACCGTTCTTATCGGGCCCGGTTGAATCAGCAGGGTTTTTGTCAGTAGCAGTGTACTTATCAGCAAGGGTTTTGTCATTCTGGTCACTCTGGTCGCGTCGGTTACCCGGCGGCGCGTTTGAAAAAACTTTTTTGGCCGTCGCGGAGACCCCATTGGAGGTTTGCGTCGCCGGCGCCGATTCCGCGGATTCGCCTTCGTCGGCCATAACGCCACCAGAAGACTCCTTCCCCCACATCTCCGTGTACCTACCCTGTGCGACGCGAATCGCGGCTTTGGCTTCCGCAAGGCCGGCTCGCAAAGCTTCACTACCGGGATCCACCACGAGCCCCGCGAGGTACGCCTTGGTTGCTTCGCCGCCCTGACCGAGCCCAACTAGCGCCGCGCCCTTGCGCCCAAACCCCTTGCCCCAGGTCGGCGCCATGCGAATGCACCGCTCGGCATCCGCCAGGGCGTCTTCGTACCGGCCGCACCCCGCAAGCGCCCCCGAGCGGTTGGAAAACAAAACGTGGTTCGGGGTGTTGTTCGCTTTGTCCACGCGAATGGCCATGGTGAACTGCTTCGCCGCCTTACCGTAGTCGCCCACAGCAAACGCGGCGTTTCCCTTTTTCTTCGCCTCGGCGGACACAAACGCGAGCTTGGCGCGCTTCGAGGTCTCGTCGTCGCTGCTGTCGCTGTCGTCGCGTGGGTCGTGTTTAGGAGTGCTTCTTGTGGGTGCGGCGACGACCGGGACGGATTTCTTTTCGTCTCTTTCCGACGCGGCAGTCCCGTTCAAAGATGATGACTCGCTTCTTTTTTCCCCTTCACGACAGGCGGCCGCGAACGCGACGTGTTCTCTTCTCGCCGCGACGTCCCCTGCTCGCTCGCCCGCGTCGCATCGCACGCACGGGTCCACGCCGTACGAAGCGAGCACGTGTAACAACTCAACGTGACCGACACCCGCGGCGGCGTGTAGTGAGGTGGCGCCTTCGTGGTTCAAGGCGTTGGGATCGAGGTTCACGGACGGCGACAGTAACCACTTTGTGACGTGTAGTAAACTTTCGCCACGCGAACAACTCCAGTGCAACGCGGTGTGGCCGATTCCAGGTGACCGGAGAAGGGTCAAACCAGGGTGCTTTGAAAACAGCGCTTTCAGGATGGAAAGGTCCCCGCCTTTCGCGGCGTCGATCCAGGCTTTTTTGGTCTCGCGGTCGAAATTAGACAAAGCCGAATCGGCGAGCTCGGAACTTGTCGCCGCCCTCGGCGCGGCAGGACACCAAAGGACTTCTTGGCTTCGTATCGGAGACTGTTTGCCCATAGAAGAGTTGTCAAAAGAACCGACACCGCCCTCGGCCTGTTGTTTCCGCCGCAGTTTCTTCCGTCTGTTCTTGTCCCGGTTCGGGCCGGGGGTTTCGGATGGCGGCGTCGTCTGTGTGGGGTCGGCGCGCGCGGCGGAAGATTCGTCATGTTTTGAATTTTTGTCAAAACGCAAATCGCCGTTTTCAGTCGGCCCGAATCCTCCATCGCCCGAGCCGCTTTCTTTTTTGTGTACAAAATCCGGGCCTGGTCCTCCCTTTTTTCCCCGGCGAAACGCGCTTTTCCCACCGTTCCTGGGTCGAGCGCGCTGGTCAAAATGGATTTTACCGCCCCTGCCCCCACTGTTGCCACCGGAAGAAACTGGGTCGGCGTCGTCGCGTTGGCCGAAATCAGCGGAATCGTTTTTTGAATTGTTTTTTCGCCCTCCGAACCCACTAAGCAGTCGCTCGATTTCGGGCGGAACATCGCTTCCGCCCAAAATCTGCCCGAACGTCTCACCCATACCTCCCTCCCCCCCCTTGTGCAGCAGCTCGAGCAGTTTAACAGCTTCCTCAGCAGTAGCCCCGCCCCCGCCATTCGCCGCGTCTTCCCGTAAAAACTGTTGAAACATCTCAGGCGGCATCGATCGCATCATTTCTAGGAGTTCGTCCTCGTCCATTTCGGAATCGTTCTCGTCGTCGAGCGAGATGTTCTCGAGTTTAGAGCCCGTGCCTCGTGGGCTAGACGCGTTCGGCCCTGCTCTGCCTCCTCTAGGAACGGCGTCTCGAGTGTTACCAGCGGCCTCCTCTTCATCGAAATCGCTCGCGGATTCCCACTCGTCCGAGCCGCTGTCGGAGTAATCGTCGTCGTCGTCGTCAAACTGAGAAGATGATTTACGTCCAGGTCCCTTTTTATTCTCGAGCCGCGCTTTCCGTACCAAATCCTGCAGCGCCTCCGGTCCTTCGTTTTCCAAAAGCTCACTGACCGCGGGCGGGACGTGGAAGTCTTTGGCGAACTTCATGCCGGCCGGGAACGTGTTTTCCGGGAACAGCACTTCCGGGAACGGGAACGGGGGCATGTTGGACATGGAACGCGAATCAAGCCCTTCCAACATCTCACCGATGGAACTGTCTCCAAGCATCTCATCCATCATCTCAACGAACGTGTTCACGAATTCGTCCGCGGTGACGTCGATGTCCTCGACGTCACCGGTGGTGTCGTAGTAACTCTTCTTCCGTGGGTCACCCAGGATCTCGTACGCCTTGCCGATAGCTTGGAACTTGACCTGGGCGTCGGCATAGCCGGCATTCTTGTCCGGGTGCCAACGCAACGCGAGTGTGCGGTACGATTTTTTGATCGACGCACTGGACGCGGACTTGTCGAGTTCCAGGGCGGCGTACAAATCCACGAAAGGAGGCTTCGTATCCTCGTCGTCATCTTCGTCCGGATAATCCTCGACCGGCCTCTGGGAAGCGCCCCGGCCGCCCCGGCCCCGGCGCTCGCGCGGCCGCGGCATCGCGACGCCGTGTGCCCAGAAGTTTGAAGAGATCTGGTCGTGAACTTTTCGTTTGTGAGCGAGTTTGCTGAATCTCCTTCTCCACCTTCCAAAGCCGTTGGAAACGCCAAGATTCGCCTTACCCGTGCCACTCGCGCGCGCGCGCTCCCCGGAAGCCAGGATGGACGTCAGTGCCGAGGCGCTCAGCGAGCTTAAGCTGGTACGTCTCGTTTTCGTGTTGGGCACGAACTTCGGCCTGTCACGCGGGTTGCGACACCACCTCCCGCGCGTGCGTGACGCGCGGACTCGCGAAACACGCGCCTTTCCGGACATGTGTCGTGTCCTGATGCATACAGTTTCATTCCCTGACCCTCACCACGTTCCCGTTCCCGTTCCCGTTCATAAATCACTCCCAAAACCCAGGCCCTAGCCGCGTCCCTGGACCGAAAAGGCATCCTCGCGTCACTCAAAGCGCAGCTCCGGGCGCACGTGTTCGACGCGGTGCAGCAGCGAGGCGATGATGAGTCGGTGAAAAAAACTCTCCTCGACTCGGAAAACGGCAAGCTCATGGCCGAGCTGGTGAGCGAGTATCTAGGAAGTGTTGGGTGCGAGTACGCCAAACGCGTGTTCGATGTGGAGAGCGGGGTTGAGGCGCTCGAGTCGAGGCCGGATAGACAAGCCCTGGGGTTCGATTTGGGGGTGAGTGTCGGGACGATATCGGGCGGGGAACCGTTACTCGCGGCGGCGCTTCTTGGCGAATACGGAAAACAGAATCGTAATTCAGATTCGGCGTCGAGGCCGTCTCCTTCAGGTGGAAACACCGGCGGCAAACAGCCACGCGTGACCACTCCCCCTGGAGGGGTATCACCAACTGGTGGCAGTTTCTCGGAGGCCAAAAAAGCGAAAATGTCCAACAGCGCCGTTTCCGACGACGGCAGTATCGAAACCGACGTGGAGATTGATTACGACGACAACTCGCCGTTGGGCGCCTCGGGAACTCTGGGAGGTGTTGACACCATGGACACAAGCGGCTTACCCGTGGGCGAATCCAGTGATTTGTACGTCTCGCACGACGTGTCAGGCAGCATCGACGGACTGGAGGATACCGTGGACTTGGTGGAAAACGTACAGCGATGAGCCTGGGATTGTAAAAAGCAAAATGTATCTTCTCACTTTCCAAGGATCGATCTTAGAAATCCAACCCTACCGGTCCCACTCCCCTTCCCGCCACGTCCTCCACCCTACCGCGGATCAATTCGTGACTTTGTCGCGATTTAGAACAGCCCCAGGAACTTCTTCTTCTTGCCGTCGTCCTTCTTCGCGACTTTAGGGACGCGGCCCGCCAGGGGGTCCTTCATGGCGAAGGGCGCTTTCTTCGCAATGAGCTTCGACGATCCCCCCACGGTTTTGTTCATGGAGTTGTACTTCGCCTGCCCCGCTTTCTTCACGTCGTCCTTGCGCTTGCGCTCCGCGACCGCGGCGAGCTTGGTTTTCGCCGCAGCGGCTTTGTTCGCGTCCGCGAGCTTCTTAGCCGCCGCCGCCGCCGCGGTGGCTTTCTTGCGGTCCGCGTCTTGTTTCGCCTTCATCGCATCTTTACGCACGTTCGTGTCAATGGTCTTGCCAGCCTTGACCGTCGTCGCCGCGGTGGACTTGGTCCTGAACGCGGATTGCTTGAGCGCCGCGGGGGCGACCAGCTGGGAGGTCAGGGCGGTGGTGGCGAACATGGTGTGAGGGAAGTGCGATGCGAAGAGTGCGTGTGTCTGAGGAGGGCGACGGAACGCGCCTTCACGCAGTTGCGATCAAGCGCGTTTCCGGGGCACCTGCTTGCGATTTCATTGGCTCACCTCGAGTCGGCCGGATTCCAAAAAAAGAGGCCCAACTTTGCGTCGTAGTAGCCTGGCGGGTGTTTTGGCACGTGGCGAGTCTGTCGTGCTTCTCCGTTGCAGATTGCCAAAAGCGATTTCTCTGTCCTCCGCTTGCCAAATCTCACATGCATTCACGCGTCTTGCCCTCCAACACGAGGGGATGAGCGTCCCCACGAGCCTCGCGGTGACCGCGCTCGCCGCGTCCATCACGTTCTTCGCGGTGTCGCAGAGGCAAGGAGTGAGAAGTGTGAGGCGTGGGGTGGGTGGATTCGCAAAGAGGGTGGAACGCCGGGGGCAAAAAACGGGTAGACGACGCGGAAATGTTAATCTAAACGCGGCGGCGAACAACAACACCAACGCCGGCGGTGATGTCATCACCGTCCCCGGTTCGATTCCCGGCGCGCGCGTCCCGGACCCGGTTTCCGACCCACGACTCACGAACCACCCGGACGGTAAGGTCAAAGTCGCGCTGTGTCAGGTCGTGGTCGGGGATGACAAATTGGAAAACATCGAAACCATGGTTTCCGCGGTCAGGCACGCGGCGCGCGCCGGCGCCTCCCTGGTGGTGCTTCCTGAGATGTGGAACTGCCCGTACGCCAATACAAGCTTCCCGGAATACGCGGAGGTGATTCCGCCGGTGCAGAGATGGGGAGAATCCAGTGAATCGAAGGAATCGAGCCCAATCGATGATGATGTGAAATCTAAGTCTAAGCTCGAATTCGAATCAGCCTCCCCATCCGTCACCGCGGTCGCCGCGGTCGCCAAGGAAACCGGCGTTGTTTTGGTGGCGGGTTCGATTCCGGAGAGGGATGCTCTTGACGCGGATACCCTGTACAACACATGCCTCGTGATTGACGGCGACGGAAAAATAATAGCGAAGCACCGAAAAACGCACCTCTTCGATTTGGACATTCCGGGCGAGGTGTATTTCAAGGAAAGCGACACTTTAACTCGAGGTAGTGAATTAACCGTGGTGGACACGGCGTGCGGCCGGTTAGGCATCGGGATCTGTTTCGATATGCGGTTTCCCGAGCTAGCATCAGTGTGTTGCGCGCGAGGCGCGTCTGTGTTGATATATCCCGGCGCGTTCAACCAAGTCACCGGCCCACTGCACTGGGAGCTGCTTCAGAAAGCCAGGGCGGTTGATAATCAGTGCTTCGTGCTGACGTGCTCGCCCGCGCTTGATCAGGACGCGCTAAGCAAAGACCCACCCGGCTACCAGGCCCACGGCCACAGCTCTGCTATAGGGCCGTTCGCGGAGACGCTAGGAACTTGCGGAGACACTCCGACGACCGGTACGTGTTGGGGCTTTCCCAAATCCCGACACGCTGTTTATCGCCCCTGGTCGAGCGGACTACTAGTAAGATTTACTGGCACATGTACAACTACATACATCACAAGCAGACTATTTGCCCATACAGTACACCCATACTCAAGACTGACTTTTCTTTCACTACACTCAGTGTTCGCGGAGCTGGACTTCCGCGAAATCGTCCGGCGACGGAAAAATATGCCCTTGCAAACGCAGCGCCGGGGCGACCTGTACGCGATCGTGGACAGAACGAACACGCGTTTACGCGGTGATAAGTGTTGAACAGGCTTCCGGGTTCCGGGTTTCAAATGCGCCCGGGTAGGTATGGCTCACGTGTCCTGGAATTCTAGTTTCTTCTCTGATTTACATTATAATAAAGACCACGCAGTCGTTCCCCTTTACCAATTCTCGCTCGGCCGTGTGTGCCTTTCATACTAGGGTAGGGTTACCTGTACAAAAAGTTACCCTACTCACACGTCCTCTTGTTCTTTCCCTTGTTAAAACGAGGCGTTTTTGGACACGTACGTCTCGGCCGGTTCCTCCCGCAAATCGGCGGCGTCCCAGGCTTGCAGTTCCATTTGCGACACGACGCCTGGGTAAAGAACCAGTGAGACGAAGAAATCCTCCCACGCGTTTCCGTAAATGCCGAACCGTTTCCGGGTTTCGTTTCTTAAAAAAGCAACCTGGCAAATGTGACAGAAGAAAAAAGCCCACCCCACGCCGCGCCACTCGCCGTGTTTCGCGGACGCGGAGAGGAAACAGATACAGCACGCGAAGAAAACGAAGCTCACGCCGCCGTGCAAATCCGCTTGGGACGGTTTCCGGATTCGCGAGAGTAAGAATCTCGGGCTGCGCAGGCTGTGCGTCGTCTCGGTCGGTGCGTCATCGTACGACGCCCCCCCCTCGCCACCCGCGTGCGGTGAAACGTCGTCCTCCTCGTCCTCGTCGAAAATCGCGCCGGCAATCGCCCGTACGCCTAAAAACGGCGCAAAAAAAGCCCTCACCACGCTCGCGAGCCGCTCGGGGGCGCCCCACCGCCTGGGCGAGGCGAAGTAGTCGTTCGCCGAACCGGGGGCGTAGAAGTCCCACGCGTCCAGAACGCCCGTGCTCCACTGCGCAGCCGCGCACACCTGCGATTGGGAAGGAAAGTGTCAGCCTTGAGTGTTGAGTTATTTGGTGTACTTCGTAATGTGTATGAGCAAACAGTCTTTCGTAATCGGGCCTCCACAGTGCACTTGTGCTGTGTGTAGCGCACTTCCTTTTAATGACGGCCGTGTACTCGAACAGTCAAAGAGGGTCCGTACACAATGCCTGGATTTGGGAAAGCCCCGAGACGTACGTCCCGTTCGTGCTGGTCTATTTTCAACCCGCGGTGAATCGACGTGCACAGGAAACAAAGCGCGAAGGTGTCTTGCGATCGATAAAAGAAAGTGTCAGTCTTGTATGGGCAAACAGTGTGTCAGGATTTGGGAAAGAGAATACGTACACGGCAAACCCGCGCAGATTGAGACGGCTTGCAGGGCCCTCAGGGAGTTGTTACCGCCGGCGGTGAGCAGCCCGGTCGCCACGGCGCCTTCCGTGAACGCCCAGAAGAACTTCTGGAAAAGCGGCGGGTTGGGAAGTCCGTTTGCGCTTATTATGTCATCCACGTACGACCCACTGTCGCTCGAGGTGACGAAGTAAAGAGCGACCCCCACCAAGCACAGCGCGGTTAGGAATTGCGAGGTTTCGCCGTACGGCTGTAGGACGTCGAACAAACGGTCCGCGTGGCCGCGACAAGAAAGGGCGTAGTACCCTTCGTTGGCCAGGCTCAGCGCGGCGGCGCTGATCGGTTCGTTGTTGAGGTACCCTAGTAAACCGCAGTCCGCGGTTCCGGCGGCCCAATCAACGCTATCCCCCCCCCCAAGCGCCAGCTCAGCGACCCGCTGCATTTTAATTCCAAGGCTCCCGAAAACGATGAGCCAGAAAAACGAAAACGACGTCGGCGCGATGAAGCTGCCTATTATGACCTGTCGTATGGTTCGCCTGGCACGATGAATACGAAAATGTCAGTCTCTCGGGCCACGTGCATTCCGGGATTGGAAAGGTAACAGTTACTACGGTAACGGCATCAGTAGTGAACAGGGAAGGGTATCGCATGGGCGTTCAGTCGGCGAAACGTGGTGATTGGGAAAGTGCCTTACCCGCGCGAGATCCGCGCGATGAACATCCCGACGAAAGGCGCCCACGAGATCCACCAGCCCCAGTAAAACACGGTCCACGTGTCCATCCAGTTTGGGTCGTGCGAGTTGTACAGCCCAGGTTGCGTTTGCATTGTTGCGTTCGTGTCACCTAGTGCGTTATCGGTCAGCAGAAAGGCGGTTTGCATTTTGTGGAACAGCGCGCCTGATTGGGTGTCACCGCCCGACCCTGTTTGTGACGAAAAGTGTCAGTCTTGTGTTTGGGCACACAGTCGTCCGGGATTTGGGAAAGCCTGACATACGTACCTATCAGCAAGTTGTTCCCACTGCTGAACTCAAGACCTAGTTGTTGCCACGCGTCGGTTTGGAACCCTACCGACAGAATCCACTGGAAGTAGTGCCCCACGGACTGCACGAACGAGTTTAACAAAAACCAGGTGTTATCCAGGAACAGCAGGGAGAAAATTATGAGTAGTCCGACCGCAAACGTCACGTTCGCCGCGCGCCGGATGCCCCGCCGTAACCCGAGAGAGATGGAAACCGTGGCGAACCCGGTGATGGCCCAGATCAACGCGATCTGGTTCCCAACCGTGTTTTCGAACCTTGCGTCAAGGCGGTGAAGCCCAGCCGCGATTGAATCGGCACCGAACCCCAAGGACGTGCACACCCCGAAGGTGGTGCACGCTGATTTTGTGGCCACGAAAAGTGTCAGTCATGTACATCGCGGTGTATGGACAAACAGTCACCAGCTTCGGTAAAACAGTGTTTGATTTGGGAAAGCCTGGCATACGTACCGATGGAAAGCGCGTCGATTAAATCGCCCAGTGGGGAGTACACTAGATGGCCCAAGAGCGGGTAAAAAGCGCTTCGCATTGTGAGCGGCATGTTCCACCGGTAGCACACCAAACCTAGCGCCACGGCGACTAAAATGTACGGACACCAACCGTGCAATCCCCAGTGAAACAACGTAATAAACAACGCGACTTGCGCGCGGTCGTCGTCGTTCTGCACCGGGATTTTGTAAACGGCGCCGCCTCGGTAGTGATACACCGGTTCGGAAACCCCCCAGTAATAAATCCCCACCCCGATGCCGCACGAAAACAACATGGCGAACCAGGAAAGGTCGTTGAACTCGGGGGCTTCGTTTTCCCGGCCCAGCTGGCACGATTAACAAGAAAGTGTCAGTCTCGTGATGTGTATGAGTCAGGAGTAAACAGTCACGGTAATCGGGCCGATCAGTTGGCGGAACGTGGTACATGTGAAATACGTACCTTCAACCTGCCGTACTTGGAGAAGGCGATGTAGAGCAAGAAGCCGGCCCATACGTTCTGCGTCCCGATGTAGAGCCACGAAAAGTTTTGGGTAATGAAGCTTTGCCATTTACTCGCTTCCGTTAAAGCTTCTTCAGGCGCTGCTAACGAGTAGATGGAAAAGCCCCACAGCACGGCCACGGCTAACACCGTGGTGACCCAGTTTATGCGCAGCACCCGGACTCCGCGGAAATCCACGCGTAGCCATCTACTCGGGCGCACGAACTTCATGAGCTCCATTTCGTCCCTGAAATCAGCGACCGGGTGCTCGTCGCATCGGCGGATATCGTCGAACACCATGTTTGGGCCTTACGAGTTTACCGAAGCTTACCGTCTTGAACGACACCGCGAAATCTGAGACGCGAGGTACCGCCTAATGGGCCGGGAAGTCGGCGCGAAGACGCGGAAGCACGCGCGCGGCGAAGGACGCCGGCGCAAAGTCGTTGCGCACTTGGCGATTTTGCGACGATTTTTTTTGTGTCGGAATTTCAATTTTGGCTTCCTAGGTCTATCGGTGCAAAAAGGGGTTTACAACGCGAAGTGTTAAGTCGTCCTCTACAGACAGATCGATCACGCCCCGCCCAAAGGCGATCCGCGATTTTCATTGGCTGCGCCGTAGGCGGGGGGGGGTAATCTGTAACGCGCAGCAGGTGCCACGCAAAGGCTACGGTTGTTTGCTCGGGAAATTTTAAGGGCACACGCAAACAGTGAGGGAAAATCGAGATCTTGGCTGAGTCAGGCCGAGATCTGGCACAACGAAACAGTTATAATTCCATGGTCACCGCTCACTTCGCAAAGCACAACGGCGGGTAGTTCGACTCCCACCCTTGTTTTTGCACTCGCCAGCTCGTTGACGACGACACGGCAACCTCACGAGATGGATCTCAACGAGATTCGCCGGTGCGATGAGCACCCTGACGTGGACTTCTCCGACGAGAAGGAAATCGCGCGCTTCGTGCGGCCACGTAAATGGTTCGCGCTTGACATAGGGAACGTCAAGGTTCTCCGGATCAACGTACGTCTTTTGTTTGTTTCCCGTACCTGGACCATCCAACGCAACACCGTTACCCGAAGCGGTCACCCCTCGTCGTGCACAACAAATCCGCTCGCACCCCATACACGCCTCGCATCCCGAGCTCGGGTCCTCCGCAGGAAATATAAAAAGCGCCAGACAAGTCTGTGTCACATGCCGCGTCACATGCCGTACTCCCGGCCAACCTCCAAGGCGCGCGATCACGACCCTGACCCCCCCCCCCCCCCCCCCCCCCCTCCCCCCCCCCCCAAACGCAGTGGGTCTCAACATGCCTCGCAATCGCTCTTCTCTGGGGCTTCGTCATCGCGGCGCTGGACGACCCGGTGGGCATCGAGAAGGAGCTGGGAATTTGGAAGAAATGGGTCTCGGTCAACTTCGGCTGGTTCTTCATCGTGGCCTTCGTACGTGTGACCCCTCACGAGGCGTGACTCGCAAATCTCCCGCTTTTCGAACCGACACTTTTCGACCCTGACTACAACGCACACGGAAACGGGACAATTTGCGCACGCAACAAACCCCGCTATATTACTCCTGGAAGGACGATTTGGTCAGAAGTCTCATGGTTTCCGTGGCACTTCCTTACGCGTCTTCTTGCCCAAGTTACGAAGGCTCCCCAAGCCGTACAAGAACTTTTCTGACCTTTCTTCTTCCCTATCCCATCCTCAAAATCTCCAAAAACAGAACGCCTGGGCCGTGTTCCTGCTGTACGTCGCCGTCTCGAAGTACGGCAACATCAAGCTCGGCAAGGCGCACGAGAAACCCGAGTTCAACAACATCAGCTGGTTCTCCATGCTGTTTTCCTGCGGCATCGCGGTCGGGGTGTACACCCTCGGCGTCTCCGAGCCGATGGGTTACTACCGGGGCGGGTACAACCTCGCCGGGCGCGGTCCGCTGTACAACGACGACGACCGCGCGCAACTCGCGATAATGCAGACGTTTTACCACTGGGGCTTACACGCCTGGGCGCCGTACATCGTGGTCGCCATCACCCTCGGCGTCGTGTGCTACCGCTGGAACCTCCCCCTCACCATGCGAAGCGCGTTTTACCCACTGTTGGGCAACCTCATCTTCTCGCCAATCGGCGATTGCATCGACGCCATCGCCATCGCGTGCACCACGTTCGGGGTGTGCACCTCCCTCGGGCTGGGCGTGGACGCCATCACCGCGTTCGGCGCGAGGCTCAACTCGGACATCGACGCTGATATCGATTCCAAAACCTGGACCATCGTGGTGATGACCTTAGTGGCGAACATCTCCGTGATGTTAGGCCTGAAGAAGGGCATCCAGGTCCTCTCCACCGTCACCTTCGCCTTGGGGCTCTTCGCCCTGCTCGCCACGCTGTTGCTGGACAACACCTGGTTCCTACTAAACTCGTACGTGCAGTCGTGCGGGCACTACTTGCAGTACATCATCCAAACCGGATTCAGAACGGACGCGTTTGAGGGACTGCAGTTCGACTTCAGCGCCGACAAGAACAAGTACTGGGAAAGCTCCAATGAGGACGGCGGGTCACCGCTGTACGACATCATGGCCGCCGCCAACGCGCTGGTGCTCAACTCGACAGACATTTCAGAAGGCCTGCGCTCACCCACCGCCGTGTTCGGCTCGCACCGCCCGTCGATGATGGGCGGGTGGACCATTTTCTACTGGGGCTGGTGGGTTTCGTGGGCGCCTTTCGTCGGGATGTTCATCGCGCGCATTTCCCGAGGGCGAACCATCCGCAGCGTCATTTTAGGCGCCTTCATCGCCCCCACCTTGTTTGGGTTCCTCTGGCTCAACGTCTGGGGTTCGCTCGGGATTAAAATGCAAAGGGTCGCGGAGCTCGTTTTGGGCGACGGCTCCGCCGCGACCGGAAGCGCCGGAAGCGCGTCCTGCTTCGACTGGGGGTACAATGGCACCGTGCCCATCAGCGCCGCGGCGATCAAACTCGCGGACGACGGGTACTACGCCCTGGCCTGCCGCAATGGGAACCAGATGCTGTTCGACATCATGTCCCCGTACGGCGAGGTGAAGAAGTTCCTGTGGGTCGTTTTGTTCGTGGGTATCACGCTTTACTTCATCACGTCTTCCGACTCAGGGTCATACGTGGACGACACCATCAGCGCCAACGGCCTGCAGGACCCGCCTGTTTTGCAGAAGATCTTCTGGTGCTGGACTGAAGGCGCGGTCGCGATCGCGCTTCTCGTCGCGGGCGACAAAGCCGGCGGCAACAAAGCCCTCAGCGCCATCCAAGCCGTCTCAATCGTCGCCGGCCTACCCTTCACGTTCATGCTGTGCTTCATGTGCACCAGCACGTGGCGCGCGTTGAAAATTGACGCTGGTGACGAGGACATCTGCCAAGCCAACCACTGGTCCTCCGGTCTGTTGGACGCCGCTGATTTGTTCAACGTCCGCCCCGCGGTTGGCGAGCCCATCTCGCATCGCTACTCTGTCATGGAGCGCGTTCAATCCCTCGCGACCGCGGTTGTCGCGCCCACCATCGGGGTTTTCAAAACCTGCGAGTCCGAGTTTGGCGCCGGCGCGGTCATCGGCAAGGTCCAGGCGTTTTTCCACGCCTCCTTCTTCTACCTCTGGCTCGTCCTGCTGTGCATGTCTGGGATGGACGACCAGTGGGCGTACCTCGGGTGGACTTTCTTCCTGTTCCACGTCATCCAGGTCACCGCGCTAAGAGCCGCGACCCGGGAAACGCACGGCATCTACGGAAACCTCCTGGAGGACTTCTTCGTGTGCCTCGTGCTGTACCCCGCCGCCGTGTCCCAGCTGCACTTCCAATCAATGGAGAAAAAGCAAAACAACGACGTGTACAAGAAACCCGTGGACTCGGCGTAACGCACAAGGCACAGAAGAACACGAGGGAGCGTACTGTCAGAAGGAGAGTACGCTACCCCAACCCCCCCCCCGACTTCCTCCCGCACACTTCCAACACCTTCGAAGTAAAGTATATACATACGGAAACTAGCGCCAAAAACCAAGAGGCGCTACAAATAAGGACTCTAATTCCACCTCGGGGGTGGCTAAGCGCTCTGGCCGGTTAAAAAAAAGACACGTAACCGGGAGCTTGAATAACGCACGAACGCGCGCGGGTCTTGATCAGTCGCCCGCGAATGTGGCTCACACTTTAACAACACGTATTTAAAAGGCGAAACTGACTCGCTGTTATTAATATACATATGCTTATTATGAAGCTCACGCGTTTGCACGTGTTTATTCGTGTTTTGGGGTACCTCACTCGTTACCTTCGTTTATGTGACGTTCGTCAAAGGTCACCCTTCCTCTCGCCGGCGCCGCGCTCGAAGTCGTCGGTAAAGTCATCGACCAGTTTAATCGTTTCGAATTCGTTTGTACCGTTTCGGTTGGCGGTCTCCTTGCCTATTCCCACAAACAAACCTTCGGCAAACACAGAGCCATCCACGAACTCTGTGACCGTGCTCATCACGGTGGCGAAGCAAAGCACAAAAAGCACGTACGCGGTGTCGTGCACTCGTGCTTTTATGATTTCGGGAACATCTGAGGTTGACGTTGCATTCGTCCCATTGACACCGAAATCAAAAGTTGAATTCGTCCCATTCATTCCGCCCATAAGCGCAGTCGCCATAGACACCATTTCCTCCCCGCTCCCCCCCTGGTTCCCCCCGTAAAGCTTCATGAACCCGTTCTGACCGTAGAAGAAGAGATAACTGGCGTAGTACAGTGACTTTGAACAGATGTCAAAGCGTTTGAACTGCCGCGCGACCGCGTACACGCCTAAAAATACCCCAGCCATCTTGTGAATTAATAATCCAAGAGAGTTGGGTTGTTCGTGAAGGGACACGAAGAGCACGAAGCCTATGCCTATTAGGGATGCGGAAAATCGCGATCGGTGGACGATCATGTCAAAGCCCACTACGATCAGCAGGCTGTTGAGCGCGATGTGCTGCTGCTCGCGCAAGGAGTGACACCCCATGTCCCACCCGCATTTGCTGAAGAAAAGGTCGTAGAGCAGATACCCGAATCCGCCAATCACCGCGGTCCACCCTTGTGCCACGATCGTGTTGGGTCCTGGAAACCGTTCCAGCTCACTCAAAACGAACATCACGGACGCGGGGCCGATGTGCCCTAAATACGTGTTCCAGTACGTGGGAAGCACGCCGCACCAGGCGCACACCACCGTGCCCACCAGCGCGTGCGCGAAACACAACGTCCGGCGCTCGAACCTGGTGCAGCACGGCGAATCGATCCCCCAAACACGCGTTGGCGTTGTGGGGTGTAGGCCGTTGTACGAGCCGTTGCGAACCCGGCTCCCGAAGGGGCGCGGCGGCGGCATTGGGCGTGACGTGACACCAAGTGCCGCTTCGCCGTGTGCGCGTGCGTGTGCGTCGCCGGGAACGAGAACGTTTGGGGTGATGACTTGACGTCCAGGCATTCTGGGAAAACGGAAGAGGACTGGCCCAAAAACCAAACTTGCCCAAATCTGAGTCTTTCTTTGCCAGGTTGATGAAGTCCGCGCGCCAGACTCTGTCGCACGGCGGCGATGAGCGGTGCGCGGTGTCCTCCCCCGGAAAAGACCGCCGCGATTTCGTCGCGTTTAATGTCCAGCGCGTCGAGGTGCAAAGCGCAGGTACGTCAGTTGAGTGTGCGGAAAACTGCTCCGTACTCCTCCGGGACGACGGGGACGACGTGTGATGATGATTCCTTTATTCCACATCCTCCGAGTCACACACACGCCGCGCCCCACTGACCTCCCTTTCACAAATCCCCAACCCAGATGTCCGCGTACGGCTCCTGCGTCTCCGCCCACCTCCCCGAGGTTCCCAAAAACGCGTGCGCGTCACAGCTGGAACTTCTCGCCGCGTGCGTGTTCCCGAAAGCAGCGAAGAGATGATGGTGCAAAAAGACGATGGAAATAAATGCGAAGCGCGCGCGGACGAGACGGGCGGTGTAGGATAGACAGTAGGGAAGCGAGCGTGTCTCGTGACAAAAAAAAAGAGGAAAGCGAGCGCGTGGTACTCGTATATACAAGAACAGCACTACTACAACGTACCCGTAACTCGCAGTACCCCTTCGCTCGACGAACTCTTGAAGTAGCGTTACCGTCACATCAGTCGAACGGGTCGATGCGCCGGTCGTGCTCCGTCACGATTTCTCGCCCAGTCGCTAAACACGACGAGCACATAACCTTGGCCGTCCCCGAACACGTCCCGCAGAAACACTTCGCCCCCGAAACCGGGTCTATTAACCGCCCCGGCCGGTCACTGGTGCAGCACTCCGCGCACTGCAGGTACCCAGTACCTTTGCAGTACATGCACAGTTTCTTTTCCTGTTCCTTGAAGTTTTGGATCTCGATCACGAAAAAGGCGCTGCGATTGAAAAAGAAAAGTGTCAGTCCCGTGTTGGGCGACGTATGGGTGTGCTGTATTTTGCGATGTATGGACAAACAGTCACCAGCTTCGGTAAAACAGTGCGTTTGTGATGTATTCGTATGAGTTACCAGGGCCCTGGTAAATGTTACGGCCGTACTGAATGCTACGTACGTCACGAGTAGTGCACTGGACCAGGGTCCGTAAACAGTGTCTGGATTTGGGAAAGGCCCAATACGTACCTGATTGCGCCGACGGCGCCGCCCGTAAACGACGCCACGATCGGATCCACCTCCGCGAGTTGGCGTGGCAGGTACATGCTTTCGATGAAATCGAGGTAGGTGGTGCCTCCGATGCCTAGTTTCACTTCCGCAAGGGGGGCGATTAAACCTCCGAAAAACAAAAAGCCCACAACGCACGCGGCCCAGTAGATGTAATAATCCTGAAACGTGTTTTCGGTTATTCTCGGGAAGCCGGGAATGACTGACGGGTACTCGCGCGCGGGGACCGCGATTTCGTCCGCGCTTCGCGTGCGTAACTGCGCCTGGACTCTTAAGCGCCTTACCTCCTCAAGCATGATGAATATTCTGTTTTTCCGTGACTCGATGTTTGTCATCAAATCGGTGGCGTCCAAGTCGGCGAAATCCCGCACCTTCCCCACCCCCGGGTTTCCAGCTTCGATGATACAGAAGTTCTCGGGAATCGCGGAGGAGTCCATCATCAGCTGCTCTTCCATGGACTTCTCAGGTGGAACGTACTCCGTGTCGGTACCGTCGGTGGCGGTGTCGGAAGAATCGCTCACCGCGTTTGGCCTGACCCTGGACCCGAAGCCTGTAAACCTGGGATCACCCACCGACCTCGTCGAAAAGGAAAGCCCGCACCCGAGGCCCTTCACGGGCGACGCCGCGCGGTTACGGTTGGAACGCGCGGCTCCGCGTGGTCGCGTCGACGTCACCGCGCATCGCGTCGCGAAACCCGCGGAAACAGCACTCATCACGGAGGCCATCCTTACCGGGAAACCGGGGTCCCGTCGTGCTGTGCACGCGGCGGTACGAGGTGCGGTGTCGTGTGGCTCTGGATAAGAGCGGCGCTGAGATCCTGTCACTTGATTTTGAGCCAAAAACCAAATTTTGGCAAAAGCAACGACGGCTCTTCCCAGAACTTTGAAGACGACGTCCCCGCTCTTCGCGGGCACGACCGCACATCGCGGCGCGCGAGTGATCGGGAACGAAGGGTGAGTAGCATACTAAAGCGATGCTCGCACGGCAGGCGGAAAGGTGCCTGCGCAGAGTGCGACCCCTGTCCCCACGGCAAGGTGAAAAGCAGCTGCGTGGCGTGCACCCCCTGCCCTCACGGGAAGCTGAAAGGCAACTGTGGGGACTGCAACCCCTGTCCCCACGGCAAGGTGAAAAGCAGCTGCGCTGCGTGCACCCCCTGTCCTCACGGCAGGCGGAAAAACAACTGCGCGAACTGCAACCCTTGCCCTCACGGCAAGGTGAAAAGCAGCTGCGCGGCGTGCACCCCCTGCCCCCACGGCAAGAAAAAAAGCAGCTGCGCGGCGTGCACCCCCTGCCCCCACGGGAAGCTGAAAAGCAGCTGCACAGCGTGCACCCCCTGCCCCCACGGCAAGCAGAAAAGCAACTGCACAACGTGCACCCCTTGCCCCCAAGGGAAGCGAAAAAACATGTGCGTGAAGTGCAACCCATGTCCCCACGGCAAGGTGAAATACGGCTGCGCGGCGTGCAAAGCGGCACGCATGGGTCCGCCGAGTTCGAAGCGAGTGAAGCGCGAGCCGGAGAGCTCACCCGAGATCAAGCTCCAGCCCGAGATAAAACTCGAGCCCCAGGTCAAGCAAGAGCCGTTCACGATTCAAGGCTACTTCGGGTTTGACACTGGGAGTTCGTGAAAGACTTTTAAGACGCGTTGTGAGTGAAAGGACACTGCGTGACTACTACTCTAACGACGACGAAGAAGACACAACTACTCTTAAAACCTTTAATGACTTAAATGTCACAACTGAAAAAGTGGATCCAGAAAAACAGAACAAACGCGAGCAGAAAAAATAACTCAATCAAATCAGATGTACCAACTCCCGTCCCCCTCCGGCAAACGATCTGCCCACCGCGCCGCGTCTCCCCCCCCGCCTCTTCGTACTTTGGTTTGCGATTTAATTTTTGATGTGTCCGCCTCGCTGGCGGCGGGGGCGTCCGCGGTTCCCCCCCCGTCGAGAGACGCCGCGCCATTCGCGGAGGATTCGAGCTCCTGCTTCATATCCAGCGCGGGCGCCTCAACGCGTGTCTTCCCCACCTCACGCGCGGGCGCCCCCGCGACCATGGTGTGCGGCGCCACGTTCTTCAGCACCAGGGACCCCGCGGCGATCATCGCACCTTTACCGATCGTGATGTTTCCGAGAATAGTGCTATGCGCGCCAATCAAAACGTTCTTGCCAATCTTAGGATGCCGGTCCCCACAGTCCTTCCCCGTCCCACCTAGTGTCACGCCCTGTAAAATGGAAACGTTATCCCCAACCACCGCGGTTTCCCCGATCACTACTCCGGTGCCGTGGTCGATTAAAATGCCTTTGCCCAGCTTAGCGGCGGGGTGTAAATCCACCGCGAAGACAGTGGATATTCGCGCCTGGAGCGTCAGCGCTAACAACTTTTGACCTCTGTTCCAAAGCGCGTGCTGCACCCTGTGCGCTTGTAATGCGTGGAACCCTTTCAGGTACAAAAGCGCGTGGACGTAGGACGAACACGCGGGGTCCCGTTCGCGAATCGCGCAAATGTCTTTCCGCAACGCGGACCGCACGAAAACCCCCTCCGCGTCGTCCGCGAACAACACGCTGTTGAAAATTTCCATCAGCTGCGTGGGTAACAGCGTGCTGTCGGCCAATCGATTGGCCAAAACGAAGCTCATGGCTTGCTCCAGGGTGTCGTGGGAAAGCACCGACGAGTACATGTACGACGAAAGCAGCGGTTCGCTTGCCGCGTCTTTTTTCGCCAGAATACAGATGATGTCCCAAACCGGGTCGTTATCCGCGTACTCATACCCGCCCCTACTGCTGCTGGGGTTGACTTTTCGTAACAACGTGTCGGTTCCCTCCCACGCTGCGCCCAGTTTCGACGGCGCCGATTCCGCGGATTCTGATTGCGAAAACTTTTCGCCATTCATCGCCCTGGCGCCTTCCCCCCCCCCGACCCCTCCGAGCCGCCGCTGCAGCTTGCTCTCTTCCCACGACGCGACTCCTTGTGCTTTTACTCGGTTCCGCCCTCGACTACTCGTATCAAGACGTTTGGGAAGCACGCTCGGCCGCGCGGGCGGGTCTGGTTTGGGTTTGCAGTTGTCATCTGCAATTGCATCAGGTGACTTCTCATCGGGGGACTCCTCATCCGACGAGTCGGACTCGTCCAAACTCGCGCCCGTGAACTGCAGGTACTTCGGGTGCGACTGGTCCCAAACAAGGTCCATCTCCAGGCTGTCTTCTTTCGCGTTTGTGGTGGTCAATTGGCGTGGACTTCTGCGGTGACGGTGGCTTTGGAGTCGAAAAGCGGACGTGCTCGCGCCTCCTAGATCGCCGCGTCTCCCAACTCTGTGTCGCGAAGCACGACACGTGAATCGCGAAGGGGCGCTTCTTTGGGCGCTCGTCGACGCGCTCGCCACGGAACAAGGGACACGCCAAGTGCTGGACTGGGCGCCCGACGCTCGCACGCGAAGCGCGCCGACCACGACCCGCGGGGTGTGTGCGGTGGACATGACGACGGGCGCGTCCGGTCCGGGGGGCGCTTCCGAGGTCTGCCAAGAGACTGTAGGAATGGAAAGCATTTTGCTTTTTCCAACTGAGGGCGACTTGATCTTGGCGAAGCGCCCTCAAACCTGACCATTCATTCTTCCCGGCGCGAGGCGGCCTGTAGGGTAAGGACCTAAGGGCGATCGCGGGTTTTCCGTTCGCGCGAAGCCCCAACGCACGTTCACCATGGGCCCGTTACGCAGCGGTTTGCGGGCGATGACCTTCGACGGGTTCGGGAGTTTCGGCCGGCGGGTGTTGCGCACGGACAACGCCAGTCTTCCCCATCTGCAGAACAAGGTGATCTTCGGGAGGGTCGAATCCAAAAACGAAGAAGGGTTCTTCTCAGTGGACATCGGGTTCAAGTCACCCAGCGTTTTCCACGAAAACGAACTCCGGCGGGGCATAGGGACGAAGCTGAAGGAAGAGCCCGTGCCTCAAGTCGGCGACAAGATGAAACTGTACGTGCGGTACTTACAGAACCCGATGGGCGAGATGGAAGTGAGCAACGCAGATAGGGTGCGCATAGAACGCAGCGAAGGGGCTTGGCGGGAAATTAAAAACCACTACATAAACGGCACGCACGTCAACGGCCGGGTTTTGAACCAGGTCAACGGAGGGTACGCCGTGGGCATCGCGGGCTTGGTCGCGTTCCTTCCGAATCAGTGCGTCCGGCCGCACCGAGGCTCCAAAGAACCGCCCGCGGGCGAACTCGTGCCGTTCAAAATCCTAGGGCTCACGGAAGACATCAAAAACGTCATCTTGGTCGGCCCGATGACGCAAGGCTCGGGTGGAAGGGACGTGGCGTGGGTGAGTAAACAGTCTGGTAATAAGTCTGGGGGGCGGGGTGGTAAGGCGGGCGGGTCGTCCTCCTTTCGATCCGGTGCGGGATCCGGGGCGGGGGGTACTGGCAGTCAGTCTGATCAGTCGTCGTCTTCGTCAAAAAATAACACCACCACTGCGGGCGGTGCGTTTTGGAAGCGGAAGCACCGCGAAGAGAAAGACGCGGGGGCGAGCACTTGGGTGAAACTTTCGGGGGTGGGCAATACGTCTGGGAAGAAACAAACCGCGCCTCTGGAGAAAAGCGCGGAGGACGGACGGCCGATGTGGGGGAAAAATAGAACAGAGGGGGGGGGGGGGAGGAGAAGTGAATGATGCAATTTTCATTTTTTGGGCACTCCAGTCGTTTCGTCCTTTTCTCTTCCGTCCCTGTGAAGTTTAGAATTTTGGTACGTACCCCTCGCAAAGTTGCGTGCTGTCACAGTCCCCCGCGCGTCTCCCGTGTCCCATGCACTAGGGTCCGTTCGCACGGGTCCGACTGCTGCGAAAACGTCTGTCCCCATGTCCGCCGCTTTGCACGGTGTCCTGCCATCGCCCGAGTTGGGCGCGGAGGAATTCGCGGCCACGTACAACAACTCCAAGTCCAAGGACCTGCACCACACCCTGGTGGGGAACTGGGTCGAGGAACGACAGCTGGAGACAGACACGGGGTTGTGGCGGTACAAAAAGTGGGTGGAAGAGCCTTTTGTTGCGGGGAGTGTCGCGGGTGGTGCGAGTCTTGATGCGTTACGCACCGGGACCATCAGCAAGCCGTCCCCGACGAAAACCGACACGCGGATTATCACGCACACCGAGAGGATCGAGTCAAAGGATTGGCGCACGCGACAATCGGAGTCCCACCGCGACCCGGGGTCGGTGCGGTTCAGCGCACCGGTTGACTTGGCGAGTCAATTGGGCCCACGGCAACAAAAGGCACTGCAGGAGATGCTTTTAGAAGCGTCCATCTTACGGGGGGTTCCCCAAAACGACCACGCCATGGGGACGTACGATGAAGCCGGCGTGTCCAGCGAAATGCGCGGAAGTTTCAAGGGGCAAGCCCCGAGCGAAAAACAAGTCGTCCCAATAGGCGCCCGGGTGATGTACACGCAGGACGGCAAGCCAATCGACGCATCAAGAAAAGACACAACCTTCGCGGTTGAAGTACTCAGGAAACGTAAAGGGCTTGTTGACGCGCGACGCATTGGCGACGATGAGACCATTTCTGCTCCGCTCGGGAGCGGTAGTACGGTGTACTCGCAGCTTTACGACCGCGGGCACTACCCGAGCGCGGATGTTTTTGGTACCACAGTGATGTCAAGCAACCCGTTCGGGAAAAACTCAGCCTTTTCCATGCCCGTTTCGGACCCGAGGAAACGGGAAGAGGAGTGGTGAAATTGTAATTTACACTCCAAAAATCCTTTTGGGGACAGACACAGAAGTGATAACGTCTCGGAAGCTCCAATGTCGTCGCCGCCTCGTGTCCCGTCTACACCCGTCCGGCGCGTGCCACGATGCCGCACGCCTCGTTCGCCTACGCGCCTTGTGTCGTGTCGCCACTCAATAGGCTCCGCGCGGTGAATTCAAAGCCGGTTTCCAAAAGAATCGTCGTCACCCCAAGAGCGGTCGCGACCACCTCGGGAGGCACGTCGTCGTTGACGGCGCTTGATGACGCCATCGCGAAAGTCGCGTCTATTGATGACGCAGGCGACCGCCTCAAGGCTTTGATTGCGCACAGCAAGTCCCTCCCGCCGCTACCCGACAACGACAAGGCAATTCAAAACCGAGTCATGGGATGCGCGGCTGAAGCTTGGATCGACCTGACCTTAGCGCCCGACGGAACCGTGGTGGTGCGAGGCGCCGCCGAGGCGCTGATCACCAAAGGCTTTTGCGGACTTTTGGCGCTCGGGTTGACCGGGTTGACCCCTGCCGAGGTGACCCAAGTGCCCGTCGAGATAGTATCAAACCTAAACATAGGCGCGTCGAACCTACCCACTTCACGCGCGAACGGGTTCCGGAACATGCTGGAAACGGCGCGGAAACAGGCGAGAAGGTTGTTGGATGAAGCAGATGATGCTAATGGCAAACAAAAAGCAAACGCGGACGGAAACGAATCCAAATCCCCGTTCCCGTCGCTGGTCGTCACCGCGGACGACGTCACCGCGAACGGGGTGTTCGCGGAGACGCAGAGAGTATTTTTAGAACCCGACGAAGCGGTCGTGGATAAACTGGTTGAACAACTACGAAAAAAGAAAGTCGGCATAGTGGCGCACTTCTACATGGACGCGCAGGTGCAAGGCGTGTTGATGGCGGCGCAGAAGAAGTACGAACACGTCTTCATCAGCGACTCCCTGGTCATGGCGGACGCCGCGGTTGCGATGGTCAAGAGCGGGTGCGAATCAATCGCGGTGCTTGGTGTGGATTTCATGAGCGAAAACGTTCGCGCAATTCTGGACGACGCCGGGCTCACGGAACCGAAGGTGTACCGAATGGCCGCCGAGGAAATCGGGTGTTCCCTCGCGGAAGCGGCGCAGACGGATTCGTACTACTCGTATTTAGCGGAAGGTACGTAAATACCAACCCAAATCAGGAGGCTCTGCGTTTGCTCATACTCGTCCTGCGAAGGAAGCATTACCTCTGCCCATACTCGTACCACAAGGGACGGTTACCCCTGACTGTTTACTCATACCAATCCCTCATACCCATTACCCATTACGACCGACTGACACTTTCTTTCATGAATATCAGCCAACGCGGTGATCCAAAACGGCACCCCCGCCGCGCACGTGATCTACATCAACACCGCGCTTGACACCAAAGCCAACGCGAACGCGGTGGTGCCCACGGTCACGTGCACGTCCTCCAACGTGGTGCAAACGGTGCTGCAACTCGCGTTTCAGGTGCCGAACATCGAAATCTTCTACGGCCCGGACACGTACATGGGCGGGAACCTGGCGCACCTGTTTTCCATGATGGCTGGGTGGAGCGATGCCGAGGTAGCTGAGGTGCACCCACAGCACACCGCGGCTACCATACAATCGTTACTCCCGCGGCTGAAGTACTACCAGGACGGAACCTGCATGGTGCACCACATGTTCGGGAAGGTAAGTATTTCCCATTTACCACGTTCCGCCTCCCTGATTGCCCGTACGAGACTGACACTTTTCTTTTTTCTCAAAGGACGTGTGCGACGCGGTGACGAAACACTACGGCGACGCGTACCAAACCGCGCACTTCGAGGTGCCGGGTGAGATGTTCGCGCTGGCGATGGCGGCGAAAAGGGAGCGGAACATGGGGGTGGTTGGTTCGACAAAGAACATTTTGGATTTCGTGGTTGAAAAGACCGAGGCGGCGCTCGCGAGGAACCTGCCGTCGGGCGAACGCTTGAGTTTCGTGTTGGGCACGGGTACGTGTTGCGCATTTCCCAAATCCAGGCACACTGTTTGCCCATACAATGCTGACACTTTCTTTTTTTTTGTCGTAAGAAACCGGGATGGTCACCGCGATCGTCAGGGCGGCGAAGGAGAAGCTCATCGCGGCAAAGGCGAACGGGGTGGTTGGCGTGGAGTGCGAGATCGTGTTCCCCGTGTCCGTAGATGCGATCACGCAGGTTGCCGAAGACGAGTCATCCGGCGAATTAGGCGGCGCCCTCGGTGCGCTCCGAATAATACCAGGCCCCGCGGCGGGGGAAGGGTGTTCCACGGACGGCGGGTGCGCGTCGTGTCCGTACATGAAGATGAACTCCCTGGACGCGCTGATGTCCGTGCTGGACAAGATAGGCACCAAAACGGGCGCCGCGCTGTTGACGCCGTTCGAGCCGAAGAAATACTCCGCCGCCGCGGACGATGCCAAATCAATCGCCGCGCTCGGTAAGTATTTCCCAATCACCACATTCAGCCGACTGATTGCCCATGCAAGACTGACACTTTCTTTATTTATCTCAGGGTGCGTGCCCATTCTGCACATGCGGGATTTCACGCGGGACAAAGCGTTCTCGGACGCGTTCGTGGCTGACATCACGGAAAGAGCCGCCAGGCGGTGACGGATGAGTATAGGGAGCACGCGGAGTGATGTGATCGGACACAGAGTATTTCTTTTTCAACCTTCCTTCCATGTTCATTACACAACGTTTCTTTTTTCAGTTCTTTTCTTATGAACATCGAGCTAACTAGACGCGTAGTAATAACTCTAATAGCATATGTCTCCATACTTGTACAATGTACAGTCATGAACAATGTACAGTCAAGCCAGTGTATCGCGCAAATACCTCACCCTCCTTAATCAAGCCCTCGACGCGATGCTCAGTAATTGAATATCCACGGTGAGCGTGGCGTTTGGCGGAATCTCCTGCACTTATAAAAGAAAAGTGTCAGTCTTGTATAATGTATGGGCAAACAGTCAGACAGTCTGTGTCGGGATTTGGGAAATACAATACGCACCTGCACTTGGTTTTTCCCGTAGGCGTACTCGGGGGGAACGATGAGCCGGCGGAACTGCCCGGGTGACATGCCTTTGATTCCCTCGTTTAAGCACTTTATGAACGGGCCTCCTGGTGTGCCGGCGGGGACCCCCACGGTGAAGCCGTAGGGCGTGCCGCCCGTGACGCCCGCGCCTTGTCGCGATGTCGCGATCGTTATCCTGCGGAACTTAACGTCGAAGTGGATCGCGACGCGGGTCCCGTCTTTCGCGCCGCCCTCCGTACCGCCGCCGCCCTGGATATCCGCAAACATAATAGGAGGGTTCGTACCAGGTAACGGCCGGAACTGGTCCTCCGAGACTTGGAACGTGGCCCTTGGGGGGGTGGCGTTCGCGGATTTTGGGGACAGCAAGGTGGTCGCCATCGCCGCCGTGAAAGCTGTGACGCCGACTCCCACGGCGCGCCTCCCGATCGTGTTTTTTTTGTCCACCACATCGCTGTCCATCGATTCGTCAGCCCCCGTGATTTCAAGCGAATCGTCCCTAACCCTTGCCGCGCGGGTGACCACCAAGGAGGCTCGCCGCGAACACGGTTTCGATTCTCGAACGGAACGACGGACGGATTGCAGAGGTGTCATCGCACATTTCGATCCCGCCGAAACACGCGCGTCCGCGGCGCGTGCCACCAGGTTCGCGGCGATACTCGAGATGGCCGTCATTTGCGTGATTGGTGGCGACGAGAGTTTTCAAGTCACGACACGCGAACGCGGGCGCTCGAGACGAGCGGGGGCCGCTCCCGATTCTGTTGTGCTGAGTCACTATTTGAGGTTTTTCTTGTCTGAAAGTGGATCACCTTCTTTTTTAACGAACCCTGGAAAAGCGTCAAGCATCGCCCCTTCCGCCGCCTGGTCACAACGCGTCCGCGCCAAAGAGAGACAGTGTGTGCGACACGACAACTCCCGCGATGGCACACAGCGCCATCGCGTGCGCGGCGACGCGTGCGGTTGTGTGCTCGTTCGGGGCGCACAGCGGACCAGCACGCGGAGGGTCGTCGATGAAATCGATTCGATGTAAAGGGATCACAAATCCTCGATTCCTTTTTTCCACCACCACTACAGGGCGAGGACGTGTCGGGAGTTGGCCGTGCGCTTCAAGCGGTGACGCACCTGACACGAACTGTAGTAACAACCCCCCAGGGAAAACAAAAGCATCCCTGAAAGCCACGCTCGTGGAGTTGGAAGCCGCCATGGCACACGCGGTGGCGAACGAGGATTTCGGAAAAGCCGCGCAACTCAGAGACGAGCTGAAAACTTTGCGGGCGAGTGATTCGCTGCACGTCGCGCAGCAAGCGCTTGATGACGCAATCGCGGAAGAGCGATACGAAGACTGCGCCAGGTTACGAGACGAAGTACACGAGCTAACTCCGAAAAGAACAAAAAGCTCTTCCACAAAAGTCACGCAAGGTGTCCGGGTGGATATCAGGAGCCGGTACGTCCGCGAACGGTCGGACGTCGCGAAGGACGAATACTTGTTCTCGTACAAAGTTACCTTCACGAACGAAAGCAGTACCGTAGTGCAGCTTATTAACCGCAAATGGGTGATTGAAGATGACAACGAGCACGTGGAGACCGTGGAAGGCCCGGGGGTTATTGGCCAGCAACCTGGTGCGGGGCTTTCCCAATCACCACGCACCGCCTCTGCGATTGCCACGCGACACTGACACTTTCTTTTATCGTATCAGTTTTACTACCGGGGCAAAAGTTCGAGTACCAGTCCGCGTGTCCGTTGCGAACGCCGCACGGGAAAATGTTCGGCCATTTCGGGTTCGTCAAGCTCATCACGCAAACCGCGGAGGAGTACGCGGATGCGAACGCTGAAGGGGGGGAAACCCCGGACGAGGTTTTGAACGTCAACGAACGCGACGTCGAGTCTTCGTCGGGGGTTACGTTTCTGAAACAGCCCAGCGATGCGGAGTTTACGGTTTTAGTCGGGGTTTTCGGGCTGAACTCCGAGGAGTGATGAAAAAAGACTCGTGGACGAAGCGAGACTGGTCGGCGCGTGAAAATATGTAGAAAAGCTTTTGTACTATTAAAGCGAGGGCGTCCGCAAACCCTCCCGTCCGGGTTTTACCGAACACTCCCGTCCTTTGTTTACAAACCCTGCAAGTAAACCCTAAACATCCTTTGTTTCCAAACTCGGACCGTAAACCCTTACGCAAACCCTACCCTGACCCGCCCTAATCCACCGCCAGTTTCGCCCTCAGTCCTTTGTGCCCCGCCACGTTCCCGGCCCTGGCCGACTGTTTCGGGGCGACCGTTGAGAGCGCCAGAAACCGCTGACTAACAAGTGATAGGTAGGCCAAGCCAAGCAAAGCGGCTGACTGCAGCACCGCGAGGCCCCCGGTGACGTACCGGTGTCGAACGTGTGGGGGGGCGCACCAGGCTGTGGCGACTAACGCCGGAAAAGCAGCCAGCCACGCGCCGCCGACCTGTGATTGTAAAAGAAAAGTGTCAGTCTTTAGTCTTGAGTTTGGGTGTACTGTATGGGCAAACAGTCTAGTTGTGATGTATGTAGTTGTAACAGTTGTTACTAGTAGTGCACCCAAACAGTCACGTAGGGGCGGTAAACAGTCGTTGGATTTGGGAAACGCAACACGTACGTCTCGTAGTTTTTTCAAAAACTTTGCCGCATCCGGATCTCTCAACTCCGCCGCAGAAATCGTAATTCTCCCACCCACAAGAAACAGCACAAGCAAGCAAACACGAAGCAGCACCAACCCGTAACCAGGCCAGTGCTCGTGATCGTGGAACGCGCTGAAGTCGTCGGAGTACTGCCTGGATTGAATTTCCAACCACATCGTCACTGCGAAAAAGGAAATCAGAAAAAAACCGCCTCCGTCGATTTTCGCCGTCGTTTCAGAACCGAACGACGACGCGACCGCGGATTTTAAAGACTGTGATCCACTGGACGCGACCCCCACTAACCGCGCGGGTTGCTGGAGATTGTTAACGAAAAGTGTCAGTGCTGTATATCGCGATGTATGGACAAACAGTCACCAGCTGAGAGATAAAACAGTCGTCCGGGATCTGGGAAATGCGGGGACCTACCTGTAATGCCCGCGTGACACTCGCCACCCGTCTCTTCACCTCCGGGTTGTCCTCGTCGAAGCGCATGGCGGTTTTCACCACCGCGACGACGCCGTCTCTTAAATCCTTGGCGCCCTTCGCCAAGCGCGCGCCTTTGTTTGCGTCCCGCGCCGCGACGCTCGGCGCGTCTGACGCCTCGACGCCTCCGGATTCCAGCGAGTGTAACAGCCGGCTTCCCACACTGCCTACACTCGACGTGGTCCAGCCGCACGCCAGAAAAAGGCACAAACTCGAGACTAAAAACTCGGCGCATCCCTGGCAAACCTCCGCGAGGAAGTCGGCGGCGAAAAACGTGTATCGCCACTGCAAGCCTTTCCCGTCCTTCGCGAACACGTTTAGATGCGCCAGTTCAAGGAAAAAGGAAACCGTTTGTAAAACGTACGCCACGCCTAGCAACGCGACTAACACGTGTACTCGTCCTAGCCTTTTGTACTGCTGTTTCGCGAGCGCAAAGCCCGGCACGAGGAATAACGCCAGGGTTAAAAACAGCAAGCCGTACAAAAAACCCATGCCGTTCAAATCGCTGGGCAAGTGACTTCCTCCGTTGAACATGGTCAACACGAAGTGCATCGGCGGCGGGTGCGCTTGCGACGAGCAAAGAAAGGGTCAGTCTTGAGTCTTACGGTATTCCGCAAACAGTGCACTCGTGATGTATTTGTAAGAGCCGCGAGTACTGGTAAACGTTACTAGTGTGAAGTACTTCCGTTGAATGAAACTAGTGGACGTCAAGGCGGGGCTTGAAACGTAGGTGCCTGGATTTGGGAAACGCACAAGGCCGTACCTTCGTAGAACTCCAGGGCGCAGTCGCTTAGGACTATGTACCAGTGCGCGGCTTTGGTCGTTTTCGTTTCACTTGTTCGCCCCCGGCGCGGGTAGTGGTGTTCCAACTTCGTGGTGAACACCGTTTCGCGGTGATGCACACTGTGTTTGGTACCGAAAAGCGTCAGTCCTTGTAAATGGCAAACAGCGCACTTGTGATGTATGTAGGTTTGTTTGTACAGTCGCCGCCAGTACGCAGTAAATGTCACGGAACGTAGTGCACTCAAAGAGGGCCATCAAACGCTGTGCCGCCTGATTTGGGAAAGCCCGAACACGTACCGATTCACGGGGCCCTCTTCTCTCATCCTTGTTGAATTGTGCGGGCTGTTCCATTCGCTCTCCCCCGTTTCCAGACTCACCCGGTACGCCTTCCCAGTTTCCGGATCCACGAAGTACTCCCACCCGTGCCCGTGGTGCGTCGCGAGCTCGTGCGGAAGGTCCACCTTGTGTTGAATGATCGCCAGCTTGGATCGGTCCCGGCACAAACTTCCTTTTTGTATCGCCTTTTCCCACTTCCTGTATTGCTCATCATGGAACAGCAACACAGTGAGTTCGTGTTTCCCGCGTTCCCACCCGTCTCTTGACGTCGTGAGCTTCAACGTCAAATCGCCGCTCTCCGTCACCCCGAACTTCCCAATCAGCTGCTCCGTGGTCACGCTGTCGATCTTCAGCGTGCCTTGCTCGACCTTGGCGGTGACCAAGGGGAGGGAAAGCGCGATGGCGAGCAGCAGCAGACACGGGAAAAAGAGCCGAGCCGCGGGGGCGCGTTTCCGATTTTTGGCCGTGCGTCCCATCGCGTGTCCAAGCGTCCCGTGTGTGTTTCGGGTTCTGAAGGTGACAATCCAATCACAGTGCGTACGTGTGTCGTATCGCACGCCTAATTGTACTCGTCTACTTCCCGACCTCGGGTGCGACCACCGGGCACCGCGCGGTGTGCTGTGGCGACTGCGGATCGGATTCACCAGTCGCGTCCCTTCGGCCGGTTTTGAGGCGCGAGGGAGGACGAGGTTTTCTCCCGGGTTGAGTTGCAAAAATCTTGGCCCCACCAAGGCAACCAACGCCATGCGTCTCATCAAATCGTGCCGCACTCCGCACTCCGGTGTCGTTTCGGTGGTCCCATCACACCCCGGTGGTCCTGCTGCCCACGCCGAGTGTGATGTCCACCGCCGCCTCGCTCGCCTCGAGGGTTTCCACGCATGTTCGCGGGTCTGAGCGCTTTGCGAACTCGTCTCAATCGAGGCTGTCGCTCACGCGATCGGCTTTCACGCGAAAGATTGTAGTTCCCCACCCTTGCGTCGCGATGTCCCCGTTCCGCAACCCGTTCGCGAAGAAACCCGAACCTGAAGGAGGCAAACCCTTATGCGGCGCGGAGGCACTGGCGTTGCGGATCAAAAAAGGCAAAGAAAAAGCAACCAAGGAAGGGTTTCAAGCCGTGTTGGCGGACGTGCGGGACTCCGTGAACGAGAGAAACTTCGGCAACGGGGGGAGCTGGCCGGACGCGGCGGCGGCGCGAAGGAAAGGGACGTGTCCTTTGTGTGGCAGTGATGCGCCTGCGGATTTGGCGAAAAAGGCAGAAGAGAACGGGGAAAAGGTAGACGCCTTCGCGGTGGACACAATACGACAAGCCAAGCTGGGGCAACACCCGCTGGGATGGTGCGTCGCTTGCGCGGAGAACAACCGCCTCATCGACACTAGCGGGGGATTTTAAACAAACGCCCGTACGCGAGATGAACCGTTTGTTGTGTACTGTAGTAGGGTATATAAAGTATTTTACCCACCCTAACCGTGCTTGTGAGTGTCGTGTACTCACGCGCACCCTTTTATTTGTTGGTTTGTATCACATCTTCCGTCTTTTCACGCATGTGCACTCCGCGCAGTTGCGTTTCAGCCCGCCGTGGGGGCATGGGGTGCACGCCACACAGCTATATTTCAGCTTGCCGTGCGGACAGGGGTTGCAGTCCGCACAGTGGTATTTCTGCTTGCCGTGAGGGCACCCCTTGCACTCCGCGCAGTTACCTTTCACCTCGCCATGAGGGCAGGGGATGCACGCCACGCAGCTGTCTTTCAGCTTGCCGTGCGGACAGGGGTTGCACTCCGCGCAGTTGCGTTTCAGCCCGCCGTGGGGGCATGGGGTGCACGCCACACAGCTATATTTCAGCTTGCCGTGCGGACAGGGGTTGCACTCCGCGCAGTTGCGTTTCAGCTTGCCGTGAGGACAGGGGTTGCACTCCGCGCAGTTCTTTTTTACCTTACCATGAGGGCAGGCGTTGCACTTCGCGCAGTCGTTTTCAGCTTGCCGTGAGGACAGGGGTTGCACTCCGCGCAGTGCTTTTTCAGCTTCCCGTGAGGGCAAGGGTTGCACTCCGCGCAGTTCTTTTTCACCTGGCCGTGAGGGCAGGGGTTGCACTTCACGCAGTTCTTTTTCCATTTGCCGTGAGGGCAGGGGATACACACCGCGCAGTCGCGTTTCAGCTTCCCGTGCGGGCAGGGGTTGCAGTCCGCGCATTCATGTTTCAGCTTGCCGTGGGGGCAGGGGGTGCAATCCGCACAGCCGTGTTTCAGCTTGCCGTGCGGGTAGGGGTTGCATACCGTGCAATTCCCTTTCCGCTTCCCAGACACGGGGTGCACACCACGCAGTTGTGTTTATTTCTGCCGTGCGGGCACTCGACTCGGTCCCACACCATTGTTCGCGCGCGATCACCTCGTCTCGCGCCATCACGCGCGATGGCCTATTCGTGCCGCGCGCCTCGAAGTCTGGTAGCCTCGGAAGAGGCGACGATTCGTTTTCGAGGAGATCAGCAGACATTTTTTTTTTGAACATCCGAGCGGTTGAATTACAAACTCAGGAGACTAAAAACCCGCATCACTTTTTGTCACTCCCTGCATATTCAGAGTTGTCCTTGTCGCAACGTCAGCGCGCGTATCTTCCGCGTAACGAAGACTCTAGACGCGAAATTCAAGCAGTGGCGTCCTTCGACCAAGGTCTCGACGTGTGCGAAGTTTCACGACTGGACTCTTGGTCATCACGAGGAAGTCACGAAATGGAACACGATTTCGGTTTCGTTTCCCACGTTGTCTCAAACACGTCTTGGAGATAAATCCGAAAAACCTCCACGATGTTGGTGATGTCCTCCCCGATCGACGACGCCCTCAGTTGTGATCGGCGCGACACAACCGGGAACCGGGTCGCGATGTTCCGCATTGCTAACCAGCTGTCGCGCGCGGCGCGCACGGCGGCGTCCGCCTCTGCGCGCCCTGTGGTCGCCGGGCAGGAGGGCCAAACAACCTGGGCCCCCTCAAAAGGCTTCGCCGCGATGGGGTTCGCCAGCGTCGCGTTGCTCGGGGTGGCGGGTGTCTCCCTGACCGACGAAGCCGAGCACGGCCTGCACTCCGCGCAGTACGCGTGGCCGCACGAGGGGATGTTCGATTCGTACGACCACACATCAATCAGACGCGGGCACCAGGTGTACCAGCAGGTGTGCGCCGCGTGCCACAGCCTGAACCTGGTGGCGTACCGAAACCTGGTGGGGGTGGCGTACACCGAGGACGAGGTCAAGTTGATGGCGGAAGAGATCGAGGTACGTGTGTGACTGTTTGCGTGTAGAGACGGCGCGCGGTTCTTTCCACGTCACGTGCGATCGCCTTGACGTGTCTGGCGGTGGAACCGAACCGCGAAACTAAGGCGAAGACGACCCGCACGCACCCGACGCGACGCCCTGATCGATCCCAAGGGACACCGTTGGGGAATGCGAAAATATCTTTCCCAAAGGCACAGGCAAACAGGCTTGGATTTGGTTTTTTTTGCTTGAGTAAAACTCCAAACTGACAAAGTGTGTTCTTTCCTCCCCCGTTCCATCCAGGTCGTGGACGGCCCCGACGACACCGGCGAGATGTTCGACCGGCCTGGCAAGCTTTCGGATAAGCTCCCCGCGCCCTACGCGAACGAAGAAGGCGCGCGTTACGCGAACAACGGCGCGTACCCGCCCGACTTGTCCTTGATCACCAAAGCAAGGCACGACGGACAAAACTACGTGTTTTCGTTGTTGCTGGGGTACAGGGAAGCCCCCGCCGGGATCAACATTCGGGAGGGCCTTCATTACAACCCGTACTTCCCAGGCGGCGCCATCGCCATGCCCAAGATGCTCGTGGACGGGGGCGTGGAGTACGACGACGGCACACCCGCGACGGAGACGCAGATGGCGAAGGACGTTACCACGTTTCTGGCGTGGGCCGCTGAGCCCGAGGCGGATGACCGGAAACTGATGGGCGCCAAGTTCATGTTCGCCATGTGCCTGGTCGCGGTACAGGCGGTTTATTACAAGCGGTGGCTGTGGTCGCCGATTAAATCGCGGCGACTGGTCGTGAACGCGGTGCATTAAAGGGTGTCCGGGTTGCTTTTCAAAATGGCAACTCGCAAACGGGAACGAACGTATACGGCGACGAAGGCGAGAAATCGGGTGGTAGCGTTCGTGTTAGTGTCACCCGCGTGTAACGACGTCAATTTCGCACAAAATTCGTTATATATACAACTGGTACACTACACTGAAACATACAACAAGGTCCGGGTGGTTCGATTCCAGCCTCAACAACGACATAACGCATAACACGCTGTATGCGTATTTAGTCTCGCTGCGTTTGCGTCGCGCGTTTTTTATCGCTCCGGCGCGGCGCATGTTTGCACCGCGAAAACCCCGGCGTCCACGCACTTCTCGGCGGCTTCGCCCAAGCTCTTCGCGGCGACTTCGGGGGTTAATTTCTTCGCCCGGTACGCCATGAAAATCCCAGAAGGCTCGTCCACGCAAGGCATCTCCATCGCGGCGACGGAGGCGAGGCAGGGTTTGGTTGGTTTTTGCGGCGCGAGGAAAGGCTCGTCGTCGGAGTCGGAATCTGAATCATCGCTGTCATCGTCATCACCGGGAGTATCCCCAGTATCATCCCCGGGCGTCTTCTCCCACGCCTCCTTGCACTTATCCACCAGCTCCTCAAATTTCGCCTCGCAACTCTCCGCGATGTGCTTGAACTTATCGGACGCGTCGTCCACCGCGACGTCGCCTCGACGGACCCCACGCTGCACGTCAACAAACGCGTCCGCGCAGGTGCGCTCTAGTTGGCGCGACGCAAAGTGACACCTCGCCAAAGGAGGCGCGTCTGGGCCGGGGTCCGGGTCGGTGTCGTCGGCATCGTAGTCGTCCCTAGGGGGGTGGCACGGGCGCGGGTGGTTGTGGTGGCGGCCGTGCGGGCCGTGCGGGCCGTGCGGGCCGTGGGGACCGTCGGGGCCCCACGGTCGCGGGCGATCGCCGGGGCCGTCCGGTCGGTGTCGCCCGGGCGGGCCGCCTCGGCCGTGGCCGTGGCGGTGGCCGTGGCTATCGTCGTCAATCGCGCCGCCGAGGAACAAAACGCCGAGCAGGCCGAGGGAGCCCCACTTCCATGCTGCGAATGATGAGGAAAAATGGACAGGTGTTAGTTTTAGAAAATGGACAGGTGTGCGATTTTCTTTCGATTTTGAGGCCCGCGACCATCTTAGGAAAGAGGCACGCGCTCATCCGCGAACGCGAGAGGAAATGCCGGACGTATTCGTCGCGATACCACACGTATTCGTCGCGACACTCCGCAGGGGGTCTCCCAGTCCGGAGAAAGGTGGAAACCCGCTCCGGAGGGACAAGGGGCGGGTCGGGATGATGTGGATGTCACCGCGGAATATTCGAAGAATGGCGCGTGTTCAACGCACCTCGGTGGACTCGTGCCTCGGGGGCTTGGATGATGTGAAGCACGGGCGCGGGAAGGCCTTGCGCGGGGTGGCCTTGCGCTGTGGTTTGAGGTTTGTCCTCGACGTCGGCGCCCGAAAGCGCGACGTACTGAACGTTCGTGGCGCTCATGGTGCCAGGAGAAGTGACGAAACATGTGTGCGAGAGGAAGCATTTTTAGTGGAAGAAAATCGCGATACCGATATCAGCCAGCCTGGCAGTTTAAGGACAGGCAGCTTGTGTGTAAAGAGTATATGGAAAAGTGCCTATCATGTCACTCTTCCCGCCTGTACTGTGCATGCACAGTCCCTCCCGTACGTGAGCTCAGGCCCGACCTTCCACTTTCACTCTTGTTTTGTGAGAGCCGCGGTGAATCCGCACGTGTCAGCGCATGTACACCGTGGAGGGCTCTGATTTCGGTGCGTGAGAAGCGTTTCTTACTTCGTAATAACCACATTACACGTTTGGCAGAGTAGAAACAACTCTGTTACCCGTGTTCCATCTGCCCCTTTCTGAAATTGACATGATGATTGCTATGAGAATGCTGTTGAAAAGACGCATTAAGACGCCGAAGCGAGCTCGATGTACCCGAGGCTCACAGCCAACTTACGTGTAAACTCGTTCCACGGGCAGCCGTTCCTGCGCGCCCACTGCAGCACCTCGAGGTGCCCGCCGGCCACCGCATCCCTGCACGTCCACTCGTTCCATGGGCATCCGTTCCTGCGCGCCCACTGCAGCACTTCGAGGTGCCCGCCCTCTGCCGCCGACGAGCACGGGTTTGCGTTCAACGGGCAGCCGTTCGCGCGCGCCCATTGCAGCACCTCGAGGTGCCCTTCCCCCGCTGCACCCGCGCACGTGTCCCCGTTCCACCTGCAGCCATTCGCGCGCGCCCACTGCAGCATCTCCAGGGTGCCCGCTGTACGCTGCGTACGCGCATGTCATGTGGTCCCACGGGCAGCCATTCGCGCGCGCCCACTGCAGCGCCTCGAAGTGCCCGCCCTCCGCCGCTCCCGCGCACGTGTCCATGTCCCACGGGCAACCGTTTGCGTGCAACCACTGCAGCGCCTCGAGGTGCCCGCCCTCCGCCGCCGACGAGCACGTCTGCTCGTCCCACGGGCAATCGTTCGCGTGCGCCCATTGCAGCACCTCGAGGTGACCGCCCTCCGCCGCCGACGAGCACGTCTGCTCGTCCCACGGGCAATCGTTCGCGTGCGCCCATTGCAGCACCTCGAGGTGACCGCCCTCCGCCGCTCCCGCGCACGTGTCCATGTCCCACGGGCAACCGTTTGCGTGCAACCACTGCAGCGCCTCGAGGTGCCCGCCCTCCGCTGCTTCCGAGCACGTCCACTCGTTCCACGGGCAGCCGTTCGCGCGCGCCCACTGCAGCACCTCGAGGTGCCCGCCCTTCGCCGCCCTTGCGCACGTCTGCCCATCCCACGGGCATCCATTCGCGCGCGCCCACTGCAGCACCTCGAGGTGCCCGCCTATCGCCGCAAACATACACGTGCTTAAGTCCCACGGCCAACCGTCCGCGCGCAACACCTTCAACTTTTCGAGCTGTCCGCTCATCGCCGCTGCCCTGCACAGGATTTCTTCCCCCGACAGACGACCTCCCCGTTGCAGGCGCTGCACCGCGCTTAAACATCCGAGCTCTACGGCTGCATCCGCATCAAGCTCCTTAAACGTAAGCCCCGTCGCCGCCACCGCGTCGCGCATCGCACGGCTCACCGCTGGGAGCCGTGCGAGATCGGCGGGGTCGTCGAAATGCGCAGATCTGAGAACGTGCGTGATGACGATGTCGTTGAGAAGGCCGGGGATAGCTTCTTGCGCGTCGGACTGGTGCGTATCTGTCGCGAGCGCTACACGCGCTCTTCTGCGCGCGCGCTTGGCCGCACCACTGAGTGATTTAGGTGGTATAATGGTCAGCGGTGGCTGGGTGTCGTGCGCGTCGTTGTGCGTCGAGGCTTCCGAGAGGGCGTTTTTTTATTTTCGTCCCCAAAATCTGGGACGGTTCAACTTCCCTCTCACAAATCGATGGCTTGGGTTCCCCCACCCGCGGCGCCTCCTTTGGAGTGCGAAATGTCCGAGCCGCGGTATGCCCCGCGTACTAAGGATGAGTACCTAGCCTTCATCACGGACGCGATTCTGGATGCCGCCAAAGCCTCGCCACCGCCGAACCGGGCGACGCCCCCAACATCGACATCAGGTCCCGGTCAGGCTACCAATCTCGCATCGCACGTCCCGTCAACTCAAACGCACTCGTGGCGCGTCTACGCAATATCCGACCTGCACGCGGACATGAAAGCCAACCTCACATGGGTCAACCAGTTACCCAAATACCCCCCGAACAGCGCGCTGATCGTGGCGGGCGACGTGGCGACGTCCGTGGACGTGTGCCGCACGGTTTTCACATCGTTGAAACAAAAGTTCGAAGAGGTGTTTTGGGTTTTCGGCAACCACGAGCTTTGGTTACCCGCCGCGACGCCTACACGCGCGAACGACGTGACCCGACTTGGGTACCCCGATGACTCGTTGGGGAAACTAAAAGCGCTGATTGACGTTTGTGTGGAGTGCGGGGTGCGAATCTCTCCCACGGTGTTGCCGGGAACAACCGGGATCAACGTGGATCGAGAGGGGAAAATAAACTCGAATGACGAGAAAAAAAATCGTACATCCGCCGACGTCCTGGTCGTCCCCATTATCGGCTGGTACGACGACGCGTTTGGCGGCCACTCAAACCGGGCATACACCCAGGTGGAACGCGACTTCGACGCCGGGTGTAAATGGCCATCCTGTGTTGGGACGCAAAACGAACCGCGGAACTCGCACTCGCCGGTAAGTACATATTTTTTGCGTTAGTTTTCAAAAAGTGCCCACTCCTTTTTTTTTAGAATGTCTAACGAGCATGTCTAACAACTCCCACTCCCACTTACCCCCCTCCCCCTCCCAGGGGATCGGTTTGTTCTTCCAAAGCGTAAACAACTTTCTTTTTTCACACAAGCTTTTTGAGAGTTGCTTCCAATCCATCGACAAAAAAAATGTCGTAACCTTCTCGCACTTCGTGCCCCTGTCTCAAGTGTACCGCGGGACGTCTTCTTTGGTTCGAGTCATGGGAAACGAAACAATCGGCGAAACCGCGTTTTCTTTGAACTCGAAAGCGCACGTGTTCGGGCACTCGCACGTTAACGCGGACGACTCCGTTTGCGGAGGTGACGAGGAAAAGAAAACCGTTTACACGCGCTTCGTGCAAAACGCCCTCGGGTATCCGAACGAACGGTGGCTCGGGAACGGGTCGCCCAAACTGGTCTGGCCGCGTAACGGCGGCGACGACGGGATGGCCACGTGCGCGACGAGCTAGGGCTGGTGTGACTAGGTGACTAGTTGATGAGTTGATGTGACTGTTTTGAGGCAAAGGAAAAGTCAACTGCTTGACATAAAAACTCTCTAAAAAGGCGCGTCGTCGTTCGCCTTCGGCAATCGCAGCACCGCCCACTTCCACTGCGTGCTTTGCGACGCCAGGCACCCTTTGTTGTTTGACTTGACACAATTGGGACACGGACATGCGTTTGTCGTTGTCACAGGATTAGGGTCAGGCAACCCAGCGGAAAGGGCATTTTTCCGTTCCGTTTCCGCCAACGCCGCTAAAACGTTTAACGCCTCGGCGCTCGCCTCGGCGTGCGCCGCGAGCGCCGCGCCCACCGCCTGCTGAAGCTTCGCCGCGTCGTCCGCGTTCCCAAGCACCACTAAAAGCTCGGTGAGCTCGCCAATCTCATCAAGCGCGCCTGCCATTAGCAAATCAGCACACGTCCCGCCGTTCGCCAGGTGACTGGCTAAGTCTTTCTCTTCTGTGGGCCCGCCCGCCCTTAACCCGGTGCTCTTCTTCCCCCGCCGTTCCTTCCGGCTCGCTTTCTTCGGTTTCCGCCCGCCCACCGTGCTCGCGGATTGGCTCGTCCCGGAAGCCGTGGTCACGGTTTGAGCACCTATGGTCCGGTCCGTGTACGCGGAGAAACCGCTGACGCCGCTCGCGAGCGTGGACAACGTCGCGGTGCTTTCGGCGTCGTCGTCGTTGTCGGAGTTTTCGTTCTGATGACCGGGTTTGCCAGTTTTGTATCTGCGATTGTGAACGAAAAGGGTCAGTCTCGAGTCTAAATGTATAGGCAAACAGTGCACTTGTGACATATGTAGTTGTAACAGTTGCCAGTAAATGTTACTAGTAGTGCGCTCAAAGAGGGGCGGCAGAAACAGCGTGCCTGGATTTGGGAAAGCCCCGAGACGTACCTGCTGTTCCCTCCGGTCACCCCGAGCGCTGCGCTCAGCGCCTCGCGGTGTTGCTTCAGTTTCCGTAAACGTTCCAAGTACTTAAGCGCCCTTCCCGGGGCTTCCAGGGCGGAGTTTCGGATGGCGTCCGCGGATTCCGCCGCCGCGGGCGCGATCACGGTGTCAATCAAATCGTTTCGGCCGTGCGCGTACGCGACGCTTACGCAGTCCCTCCATTTCTTCGCCACCGTCAGTAACGACGTGGCTCGGTCGACGTCACGTAACTCCCTCTCCGCCACGACCGCCGCCGCGGCCGGTTCGAATTGCTCTAATTGGTCAACAATCTCGGACGCGAGTTTTTTCCGCTCCTCAGCCGTGAGCCCTACTCGGCCCGCTAAAGCTAAAGCAGGCCTCCACGCCCCACCAGAGGCGTACTCCCGCATCGCGCCGTTCGCATCGTTCACGGATAACAAAACAACCGCCGCGTCTTCGTGTTTCCGCTCGTCCGAAAGCTGCGCCGCGTACGCGGCCGCGACGGCGGCGCGAAGCGTTGAAATCTTACCGCCATTATTTTTGGAAGCAGCACGTCCCGTCGCACCGCCCACCCTGCGTCCTCTTCCCAGCCTTGAAGGCGCAATTGAATCATTAGCTCCATCCACTTCATTAGCTAGCTCGTCCTCCTTTTCCTTCGCGGCCGCCACCTGTAGCGCGTGCGGGAACATCCGGCGTTCCGCCGCGATTTCGCACGCCTTTTCAACGTCCCCCCCTCGTAGTAAATTGCCAACCGCGCTTTTGAAACGCTGCAGTTTCAAATCAACATCCGCTTTCCGTAAACTCTCGTTCCCTATCGCCTGTAGCCGCGTTAGTTCGGGCAGGTACTCACCAGGGTCCATCCCAGGGGCTTTTATTGTAAAAGAAAAGTGTCAGTATTGTATAGGCAAACAGTCGTCCGGGATTTGGGAAATACAACACGTACCTTTTTGACCAACAAGAAACGCGGTTCGCAAGTCGTACGTACCCATCGCGGCGTCGAAAAGCGGCTTGCCGCCTTCCAGCGCGAGCAAGTGGTCCAGGAGCGCATCGCTGTCGATGGAATCTGATGATTCGGGGTTTGATAACTCATCAAAGTCACCAAAGTCTCGAATTTTCGCGCGTTCAATTTCCAGTTCGCGTCGCCGCCGCACCCGCGAAAGCGCGCCGGCTAAATCGGGTGGTTGGCTTCGTGCCAGCGTGCTTAACATCACGAGCTCCCAGCGGTCGGTGAGCAACGTGTCCGTGGACCAAACGAGATTGGTTTGTTTGACCTGCGTCGTGGACGAAACACCAGCCGCGCCGGTACCACGAACGGTACCGTCCTCCGATTTGTAATCCACAATTCCTTCGTCCAAACTTTCCGTCATCATCGCCAGGGTTCCGCCGGATAACGACGTGGCGGTTCTGGACGACGCGGTGGTGCTAGTGCTACTACCGGCCACCGCGCGTTGCTTGGGAGGCGTACTCACCACCGTGCTTACCTTTTCGCCGTTGATGTCGACTGTGGTGCTTGCCATCTGCGCGATCAACTCTGAGGTCTGCCAGGCGATGGCGGACACCCTCGAGGGCGTCCCGACGCAGTTACCCTCGAGTTCCATCGAGGGTAACTGCTCGGCCGTCTCCGCATTTGCATTCGTAACGTTGGACTTGATGTCAGATATCGAAACGTCCATCGTCTGGACAACCCTGTCTAATTGCTCATACACGCCGCCGCGTTGGTTCGCGAAATCTGCCTCCGCCGAAACGCGCGCCACCGCGGCGGCCACCGCGGCGCAGGTTAGCCGAATCTTCCCCCGCGGGTCTTTGAGTTTTAACTCGTCGTTTTCCGAGGTTTCGGCGTTTTCGTCTATAAAGTCGTTCGAGTCCTTGTCGAGTCCACGTCGAGCAAGCTCTTTTATGCGCACCTCGGCGTTTTCGGCTAACAAGCGATTGGCGATGTCGAGTAGGGGTGTTACAGTTTCCTCCCCGGAAACGCCCCCGTCCCGGGATTGACCCGCCGTGGTTGGTTTCCGCAGATGCGCGTAGGGTTTACCTGATTGTAAAAGAAAAGTGTCAGTCTCGTATGGGCAATCAGTCGACGAAATGTGGTAAATGGGAAATACTCACCAACCCCGGTGCAGTCCCCACTCGCGAGGCACTCCAACACCTCGGCGACGATATCGGGGTCGTCCACGTGTTTTACGAACGCATAGGCTTTGGAAAGAAACCGGGGCCAAGCGCGGTCCACGATGAGGTTGAAATCCACCCTGTGCCTTGCACAAATTCTGATTGAAATAAAATAAATGTCAGTCTTGTATATCGCGATGTATGGACAAACAGTCAGAGGTAATGCTCCCTTCTGGTACGAGTATGGGCAATCAGGGAGGCGAAATGTGGTGATTGGGAAATACTTACCGGGTCGCGAGCGCGAAGTCGTCGGAATCCACCGCCGACGCCACCGCGGGTAACACCAGGAACCGCGGCGCCACACATTCCAAGTTCCCCCGGGGCATCTGTAATACCAACTCCACGCCCCCCGAAGGCGCCACCACGAGCACGGCGCCCTGTTCCACGCGTCTGGTGCGGCTGTCAATTTCACGGCCGGCGTCCCGCGGGCGCATCGCCGCGCGCATCGCGACGTGCATCGCGTCGTTCTGCTGCAGTTTACGCTCGATGTTCTGTTGGTGGCCGCCCGCCCTGATGTCATTTGAGTTGTCGGTACCCTCACGAGTACCCCCGGCCGCGGTGGCGTAGTTGTTTGTGAAGTTGGGGTCCACGTTTTGAGCACCAAAAGGTGAGTCAAGCGGTGCCAAAACGTCGCCCCTGTCGAAAATCTCGAAAAGCTCAAAAACGCGAAGCTCGTCGGATTCGGTGACGTACACTACGCGCGCGGGGGGGGGGGTCGGGGTGTTACCAGTCGGGGTGTCCCCAAGAGACCACAGCCGCCACGCCAACGCGTTCGCAGCCGCGGCCGCGACGGAGTCATCCATTGAAAAATCACCAGACTGTTTACCTGTACCGGTCGCGCCGAAGTGCGTCGTGAACGACCTTATCTCGTTGGCGAGTATTTTTTCGCCGCAAAACAACGTGCCTTTTCCGTCCAATCCGCAAAGCGCGGGGGGTCCGCCTTTTTGAACTGGGGGCAGTGCTTTCAGTGCCACGCAGCTCGTTGACAACGCCCCGGATGGCCACGTAACGGGAAGCACCTCAAGCACGAAGTCGCCGTTCGTGTCAACCTCAGCGCTGGCGAGCAGCACGTTGTTTGAGTTTGCACTGGCGTCGTTTTTCTCGGTACGGGCATTTAGACTCGAATCACCTGAAACCTGGCCACGATTCTGCAGCTGTACGAACGCACACGCCACGGGCTCTCCCTCTGCTACCGCGATTGCGTTTGCGCAACCCGGCAAATCGACCACTGCGACGACCTCGCAGTGCCACCCGGCGTCGCGCGCCGCGAGTTTGGACAAGCCGGCCGACGCGCCGACTGTTTGTTTCGTCAATTTTATCGAAACCAGGGAACACGAACCGTCACTCGGGCGTTCCGTGGTGAGCAAAACCGTGTCGAAATCGATCCACGCCACGCGTCGCGCGACGTCCCCGGGGTGTTCCAAAAGGTTGTGGCTCCCTGACACAGGATTGACTATTTTTCCAACCAACAAAACATCGTCGTCGGTGGCAAAAAAATCGCGCGATTTGAATTCGCACTCGTCGTCCTCGTCCATCAAGGTCTCCGCGGTTTCCTCCCACTCCGTGTGCAGACGCGCGCTGCAAATCGCGAGCCGTCCGTCACTGAGTAGGGCTAAGACATGCTCGCCAGCCAGAGTGCGCGCGTGCGTGTGCGTGCTAAGTCGTCCATTGTTCGTGTCACGGAAAGAATCACATTCGACGCAACCGCCGATACACCGCCCCGGCGAGAAACAAACGTCTTGTACCGAGTTTGGAAACGTAACCGTCGCCGCCGCCATTGGTGGCGGGATTACCGTTTTCGCCAGCGGGGTAACCAGCACTGCGCCGCCGTCAATCACCGCGACCGTCCCTGTGGACGACACGCAAACTTCGTCGCAAAAAACGTGCGTCTCAATCAAACCGGAAGGAGTGCACGTTCGCAACGTGTCTGCGGCGACCGCGTCCCACGTGCACGACACCTTCTCCCCCTCGCATGTCGCGAAACAAATCTGTTTCGAAAGGTACCACCGGCCGTTTCCGCGTCTCCAAATCTGAACCGCGCTGCCGTGCGCAGCGTCGCGGTGTTGGTGCTTGCCGTCGCCATCGCGCCTCCGCGAGTCACTCTTCTTTTCGCCTCCGCCGCCGCTTCCCGCGCTCGGGAAGAAACTCGCCCTCGCGCCCTCCGGGTCGCACACGCACACCGCGAGCCTGCGCGAATCCGAACTCCAGGCGATGGACGTGACCGTCGTGCCAGACACGGCGAACTTGGGTAACGTAAACTCGCCTCGTCGAAGGCCGTTTCGTTCGTAGAAAATAATCGACGCCGCGGTGGGTGTGAGTTTCGACGGTTTCGTTGGGTTTTCTTTACCCTTTTTTTCCGGAGCCCCGCCGTCAGACTCGGACGCTGAGGTGTCGTCACTGTCAACGTCATCGCGTTCGTTTTGCGCAACAGTAGCCACCGCGATTAAAGCGCCCCTTGGTTGCCACGCCAGGGGAGGGGAATACGGAAGTCGCCGCCGCGTCGCGTCTTCGCTTTTTGTTTCGTCGCTTTCGTCGCCCGCTTCAAAACCACCAAAAAGTAAATCCCCGCTCGAAATCCGTTGCGGTCGCAACGACTCCCCCGTGGCGTGAAACGCCAGGTCTTCTCTTTCCCAGACCCGCAGCGAGGGTTCCTTGCCCGTGGCGGACACCAGGGACTTACGATAAATAAAAGAAAGTGTCAGTCTTGTATGGGCAAACATGGAGGCGGGATTTGGAGTTGGGAAAGGCCCTTACCGCTAAAAACTGCCCGTCCCCGCGCCAGGAAAGGCTCGCCACCCCGTTTCCGCCCCCACCGCCCACGGGCGCTTCCGCCAACACCCGGAAGTCCTTGGGAAATTTAAGAAAGTGTCAGTATTGCATGGTCAAACAGTCTTTGCGATTTGGGAAATGCAATACGTACCTTGGTCATCAGAATCAGGGTACCGGCCCACGTTGCTAACACGAGCAACTCACCATCCGGGTTCCAACTCATCGCGCGTAAGCCCTGCGCGACCTTCCCCACGCACTCGGGGACGCACGCTTTGGTTAAGATTGAGGAGTCGCCGTCGCCGTCGTCATCCGGGTCGGGCGCCACCACGATGAGCTCGCCCGTAGCGCACGCCACGCACACGCCGCGAAGGTCGTCAACGAAGACCATGCCCACGATTTTCGTCACCGAGGTCAACGCGCTGTGTTGAGTGTCGTTGGAGTCGGGGTCGGGTGCTTCAACGTCTGTGACATCATCCGGCGAGGTCACATCTCGCATGTTTTTCTCGTCCCCGTCCGCCGCACACGCCAAAGAAGGCTCCACTAAGCACATCTCCAGGCACAACGTCGTGGCGTCACCCCCAGGGGCGTCATCCCATATTCCGTACAAGTTACACGCGTCAGTCACGACGTAGGTTACCCGAGTTTCGGCGTCGTAGCAACTCACCACGATCTGCTCATCGTCGCCTTTCGGGGTTGACAAGTTTGGCGCCAGAGGAACCCGCCACCGCCGGATGGAGGTGGCGACCAGGTTACGCATGGTGGTTTCCGTCGAATTAAAGGCCCCGGAACGCGAGAAGAAGGGTTCGCGTAGGACACCGCCGGACCGACCTGACTTTCCAGACGTCCGGTTCCAGCGCCGCGCGCGTGGGGTCTGATGAGGCCGCCGCGGGTTATCAATCTGTCGAGCCGCCGAGACTTTCAGTCTGCCGAGGCCGACACGAATTTGGTTCAGTTTGCGTTTACACAAAATTCACCGGTGGCAACAACGGCTCGCGCCTTCCGAAGCGGCCAAAGAGCGTCCACTCGCCAAAGCTCTTCGCGCGGGTTTCACGACCGGCGGTGGGACGCGGCGCGGCGCGCGGGCTTGAGCTGTTAACCCGATCGCGACGAAGGTGTGTTTCGCGTGGCAAGGGAGGAACCATCCGGATTGTGAATTCTTGAATTCTCGGAAGAGGTGCCCTATTTGGGATTGATTCTGATTCTGCCAATCGCGTTTGGCGTCGCCAATGACCGTCGCCGAGACCGCGCACGGCTCGTCCCACCGGGACGCGGTGCCAATGTCCAACGCACTGGAACGCACGAAATCGAAACCACTGGAACGCGCGAAATCGAAAGCGTCAAGTCGGCCCGCGACGAGGGACAAAAACGACCCCTCGGTTCCTTTGTCCCCGCGACGGATTCCATTTCCACCAAACACGGTGCCCGTGACGCCCTCATCCAATTTCGCCCCCGAAGAGCTCGCCTCCCTCGACGCGGTTCGCGAAGACGCGGTGTGTCGGTTCACGCGCGCGCTGGCGCCGAAACTGGGCGAGAAGACGTACGGGCACAGCGAACGGGAAGCCGAGGCGAATGCGAGTATTCGGCGTGGGAGTGTGGTGTTGGGGGATACCTCGATGCATGCGACGACCGGAGTCGGAGGGTCAGCGATGGGAAGCATCGGGGAGAACACGAATCAATATGCAGGGAATGGCGCGGATGCGTTCAACCCAAATCAAGTTTCAATGGTGAACGACGTCCTGCAACCAACCGACGACCAACCAAACCACGCGATCATGGATTCGTTCCAGGCGCGGGTGGTGACTAAGACCGATATCGCCGCGACCGCGAAGGTTGGCCGCGCCGCGTTAGAACACGAATTCCGGAAACAAACCAAAGCGTACATCGAGATGCGGGAGCGCGAGCTGCTGCGGAGCGCGAAGGCGCGGACCGCCGCGGCGGACGCAAAGGCGAAAGCGCAAAAAGCGAAAGTCGAAGAGGAACACAAGAAAAACAGCCGCGGGCTGGGGAAGGTCAACGTGGTGAAGTTCGGAGACGAAGAAATTGATCTCGTGGCTGAGGGTAAAAAGAAAGAAGCGGCGAAACGCGCGCTTGACCGGCAACGCGACGCCGAGGTGCTGGAAGCGCGGCTGTTCGCGTGGCCCGTCGCGAAAGTGTTGCTTGCAGTGGAAACCGCGTTTTTGGAGTGCCTAACTGAACGACGACGCGCCGCCGGGCTTGATCAGGAAAACGAGCTGTTCGATTTGGGCGCGGGCGCGGGTACGGAAGGAAACGAGTCGAGGCGGCAGGTAAAAACACAAACAGACGACGCGCTTCACAAGGGTTCCGCGAATTCGGGCGATCCCGCGGATGCGGACGCGCCAGGGATGGAAAAACGTGAATCCGTCACGCGCGGCGCGCGTCACACGAACGTCGTCGCCGGGTCACGCGGTCTGCCGTCATCCACATCTGTCGCAGATACTGCAACTCTCCGGGGTTATAAAAAAGCGTGCGAATCACTCGGGGTGACGCCGAACACGGTCGCCATACACGGTTTGCTTTCGCAAAGCGGAATCGTCGACGTCTCGGGCGCGTCGCTAGGTGACGCGTCGTGCGTCGCAATTGCCATGACCTTACGTCACGCCCCAAACGCCACGCAGCTTGATCTTGATGATAACGACATCACGTCGGGTGGCTTGCTAAGAATCACAGAAGACGGGTTGGCGACGCTCAGTCCGAGTGGCGGGTGCGCGTTGGGTTCGATTGCCTTTTCGAAAAATTCGCAAATTGGGAACTCGCGAATCGGGCCGCTCGCCCTTGCCGACTGGTTTTCGTCGGCGAACGTTCCAGCGTCGTTACACACGGTGCGCTTGTCGCGGTGCGGCATCTATGACAGCGAAGGCGCGGTGTTGGTCAATGCTCTTTCGAAAGTCACAGGACTGACCGTGTTGGACCTGTCGGGGAATAAATTGGGAAATCGCGCCGCGGCTGCGCTTGGACACTTTTTCGCACACTCCAAATGCCGAGACGCGAATTTTTCGGGGAACGGTTTTGCGGCGCGCGACGGGGAAGTTATCGGGCTCGCGCTCGGCGCCGGCATGAGCGAAAGTTTGTCAACTACCCTTGAAAAAACCCCGGTACCCACGATGAAACGCGTAAAAAGCGCTGCCTCACTGAGCCGCGAAAAGTCGCTCTCGAAACCCGGAACGACGCCGCAAAAAAGCGGTTCCGCCAAAACGGCGGTGTGTCGCGTTCGGTTTTTGAACCTCGCAAACAACGGGTTCGCGGACGCCGGGTGTTTTTTTTTAGTCGCGTCGTTAGCCAAGAACCAGAGCCTGGAGACACTGAACCTTGCTAACACGCGCTTCGGCAGTGCCAGTGCCGCTGCTTTACACAAATCGCTGACTAACAACTCCACGTTGAGGTCGATAACGTTGGACGGCAACCAATTGGGCGCGGATTCGCAATCGGTTTTGCTCGCGGCGTTGGACCGGTCGCGGGCGGCGAAGAAAAACCTCACCGAGGTTTCCCTTACGAACACGCGTACGGAAGATGCAGATTCCGAGGCTAAGAAACAACGAGAGGCCCGATTTCTCACCGAGCAGCCAGTCAAGAAGAAAGGAAAGGGGAAGGCGAAGGGCGGGGCGAAGAAGGGCGGTGGGAAGAAAAAAACGGATCCCGCCGTCCCGACGTTGCGGTTGCAAATGGCAACATCTAAACCAAGCACGTTCAGGGCGTTTACCCCGTCCCGACCTGAAGGGCGCTACGTGTTCGATTTAGCGGGCGCGGGTCAACGACAAATCGCGCAAAGTCTATTCGAGTTGGATCTCGAGCGGCGCTCCGATGACGTCGCGCAAAGGATTGTTAACCTGACGGTGGACTCGTGGCCTGTTTTGGAGGACCCGGTGACGCTTCGGTGGCCTAGCGCCTTACCCAAGCGCGGGGTTCTGAAGTTCGACTTCACGCAAGTCGGAGCTCAGACAGGAGCGGAAGCAGGTGTGACCGCGGAAGGGGAAGAAACAAACCCTCAGACTGTTTGCACATACGAAGAAACACAAGAAAGCTTTGCGCAAACGCTTCGCGACGTCGGGTGCGCGCGGTTGACTCCTAGGGAGCGAAGGGAGGCGTTGGAACACGCGAGGCGCGGCAGGGTGTTCACCCCACACCAAGCCAGTGTTTTGATCGACACGTTCGACGTGGGCGACTCTAGAGTTGACGCCGCTGCGGCGCTGGTACCGCGGCTACGCCTTCCGGAGGGAGAAGAAGTTTCGTCCACATCGTCGTCGTCGTTAGCCGCTTCGATTCAGCGCGTGACGCTCGCCAAGCTCACGTCTGGCGAGCAAAGCACTTTTTTCACCCGGTTCGGTAAAGCGCACGTCCGGTACTTACCCTTTTTCAAGGAACACCCGTCCGGGCGGTACGAGTTGGATTTGAGGTTGCGGTGCGACCGGGCGGTGGTTTCGGCGCTGGCGCAAATCGCGAGTCGCGATTTGGATTTCGAAAACTTTCGCGACGTCGCGATGTGGAGTGACAAACAGTGTGAAAAATCTGTCCAAAACGGCACTGATTCGCTCGCCTTTTTAAACCTTGGTGACCCCAAAAAGCCCCCCGGACCCCCGCCCAACGAAGGCGTGCTTTCGTTCGAGTTCGTCAAGAAACCGGCGCAGTGGCTTGACGCAACCGGGGCGTTCGCGGTGCGTACTTCCCTCTCTCCAAATCCGGCCTCCATGTTACCTGCGTTTTATGGAGTACAGGTTGAAAGTACGGACCCCACTCCGTCGGACCCCTTTCGAATACCTGATACACGCGGTCCGAAAGACTGACACGTGTCCTTTGGCCCAATCAGGACGGCGCCAAGCGGTTACGCGCGACCGAGGCGCTTGCGATTCAAAAGGGGTTGCGAAAACACGCGCGCGGCGCGCAGAGTTTCGGTGCGTTTTGTTTCCACCAAATCCCGGACGACTGTTTGCTGGCCCTGTTTGACTGTTTACGGTGTACTACCGCTCGTAACAACTGTTACGACTACAAACAGCACAAGTGCACTGTTCGGGCAGATTACTCTAAGTGCACTGTTCGGCCCGATTACGCCCGCTTGTTTACTCATACACATTACGAAGTACACCCATACTCAAGACTCGGGACTGACACTTTCTTTTACATTCGCAGGGTATTTCGCGGGATCCAGCGCGGACGTCCTGGTTTCGTATAAAAAGCAGCTACTGTCCGTTTCCGGCCCTGGTACCGGACGAACCACCACGTGTGCGTTTGTTGGTTGTTTCGTGGACGCATCAAACGACAGCGCGACACGGATAGAAATCGCGGTGTCCTCTCGGGACGCGTGCGTTGACGTTCAGGAAAACTGGATCCAAATAATCGACAAGCTACACGGCGACGAACAAAGCGCGGTTTGCTCAAGAGTCGGGCACTGGCCTTTGGTTGACGTCGCAAAGGGAATTGCGCAGCACGCGCGGTCGGAAAGGAAAGCGCTAAGAACTTTGGCGCGACGAGACGCGCGGCTCAAAGAAGAAAAGGAAATAGCAGAGACCAAGGCGCGGGAGGCGTTTGAAGCCGCTGAGCGGAAACAGAAGCGGGACAAGGAGAAAGCGGAGAAGGCTGCGCTCAACTCGAAAAAGAAAAAGGGGACTTCTTCAAAAGCCGGGAGTACCGCTGGTGACACCTCCGTCGCGGCTTCCGTGATTGACGGCGGCGAAACTGACAGCGTTATGGGCGAGCAGCTAGGCGATCCGAGTCAAACTGACCCCGGGGCGGTTCCTATGGAGTTATCGGTTCCGAAAGGCGACGTGCAGGTGACTAAAAATCACGGCGACATGGCGGAAGGCGACGAGACGCCGGTCGCGGAGGGCGAAGAGGAGGCTGTGTCTCCAGAAATTTCAGTCGACGAGTCGTCACTTAAGAAATCGGAAGGGGTGCCCCTCACTGAAACCACCACCGCGGAGGACGAAATCGACGAGGAAGACGGACAGGCGCTGGACGTGGGCGAACCCGACCTGCGTCCGGCGAGCATGCGGTACATTTTAACGTGTTCGGATCCTAAGCAAGCCCAAGTGTTCCGAGACGTACTGAACGCCGCGTCAGCCGCACCCACGAAGTGGCGATCCATTCGGAACTTCAGGGTCGGGGGCGTTTTGAGGGACGACCTGGTGACTCCGAGAGAAAGGGTCGTTCCGAGTGTTGATACCGCGGTCGATACCGGAAACAGGATCAAGGTTGATACCGACGATACCACGCCAAGCAAAGAAGTTGTTCCCGTGGACTACGGAAAGGTTTTCAACCTGTGCAAGGAGTTCTGCGACTCCTTCCCCGTGGTCCGGGACGTTTGCGTCGTCGAGTCGGTGGTGTCTCTTGGAATAGCGGCTCTTGTACAAGAGGCGAAGGAAACCGAGGACGAAACCGAACGGGTACGGGTTTTGGCGGTCAAGACGGGCTTGAAGAAAAACAGAGACAACGCCGAGTCGGAGGACGACGAACACGAGAACGACGCCGATTTAAACCTTGACACTCCGCGAACGCCGACCGCCACGCCGAAACCGCTGCAAAAAAGACTGACTGATTACTCGTTTGAAAAAGAAATCAAAGTCGGCGTTCAGTTTGTCGTCGAGTTTGACTTTTTCGGCCTCGATTTCTTCGACCGTTTAAACGGTGTTGAGTTTATCGAAAACGGTTTTCTCCGAGACTTGTTTCTGGAGAACAAGGCGCGAGGAACCGAGGCGGACCGCACGCGGACGAGGCACGCGTTTCACCTGCGGGAGATGCAGTGGGAGGCGGCGATTTTTGAGGCGTTTGAGTTTTCACAGAAAACGGAGAGGGAAAAAGAGGACGCTGAAGTTGCTGAAAAGGCTGCCGGCGCCGCCGCCGACGACGAAGATAAACGCATCGACGAAACATCAAATGGAGCCGAGCCTTCACCTCCCGATACCTCGTCTCCCGCCACACCGGTCGGTGTGGTTGGAATACCGGTACTCAGCCCCATCCAAGTTCCCGGGGTGACGGATCAGACTCGCGCGTCGACACCATTCGCGGAAACGGAAACGAAAATCGATGGGAAGAAACCCTTCGCGCTTTTAACAACAACCCCGAAAACCCCGGCGCTTTGGCGCAAGTTGCGAACCAAGAAACAAATTTTGGTGGGTTCCGGCGGTTCCAGCGTTTTCGTGGCCGGGCCGGTGTTCACCCCGTCTGACTCGGCGTGGTGGTGCCCGGCGCAGCCTGGCGTTTGCGCGACGCTTGACGAAAACAGGTACGTATTGGGCCTTTCCCAAATCCCGCCGACTGCGTTCCCATACAAGACTGACACTTCCTTTTATTTATCCAAAGTGCGAGTTTTCAAAAAGCCACGACGGACCGCGCGTACGCCGTGGACCCGCACTTGGTGCGAAGTTCTCTGGACGATAAAACCCCGGTGTACGAAAAAACCTGGCACCGCTACCAGCACACACTGGTGCGCCTGGAACGCGACGCCGCGTTGTACGCCGCGAACGTGTCCGTCGTGTTTAGCGACTCTTTGTTGGTTGGGGGTGCGTCGGCGACGAACGACGCGCCGGTTCAATCCCGGGCGGGGGGGAATAACACGGCACCTGGAGCCAGTCGGGACACGGCACATACCGCGAGTCTAAACAAGCTTCAACGACACCACGCGTGTCCGCTCCGGGAGATCTGGCGCGTGATCCGGAAGGACGTGTTCGCCGCGAACGTCTCCGGTGTTTCGCTGCGCGTCGAAAAAAACGGCGGGCTAATCGAAAACGCGACGACCGCGTCCGCGCGCGTTTCTCACAGCGAACAGTTGATCGCGAACGCCAAACGTGACCCGCGGCTAAATGAAGCGCTTCTGGCGGACCCGGTTGATCAAAGCATGATCGCCACGTTGGAAGCGGAGCTCGGCGGTATCTTAGCCCCGATTGAAGACGCGCTTGAAAAGGCGCAAGCGGCTGCGGCGGCTACACACGCGCTCGCGGCGACCGCGCTTGCCGAAAACGTTTTGTTCGAGAAAAAACTTCAAAGCCTGCAACTGGAAGGGCCTTTCTCGGAACACGACTCCGTGTACCCCGCGAGTTCCGTAAACTTCGCTTTGAAAAGAATTACGGGTGGGGTTGGGTTCCACGAAACGTTGATCAAAACGTGTTGCGGTTTAACGGAGGAGTGCGCCGAAGCGGTCGCTACGTTCGAACTCGAGTTAAACGAATTTCACGAAAATAAAAACCAAGAGGTTGTTCCCGCCAAAGCGCCGGCCGGCAGCGTGGACAGCACACCCCCCCCACCTGCAACAAAGCCCCCGCAACGGCCGGACGACGAACGGCTCGTCACGTGGCGCGCGTTCGAGACCATGTTTCTGTGGACGGACTTTTCGCGAAGCGCGAACGGTGGAGGGACCGGAAACGACGCCTGGAAGGAAAATGAAAACGTTCCCGTCGCCGGTTTGGACGCCGTCGCGCTCGCGGTCAAGTCGGAACGATTAGAGGCCCGAGCAACCGCGGCGAAACGAAACGAAGCGGCGCGCGCGAGGGCGGTTTCTTCGGCGAAGCGAGCGGCGGCGGCGCGGGCGGAGGAAACGGGCGAGGATGTCACGTCCGTTGGTGTTGGTGTCGATTCCGTCGATCCTGTTGACGCAACGGCGCCCGGACAAGTCGAGCAATTGGTGGATGATTTTCATGACGAAGCGGGTTTGCGCGAACCGATCGATTCGGGTTGCCAACCAATCGCCCGCCCGCGCCATGAACCCGTCCGCGGGTTACCGCGAATAACTCCGAGAATGCTAACCGAATTCGTGGAAAATCGAGACGAAGCGACACGTTTAGCTACCCTAAAAAAGCGTGCGGAACAAACCAAAGCCCTTGCGAAGAAACCGGCCAAGGGGAAGAAGGCTCCTTCCTCTGGGAAGGACAAGAAAAATGGAGAGGACGCGAAAGAGAAAGTCGAAGAAACTTCAAAACCGAAACCGCATACGCGGCGCGGCGCCGCCGGCGAGCACGCGGGCGACGATTTGCTCAAAGCCGCGGCTGGGGTGGACCCGAGACCGCCTGACGTGGTTGTCGAGGTTGTTGAGGAAGACCCGAAAGGAAAGAAGAAGTAGAAATGAGTTTATTTGACTATCCGCTAGTTAGCTCGTCCTTTAAAAAAAAGTTTATTTGACTATGAGGGGCCGCACATAAAAGCGTCTCTTCGTATCCCTCCCACCTACGCTCCCGGCAACATCGACCGTTTCTTGCTCCGTTCGCGCTCCACAAGTTTCGCGATCGCCGAAACCCGCCCCCCGGGTAACGCAGTAGCCGTGGGCGACGTGTGATTTCGGGGCGAGCCGTTGCTTGACGAACCACCTCCGTTACTGCTGCTGCTTCGCGACAGCTTTTCGTGGAGAGCTATCGTGGAGTCGTTACTCCCGCGGTTCGATCCTCCAGAAGAGGAATCTGTCACAAAAACGTTCACCCCAGGCGAATAAGTCCCCGCCGGCTTGACCTGCTCCAGCTCCGTGAACAGGAACTCCTCCTCGAAGCAAAGCATGTCCACCGCGAAACAAGCGGCGAGCTTGGCGGCGTCGTTGTTGACGAGCGTGAGGAGTTTCGTTTTCACCTCGGAATCGCTCGCGTGCCGCCGCCGCGCGCTTCGCAAAAAGCCGTGCACCTCGGCGAACACCTCGCCGAGTTGCGCGCCGCACATCTGCCTCAGTCTCGAGACTTTGTGCGCGCGCGCGGCGACGACGCTGTCATCTGCGGGTGGGGTGGGTAACGGCGAGGACTGCGGCGAGTCTGGCGCGCGCGGGTTCGATTTCGACCGGGGGGGGGGGTCTTGTTTTTTTTGCACCGAAAACGTTTTTTTCGTCGCCGCGTCGTCCCTCACCTCCGCCGCCGCCGCCCGTATCTCCGCCGCTTCGTCCTCGTCGAGGCTCTTCGCCGCCGCTAACAGTACCGCGCGCTCGCCTTCGGTGTCTTTTCTGATTCGGGGCGCGTCGTCGTAGTCGTACGTGTCTTTACCCGTGAATGTTTGCGCATACCCAGGAGACTCCTGATCGTGAAAGTGTTTCGCCGCGAACTCGGTGACCAGGAAAACCTCCTCCTCCGCCCGGACGTCCGCTTCCGCGTCCAGGGTAAGCGCGGCAAGGATCTCAGCCTCCATTTTGTTCTGCGCCGGTGACAGCGGCGCGTTGGGAAGCGTGGAGTTCAGCCAGCTCGCGTCTGGTATGCTGTCATCAAAGCTTTCGTCTGAGGTGTTTTCGCTTCCCCGCATGGCTCGGTGCTCTGCACTTCTTTCAAACTCGACACTACTGCTGTCGTAAGTGTCGTACCTGCTTCGCGGTTGTCCATTACCCAACCCTGAACCCACCACCCCGCCAGTGGGAGGCGAGAAACACGCCTCCGCCGAGCTCCCGAAAAACGTCCCGTTATCGTTGGTTTGGAATGGAGGAGGGACGAAACCAAGCTCGTTACTTCGCGAGCTGCGTTGCGCGTCTCGTGTCCGCGTATCGCCGCTCAACCCCAACCCCTCGAGACTATCCACCGCTTCCCTCAACAACGACGCGTCGCGTGTGTCCGTGTTCAGAAACGAATCGCCCTGGGTCATTAAACCCCCAAACGAGGAGCTCATTCCGGTGCCTCCCATGTCCGTGCCGCTCATCAGCGCGTACTCCGCGACTTCGTCTTCCCAGCCGTGCGAGGACGCGTGTTTGTCGTTGGCTCGGTAGTCTGACGCTTCGAGATCCGCCGAGTTATCCCGCGTGTGTTGTCGCGACGGGTCGTTTGACGAGGGTTGAGAAGTGGTCTCTGAAGTGGAGTTACCCCGGGATGTGTTGCTCTCGACGTGTCGCCCGTGGAACTCCTTCGCGAACCCTTTTTTGCTCACGTTTTCCTGCGCGTTCGCGGCGAGCTTCAACACCCGTTCCCTCGCTTCCGCCTCTTGTCGTCTTCTCGTCGCCGCCGCTTCCCGAGGCGTTTGGTGTAACTGATCGTCCGACTGGTTACCCGTAGGATTGAGGTCTTCCTGGAACGGCACTAAGCTTCCGCTGTTCCCTTGCAACACTCGGCGAGACAGTGCTTCTTTCGGTACCTGTTGACTAATCACCGCCGCGGCGCTTCGCGGACGCCCGAGCCCGTCCACCTGCATTTTCCGCAAGTGCTCCTGCATCACGGGTTGCCGTAACGCCTGTTTCGCGGACGGTCGTAAGTTCGCGTCTCGGTTGAGCATTTTTTCAATCAGGCTAACGAGCCGCTTGTCGTACCGCTCCGCGATTAACGAAAAGTCACACGTGCCGTTGACGATCTGGTACACCAAGGATAACAGCGAGTCCGCGGCGAAGGCGTGTCGCAGGGAACAAATCTTGCGACGGGTAAAACAAAGTGTCAGTCTTCCCGTAACTTGTATGAGTAATTACTCTGGACAATCGGCAGTACTGTGCTGGGCGTGTATTGGACGATGGCCTGGTCAACAGGGAAGGGTAATCGGTCTGAACAGTCACAGGCGCGTTAGAGGTAAAACAGCGCGTTTGTGCTGTGTGTGGTATCTCCTTTTAATGACCGCGGTGGACGTCAAAGTTGGGCTGTGAACCGTGCGCCGCCTGATTTGGGAAACGCGCGAACACACGCACCTCGAAAATCACACACCCGAAACTCCACACGTCCGATTTCAGGGTGTACGGCATGTTCTGGCACACTTCCGGGCTCAGGTAATACGGCGTCCCCGCCACGGTGGTGGCGAAGTCGTCGGTTCGTTCCAACACCCGGGAAATACCAAAATCGCCCAGTTTCACCACTCCGCCTGGGGTTGGAAACGAAAAAGGTTAGGAGGTCGCGAGTCGCGTGTTGGGCGATACGTACAGTGGGCAAACAGTGTTGTACTATGTTGCACGTATTGTAGTGGTAATGACTTCCTGACTGCACTCCACACAGGGCACGAAACAACCCTACGGCCGTACCTCGTCCCAAAAAGATGTTTTGCGTCTTCAAATCCCGGTGCATGACCCGCATGCCGTGAATGTGGTCCTAGAGATAAAAAAGAAAGTGTCAGTTTTTTTTCAGCAGTCAGTCGGCGGAATGTGTTACATGGGAACTACTTACCAGGGCCAGCGCGATTTGCGCGGTCCAATCCAGCACTTGGCGTTCCGGGAAATACCGTCGAGGTCGCGACTCCCGTGCGCGTTTAATGTGCGTGAACAAATCCCCTTCCTCCGCGTACGCCGTGACGATGCACAGCGTCGCCGGGTCGCCGCCGTAGCGAGTTTTTTGTTTTTGTTTTTTGCGGTTGTTTCCATTTCTTCCGTAGTCGTCGTCTCCGTCTCCGTCTCCGCCGGCATCGTCGGTACTCAAAAAGCTCTCCTTGTACGCGATGACGTTCGGGTGTTTGATTTTTGACAGCAGCTGCGCTTCGGCCAACGCTTCACCACGTGCCGCGACGTCGATCACCGGAACGCGCTTCGCGACGTAAAGCCGGTTTTCGGAAACGTGCGTGACCAGAAAACACGTGCCGTAGTTCCCGTGGCCGATGATATCGCCGAACGTGTACTTGTCCGCCATGGCGAGTGGTAGTCGCTTTAGGGTTTCTTTAGGGTATTAGGGTTTCTATGCGCAATCGACGTGTGGAAGCAGTACGTGCGTGGTGTGTACTACAGTCGAAAGTGCTGGCGCTCGCCTTCGTGCCACGCGGATGATCTCACGAGTCAATCGAAAACAACACGCCAACCCGTGTTTTCGCCTCCCGGGACCCAAAGTCGCGTCGCGACGACTACCCGTGACGCCGCAACTCGGCGGTCGAGCGCGTGTACGGTCGCGACAAGCTTCCAATTCCCAGCCGTGCGATGGCCCCTCCACAGACCGCCGCGCGGTCCCGTCGTGCAACGCGACGAGCGCTGTGCCGCGGCTTCAGCGACAACTGTCGGTCAACATTTTTGGCCTTTTTTTTTCGGGCCGCGGCTTTTGTTTTTGTGCCAAGAGAATGTCGGCACCCCAGTCACTTTCAGGCACCCGTCCCCGATGCAGGCTTGGACCGTGCGTCGCGCGAGGGACGCGGGGACTGCGCTGCGGCCTGTCTCGAAGGCTGCGGACAATGACGAGGTCGGACACGACAGAACTAACACCACGCAAACCAAAACCGGGCCGTCGAAACAAACGCCCCCGGCACCCGCGCCTACCAAGCACCCTCCGATCGTCGCGCTCGTGACGCGCCGATACCGAACCTCGTACGTGTACTGCAAACGCACCAACGAAACCGTTCCGTGTACCAGCATACGCATCGCGGACGACACGTTCGACGGCCTGAAAGTCACGCTGTGGCGAGGGCACGCGGGGATGGACATAGGTGAGAGGAGGTTGGGGACGACGTGTCGTGGTTTTGCCAATGTTGGCACCCTTTTTCTAAAAAAATGGCCCAAAACCTTCTCAAACGCTTTTCCAACTCCACCTCCACCTCTTCCTCCTCTAACTCTCTCTTCCTCATCTTTCATTTCCTGACTCACCGAAAAAAGGCGTGGGCGACGTACTGCACCTCACCGGGTTACGCCCGCGGTGGTGTTCCTACGGAAACGAGGCGACGTTGAGTTCGGGTTACGGGTGTTCCGTTTCGGTGGCGGCGACGGCGACGCGACTTTTGGCCGCGGCGAGAAAGAATAACCGTTTGGAGACGGAAACGTTTCGCAACTTTCCGCACTCAAAAGTTTCTACCACCAACCTTAAACGCGTGGGAAAGTGGGCCACGCAACACCGACTGAGCGTGCTAAAAAACGCGTGCGAACACGATAACTGGAGACTAACTACTGGTACTAACAGTTTGGGTGGTGGTAAGCCGTCGTACTTCCACGGCGAGGTTACGATATCGAACCTGGCGCGCGTCGCGGAGAGTTCGCGCGGCGTGGTTCCTGTTTTCGTGGTGCGTATTTCCCAATAACCACATTCCGCCTCCCTGATTGCCCATACTCATACCAGAAGGGACGTCTTTCCTCTGACTGTTTGTCCACACGGCGCGATATACTCGTCCTGCGAAGGGACGGTTACCTCTGCCCTGACTGTTTGTCCACACGGCGCGATATACAAGATTGAGACTTATTTTATTTCAATCAGGCCAAAGTTATCGACGCCACCACGTCCACGAGCCGCCACAGACGCGAATCGTTTGGCGGTACCAGCACCAGACCGCTACTCTGGGTCGCCCAGGACAGCAGCGGTGTTGTAGTCGAGGTTAACTGTCGTGCGATGCCGGCGGGTGAGGCGACCGCGTTGGTCATGAACCTCCCCGGCTCGGTCGTGGAGTTGGTTAATTTCTTCGTCCGACGCCGGATCGGCGACGTGGGAGTCACGACCTTCGCGCTCGTGGAACTCGGGGATGTTGGGGATGCTGGGGATGCAAGAGATGTTGGGTCCCCAAGAGATGCTGGGGATGGACGTCCCGGGGACATAGAGCTCAAAATTGGGGATACAAAGAGTATAAAAAGTTCGTGGAGAATCCTGGTTGATACCGACGAACGACACGACGAGTGTTTGGCTCGGTGCGCGGCTGCGCGTCGGGGGTCGGTTGACGCGCCGACATTAGCGTCGCTTACAAAAATCGGTGACTGTGACGACCTGCACACCCTCCAACCACCAACGCAACGCCGGCGTTTGTCCGACCCGAACCACGTCGCACTCGTGGCGGTCAAAGCGTGGGTGGCGTGGGTGCGGCTTCCGAAAACTTGGACGAAAAAAACTCAAGACCTTTCCTCGAAACTTTCCAAGCCGGGCAAGAAACGAAGACACAGCGCACACTCGCGGAGTCGCGACGCGTTCTCTCCGGTGACGCGAACACAGGTGTGCGACGCCTTACTCGCGTTCGGGTGCACGCTTTGCGGCAGGGAGGTGCGGGGCTTTCCCATTTACCACGTTCCGCCTCCCTGATTACTGCTCGGTATGGAGTACAGGTTGAAAGTACGGACCCCACTCCGGAAGGACCCCTTTCCAATCCCGGATATACACATCACGACCGACTGACACTTTCTTCTTAATCGCATCAGCTGTTTCCCGATGAACGGGACGGTTCGTACGCGCAGTGCGCGTGTCACGACGGTTCGCGAAACTTGGTGGGCAGGGTGTGGCGGTCGCTCGAGCTGGGGTTGGTGGATGCGTGTGACGATGATGCGATTGACGAGGCTGCCGCGACCGAGGGCGATGCCGACGACCCCGCCGTGACCACCCGTAATCGACATTCGGCATGGGCGAACATGCACGATGTACGTTCCAAAACCACCCGCGTGGCGCGCGTGTGCCCGTCCCTGGTCTCAAGACTGCTTCTCGGCGCGAAGGCTGATTTGTGTTTTGAAAACTTTGAGGACGAGGGGACTGACGCGTTTGGCGCGTTCGTCGACGCGCGCGGTTCGGGTTCGAAAGGAAAAAAAAAGGAAAAAAAAAAGGTAAATCACCTCGGTCTCGCCGTCGCCGCGATCAACGCCCTCGCCGCGGGCGAGAAACGAAACGCGACGCCGTTCACCTGGCGCCTCCGCCCGCCGCCGCCCGACGCGAACGGACTTTCCTTCCCAGAAGGCGCGCCCCTTGAGATCGTGGACTTCTTCAGTGTTGCGAAGTGCGTTCCCTCCGGGGGTGTTCCATCGCAGTGAGGGTTCCACAAGGGTGGCTACGGGGTTCGGAGTAAGGGTTTGGAGGTTTAAAGCGTTGAAAGGAGTAGAGACGGGTTGGAACGCGGCGTACGAAAAAAGTTTGCGCGTAAAAAATAAACGCGTTTACCTCAGTCGCACCAACCCCCGCGCGACTGGAAACATCGGCGGTGTGTCTTGTTCAATCGCGCCGAACCACGTTTCCCCGTCACGTCGCCTCGGCCGTGCCGTGCCAGGTCGCGCGCGTCGAGAGGGGTTTGTGGAGGTACCGCTGGTTTCCCTCCCCGCCCCGCCTTGCCCCGAGTCCTCCGCGCTTTTTTTCCGGCCGGCTTTGACGTCGTCGTACGTCAAGTACGCCTCGAGCATTTTCTCGCTTTCTGTTTTCGAGGCTAACTCTACTGCCGGTGCCAAGTCGCCGGTGACCTCACAGATGGCGTTTACCAACCGCCGCGCGCTAAGTCCGAGAAGGGTTTTCTTATTCTTCCCGCTCTTGGCGGCGTTTTCATCCCCCCCGTCATTTCCAAAAGCCCCAGTCATCGTCCGCGCGTTTTCAAGCGCGTGCTCCTCACGCTGTTTCGCCACCACGTTCCCCACGTGACGCTCGTGCTCCACCACCCACGCCTCGGTTTTCGTGTCCCACGCACACCGCTCCGTGACGTTCGCGAGGTGCTCGGGGGGAATTGTGAAGTCCAGAATCAGGTTTTTTAATTTTATCTGTCGCGTCAATTGCCGAACCTGAGGTTGATGAAAAAAAACGATCGGTCAGTCCATTTGTTGGGCGTGTGTTGGACGAAGCGTGGTGCACAGGAAGGGGAATCGGTGCTCCACAGTCACAGGCGCGTTCGAGACGAAACAGGAAGGCTGTTGATTTGGTGAAAGCCGTGACACGAACCTGTTCAAGCAAGTCGTCCCGTTGTACCACAAACTCGTCGTCCAGGTCCTGGATATCCACCGCGCACCGGGAAAACGCGTTTTCCAACCGTTCCATCTTCCGCGACTTGGCCGCGATCTCGTCGTCGATCGTTCCGTACGCATCGCCGGTCAGCGTGTCCAAGTCCTCGAGTTGTTGAATCCGGCGGCGTTGCGCCGCGGCGCGGGCTTTGCTTTTCGCTACGCGCTCGTCCCTGATGCGCGCTTCTTGGACCAATCGTTGTTCCTGGTCCAAAAGGTTCGTGCCGCCTTTGACCACCTTCGCCTGCGTGGCCCGCAACTTTTCGTGGAGCAGTTTGTGTGCTTCCTTTTCGGCGCGCAAACTGAAAAAGTGATCCTCCGCGTCGAGTTGTTGCGCGCGGAAAAGCTCCTCGAGCTCCAACCGGTCCTCCCGCGTCCGGCCTTTCTGTTCCATCAAAACAGCCATCTTCTCCCGCGCGTTTTCCCGGGCCAGTTCCTGTGCCTTCTGTGCTTCCGTGGATTCCAAGTTTCTCGTCGCGTTTTCCTCCATTTCAACGCGCATGGCGACACGAATCTCCTCCAACCTCGAATCGTTTTTGCCGCGAAGTTTCGAATCCGCGTGCTTGTTGTGGTCGCCATCGCGCGCGCGCGTCGATCGTGAAGGGTCGAACCCGGCGCCCCCGCCTTGTTCGATTTGTTGTTTCAAACGTTGAATCTCTTCCTGGAACTCTCGCAACATGGTGTCCTTCGCGTCCTCGTTGATTTTGGGTTTGTTCTTGATGTTTTTCGCGCGGTTCGCGTACCGAAGCGTGGACATGGTTTCGTCAAAGTTGTAATCCGCGGGGCCCACGTTGGCGATCATCACGGTTTTCGTGTTCCCGCCCAGCGAGTCCTGTAACAAGCGCGTGAGTTTCGAGTCCCGGTACGGGATGTGCGTGGATTTGCCATCCACCAGCGCGGAAATCACGTTCCCAAGCGCACTAAGGGAGAGGTTGATTTTCGTGGCTTCCTTTAACCGGTCACCGACGGCGTGCGTTTTGCTTTGTCGCTCGCTCCCCGCCAGGTCCACCAAGTTCAGCTTCCCGACTTTGATGCGCGCTTCACTTGCCGGTTCCCCAGGGTTGGTTTCCGAGGTCTCCACCGTGACGGTGAATATCGAGTGCGACCGCGACGAATCCGCGTTCATCGCGGTGGCGCCGACTGACCGGTTCTTCTTGCCAACCTCCAAAATCTTCCGCATCTCCGCTGACGATTTCACCACGAACGTCGTTAGGCCGTTTACGTACACGCCCCTGTCGCTGGTTTCTTTTAGCTGGCAAATTTGTGTCTGGTCCTTGGCGAGAAGGTCGCGAACGTTTTCGTTGTAAATCTCAAGAAACGAAGCCCTTACTAAAAACGTCTTGTTCGAGCTATCCGTCGCGTCGATATCCGCGAACACGGTGTCGAACGCGTTTGGAATTATCCCGCGCTCGGAAACCGGATCCAGGGAACCCTCCATGGTGTGCGTCTTGCCGGTGCCTGTTTGCCCGTAGCAGAAAACAGTTCCGTTGTACCCCTCAATCGCAGCGCGTACAATGGGCAGCGCGGTTTGCTCGTATATTTCTCGCTGAGAGTTTCTCGCGTCGTACACGCTGTCGAAGGTGAACCGCTTGGCGCGGTCTGCGCCATCATCACTTGGGGTGTCTATTTTGATTTCCCCGGACAAAGAATCGGTTGTCACGATTGCGACGCGTCCCTCGCTGAGTTCCTTGCCGAACAATGGGCGGCACCGGACGACGACCTTTTTGTTGGGAGGATTAGGGGGGGGTGTTAGTGCATGCGTGTATTAGCTGCGTATGTTTCGTTGAGTAAGTTGGGGGCGTGTTCGTGGAGTACGCGGGAGGAGTACCAGATCTGAAACGGAAAGGACAAGAGTTTGCCCGCGAGAAACAAACAAAAAGATGCATCACGAACGCCGCATCACAACAGGACGTGTATGGACAATTAGTCAGTTCGTACCTTCACCGTCTCCCCAGACGCGGCTCTGTCCATCCGGACCCCACTGACCACCACCCCGCCCGCGGTCTTGAACGAAACCATGGCGCCGCGAGACCGCGCGGCGCGCGGTGCGGCCTTCTTTCAAATGGGTGCCTAATAATTTCGTTGACCGAAATTATTCGGCGAGTTTTTTGCTTGATGACAACGGCACTCTTTTTTGGAACTTCGTCATCACGAGAACCGCAAACGCCGTCCGCGCGGCGCGGGGACCCGGAGAAGTGACCCGGGCGCACCGTGACGGGTGGGGGGAGGTAAGGGAGACCCACGGCGGTGTGGTCGTCGTTCCTCGCGCAAAAGCGTGCGTTGTAGAGAATCGAAAACGGACGAAGCGCGGCATCTTTTGTGTTTTGGGCAAACGTTTCTCCATCTGCGAGATTGAAAAAAAAAAAAACATCCCACCCCACCACACGTACCCAAGATGCCCGGCACGGACAACGTGCAGGTTGTGGTGCGGTGCCGGCCGCTGTTCGGCAAGGAGCTCGGTGAAGGCAGGCAAACTATCGTGGAGATGGACGTTTTGTCTGGGAGTGTGTCGTTGAAACACCCGAAAGGACACGATGGCGAGAAAAAGAAGTTTACCTTCGACAAAATCTTCGGCGAAACAAACACGCAACGCGACGTATACGACGGCGCCGCGTCTGAAATCGTCAACGCGTCCATCGAGGGGTACAACGGCACGATTTTCTGCTATGGGCAAACCGGCACCGGCAAGACGCACACGATGGAGGGGAAGGATTTCCCCGAGGAGGAACGGGGAATCCTGCCGCACGCGTTTCACCACGTGTTTGCGTCGATTGAAAAGGTTTGTTGTGGGCGTTTCACCAAACTCCGCCGACTGTTTCACGCCTCTTTGACGTCCACTAGTCATTAGGGAAGTGCACTACATACACTCCAAGTGCACTGTTTTACCTCTAACGCTGGTGACTGTTCAGACCGATTACCCTGACTGTTGTCCATACATCGTACAATACACGCCCAATACGACACACCCGTACTCGCCGACTCGCGACTGACCCTTTTGAAATCCCCTCCCAGAGCGCTGAAAGAAACGTCGAGAGTTTAGTGCGAGCTTCGTTTCTTGAGATCTACAACGAAAACGTTCGCGATTTACTCGCGAAAGACCAGACCAAAACGTGCGAGCTGAAGGAAACCAGCGACAAGGGCGTGTACGTCGCCGGCCTCACGACGTTCGTGGTGAAGTCGCCCGCGGAGATGAACAACATCTTACAGGTTGGTAAAAAAAACCGATCCGTCGGCGCGACGTTGATGAACGCGGATTCCTCGCGCTCGCACTCGATATTCACCGTAACAGTCGAGACGTCTCGTGTTCGCCAAGGTGACCCTCCTGGGGCGGAGCCGCACATCACCGTGGGGAAGCTGAACTTGGTGGACCTGGCGGGGAGCGAGCGACAAAGCAAAACGCACGCCGTCGGTGACCGGTTAAAGGAAGCCACGAAAATCAACCTCTCCCTTAGTGCGCTTGGGAACGTGATTTCCGCGCTGGTGGATGGCAAATCCACGCACATCCCGTACCGGGACTCGAAACTCACGCGCTTGTTACAGGACTCGCTGGGCGGGAACACGAAAACCGTGATGATCGCCAACGTGGGCCCCGCGGATTACAACTTTGACGAAACCATGTCCACGCTTCGGTACGCGAACCGCGCGAAAAACATCAAGAACAAACCCAAAATCAACGAGGACCCGAAAGACGCCATGTTGCGAGAGTTCCAGGAAGAAATTAAACGGTTACGGGAACAACTCGCGAACGACGGCGGCGGCGGCGGTGACGGCGGGTACGACCGGGGAAACGTAAGTTTCAGGAGTCAAGATGGCGACGGCGACGCTTTGGACGACGAACACGAAGTCGACCCGACGGAGGACCAAATGGAACAAGTACGGCCTTGCGCGTTTCCCAAATCCGGACACACCGTTTGCCGATTGGGGAGCCCGTACTGGGGAGCCCGTACTAACTGTTTACTACGTACATCACAATCACGACTGTTTTACCAAAGCTGGTGACTGTTCAGACCGATTACGGTGACTGTTGTCCATACATCGTCCAATACATCGCGATATACATGGCACTTGTACACTCAAGACTGACCCTTTTCTTTTACAAAAACAGTTGCGACGGGAAGTCGCGCACGAACTCACGGCGAAAATGCGCGACGCCTCGGGAGTTTCCGATTTAGCCAAAATCAAGGCTGAAGCGGAAACCCAAATGCGTCTGGAGATGGAAAAAATGATCCTCGAAAAAGACATGGGTTACGAAGAAGCGGACCGGATACGACGCGCGATGGAGGAACAGAGCGTGGAGTTGGAGTTACAGCTGGAAGAAGCGAGGCTTGACCGACTCGCACGGGACGACACGGAGCGCAAGTTACGAGAAATGGAGGGGAAGTTGATTCACGGCGTGGATGCGCTTGAGTTGAGGAATCAGGAACTACAAGAAATAGCGCTCGCGCAGGAACAGCAGCTCGAACTAGACGCGCGAGGTAACACGGAGGCGCAGATTAAAATCGACCAGTTGGAGGAGTTACACACGAAAAAGAAAAACGAGTTTTACGTGAAAAAGGAAAGCGTGGCCGACGTTACCAAGAAACTGAAGAAAACGTTCGCGCGGTATCAGGGCGCGAAAGCGGATTTGGAGGCGCACGCGCGGACGCTGCGTTTGGAAAAAGAAGACATGGTGGAGAGCATCAATTTGCTGCGACGACAACTTCTTTTAAAGGACACGCTGATTGACGCGTTTTGTCCAAAGGACACCGCGAAGAAAGGTACGGCCTTGGGCCTGGGAACCCAAATCCCTCCCACTGTTTACGTCCCCTTTGTGACTGTTTACTGTTTACTACACACGGCACAAGTGCACTTTTTGCACATACAGTACACACATACACTCGCCGACTCAAGACTCAAGACTGATTTTTTTCGTTCACGATCGCAGTGGAAAAGTTCGCGGCGTGGGAGGACGAGACCGAGCGGTGGGTTTTGGAGAGGATCAGCGGGCGTTCCCAGGGAGGGTACGGAACGACGACGCGCGATGTTTCTAAAGATTTTGACCCACGGTTCGCTAACAGAACTGAGAGTATGGATAGCCAGTCGGTGAAAAATTCATCTCCCGATTTATCCCTGAAAAGAAACAGGGAAAGAAAAGCCGCCGGCTTGCGGCCGACCGCGGACCCGCGCGCGCTGTTCCCGATCTGCGACACAACCAGAGTCGCGGTGGCCCTCGGTAACCGCGACCCGCGCTTGTTAAGCGACAACATCCTAAAGCTCCCCCTGGATTTCGCGGAGCGGACTACTTTTGATTTGTTCGGGGAAGAGATCGGTGAAGGTACGTATTGGGCCTTTCCCAAATCCCGGACGACTGTGTTCACATACACGACTGACACTTTCTTTTTTTATCTCAGACGACGACGAGTCCACGAGTCGCAGGGACGCCGCGAACGCGGCGCGACGCGGCGCGCAAGCCGTGCTCGACATCGCGTTTTCAACGGAACAACCCGCGCGGTTGGCGCCGTACTCGGGGGAGACCGCTGTTCGGGGAGAGTCGAGTAGGAGGTCTGTTAACTCGGTCGACTCAAGGACGGTACCTCAAAACAGCAGTAAGCCGGTTCGCCCGGGAAGCGCGAAGAGAAGGTAGGGTGCTGATGTTAAAATTATTTTATGATTCCCATGTTCTTCGCGAAAGCGTTTTACCATGTTCTTTGTATTGGGGTTGCTCGCATTAACTCGACCTAAACTCGACCTAACCGGAACCGGCGTTACCCGAACAACAGTTAACTCGCCAGCCGCACGATTTTCCCCGAAGGTTCCTCCGAGTAATCAACAACCACGTTGCCTTTCGCGACGTCCGCCATGGACCTCGATCGTTTCATGTTCCCCGCTTTGTCTCCGTTTCTTTTCTCAAAGTCCCGACTAACCGCGTTGGCGTGTTCCAAAACCACCTCCACGGGAGGTGCCCACCCGTTGCTCACCGCTTTCGTCAGCGCGGGCACGAAGTCCTTCTTCCTACTCACCAAGCCCGGCAGTAGCAAGGTCTGCGATGTGGCGTCATCGCCGGCGGCGGTTTGAATCTCCCCGCCGTACGCCGCGATCGCTAAGCTCGCCTCGACTCTGCCGCACACCAACAGCGTGGACGTCAGCGCCACGATATCAACCACCGCGAGTAAAACCGCATCAATGCTAGCATCCTCCGCTTTCACCGCGCGCATTTCGGGAAGCAGCTCGTGCGCCCTAGCCAGTGACGCGGGCGCATCCGTGGTTTCCACCACGGAATAAGCCACCGTGTACGTTTTATCTTTACAACTCGCGGACTCAAACTTGAACTTCTTCACGTCCCCGTTGACTAACGCGTAGGGAGTCATCAGTGACAGGGAGTGCGACTTCGCTCTGAACTGCCTCGCGGCTAAAGCGTTGACGTCGGTTACCCCCAAGTACTGCACCAGCATCGCGACGATCCGCTCGTCCCACGCCGTGGTGGTGGGGCTTCGCAGGTTCAGAGTGTCGCTTAAAATCGCGCTGAGTAACATCCCGGCGACGTTTTTGGGAAGGAACTTTGAGTGGGAAAAGAAAGTGTCAGTCCCGTGTTGGGCGTGTATTCGACGATGTATGGACAAACAGTCACCAGCTTCGGTCTGAACAGTCACCAGCGTTAGAGGTAAAACAGTCTGGCAATGGACATCCGGTAATGCGCCCTTTGCAGGACGAGTATATCGCGATGTATGGACAACAGTCACCAGCTGAGAGATAAAACAGTCCGTCTTTGTGTTTGGCGACGGGCGCACCTTTTCCTGCACCGCGAACCCGTGCGCGATTATGGAGCTCATACACCCCCACGGCCGGATATCCACGAAGATTGGTTTTTCCGTCACCACGGTGTTGCTTTGTAACGCGTGGTGGTCTATGATTCCCACGATGTTGGCCTGCGGGATGCACTTGTTCAGCTGGGACTGCTGCTGGAAATCCACTAAACAAACGTTTCGAGACGGGTCTTTTTCAAGAGCGTCTTCAATCGGGTCGGGCACGTCGCATCCCCACTCCTTCAGCGCGAACTCGGTTTCGGTGTTTATTTCTGACGCTCGTGCGGCGTCGCCTCCGTAGAGATACGCAGCACCGATCGCACCCGCGATGGAGTCCAAGTCAGTCATGACGTGCCCGCAGAAAACCGCGCCCGCCAGTTCGTCGCGGCCGAAAAAGCTGGAGGAGTCGGTTTTGTCTTTTTTGGGCAAATGCGAAAGCAAACTCTGCCCGTCCGCCCAGTGCACATCCACCGCGTGCTCCAACTCGGTTTCATCCCGCGCTGCGTACGTCTGGTGCTTCAGGTGCTCGCCGACGTTGGACATCGTTTTTGCGTTAATTAGTGGAGGTGGAGGTGTGTGTGGTGGTCCGCTTGTGTTGAATGATAGGCAGTACAGAGCCGCCTGATGACTGACGTCGGAGGCCGCGGATGTACCCCGAGCGTGCGACACACGAACGCGCGGTTCCGTTCCGATACGAGACACGGGAGAGACGGTACGGTACGGTCCGTTCTGCGCTTGCGGTACGCGAACGATGACGTTGATCGGCGGCTTGCGTTGTGTGACGCGCGTACCGATGCACCCGAGTTGTGTGCGTGCGCGACCTCGGACGATCGCAAAACCCGAAGCCGAGGTTGCCGAGATGTCCTCAAGAGAGATTCGTCGTCTAAATCCGCGTCGGCACATTGACCTCATGGAAATTCGGTGGCGCATGCAGAGTCAGGCGCGCCGCCCCATGTCGTCCGCCGCGAGCCGGTTTCTCCGCCGCGCGGAGACGTCGATGGAGGTGTCGACCCCGGAACGCCACAGAGCGCAATTTCACACAACAAGGGCGACACCCGGGACGGCAACGACACCGCCGAAGTCTGATGCGTCGAAATTCATTTTCCAATCCCCGGGGATGGGCTTTCGCGGTGATGTCGTTGACATCATCCCCACGCCGTTCATCCCCAGTGGGGACGGGAGTTCGAGCGATGGGGACGATGAGGGTCACCAAAACCACGACCCGCGTTCCCCGAGCTGGGTGAATGGGGACAAAAACCAAGGGTCACCTGTGGCGTTTCAGTGTGAACACGATGCCAATGCCTCCCCGGGGGTGCGGCCCGGGTTTCCCCAAAAGAGGGCACCACACACGAGAAACGAAAATCGACCATCCCCGCCGACGTCGACGTCGCGACCGAGTATCCGAAACCAGGTGGGTATGTTTCCGACCTCGAAACTAGTGTCACCTGGTCCGCATGCGGATATCGTGCCACGGAAATACCACAGAAAATCGGAAAGTGATTCCGCAAACGCTCTCGCGCGTTGGGCCGGTTCCGTTCGCGAGGATGATTCCCGAAATTGGCGACTGGACGTGGTACCCCGGCGAAACCAAAAAAGTAAATCCAAAACCCAAACCCAAAACTACCGCGCCTCAGGTCCTGTCGGTCCCGTCGGATTCGCGAAGACGACGTTCGTCACTCAAAACGTCTCGCCGTGGGCGTCGCGATCCCAGGCGGAATTGACGCGGAAACCGGGAGGGCCGCGAGTCGCACCCGATCGATTGACGTTCGTTCAAAAAATGCGAATCGCGGAAACCGTTATCGAGAAAGTTGACGGTCTGGGGGAGTCAAAAAAGTACGACGACCCTTATGAATTAGACGCGTGTGATTATGTTTCGAAAGCGAGCCCGTCGTGTATGGGCAAACAGTCACACGAAGTAGCCTTGGTCAACCCACCGAGCGCCGTGGAGGCGCACTGTTTGGAGGCTGCGTTCGCGAATTGCGATTTGGAGTCGCTGCGTTCGGGGTTGGGTAATAACTCACCGAAAATAAACACTCGCATCTCCGTTGAAAGCGGGACTGGGATTGATTTGGGAGGTACCTCTCACCAGTCAAGACAAAGGTTCATGGTCAAAGCGAGCCGTGAGGAAAAGGGGAAGGGAGTTAGGTAGCGCGGGTAGTATTTTTGACGGCGGGCTTATTTCTTGTGTCGTCAAAGTGAGTAGTAGGCAAACGAATCCACTAGCGCTAGCTATGCTAAACGCGCGCGTGTGTTTTACCGGCCGTCGTCGAGCCCGAAGTAGCCGCGAATGGTGAACGGCTCTTGCTTGATCTCGGGCTCGGGCTTGATCTCGGGCGAACTCTCCGGCTCGCGCTTGACCCGCTTCGAACTCGGCGCAGCCGCGCGTGCCGCTTTGCACGCCGCGCAGTTGTACTTCCGCTTGCCGTGAGGGCAGGCGGTGCACACTGCGCAGTTGTTTTTCCGCTTGCCGTGAGGACACGGGTCACACTCCTTACACTGGTTTTTCACCCTTCCGTGCGAGCACCGCTTAGGTTGCCCCCCCATCTTGCACCTCCGCGCGCGCTTACGTCTGCGCTCCAGAAGCGAGGAAGAGCGTAGAAGGAAGTCTAGCTTTGAGGCGACGTTTCGGTACGTCCCAGAAGTCATCAAATCGACGTGCCAATAAATAAAAAAACTGACCAAAAATAACAACGACGCTGGACGGTAAAGTCATCACACAGGAGTCGCGTGCGGTGGGTGACGACCGCTTTCGCGACCGCGTTGGTTTCCCGTGTTGGAAAATGCAACGTGCCGTGACCCTCGGGCTGGTCATCGGCGCCGCGGTCTTCGCGCTGTACTGTGACACGAAGCTACCGACCCCCCTTCCACTCGACGCACATCCGTCGTTGTTCTCCGAATCTCGCGCAAATTCATTTGCGATCTCGCTGGGGCAGGAGCCACGCCTCGCCGGCAGTAAAAGCGAGCTCGACGCGCTCAACACACTGCAGGGCGCGCTTCAACAAATCGCAGATGACGTTTCTTCGAAAACAACTCGGGTCAAGGTTGACGTACTACGAACGAAACACACCGGGACGTTCCCTTTGTTGGGCCCGGGGAAAACAACGAGAGGTAAGGGCCTTCCCAATCACCGCGTTCCGCCTCTGCGATTACAGCCCCTACTTGACGTCCACTCATTAAAAGGAAGTGCACTACATACATCACAAGTGCACTGTTTGCGGAATACAAGTTACGAACATTATGAGAGACTGACACTTTCGGTTTTATCTCTCAAAGAACAAACCATGGCGTACGACCGACTCGACGCGCTGGCGGCGAAAGTCACGATACGTACCTCGAATCCTTCCGGTGGGATCGATCCCGGGACGACACGGTTCTTAACGGGCGGTACTAGCGACACAACACGTAATACATCACCCCACTCCCTACTCCTCGCCGCGCATTTGGACTCCGTGCACATTTCGCCCGGCGGGTGCGACAACGCGGCGAACGTGGCGGTTCTTGTGGAGACGTTCCGGGCGTTTGTGTCGTGGGTTTCTGAGGAAGTCGGGAGTGATGACGAGACGGATGACCAGACTAACAACGCATACGAAGAGGATAGCGCGAGTACTTGTCAAGAGGATAAAGCAGCCGGCGGACCAGGATTCGAACCAGGTACTTGTGCTTCCCAGGATGCCACCTCAACCAGTACAACGACGAACCACCACGCAACAACCACCCCGCTTATTCTGCTGTTCACCAGCGCCGAGGAGGACGGGTTCATGGGCGCCGGCGGGTTCGTGAAGGACCACCCGTGGTTCGCAACGCACGTCGCCGCGTTCGTGAACTTCGAAGCCATGGGCAACGGCGGGCCGCACCGGCTGTTCCGAGTCACGCACGGCGGGTCCAGTCGAGATTTGCTGCGAATGTGGAGCGCCGGATCGCAATCGCCGGTTGGCACCGTGGTCGCGTCCGATATCTTCGCAAGCGGGTTGATTAAGAGCGACACCGACTTCCGCGTTTTTCGCGACGACGGCGACGTGCCGGGGCTGGATTTGGCGTTTGTGGAAAACACGGAGGTGTATCACACCCCACATGACACGTTTGAGAGTATCAGACCGGGGTCGCTACAGGCATCGGGAGACAACGCCCTAGGGTTCGCAAGGTTGTATCACACAAACCTGATGCGCAACCCCGGGGCAATGAATCATGACTCAACACGTTTTCTCGTTGAAAAAGGAAACGTCTCGACGACGACGCCGACCGACGTTCGGCGCGCGTCGGAAAACGGAGCAACAAAAAAGGCACCGCTCTCGGTCTGGTTTTCCTTTCCCTTGTTAAAACACTTCGTGGTCGTGGCTGTGCCTGGAACGCCTGTCGCGATAGCACTTCTGCTCGTCGCGCTTTCCGTGATAGTAGCAGTGGTACCGGTCGAAGTGGTACCGGTCTCGAGTACGTACGGCGCCGCAGGGGTTGAAAATTATTCGACGTTGCTTGTCGCGGCCGGCGGCGTCGTCGGCGTCGGCGTCGCGTTTCTCGCCGCGCCGGTTGCGGGCGGGGTGGTCGCGGTAAGCACGGCGTTTCTCCTGGCAACACCCACGGCGTGGGTGAGTAGCTACGCTTGTTTTTTGTGTCTTGTCGTACCGGTCGCGGTGTTGGTGATCTTTTGGGTGCTGCAATGCACGAGGCGCGCGATTGCTATTTTAACGCAAAGAGCGCTCGCGCACGCGTTTGCGGATCGTCGCAACTCTGCAGCAACCAACAACCAGAAAAACGACGAGTACCACCTATACGTCGCGCGTTTTGCGGACCGCACGTTCCTCGCGTGTGTCGCGACGTTCCACGCGGGGTTAGCGGCGTTCATGTTTTATCGAAACGTGGCGAGCGCGTACGTGTTCGCGGTACCGGCGGTGTTGATGTTAATCGGCGTGTTGAGCGTCGGGAACGGCGGAGTCAACGCGTGGCCGTTTCTTCCCGCGCTCGTTGCGAACGCGGTTCTTTCCGTACCAATCGCGGTTTCGTTGGTGCAGTTAGCAGTAGGCATGACCCCTCGCTCTCGACCGCCACCGGGCTCCAGTTGGTACCTGTACGATTCGATATGCGGCGTCGTTTTGGGTGGCGCGGTGGCCGTCGTCGCCACACCTCTCTTCGCGTGCGTTTGCGTGTGGTGCCCCCCCCTGGATGGTAACCGGCGGGGGAAAAAGCAAAGCGGCCTGTCGCTTTCCACGGTCGTCACGTGGGTGTGTCTCGTCGCGCACTTCGCCGCGTTCGCGTACATGTACGTACAGTCCAAAAAAGTTGACACCACCTCTTGGCCGTACACCCAAGCCTCGCCGCAGCAAGTCGCGAGTTTCGTGGCGGTGGACGTGTTCAATGGAAGTTCGGTGAAAAAACCGAACTGGGTTTTGCAGCCCGCGGGGCCCGGACGCGTAGGGAAAGGATTTAGACGGACACTTTCAAACGGCGGTTTGGTACACTCACCCGGCGCGGAGTGGACGTGCGAGGAGGACACTCACGAGGATGCACCAACTGATGACGAAAACTCCACACTAAACAAACACTGGAGCCACAAGGACACCCGTTCCGCACTAAACACGCACTGGGACTTGGCTTCCTACGGTCTACGCGGCACGGGGTCGTGCGTTTTTTCAAACCAAGCGCTGTCCAAAGAAATCGAGGCGTTGCGAATAAATCTCAACGTGACCACCACCACGGGCGCTCCCCGGGGCGGCGAACACGGCTGGCCGGCGATCACCCCGGTTACGATCGATTTCGCAGGGCACACGAGGTTCGTGCTGGCGGTGGACAAGCGCTGTGCCCGGCGCATCGCGTTTCAGTTTGGAGTAGACGCGGCGAAGGAAGACTTATCGGCGTTTGGGAGAGAGTCGGTTCCAGGCGTTTCGGACGCGTTACCCGAAAGCGGTACCTCTGCCAGGGGGGCGCAACCGCCGACCGGTCCGTGGCGATTGACTTCCAAAGGCGGCGCCGGGAGCGGGACCGCGTCTACCCGATACGCGGTCTTCGGCGTGGGCGGGAACGACGCGATTACGGTACCGAGCAAATCGACGCTTTGGCTGGAAAGTTTTGATACTTACCCGACTAAATGCCTCACCGACGCTTTGCGAATCCGGGTGGACGCGGACTTCGAGACGGATTTTTTGGCAAAGGTCACGAAACACGCGCCGAACTGGCAAACCCGGTTCGCGAAGCACCACACGCCGCTGAAGTTGGCGCTGGTCACGCACGCGGGGCTTCAGGGTACCGGGTGTAATATACCCAGTAGCGGTAATACAGACTAGGGGATACGTACTAGGATACTATACCCAATAGCGGTGGGTAAACATTCATGAGAAGATTACAGACATCGATGTGAAAGAAACGGTTTGGAAAGACAACACGAAAAGGAGCTTTTGACGTCTACCTGGTACGATTCTATTTATTGGAACGCGCTCGTCAAAATTCAACACCGGTCTCCCGTTAGTCTCCACTCCCAGGCTGCGTGTTACTGCTCGTTTGCTTTCGCCGCCTTCTTCTTTTTGTTCCGGTTCTTCTGGTAGCAACTCACGCAAATTTTAGTGCCGGGCTTATCTTTGCAGTTGAGCCACTGACTGGTCGTATCCGTCCAGCACTTCACGCATGTCGTAAGGCTTGCACATTTAAGTTCCGGGCTTATCTTTGCAGTTGAGCCACTGACTGGTCGTATCCGTCCCGCACTTCAAACACATCGTACCCGCGGCCGCGGCGACGTCCAACCGTTTCTTCTGGTAGCAAGGCTTGCACAATTTCGTTCCGGGCTTATCTTTGCAGTTGAACCACTGACTGGTCGTATCCGTCCCGCACTTCACGCATGTCGTAAGGCTTGCACATTTAAGTTCCGGGCTTATCTTTGCATTTGAGCCACTTACTGGTTGTATTCGTCCCGCACTTCACACACGTCGTCCCCGCGGCCGCGGCGACGTCCAACCGTTTCTTCTGGTAGCAAGGCTTGCACATTTTAGTTCCGGGCTCGTCTTTGCAGTTGTACCACTGAAAACTGGTCGTATCCGTCCCGCATTTCACGCACGTCGTCCCCGCGGCCTCGCCTTCCGAGGGTACATATTCGCTGCTGGGCGTCATCGCCCAACGTCCGGGCTTCCGCGTCTCGCGCAAAGCACGCCCGTGCCTTCGTGCCTGGTCCATCCAGGTGGACTGCTCGGTGTGCCGAAGCGCGTGCGGTTTGACACGACGTGAGACGAATCCGGCGCGCGCGGAAGGTTCTCTGGTGTCTTGGAGTGTGGCGCGCGTGGTTTCGAACGGGCACCGGGTACAGGCGGTACGCGTGGGTATCCGCGCCACCGCGTGCATCCCAGACACGCTGAAGCACGCCATCGTGCTACGTACGATGCGCACGCAAGATCTGTTCGTTGTTAAAACATCTTTTGGCTATTTTAACGTTCCTTGACCCGACCAACACGAAACGACGCACCAACAACCACCAGGGCTATAATAGTTATTAAGGCCCTCGCGACAACTCGGAACCTGCACAAGACAGTACTACCTCAATCAAAAACTCTCAACCTACACAGAGTACAACACAGTGCCACGTCAATCCCCACGTCTACTTCCCCGCGTAGTGCGCCGTGTGCATCGCCTTGACCTGCGAATCCACGTACCGCCCGAGCCTCAGTTCCAACTCGGTTTTGGGAATCGCGGCGTTCTGTTCCCGCCACTTCGTTTGTTCCTTCTCCACCACGGAGTTTGTTAGTTTGGCGACGAGGCGGTCGTAGTTAGCGCCCGGCATGAAACGCGCGTGTTTCGCGTTTCGATACGGCACCTGAGATGAAAAAGAAAGTGTTAGTCTCTCGTAACGTGTAATACGTAAACAGTCAGAGATAATAGTCCTTCTGGTACGAGTATGGGCAATCGCAGAAGCGGAACGTGGTGATTGGGAGGCCCTTACCATCGCGTACCGCATCATCGATGCGACGTCGTCGTGGAACCGCTGCGTCAACGGCGAGTCCCACTTCTGCGCGGTTTTCGGGGGGCCTTTTGGTGACGAATCCTCCTCTTTCTTCGCAGGCGGGCGGGTCATACCGGGAGGGGGCGCGACGTTTGGCGCGCCGTTGGGGTGCCAGTCGCGGCGGTCGACTTGTCTGGTGTCGTGTTGTCCTTGCCTGGTGTCTCCTTGTATCGTCTCTTCCCGGTCCCTTGGAACCAATCCTCCCCACCCGCCCCTGCGTTCATCGAACTCGTCCCTGTCCCGTTTGCGCCCGGCGCTTTGAGGTCCGCTCGACCCGCTTTGAGGTCCCCTTTGGTCAGACGATGGATGCTGTGTGTTCAGTGAGGACATCCCACTGAAGCTGTGTCCCCCGAACGTCCGCGCATCAGGCGGTTTCGCCGCGCCGCACCGGAAACACCGCGCCTTGCTCGCGAACACGTTCCCGCACCCGTTTTGGCACAGCCAATCGCCGGGCCGCGCGGGTTGTTGGTTTTGTGACACGTGTGTTTGTTGGTTCTCTCCTTGGGGTCCGCCAACGCGTGTTTGCGGAGGTAATTGGGTGGGTTGACTTCCTCTTTGAATCGAGTGTCCCGGGGCGTTGTTGTGTCTGCGAAATTCACTTGCGGGAGTCGGCGCGTCGCGCGGCCCAGCGCTGGGGCGATCGGCGCCACCACCGGGCGTGTATCCAGCGCCCATCCCCGTCGCGCGATCGGTACCGCCGGGCGTGTACGCACCGCGCATCCCCACCCCACGCTCGCCCATCCCCATCGGCGGGCGATCGTTGGCACCGGGCGTGTACGCACCGCCCATCCCCGCGAACGCGCGATCGGTGACACCAGGCGTGTTACCACTGCCCATCCCCATCCTTCCCGCGTACCCGTCACCGCCGCCCATCCCCATCGGGGTCCCGCCCGGCCCGCCCGGGGTGTTAACCCCGGCGAGCCCTCTCCTGTTGAAGTGCAACCCGTGCCCACCGCTGGAGACGATCCCAGGAACCACCCCGCCCGGGGTGATGAACCCGCAGGCCGGGGTGTACCCGGACCTACCGGGACCCGGTCCGTTTTCGTCCCGTCGCGAGCTCGGGTCGGCGATCGTCGGCGTGCCGAACGACGGTTGCTCGTTCGCGGAAATATTTCCACCAGACTGATTGCCCATACGCCCATACGCGTTTGAGGCCATCGACGACGCGGGCGACGACACGCTCCCGGTGACGGACCCGGGGTGGTTGGTTTGCGCGTTCAACGAAGGGGGAGGTCCGGCGGACAAGGGAGGCGCGCCGGCGAGATTCGCGACGGATCCGACACCGAAAGAAGGCCCTCTGGACATAGGCGCCGTGGTCGTCGCCACCACCGCCGACGCGGGAAGCTTGTTCACCAGAGATACGGCTAGGGTTCGCAACCCGGCGTCTTTCGCGTTCCGCAAGTCCCCAATAGCTTGTGCCAGTGACCCTCTGGCGGTTCGTGTGTCTTGAATCCGCTGCACCACCAGCGAGGGCGAATTGACACAAATCGCGTCTATTATTTTGATGATTTTCCGTAAAATCGGCGCTTGCGATTCGCCGACCTCCACCCCGCCGAGGCGCTGGACGCACATCTGAAGCGCCTGTGCGTGTACAAGAAAAATATGTCAGTCTTGTAAGGCCATGTTCGTAACTTGTATGAGCAAACAATGCACTTTAATGTATGTAGTGCACAGTAAATAGTCACGCAGGGGCGGTAAACAGTGTGCCTGGATTTGGGAAAGCCCCACATGGCCGTACCTGCAACAATCCTTTTTCGATGAGCACCTGCTGCGTCGCTGGGTTCACGGTAAGCGCGACGGCTTCCAATAGTAAACCGAGGTCCCGCTGAGACACGGACTGGGTGCCGTCCTTCAGCACCGGGTACGCCAGGTTAAACAAATGCACGCACTTCACCGCGGCTTTCGCGTTTCGCAGCGCCCCGCTTTTCCCGCGCAGAAGCTCCATCGAGACGTCAACCTCCGACCGTCGCGTCATCGTGTTCAATGCGTACGCCGCGCTGTTGTACCCGCCGGCGCCGGATGACCTGTTTTTGCCGAACGACCCGATGGACCCGGTCCTCCGCGCGCCGCCGCCGACGCCGACGGAACTCGAGCCGCTTCGTCTCAAACCAGACCCCGACGACACGCGCGCGCCGCCCGTTCCCCGGCTCGCCTCGCGCTGCGCCCGGCTCTCTTCCCGTTTCAGTTCCTTTTTGCGCAACGCGATTTCGCCGTCGCCGTCGTAATCGTCGTCGTCGTTGCCGTAGTTATCCTTTTTCGAGGTGTTCCCGAACGCGTCGCTGAGATGCGTTGGCCGGCCGCTGCCGCCGCCCGCGCGTTGCTTGTGCCGCGCCTCCCGTCCTTTCGTCTCTTCCAACGCAATTTTTGTTTCATCCGCCTCTAACATAACGGGAACCGGTTCGTAGTACTCCTCCTCGTCCACGTCCCCGATTTGGTCATCAACGTCGGTTCGGCCACCACCAACCACCTCCTCCCCGTCCTTCGCCCCGCCCCCGATCCACCCGCCGCACTTCGTAGTGCCGCAGAAACACTTGATCGGGTTATCGCCGTAGCGCTCGAAGTTGTAGTCGAAGGTCAACTCCTCCGCGTCGCGAATGTCCTCCAGCGCGTAGATCCCGATACAAAGCTCGCCGTTGACCATCCACTTCTGGGTTTCGCAGTTCGGGTCACAGCTGTGGTTCAGGAACCGCCCGGCGTTCCCGCGTTCCGCGGCGTCGATTGTTTCGCTGGAAGAAAGGGTCATGAAGTAGTAGTGTCGTTTTTCTTCCGATTCGTACCGCGCTTTCCGCGCCCGGTACTCGTCCTGCGATTGCGAACGAAAAGATCAGTCAGTCGGTCGGACCGCGTGTATTCCGGGATTGGGAAGGTAGCAGTTACGGTGGTAACAGTATCACGGTGGTAACAGTATCACGGGTTAGCAGTCGTGGCAATGCTTCACGAGGTACTAACCGTCCCTTCGGAAAGGACGAGTACGCGCAATCGGGAACCGGCGAAGGCGGAGCGCGTTCGGGGGGAAAGTTCCGTACCTCGTGAAGCACCTCGCCGACGTACTCGATGATGAACTGTCCTTTTCTCAAGGGCTGTTTCGTGAACAACCCGTGGCCTTTCTTCCCGGTTCGTTTAATATCCAGCTTGGCGTATTCCTTCGATTGGAACTTTTGGTTCTGACAAGAGCTCCCGCACGGGCAAAAGTTCGGGTCGCACTCCACCAACCTGTTTTTGGAAAAGAAAAGTGTCAGTCTTTCGGGCCATGCGTATGAGCAAACAGTCACAGAGTTGGATTCTAGTCACGCGGAACAGTGCGTTTGTGCTGCATTCGTGCACTCGATATGTGGCGTCAAACAGAGTGTCAGGATTTGGGAAAGGCCCAATACGTACACGTCGCGGTTGATGCACTCGTCCCCGCAACCCAACCCACCACTCTCCGCGCAAGGCACGCAGTTGCAAATCAAAACGTCATCCTCGGTGACGCTTTTGGGTTCACGGTGCGTGAAGATGTTGCGGTGAATGCGGTGCCACACGTTGTCGTTAGGCCCCGCCGCGGCGCCGGCTGATTTTGCATCTGCAACATCAATTTTATTTGTTTTCCTCGAGTTCCACCCTGTTTTTTCCTTCAACCCCGGAACCATCGCTAAACCCTGTTCCTCCGCGTCGTTTTGGGCTTTTAAAAGAATATCAATCTCGTCGTTGTCGATCTCCTGCGGTCTGTCGCAATTGTCGTACCGGTCGTCGTTGTTTAGTTTGCAGAACCTACATATTTGGGGACGGAAACGGGTTGATTAGACGATGGTTGATTGGTTTGATTGGAAGACGCAAAAAAACAGTTGGGACGATGTTTTGAGATCGGGACACGTCCCAGGTGGTCGTGGTCGTCCCCTGGGGGTTAATAGACCAAAGATCCAGGGTGGTGGTCGTGGTGATCTGATCGCGCGAACACCGATCGGGACGTTCTGGCACAAAAAGCGACCGGTGCGGCACGGCCGTGGGGACGTCCCCGGGGACGGTGTCGGCGGTGTGTGATGGTGAGATTACGCGATTCGGATTCGTTGGATGGGTCGCTTTGGGGATCCGAAACGTGATGACGTACCACTGTTCGTCATCCCCCAACCGTTCCGACACAAGTTTCGGCACTCGGCGCCACAGCTCGCAGTGGTCACACTGGACCCACGCATCCGAGCACAGGGGCAGGAGCAACGAAACGAGGGCGCGGCTTGGGCCGTCTTCGTCGTCCCCCATGGTGATGATGGGAGCACAAAAAAAAGTAAGCCGTTCGCGCTCTTTTCTTCCTTATTTCGCGATCGCGCACCAAGACACCCACCCACACCGCGCGAAACAAACCTCCGGCGTCAGCGAAAGCTCGGTGCGCGAGGGATGTGGTCCGGTGACGTACGCGTTTCTTTGTTCGCGGTCAATATCGACCGAAAACGCCGCAACCGCTGAGCAGTGACGTCTGACGACAGCGGCAGCCGTCCTTTTGAAAATCTAAGCAAAATTTTACGGGAAGCGACGAAAACGTCCTCGCAAAGCTACGACACTCGAGTCGTCCGAGCGCACAACGGGGCACGCGGAGCTTCAGGAAGCGGGTTCTCTGGAAGGGGCGCGCGACGACCGAACGGGAGTGATGGGGCGCAAGCGATGCCCGCACGGGAGGCAGAAATACCACTGCGCGGAGTGTAACCTCTGCCCTCACGGCAAGGTGAAACCCGACTGCGCGGACTGCAACGGCTGCCCTCACGGGAAGCGGAAAAGCAACTGCGCTGCGTGCAACCCCTGCCCTCACGGCAAGCGTAAAGACAACTGCACGGTATGCAACCCCTGCCCTCACGGCAAGGTGAAACGCAACTGTGCGGCGTGTAACCCCTGCCCTCACGGCAAGGTGAAATACGACTGCGCGGAGTGCAACTCTTGCCCTCACGGCAAGCGGAAGAGCAACTGCACAGCGTGCACCCCCTGCCCTCACGGCAAGTTGAAACACGGCTGCAAGGTGTGCAACGCTTGCCCCCACGGCAGGCTGAAAAAGAACTGCGCGGAGTGCAAGGCGGCACGCGCGGATCCGGAGAGTTCGCCCGAGCCCGAGATCAAGCTCGAGCCCCAGGTCAAGCAAGAGCCGTTTACTATCCGCGGCTACTTCGGCATCGGCGACGAGGACGAGGGGTTTTGTTGTGACTGATAATACACGTTTTCAAAGCGACGCTACTGTTTAAAAACCCTCGCTTGCATCTCGAAAATCTTACTCGAGGTTTGCCGCCTGGGCTGGCCCGGTGAGTGTGTGGAAGCTTCCAACTGCGCAACCGGCGACTCGGGTGGCGACTCCGGCTCCGGTGGCTGCGGCACACGCGACGCGCGCGCCGGAGACCACGAAACCGCGGAGGGTGACCCACCGTTTTCGTTCCCGGGCCGTTTCGCGAGGCCTAGCCTTTCGCGAAGCAGCCGGAGGGCTAAATCCGGAGAGCTCAAGGAGACTGTTTGTGAATGAACACCCGGCTTCGCGGGCGACGGATTCATTGAAACGTTCGCGGATACGTTCGCGGAGGGCGCTCGTGAGCTGAACAGTGACGACTGCGCGGACCGGAACCCCCCGGATAACGCGCGCGATGGCGAGTTAATCGTCGTGTTACTCGGCGAAATACTTTTTGGCTTTCCCGGGGATCGCTTTCCCGGGGATCGAACCGGCGACCCGTTCGGCGTGCTAACCGCGGATGAAACGTTTGAGTAGTTTTCCGACTGAGTAGTAGCATACTCACCAGACCGCACGGTGTTCTTACCAGACTGCGCAGTATTCTTACCAGACTGCGCACTGTGTGCTGATGCGCTCAATCGCTCGGAACGCTCGAAACGCGTAGGGAAACCCTCCACAAACCCTTTCGGCGCGACCGGCGGTTTCGTCGTGACGAATTTAACCGACGGCGTCGCGGCGCTCGGCTTTGGATTTGAAAAGGCATTTTCAAAGTCATTCGCGAATGGAACAAACTCACCAGCACCAACTTTTTCACGAAACGGCAGTTCCATGTGATGCGTATTAAACCCAGTCGCGAACAGACAACGCGCCGTGTCCGTGGCGACCATGGTTTGCCAAACCTCACCCAGTCGTTTTTTCAATTCCTCGGCTCGCGCGTGGTTCTCCGGTCGCCGCGTCTCGAGTAGGATTTGCCGCGTCCGCGCCCGCGCCGCCACACACACGATCGGCCCTAAGCACGCGGTATCCTCCAAATCCCGTGTCTCCCGGATCTTACGCGCGCGTTCGGCGAGTTTCTTGTTGTCAATTGATTCTTTGTGAAGGAAAACGTTTCTCCTCGTATGACCGCCAGTCTCCAAAAAGTGTCCCGCCCGCGTCGTGTCCCGGCACCGCTTCACGCGTCGTTTGATCGCCCGCGTTTCGCGCACGAGCGAGCGCCACCCGCAGTAACAGGTCACCAACCTGCGCAGAGCGGCGAAACCCAGTTTGTTGAGGGTTTGAATTCGTGACTCTTGGCGTCTCGCGATTTCACCTCGGAACAGCTTGAAAACGAAAAACAGCCAGTGCCTCGTCGCGGCGTTGTTTTGTAGTTTTTCCAACTCAGACTCGCTGACGTTCAAGTGCCACCGCTGAAGCGCTCGGCGTTGCCGGTTGCGTCGCGCCACCAACACGACGTCAATCGCCACGGAGTGACGGTGGCTTCTTCTCGAAAAAGCCCGCTCGCTCCACGTAGTAATTGAATGTCGCATCCGCACCCGAAAAGGCCACCCCAGCAAATTCGTCTCCTCCACCAGCTGGTTCGCCAAAACCGACCCGGCGCGCGCGTTCTTTCTCCATTCCTCGAAACTTTTTTCAAGCACCGAATGAAAAAACTTTTTGGTGACTCGCCGGTCGTGCTCTCTGGCGCGGAACACGACAAGGCGCCACCGGTCGATGCATAACCGTTTCCGTATATTTCCGACTACCGCGGACATCGCGGCGACCGCGTCGTCGTACAGAAGCCGCCGCACGTTTCTCGCGATTTGAAACCACCGGCGCAAATATTTCTTTGCCAGGTTTACTTTGTAAAAAGCTTCACTTTTTTCTCGCGAGTTTCTTGTCCTGGCGGCCGTCTCGAAAAACGCATCAAACACGTGCTGCGTCAAGTCATGTCGCCACTTCCTAACCGCCAGGTTGACTAGATCTCTACCCGCGGATAGCATGCCGGCTTTTCGGCGCCAGACGAGGAAAACCGCGGCGAACTTTTTGAAACGCTTTTCGTCCCTAATTTCGGTAGCGCGCCGTCGGGCCTGCGGTTGCGAACGAAAAGGTCAGTCTTGAGTCTCGGGGTGTACTGTATTGGGCGATGTATGGGCAAACAGTCACCAGCTGAGGGATAAAACAGTGCGTATGTGATGTACGCGGCAGTTGCCAGTACTGGTACATGGTACGGAACGTAGTGCACTCGGTAAATAGTCACGAACGGGGGTAAACAGTGTGCCTGGATTTGGGAAACGCCCTTCGGCCGTACCTGTTTCAAGTATCCCGCGAGGGTGTCCCATTTTTGAAACGTCTTGGTGACCGCTCTTCGGCCGTGCCAGACGCTAGAGAAGGCGCACCAGCTCTTGTCCCTTCGTCGTTCCGTTGTTTGTTGTTTCCACTTTTTCAACACTGTTTTCGTCCGGCGAAGACAGGAAACTTTGGTCGCTGCGAGTAAAAGTTTGGAACACGCCGCCGCCAAAACCCGCCACACCGCAAACGTGCCGGCTGCGTTTTTTTTCAGACTAACCGCCCGTACAACTCGCGTGACTTCAGCCACCACGTTCGTCGTGGCCACCACACTTCTCCAAATCTCAAACGCGGCCGCTTTGCGTACGACTCGGTGCGTTTTGTTGACGTACGACTCGTCCCGCCACTCCGCGAAGGTGGTTCGCGTCAAGGTCTCGCGTTTTCTCCGTGTGACACGCCTGATTGCAAAAAAAGAAATGTCAGTCGTGTATGGGCAATCAGGGAGGCGGTGTATGTTAAAGCAGGAAAGCCCCGCACCGAAATCGTCGTCTCGCCGCCGAGTGTGTCCGCCACGCACGAAACACGAGTTTCACCAGCGCGCGCGGCAGAGGAGGTTGGTTTGCGCTAGGGTGACCTCTTTTGTTTTGGTTCCACGTCGCAGTTCCAATCAACTCGCAATTCCAATCCACGAAAGAAAACCGCGAAGTGTGTTCGTCTCGCGGAACGGGCTGCATTCCAAAAGATTGCGTTCCAAATTCCAAATTACCAACCCGCAGCGCCTTGGCGTCCAATCGCGCGAGCGCCAACGGCGTTCCCCGAAGCGGCCCGGATTGGCTTTCCAATTTGTACTCCCGCTCCAGTTGATGCCACGCCACTTGCTTGGCGTGCGTTTCGGTGCGTGTTCGTCGCGCGGCTAACTCGTGCGTTCTCGAGTTAGCGGCGCTGGTTCGCCAATCGGAAACGCTCCACGGCGAATTTATTGGGGATCGTGACTGCGTCGGGACACAATCATCGTGCGTCAGATTTCGCGACGATTGCGAACGTATGGGCAAACAGTCTTGGGGATCGGTCCCCATGGACGTCACGGTCGCCACTCCGGCGACTAGGGTTTCCCCTACCGGAGTTGATGTGGTAGCCGGGAACAGCCGTGCGGTTGGCCAATTGTTTGTCCTTGCGTCACCTCGCGTTGTGGCATCTTCATCCGCGAAACTCGTCCTCCGCAAATCGGCACCGCGCGACTCCAATCGTGGCTTTCGCGCGGAAACCGCCGCCCAAAGCGTCTCCGCCTCCACCGCCCACGCGCCGTACTGCCGTTGGCTCTCGGTGTGTACGTCGCCACCGTGGTCTAATCTGTCCGCCGCCCACCCGTCCGCGGGCATCGCAGCATACACCGGGGGGGCACGACCGCGCGCGGAAGTGCGGTCGGCAATAATGGCAGAATTCTGGTTTTGCGTTTTGGGTCAATCCCGGAAAATAAAAGCAACGTGCCGAAATGGGACGTGCCACTGCGAGCGCCGGCGAGGGCGGGAGAAGGGCACCCAAAGGGCGCACCGCTGGGTCGTCTCCGGGTGGGTGAGGGCCCTTTGCGAGCGTGACGTGGGTGGTTTTTGACACACCACGCGAAGACGCGAAGCGGGGGCCCCTTTCCACGACTCCCAAGAAGATGGCGCAGCTCCCTCCCGCGAACCGAAAAAGCACGGTGGTGGGCGAGTACGTGCTTGGCGAGGAAATCGGCAAAGGCGCGCACGGGGTTGTTTACAAGGCCATTTCCGTACTCACCGGGGCGGTGGTGGCGGTGAAGGAAATCTCGGTACGCGGGCTAGACGAAATCGCGTCAACCGCGCTTACGTTGGAGATCGAGTTACTGAAAAGTTTGCAACACGAAAACGTGGTTCGGCTGATTGGCGTCGTGAAACACGCCGCGTACGTGTACGTGATTCTGGAGTTCATCGAAAACGGGAGTTTGAGTAGCTTGATAAAGCCACAAAAGTTCGGGGTGATGAGTGAACAACTGGCGAAGGTTTACGTGAAGCAGGTGTTGGCGGGGCTGAGCTTTTGCCACGCAAACGGCGTCGTGCACAGGGACGTGAAGGGGGGGAACATTTTGACCACCAAAAACGGCGTGGTGAAAATTTGCGATTTTGGAGTCGCGATGCGAGTTGATAAAGATGGTGGTACGGGGTCGGACATAAAGTCCAAACAGTCCAGCGACAATAAACACAGTAAAGACACGGGCAAACATTCAACAGACAAACACAAAAACCAACCCGTAAAAGAACTGGACGCGCAAGGTACGCCGTACTGGATGGCCCCCGAAGTGATCGAGATGGGCGGGGCCGGTCCGGCGAGCGACGTGTGGAGTGTCGGGTGCGTGGTGTGCGAGCTGCTCACCGGGTACGTGTTGGGGCTTTCCCAAATCCCGCCTCCCTGTTTGCCGCACCTCTTTGCGTGCACTACTCGTGATGTATGTAACAGTGCCAGTACTCGTGTCGTATGTAGCATTGCCCGTACTGGTAACATTTACGGCGTACTGGAAATTCTTACGAATACATCACAAGGAGACTGTTCGGCCCGATTACTCAAAGTGCCCTGTGTCCGGCCCGATTACTCGGACCCCAATCCCCCATACAGTACACCCGTACATCGCCCAACACGAGACTGACACTTTTCTTTCGCAATCACCAGCGCGCCACCCTACTTCGAGTTAGCCCCGATGCCCGCCATGTTCGCCATAGTCCAGTCCACGAAAACCCCACCCGCGGTTCGATCCTTAGGGGAGTCTTTTGGGTACTCGGCTGAGTTAACGGACTTTCTGTTGCTGTGTTTCCGGAAAGATCCGAGTAAACGGCCGAGCGCGCATGCGCTGATGGGACACTCGTGGCTGGTCGGCGAGGCGTCGGTCAAAATAAATCCGAAAAATCCGGTGAAAAAAAAAGGAAACGAAAACCCGCCGATCTCAAACGGTCTCGAGCTCGACGCTTTGCAATCAGACGGCGAGTCCTCGGAGTCATCCGAAACGGAAGAGTGGACGCCGCCTGACTTTCAACAAGACGCACGACGTCGAAACGGGAAAAACATTCCCCCGTCGTCGCCGTTCCAGGACGCGCCCGCGGAGACGTTCCCTTTTTTGCCGAAGAAATCGAAACCCGAACTCGAACCGAAACACGAACTCGAACCGAAACACGAACTCGAACCGAAACTACCCGCCACGCGTGTTGGTTCGCCTGATTTGGGAAACCTTTTGTGGCTTGAAACACACACGGTGATGCTTACGAACGAGTTGACACAACACGTGAAGGGCGCGGCGGTTCGAATGACCAGGTTCTACGGAACCGTGCTGGAAAACTCTGAAGTGGGTTTTCGGAGCGACGAGTTTGTCGATACGAAGAAAGCAAAAGAAAGTTTCGAATTTCGGTACTCGCCCGCGTCCTGCGACGCCGCGCTCGTGGAAGCCAACACCGCCGATGCGATCGTGTCGCGTCTCGGATTGGCGTCGGCCTCGGAAACGGACATCGCGGATTTAATGGATTTGTGTTCGGTTTTGATCGCTGCGACGACGACGAATAACAAAACTAACAAAACCCGCACAAAAGCCGTCGGGAAGTTCACCGCTGGCTTTTGTTTGCTCGGCGGCGTTCGGTTGACCCTAGATGCGCTCGGCAACTGTACCGGCGATGACCCGGCGAGTGCGCTGACACGAACCAGTTGCGCTCTTGTCGTAGCGCGGATAGTTAACCGGAAGGACGGCGTTGCCGCGCGCGTCGTGGTGGCCTGCGGCGGGCTAGTCGCCCTGACGAAAACGTTAACCTCGCCGAAAATGGGGTACCGCGGGTACAACCGGGTTACTATCCGGGCAGTTTTGGATGGCATCTTCGGGGTGTGCTTTCCAGGGGACACGCGTTTTCGAAACTGGCAGGAATCGAGCGTCGGCGGTGGAAAAAGTATCAGTCGTGTATGGGCAAACAGTGTTGAGATTTGGGAAAGCGACGCGAACGCCGAAAAAGAGGTTCGTCGGGTTCCGGATTTTCACGAAAAAAACGAGCAACGCGACGACGACGAAAGCTCGTTTGGGTTTGACCAAACCGTGCGCGACAGCTCCAGCGACGGCGTTTCATCCGCCGTGGTCCAAAGCGGCGCCCCTGCGCGCGCCGGCCTCGCCCCCGCGCTCGCCAAACTTCTCGCGCAACTGAACGTCGCGGCGAGGGAGGAAGCGGGAACTACTAACGGTGGGATTTCAGCAAATTCGAACACCGGCGGTACGGGGAAACAGTCAAAGAATTCTGCCGCTTCGCCAAGCTCTTCCCCACCCGCGTCTGACCTCGAAACCGTGGACGCCACCTCTTCGACTCCGTCGGGCAAGGCGCGAGACGCGTGCGTCGAGGCGCTTGCAATACTTCTATTGGCCCCGGGTTTCGCCGGCCGCGCCGCGCGGGTTTCTCTGTTCGCGCAAAATGTACAAGCCACGCACGCGTTTGTCGGGCTGGTAAGTATTTCCCATTTACCACATTCCGCCGACTGATTGCCCATATAAGACTGACATTTATTTTATTTCAATCAGGTCGGCTCGCCCGGGCTTCCGACGCACATGGCCAACTCGTTACTGCGAATCGTGCGGTTCGCGTCCCGGGACCCAATCGTTGCCGCCGGGCTACGCAATGCAGGCGCCACGCCGAAACTCACGCGGTGTTTGCAATCGAAAAACGCGCACTCGCGGGAGTCGGCGTTGCGAGCGCTGCGGAACGCGTGTCTTTTAGGTGACGAAAACGGTGCAACGCAAACCGCCCCATGCGCCACCGCGCTTGAGCACGCCGTCATCGCGGGGTGCGTCCCTCACTTGATCGCGATCGTTTGCGGGGACGACACTCGGTTTCTTCCCGGAGATACCAACACCGTCCCCGGGGATATCCCCCAACCAAAAACAGACGGCGGCGGCGTCGGGTTTGGCATCGCGAACGGCGCGAACGGCGACGCGGCGCATTGGCGTCGTTTCGGCGGCGACGGAGTTTCAGGGTGCATTAACTCGTCGCTCCAAAAAGTCGCCACCGACTTGCTGTGCGCCGCGGCATCCAACGGAAGCCGGGTGTGTCGGGTGAAGCTGCTGGAGCAAAACGCCCTGGACGCGCTGGTCGGTCTGGCGTTTCCGCGAACGACGACGAAAGGTGTTTTTGGTGTTGCCCAAGGTTCTCGTCTTGGAAATTCTCCGGCCCAAGTCTCCGCTAGTCACCAAAAAGAAAGCACCTCCTCCCTCGCCGCGATCCACGCGCTTCACGCCTGGCTGTTGGATGAGCCTTGGGCGGTGGAGGCGAGGCTGATGGACCGATTGGTGGTGGAGGCGGCGGTGAACTGCGTTGTGAGCGTCTCTTTAGGAGGGGACGCCGGAGGGAGGCGAGACGTAAACAGAAAGAACACGCGTTGGCACGCGGCGATCGACGCCGCCGCCGTCGCCGCCTTCGCGGGTTTTGTCACGGACTCGACTCGATGGGCAGGCGCGCTTGTGTCTGGTGGTCTCGTCGAGTCAACGTTGAGTGGGTTGGAACACGTCCTCACGATTTGCGAAGATGTTTTTGCCTCTTCGGGAAAAGGTGACCGTTCTTCGCGCGCTAAAAAAGAGCACGAGTTGGTACTTTTCGTCACAGGCGTCGTGACGAGCAGAGTTTCCCTACTCCACGCAACAGGCGAAACCGACCCGAAGGCCAAGGAGTGGATAAGACAAACAGACGTCGTGGAACGCGTCGCGGAAATCGGAAAGCGGCTGGGACGCATCCCGGGGGACGGAGTGGGGAAGGCGGTTGACGCGGTGCGGGAGTGCGGGGAGCGGTTGCGGCGCAGGCGGTGAAGGTTGAAGGTGAAAATGATTAATGCAAAAACGTTGCAGAGGTACCAAATTTAGTCGCCTCTTTCCGCAAATGAACAGCAGCCAATGAATGGTCCTCCATCATCCAATCTACGTCATCTCGCAGCTCGCACCATCGAGACCACAGAGTCGCGCGCCTCCGAGCGCTGCTGCCGCTTCGCCGCGACCGCGATGTCCGCCATGAGCCTTTGCCGCGCTGGCGGTGTCGTGCCCGTCACCGCCTCGGCGCCAGTGCGGCGCGTTTCCGTAAGCGCGCGCGCGGCGGTCGTTCCCGCACGCCGCGTTTTCGCCACCCCTGCCAGCACAAGGGTCTCGTCCCGACGGCGCGCGTTCGCCCCCAGGGGTTCCTCCGCCGCCGCGGTCACCCTCGATGAGCCTCCCTCGCAACAGTACTACAGCGGCATGGAAGGCAAGGCCCTAAACGCGGACCAGAAGACGTTCCCCTCGATGGCGGAGGTGCTCGGGGTGATCCCCAAGCACTGCTTCGTGAAGGACACGGCTAAATCGCTGATGTACGCGTTCGTAAGCACCGCCCTTACCGTGGGGTGCGGCGCGCTGGCGTACGCGTTTCTTCCCCTGCAATTGGCGTACCTCCCCGCCTGGATCGCGTACGCGTTCGTGGCAGGCACGTGCGCCACCGGGTGTTGGGTCGTGGCGCACGAGTGCGGGCACGGCGCGTTTAGCGATAACAAGCAAATCCAGGATGGCGTGGGGTACCTGCTGCACTCCCTACTGTTGGTGCCCTACTTCTCCTGGCAGCGGTCGCACGCGGTGCACCACTCAAGGACGAACCACGTTTTGGAGGGAGAGACGCACGTCCCCGCCAGGGTGAACCAACCCGACAGCGACGTTGTGTTCAAACTCCGAGATTTGCTAGGCGAAGGACCGTTCACGGCTTTGAATTTGGCGGGGGTTTTCCTGCTGGGGTGGCCGATTTACCTGCTCACCGGCGCTTCGGGCGGCCCGGTCAGGGGCGCCACGAACCACTTCAACCCCAACGCAGGCGTCGCCGGGAAGCACGCGCTGTTCCCCGGGAAGTGGCAAAGCAAGGTGTGGCAATCGGACGTCGGGTGCGTCGCCGTGGTGGCGGGTTTGGTGGCGTGGGCGGTGGCGTCGAGCCCGATGACCGTCGCGGCTTTATACCTCGGGCCCTACCTGTGCTGCAACTTCTGGCTCGTGCTGTACACGTGGCTGCAGCACACGGATGTTGACGTCCCGCACTTCGAAGGCGATGATTGGAACCTTGTTAAAGGGGGGTTCATGACCATCGACCGGCCGTACGGCCCCGTGTTGGATTTCCTGCACCACAAAGTACGTCTCGCGCGTTTCCCAAATCCGGGGACACACTGTTTGCCGATTGTCCAGAGTAATTACGTAATACACATGGCCTTACAAGACTGACCTTTTTCGTGTACCAACCCCAGATCGGAAGCACGCACGTCGCGCACCACATCAACCACACGATTCCGCACTACCACGCCCGCGAAGCGACGGCGGCGATCGCGAAGGCGTACCCCGAGCTTTACTTGTACGACCCCACGCCTATTGCGGCTGCGACGTGGCGAGTCGGAAGCAAGTGCATCGCGGTTTACAAACGCGGAAACGAGTGGGTGTTCACGGACAAGCGGGTGAGCGCGAAGCACGACGATGGCGCGCGCGTGGCGGTGGCGTAGACAAGGAGGTAGGTACCTGTTGAAATTTGCAACAAATCGTGTTCTGTTCGGTTCGTCCGTCCCCCGAGCTACGGTTGAGTTACTTGGTACAAAAAATCCAAAATGTGTCAGTGTCTTTCCTCGCATTACTTACTCGCATCGTCCTATTTAGTCCACTCGTCCCTAAGGACGTCCCCTTAGTCTCGTCCCTTCATCAACTCGTCATCAAAGTCACCGGCGCCGCGGCGTTTCTTTGTTTTGACCTCATCGCCGCTTACCGTTGTTTCTTTTCACCGCGATGTCGTCACCACGTTTACGCAACCGTTATGGGTTCGTTGAACGCGGGCAACGCGGCGAGAGAAATGCTGCCGGTCTTCCCGCCCTTCTTCACGTTCTTCCCGCCCTTCACGGGAGTCTTCGCGGCGGTAGCGGCCGCCGCGGCTTTCGCCTCCGCCGCCGCGTTGAGTTTCCCCTCAATGGCTTTCCAGAACACGGAGAACACCATTGATTGCGCGATGTTGGTGATGAGCCGCGTTTTCAACCCCCGGCCGAACAAACCAGCGATGCCGTCGGTTTTAATCACGGACTGAATAGCGCCCATGTACCCGATGTTCGCGTCCACGTTCGTTTGCTTGATCGTCTTGACCACGCGCAGGGAGTTGCTGACGCAATCGGACACGAAGGACGCGCACATCCCAATCACCGCGTTTCGCGCCAAGCCCTTGACGCCTTCGTACTTCGGCACCGTGCTTTGCAGGTAGTTGAACGTGACGAACCACGGGTAGTTGCCCACCCAGTTCGCCGCAAAGTTCGCGGCGGCGCCGCCGTACAGCACCTTGACGCCGCCCACCTTGACTTTGTTTTTCAGCAAAGCAAGCGCGTCGGCGCCTTGCACTTGCAGGGTGGTTTTGAACGTATCAATCGGGGTGAGCATTATTCTCCAGGTGGCGCCGCCGAGTGAGGCGAACGCGGTTTGCGTCGCGACGGGCATGGTCGGTGCTAGTTCGCCGAGCGCCACGAGAATTCCCGTGTTCGCGGCGGTGTCTCCGAACCGCGAAAGCGGGTTTTGGATGATCGCGAATGACACGCCGCTGATACGAAAAAAGCCGAAAGTGTCAGTCTCGTATGGGCAATCAGGGAAGCGGAACGTGGTGATTAGGAAAATACTCACCGGTAGAACCGCGGGACGCCGCCTTCTTTGTACAAAGTGGTGATCGCGTTCGTCAACGACCCGCCGTTGGCGTATTGGTAGTTCATCGTGGTTCTTAGCCACATGAAGGAACCGACCTGGTTGTGTTTGTTGAGGTGCGTGTTGGGAGGGGTGCGCCAGGTTAGGATGGTGGGATGGGACGGAGACGGATCAGACGGAGACGGATCAGACGGAGACGGCGGCGAAAACCGATTCGGTTTTCGGTTTGTTTCGACGCGAAATCCTTCGCACTGCAATCGAATCGAACCCAAAAACGACGGTTCGTGACCGTCATTGTTGACCGGAAATCGGTCGCCTCGTTTCGTTCAACCGATTGGTTCATAGGCAACCGGGGATACCCGCCCTTTTGCGTCCGGGTTTCCCCACGACGCGAGATCGGACGGGGAACACCTGCCCCGGGACGTTCCCACGCCTCCGGACCCGCGATCGAATTCGTTTGTCACCCGACGTGGCGTGAAACGCAACACGTCGTTCGTGCCAAACGTTCGTCCCGCTTCGCGTTTGAGCACACCACACCGCGCACGCGCGCGTGTGGTCACGACAAACTTCGGTCGATCAAACGCAAAAAGTGTTCTTTGCAGATGTGTGGTTTCGTCGTCGCTCCCCAACCACGTACCTGCACGATACCCGCGGCGAAACCGGCGGCGCCGCCTCTGAACGCCCTCGCAGAGGCTTTCTTCATCACGTCCTTGAACCCCGGCTTGGTCTTTTCCGGCTCCTTGCCCGCGAGGTTGCCTATCGCGGGCATTGGGGCAAGCGCGAGATCGGCGGCAGTGAATCCGGTGCTCAAACTCGCGAGCACGGGCTTGGCGCGCGCTTTCAGGACGAACCCGCCGCGGCGGGGCATGGTGACGAGCTCGGGGGAGGACATGGTGATCCGATACACAGTGCGATCGATCGCGTCTGGACGAGTGAGGGGGAAGGGGCGGCGAGTCACGTCGGAAGGGCGGAAAAAATTCGAAAAGGCAAGTTGTCGTTCCCGGCTTCCCGCTGTGCGACCCGTCGCCTCCCGCTCGAGGTTTACCGATGAAAGGCGACATTGACGCTGAATAAAAGCCAGTCAAATCAGTGTCGAAAGGTCTGGTTCACCGCCAAGTTGACTAAGTTGAAATAGGTGTTTTGGCTCCTACTTCGTCACCGAGCTCGCAATCAAGAAATGAATTGGTGGAGCGCCGAAGCGACGCGGCGTCTCCGGCCTCTCCCCACGTTGGTGCGGGTGGCGTTCGGGGGGAGGCGTTGATGCTCGGGGTGCACGGGGTTGGGGTGAAAACGTCCCCGACAAGTGCTAGAGTCATAATGACGAAGGGAGCTTTGGAGGAACCATCCCGGATGGCGGAACCACCGAGTTCGATCTCGGTGTACACGCCTCCTAGTGTCACGCCACCCTTCTTAAACTCTCCAAACGCGAGCGCGTCCCGGGGGGGCGTTCTCGAGTCCCTACGCCTGGACGCCGCGCCGATGCGGTTGGGCACGCCACGACCTGTGACCGTTTCCGGAACGGACGACGCCTGCGACGTCGGCAACGACGCGAGCACGTCCGGTTCGGAACCGCCTTTAACATTACGAAAAAATCGCAGTCTCGAGCAGACGTCACAAATGCGCGGCGTCCTAAACACTCCCCACGTGCGTCAAACGCACAGCTGGGATTGCGGGTTGGCGTGTGTTTTGATGGTTTTAAGGGCGCTTACGTGCCCGGGTCACGGCGGCGGGGGTAACGGGGGTGGAACCCGGGGAGGGTATGAGGCGTCTAACGGCGATGGCTTGATTGGCGGTGGATTGGATGGTGTGTCGAATCGTCATCGTCACCCGCGAAAAACACCGAAACCAATCCCGAGGTCGCACAAAGTCCACAAAGCCACCCTAGGGACGATGAGAACGATGTGCTCCACGCAATCCGTGTGGACGGTCGACTTGGCGCACTTGCTTTCGGAATTCAACGTAGTGGATGTGGTGTTTTACACGATAACAATCGGGGCGAATCCGGAGTTTAAGGACCAGACGTTTTACAAAGAAACTTTAGGCGACGACTCCAGCAGAGTGAACTCGCTTTTCCAAACCGCCGGTGCTAACGGAATTTTGGTGGAAAAACGGGAGGTCGCCATCGCGGATATCAAGGCCTGGTCCGCATCAGGGACCTGGCTACTGATCGTTTTGGTGGATAAAAGAAAACTACACGTGAAGCGCCACCGCGACGAAAGCGAAAAAGAAACGAATGTAGTTTTCGGGGGATCCGAACCGCGGAGCTCTTTGCCTGAAGCAGACGAGGTAACCAGTACCGGAACCGCATATACCGGCCACTACGTCGTGGTCGTGGGGTACGACGACACGACCGGCACGTTCGAGTTAAGGGACCCGGCGGTTAGTCTACAAAAAAGTATCGTCCGCTCAGTGGATTTGGACCTGGCGCGGAGAAGTTTCGGCACGGATCAGGACCTGCTGCTGGTCAGGCGACAGCTGGCGGCTTGATGTGGTTGGGGGCACTGTAGGAGTATTTAGTGTGTTTATACAAGTAGTGTGTGTTTTATCCATCCGTGTTACTAGCGGACGGGGTGTGTGCTCTGTGTTTTCTATCCATCACGAGTAGCGTGTGGACTACCCATCGCGATGAGCCGCGTGTTTATACCTATCCATCGCGAGTAGCGTGGTACATCTCCATCCGTGTTACTTCCATCGACTATTTTCAAGACCCGGTGGTAACATTTACCACCGTGCTGTTTGTCAATTTGACGCACGTACTGTTAACTGTCACAAATCTTTTTTTTTTCTTTCGAACATCGGGGCTAACTAGTGCGGCTAGATCCGTACGCCTTTAAACAGTTTGAGTTTGGTACCTGACGTAACGTATTTATGGTAACTGTCACCCATCATGCCTCGTCGACTCTACCCACCCGCCGCGCACCGACCCCGCCTACGCCCGGTAACTAGCCCCCCACGGGGTTTGACACAACGGACACGTGGATTTACTGGAACTCGTGAACCACTTGTAAAGACACGCATTGTGGAACTTGTTGTGGCACTGCGTGCACCGCAGTTTCGGGAGCTGGTGGTTGCTTCCGTGAATCACGAGGTAGCAAATGGGGCACGGCTCGACGCCCGCGAACTCCTGATTGTTGAAAGAAAAGTGTCAGTCGGGGTATGGGCAATCAGAGAGGCGGAATGTGGCGATTGGGAAATACGTACCCTGTCCACGTTTCGGCGCCACTGCGCGAGGCCGCTCGCGACGGCGCCGTTTTGGTGCCGCAGAATAGCGCCAACCTGAGATTGTAAAAAGAAAAGTCAGTCTTGTATGGGCAATCAGTCGGCGGAATGTGGTAAATGGGAAATACTTACCGCGAGGGTCCACTTGCGCGCTCTCTGTTCGCTCACCCCCGCCCTTTGGCCAGTCGTCAACTCGGCTTGCACCAGGGGGTACGCTTTGGGAAGCGTGACTTTCAGCTCCACGGCGGCGTCGTCCAGGGCGTAGGTGGCGCTAATTTCTCTGGTACCCCTCAACACCCTCACGGTGAGCTCGCCCGTGGAGTCCGCGTGGTGTTCGCCGAAGGAAAACCCGGAATACGTCCCTTCCGACGCGCGTTCCACGACGGTAAACTCGTGTTCCAGAATCGCGGGCGACAGCGCGTGCGCGGTGAGCTGCTCTAGGGTTTTTTTGAGACTAGCGTCGCGGCAATCCGAAAACCACGTACGCGTCGCCGCGGGTAAGCAGGACAGACATGCACGGTACACGCCGATTGCGAGGCGCTGGTTCGAAGCTGAGGGGTGGGTTTTTCTTTTCCTGTCGCCGCTTTTCGTGGACCGCTCGCCATACCACGAATCGCCAAACAAAAAAGCCGCGCTCAAGCAGTCGGCGTTCGCCGCGGCGCTGGCGGCGCCGGCGCCGCCAGTTCCGTCGCGGGCCTCGCCGAGGGACAGGTCCACGACGTCTTGCCACGCCCTCGGGAGCCTTGAAGTCGCTTTTGAATGTTTCGAAAATGCGTTTGAATGTTTCGAGGATGAAATTGGGCCATCGAAAGTCAGGTCAACCGGAAGCGGCATGGCCACCAGCGCCAAGCGCATCACGGTGTTCACGGCTTTTACGGACGCCGCGAACTCCGCCAAGCTGTTTGTTTTTAGAAAAAGTGTCAGTCTCGTATGGGCAATCAGTCTGCGGAATGTGGTAAATGGGAAATACTTACCGGTCTCTTGATTTCGAGCGTAACGGCAAGTTCTGAAGGTGCCGCAGCAAAAGACCGTAACACAACAAAGTGCTTGTCAGGGCGTTGGGCTTATGGGGGCGTGTCAGGGTTTGTGTCGTCTTTCCCTGGCCGCGTCGGCCGCGTCCTTTCGCAACAAAAACGACCGGTTTGGCGGGGATCGAACCGAGCCCGGAGTTTTGCGCGGCGTCGGCTCTTGCCGAAAGTTTCAACGCGAGGGGTTCGCGAATCGCGGCGCGCTCGGCGGGCGACGACGCGGAGTTCGCGTCCCCGTCCCCAACTTCCACATCCCCATCCCCAGCGTCCCCGTCCCCGTCCCCGGCCCCGGCAAGCACCGCCGTCTCCACCGCGTCTGTGTCCTCAACAGACGCGTCCAGACCGACCACCGCGGGTTTCACCAAACCTGGCGAGGATAACAACGCGTACGCGGCGGTTCGAATCGCGGCGAGGGTTTGCGCGACGGCGATTGTTTTCGCGACCGAAGTTTGAGCGATCGCGCCTTCTTCGGCGTCAACTTCATCATCACTTTCGTCGCTTTCATCCGCGCAAAGCAACCCCTCGTACAGCGCCGCCACCGCGCCGCACCGCGCTTCTTCCCAGTTGTCCATCGCGGTCCAGGGTTTCCCAGACGCCACGGCGAGCACGGAGGACCAGGAGGATTTCGCGCTCCAAAGCGAGGCGAGTTCGCGCCACAGCGGGCGTTCCGCGGCGCGCGCGAGGGCCCATTTGTTTCGTCTCGTATTTTTTGCAGAACAGTCGGTACCGTCGGTACCTCTGTGCGCATGAGAAAGCTCCGCCCCAGCGGCCATCAAAACCCGCGCGGCGTGCGCGTTGACCTCCGTTCTTAGGGAAGGCCACTCGACTCTAGCGAGGTGTTGCGCTAAGCTCTGCGCGTCAGCCCCCGCCACGCCGAACGGCACGACGTCTCCGGTTTCGTGTTTGTCGAAACTCGGCGACGCCACCACCACCGGCAATCGCTCAAACGCGGCCAACAACTTCACCGCAACGAACGCTGAGCGCCATCCCGTGGCTTTTGAAGGTTCAGTGGCGGGGTATTTAGTCGGCACATTTTGGGTCTCGTGAGTTGACGTGACAACACCAGCAGCGGCTACATTTGACGACTCTGTATCGCAAGTGTCGTTACCAGCGGTGGCGCGTTCCGTCATTTCCTCGCCCCAAGCGACTCGTCGGTTCATCAGGGATGTCAGTCGCACGGCGACGCGTTCCCAGTCCATCTGATCCAACGCAAACGCGCACGTGCTGTTCACCACCGCGAGGGTGAGCAACCCGATCGCGACGGTTTTCTCCTCGGCGACGGTTTCGTGTTCGTCATTTTCGGTTTCGCGCGACAAAACTTTTTCGGTAGTCGCGGAAGCGCTTGTCGCCGTGGATACCCGCGCATTCGTGTCCGTGACTGGAGTAGAAGCTTCCATTTGCGCGAACCGCCTGGCCACGGCTTCGGCGGCCGCGGAGGAGGTCTCCTTCCTGGTTAAGAGCTGGAAACAATAGAGCAAGGGCTCCTTGCCGATTGCGTTTCCGTTTGGTTTCGGAACGAGAGTTTTGCCGTCACCGGAATCGTCGCGCGCGAAGTCGCCGTAGCACGACGCGAGAAGCGCCACCACCGGCCCGACCAAAGCATCGCCCGCCCCAACCTGTTTACCCACCGAGCCGTCGCTTCCCTTGGATAAAAGAAAACCCGCGCGTTTCGCGCACGCGTTCGTGAACTCGGTTTGCGCGGAAGAAGCGTGATACGCGGTTTGCGCCGCACCGTCACCGCGCAACAGCGGGGTTAGTGTCGATAAAACCCGAACTTTCCTCGCGTCCAACGCGGTACCGAAATCGTTCAGTCGTTCGGTCCACGGCGCCACCGCTTGGTCGAATATTTGCGCAACGCGTTTGCCCGCGTTTGCCTTTTCGTGGGAAGCGTAGCCGCGAAGCACCCGCAGCGCGTGTGTCGCCGCGTCTAAACGGGATTCGTTTTTTTCTGGGTTTTTAGGACCGCCGGAACCCTCGGGCGCATCTTCGAACCAGTCCGCGAACCCTATTCCGTCGTCGATGGCGGCGTTTATCAACACAACCAAAGCGGCGACGAAGAAATCGTTTCGCATAAAGCAAAGCTCGCGCGCGAGTGTTGCCCTGACGGACGTGCGCAGCAGCGACGCGACGATCGTGCCGAACCGCGCCTCGGTTTCGGTTTCGGAACCGTTTGCCCCGACGCCGCACACGAACTCCCACGACCCGTGAACCGCCGCGGTTTCCCCGAGAAACTGCGCGAGAGGTTCGGACATTTCTGACTCATTATTTTCAGCGCCGGGCGCCAGCGAGCGCAACGCCGCCCTACTCGTTTCCCACGCCGCGGTGAAGGTAACCGACCCGAACGCCGCGAGCGCGGTGGCGGTGGCGACGGCGAGGCGACGCGCGGCGCGTGGGCTGGTAAGCACCGCCAATCGTGTGCACGTTTCGTCCAGAACAACGCGCCGCGCCGCCAGCTCGAGTCGCTCCGCGTTTGCACGTTCGTGAGGTATCGCGTTTTCAGAAACCACCCGCTCCAACTTGGACCACGCGTTACTCGCCGGGTGCGTTGACGAATCGGGCGACACCGACCTGGCCCTACCCCCTGCCCCCGCGGTCCCCAAGCCCGATGAAGCGTCCGAGGAGGTTTGTGATGAAGCGTCGTCGTCGTCGTCGTCAACGTCGGAGTCGGAATCGTCAAAATCGTCCTCTTCCGTTTCTGTTTCCCAAACGTCTTCCACAAAACCAACGGCAAGCGCCTCGTCCAGGCGCGCGCGCCACAACGCGCCGATCAACTCGAGCCACGCGGTTTCCGCGTCTGTTTTATTCGCATCAGCGGCGTCCGCGGCGGTGGTATCTTCTTTGGCATCTGCGGTGGCATCCGCCACAGGGGGAGGCCACGCCCACGCCAGGCAGGCGGTGAAGGACTCGATTGTGTTACCGGAGCACGAAACCGCTTTTGACAGGTTACGCAACACCTGCGTCGCCGCCGTGGACGACACCGACCGCGTCGCCGCCGCCGCCGCGATGAGGGACGCCCTGTCGACGCCGACGTGTTTGTCGCCAACGCCAACCACAGACACCACCAACGCATCCAGAAAAGGGGACGACCAAGGCGACGTGACGGTGGTGGTACTGCTTGTGGTGGTACTGCCTGTGTTGACACTGCTTTTAGTAAACCTGCGCGTAGAGTCCATTCCTCCCAGAATCGCGAGCGTCGCGGCGACAAGCGCTACCCCCGACGAGTCCCGGAAGTCGTCCTCCAGAGCTTTCGCCCTGCGCAACGCGTTTTGCCATTCACACGGCGACGCCTTGCACACCGCGGCGAGGGTGTGCGCGCGCGCCTGAAGTGTTTCGGTGTCTGTGTTTGTTGCGAAGCACGCGGAGAGGAGCGAGCCGGTACCCCCTTTCGTTGACGAATCAGAAGAGCCGGTGTTGTCAGCGTCGTCCGCGAGCACCGCGACGCCGAGCGTTTCCACGAACGAGCTCAGCAAATCAGCGCCCGGTGTGGTTGGCTTTTTGGGATAAAAAAGAAAGTGTCAGTCGGGGTATGGGCAAACAACAGTCGAGTCGTCTATGATTTGGGGAAAGGCGCCAGGCGTACTTTTTTCGCCAACAACTTCATCGCGCGTCGCGCAACCGGCGTCGCGAACCGGGTTCGGACCCAAGAAACAGCGGTTCCATTTGAAGCCCCAACAGCGTTGTTAGTCTTCCTTTCCGAAAAATCCCGGTTGGTCGCCGCGGCGACCAGATTCAGGTGGAACGATTTAACCCGCGCCGCGCCGATTGGGCAAACGCCTTTTTCGGAACCTTCGTGTCCGAGCATCGCGGACGCGTCCAATGACATCTTAGTCATGACTATTTGTAAACCGTCGTTTAAAACGAGTCGGCGTGACACCCCCACTAAGGTTTCGCACAGCGATGTCATGACATACGAATCGTCGCCCTCGGAGGACGTGGTACGGAAAATCTCGGGCGCCCATCGCTCGGTGAGGGCGGTTGAAAAGATGGCGTCGCGAAACGATTTCTTTTCTTTTTCGTCCTGCGTGTAAAAAGAAAAGTGTCAGTCCCGTATGGGCAATCGCAGAGGCGGAGCGTGGTGAGTGGGAAAGGCCCGTACCCCAAGCGCCTCACCCACCACGATGGCGCCGAACAAAAACGCTTCTTTGAACGCGTTTAGCAGCGCCTTGGCGTCACTCGCCCGCGACGGGACGTTACACACGCAGTACCCGTCCCACGTACTGGTTAACAGGTTTGCCAACCTTGTGCTGGAGTTTTCCTGACTAACTGCCCTGCTGGAATATCCCTGACTCACCTCCCCTACCGCTTGTTGCGCCAACGAAGTCGGGGGCAACCCCGCGAGCAGGGGAAGCACGGAGGGCGCGGATACCGCGGCGGCGGAGTGACACCCGCTAGCGACGTGTTCTGATAACCTCTGCAAGAAACCGTCCACCACGGTTTCGGAGTTACCTCCGTTATCAACATCGTCGCCATTCGGAAAAAGCGTGTTTTCCCACGCGCCTCGCCCGTGTTTCTCCACAAAACCAAGCGTCAGCTCGCGCGCGTCCCCGAGACACGACCCGTCCTTTTCCTCCAGCGCGCTGAAAAGGGAGACGCGCTTTAATTTTTGCGACTGGTTATTCGCTAATTCCGCAGACGGGATACCCGTACCGTCAACGTCAACGCCGCCGCCCGTCGAGTTTACGATTTGCAAAACGCATTTGTACACTGCGCTTCGTACTTTCGGCGAGCTCGACTTGGCGCTGGCGCAAATCCCGTCCCCCGGAAGCGACTGTAGGGCGTCGTTTACCAGGCCCAAAGTTTCACTGGACAAACCGTCCGGCTCGTTTGTGGAATCGAACGCGAACCCGCCGAGCGCTCTCCACGCGCTCGCGACTCTGCGTTCTTTTCGTTCCCGTTTCTCTTCGCTCGTGCCGCTTTCGTTTTGTCGTGAAGTCCCACTACTGACTGTTTCGTCACTACTCACGTCAGACCCGCCAAGCCGGTCTTTGATTCGTTTCACGATTTCGTCACCGAAGCGAGTAACCACGGCAAGTCTTTTTTCGTTTGTGCTGAAAACGAGTTCGAACGCGTCGCGCGCGGTTTTTGACACCGACTCGTCCTCGTCGTGGCACGCCGCGAACCAAGCGGGGACAATTTTGCCCAAGTTTTTCGCCAAAAGCTTCCCGCTGTTTATCACGAAAACCGAGTTCAACGCAGTGGCACACTGCCGGGTTGCAAACGAGTCGTCGTCCACCAGTTTCCCGAACGAAACGATCCACTGTTTTTGTGGAAGAAAAGGGTCAGTCCCGTGTTGGGCGACGTGCGGGGTACGGGTGTGCTGTATACGGCGATTTATATACAAGTAGACTGTATGCGCAAACAGTGCGTTTGTGATGTATTTGTAAGAGTTGCCAGTACTGGTAAACGTTCCCCGTAGTGCACGCAAAGAGGGCCATCAAACAGTGTGCCGCCTGATTTGGGAAAGCCAGAAACGCGTACCTGCGGGAAAAAAGCCGCAATTTCCTCGGGCGACCTTTTGTAGCGCGCCGATGCGTCGTCGCCGGTACCGACGGCGCCGCCTTGCAAAACGCGCGCCAAATCCCGCAAACCCTTGCGCTTCGTGGTTTGGTTCTGCTTATTGATCGTGAGTAGCAGGTTGGCAATAACTGGATCGGGTTCGGCGCCGTGGGCGTTTAGTGTCACGTCCAAATTGGTTTCGTTCAAAGCGGTGGCGCCGCTGAACCCGCCGAAACCGACGCTGTGTTTTTTTTTTCGTTTTTTTTGAGGTGGAGTGCGATGAGATCGAGAAAATGTCAGATGGTGAGATGACGTTCGTGAGCAGGCAGGGTGTGTCACGGTGCCGGCACCCTGGATATCGCGGCCTTTCCGATGCTGCCCGA
>Ga0209830_10000027_pt1 | contig 183140 bp, 185 predicted proteins | sample ArcticOcean_MG_C_12_FD_187439 | JGI IMG/M metagenome (GOLD analysis project Ga0209830, IMG submission 187439) | Marine microbial communities from western Arctic Ocean - ArcticOcean_MG_CB8_130 (SPAdes) (version 2) | ecosystem: Environmental > Aquatic > Marine > Oceanic | place: Arctic Ocean...
CTGTAAGGAGTGCACTCCGTGCCCGCACGGGAAGGTGAAACACGACTGCGTGGAATGCACCTCCTGCCCGCACGGCAAGCTGAAACACAGCTGCGTGGAGTGCACCCCCTGTCTCCACGGGAAGTTGAAAAAGGGCTGCGCGGCGTGCAACCCTTGCCCTCACGGCAAGCCGAAGTACAACTGCGCGGAGTGCACCCCCTGCCCTCACGGCAAATTGAAAAGGAACTGCGCTTTGTGCAGCCCCTGCCCGCACGGCAAGCTGAAATACACCTGTGCAGCGTGTAAGGCGGCACGCGCGGCTGCACCGAGTTCGAAGCGGGTCAAGCGCGAGAAGGAGAGTTCGCCCGAGATCAAGCAAGAGCCCGAGATCAAGCAAACGCCGTCGCCCGAGATCAAGCAAGAACCGTTTACGATTCGCGGCTACTTCGGGTTTGACGACGGCGAGTAAGAAGGAGGGGGAGTCGGAAGGAGGGGGGGAGAAGTAGGAGTTGGAAGCAGGGGGAGGAACGCTCGTCGTCGAAGAAAAGAAAGAAAAAAGGAAAAAGACAAAAGAAAGAAGGAGGTAAGAAACGCAACGCGTCGACTCCACCCTTGAAATAAAAAGTTTTGACTCGTCGAGTCGAACCCCAAAGGCCATAAAGCCGCTCTCTCTACGTCTCGATCCACTCGTTCGTCGCGGGCACGCTCCCTTCCGGCATCGCTTTCGTCCACGGCGCTAAGCGTTCCCGCGATTCCGGTGACACAAACCCTTCTTCGTCCTCCGGTTCCGGAACAGCGTGTTGCGCCATGACCGCCTGAGATAAATAAAAGAAAGTGTCAGTCTCTCGGCCATGTGTAAGAGGGATTGGTATGCGTAAACAGTCAGGGTAACAGTCCGAGGGAATGCGCCCTTCTGGTCGTAATAGTCCCTTCGCAGGACGAGTATGGGCAATCAGGCTGGCGGAACGTGGTGATTGGGAAATACGCACCGAAATTTCCGAATCGTCCACGGATTTCTTTTCAAACAAAACCTCCGTCAGCGCGTCAATCGCGGCGGCTTGCCGTTTCACGAACCGCCTGGCGGCGGCGTGTTCCCGCTGTAACATGACCCGCGCTTCCCGGTCGGACTCGAAGTACGAATCCGCGGTGGTGCTTCGTAAAATCATCTCCACGACGTCTGGTACCGGTAAAACAAAGTGTCAGTCGCGTGTATCGCGATGTATGGACAACAGTCACCAGCTGAGAGATAAAACAGCCGGTGCCGCCTGATTTGGGAAAGCCCCTACGGCCGTACCTGATCTTAGAAAGTCGGAAATCATAAACTGGTCCGTCGCGGGGACGTAGTTCAGCCGCGAGCCGTTCGCGGCCATGCCGCCGGCGGCGATCATCATCGTGGCGACCTCCCTGGCACGCGCGGTGTACGGCGCCGCCGCGAAGGAAAGCGCGTCGAATCCGTAAAACTCTTCCTCCGCGAGCTGCGGCACGAAACACGTCCGCGTGTGTCGCGTCAACACCGACCTCGTCATCGCGTTGGGGCGCTCGATTTCGGGAAAGTCTTTCAGGCTAACACACCCGTCCGTGTTCGTCTCCCTAGGCACGATGCTCACGAAGTTCAGCTTGCACACGTCGTGCATCAAAATATGCGTCGCGACCGCGCACGAGGCGTGTACGCGCGCCAACCGCCGGTCGTTCGCCTCGCCCCTGTGATTGTAAAGAAAAAGTGGTTAACGTCTTGTATATCGCGATGTATGGACAACTTTCACCAGCTTCGGTAAAACAGTGTGCCGCCTGATTTGGGAAACGCGCAACACGTACCTGTTTATGGGTAAAGTTTTCCCCAGCGTCTCCGCCTCCACCGCGGCGTCGAAGTTCGCCGCGTTGACGTCGTCCCTGTTTGCGATGAATAAAAGGAAGTGGTTAATGTCTTGTACGTCGCGATGTATGGACAACAGTCACCAGCGTTAGAGATAAAACGTGGAGGCGGGATTTGGAGTTGGGAAACGCGCGCCCGGCCGTACCTCCCCTCCCTCGCCGCGCTGAGGCACGCGGTGTTCACCACGTTGGCGATGATCGCGCCGGTGAAGCCGTTCATTTCCGCGGCTAAATCAATTAAATCCACATCGCTGTTCAGGGGTTTGTCTCGAACGTGCACCTTCAGAATCTGCAGCCGTCCCTCTCGCGTGGGCGCCTGCACCGTGATTTTGCGGTCGAAGCGCCCGGCGCGAACCAGGGCTTTGTCCAAAACGTCCACCCTGATTGTAAAAAAAGAAATGTCAGTCTCGTATGGGCAATCAGTCAGTGGAATGTGGTAAATGGGAAATACTTACCGGTTCGTCGCAGCGATACACACCACCCCGGAATCGCTGCCGAAGCCGTCCAGTTCCTAGAGATAAAAAAGAAAGTGTCAGTCTCGTATGGGCATTCAGCCTTCAGCAGAATGTGGTAAATGGGAAATACGTACCACCAACAGCTGGTTCAAAGTCTGGTCGCGTTCGTCGTTGCCGCTGCCGCCGCCGCCGCGCGGCCGGCCGATCGCGTCGAGTTCGTCGATGAAAATAATGGAGGGCGCTTGTTTCTGTGAGAGGGTAAAAAGAAAGAGTCAGGTCAGTCTTTTGAGTCGGGAGTGTTGGGCGATTTTCGGGTCCAGCGCGCAAACAGTCTGGTGTTCGGTGGTGCACTTGTCGTGTTGGTAAGACGTTTGCCGTCACTGCACTCCGTGGTAAGACTTGCTGACTGCACTCCATACCGGGCATGAAACAGTCGTCTATGATTTGGGAAAGCCCCAACACGTACCTTGGCCTGCGCGAAGAGATCTCGAACGCGCGCCGCGCCGACGCCGACGAACATCTCCACAAACTCAGACGCGGTTAGGGAAAAAAAAGTAGCCCCCGACTCACCCGCAACGGCCCGCGCCAACAGCGTCTTGCCGCACCCTGGAGGCCCGGTGAGCATGACGCCTTTTGGGACCTGCGCGCCTGACGCGGCGAACTTTTCCGGTTTCCGGAAAAAATCGACAATCTCCGCGAGCTCAATCTTGGCGTCACCCACGCCCGCGACGTCCGCGAACTTGACGATTTCGCTCTCGTCGCGCATTTTCATTTTCGAACGCAGCTTGCCTTGCTTCCGCTCTTCCTTCGCGCGCAACGCGTCGGCTTCGGCTTTGTCGTCCATCGCTTGCGTCTGTTCCGCGGTTAACCCCGCCACGGAACCGAGAATCTGCTGGCTCGAACCGTCAACAGACGCTTCCCCCCCACCTCCTTTCTTCCGGGCCCGCGCCTTGTCGTCGTCATCCTTCGCTGCCTTCGCCGCCGCCTTCGCGATCGCCACCGCGTCCCCGTCACCGCCCGCGTCCCGCTTCCCAATAACCCGCATGCCGTCGACTTTCATGAACTTGTCAACCTGTTCTTCCTGTCCGTCCCCGCCCGCCCCGGGCGACGCACCCCCGCCCGGCCCGCCGCCCTCTTCCGAGATCATGAACCGCGCGCGCGCCTGTAGTTTCGCGCGCATAACGTCCAACTTCGTCTCCACTTCTTGATACAAAGCCTTGTCATTCGCGCTTTTCGTCGGGTCTATTAACTGCAGCTGCGTTTTCAACAGGCTCAAGTTCACGTCGTTTTCAACCTTCTTCATCGCTTCTTCCCGTCGGTCCATCTCCATCATCTTCTGCCGGTCGTCGAAATCGCCTTTAAAGCGGTTCATGGTCCACACGATGAACCACACGATCCCAACGCCAATCAAGGGGACGCCGTACTGCGTGAACAGCTTGGCGCTCGTGTCGCCCGCGCTGACGTACTCGCCTTGTACGATTAACGCCGAAAGGGTCAGTCGGTCGTGATGGGTATATCCGGGATTGGTATTACGTAAACAGTCGTGGTAACAGTCCTCCGGGAATGCGCCCTTCTGGTCGTAATAACCGTCCAGGACGCAGGACGAGTACGTCGCGATGTATAGACAACAGTCACCAGCGGAGAGATAAATCGCAGAGCCTGAGCGTGTTCAGTGGGAAAGTTCCGTACCGGTGCTCGCGTCGCGTTCGCCCTCTTCCGTTATTTCGTGCACCCGCAACCCGGGTTGCTTGTTGATTAAATCCGAGCTGACCCAGTCATCCTGCGGGACCTGAACATAAGCCACCCGTTCGTCGTTGTAAACAACCACGTACCGGTCGTGCCCGCGTCTGTGCCAGTGGATTTCTCTGATTTGGTCCTTCAAAAGCAAATCCTTACAAAACTGGCGGGGGAAAAGAAAAAGGGTCAGTCGCGAGTCTTGTGTTGGGCGATTTATGCACAGTGAACAGGCAGTCGGCGGACTCTGGTGCACATATTATAGTGGTAAGACTTGCGTAACTGCACTCCATACAGAGCATCAAACAGTGTGTCAGGATTTGGGAAAAGCCCAACACGACGCGTACCTGGTTGTACGGAATCGTCTGCCGATCAACTTGAAGCAGCGCGTTTCCGTTGGGCGACCACCGCAGGTCACTGATTGCTTTCGCCGGACCACCTGCGACGCCAGGGGCGTTTAAAGGGTACTGCGTCCACGGTACACGTCCCTGGTACGGGTTCTTTTGGATTCGCGTTTCGGAAACGGCGTCCGCGTTTCGCGCCGCCGTCGGCATCGGCAACGCGTTTCGCGAGAATTGATTCCGCATCGACGCGGAACCCGTCTGAGATAAGTGAAAGAAAGTGTCAGTCGTGTATGGGCAAACAGTGTTGGGATTTGGGAAAGGCCCAATACGTACCTCCGCTTCCGCTTCGTTCGCGTTCGCGTTCGCATCGCGCGGCGCCGCTTTCGTCTCGGCGGCATTCTTCTTCTTGTCCCCCTCTTTGTTCTTCTTCTTCTTTTTCTTCGAATCGGAAGACTCGCCGAGCTGCGCTAAGAGATTTTCGGTGCTGTTCGTCCACCGAGTCGATGACGACTCTGTGGCGCTTTCCAGTTTGGGTTCCGTGTCGTCGTTCGCGTCACCGGTACCGTCGGCGGCCTTTGCGGCGAGACGCACGCGCGCGCGGGTACCCGAAGCGCGTAGTGGCGCGACCAACCGACCGAACCCGCATCGGCCGAGCCCGGATGGGTGGAGTCGGGCGCCGACGGTCTCGCGTCTTCGGCGCGGGAACGGCGTCGCCGCGCGCGACCCCGCGGCGACCGCGATGACCACCATCGTGATGCGAACTACCGGTCACGCACGTACAATGCGACCGGCAAAGGTTCCGACCGAACTTGACCGCCGGTGTCGAGTCCAAACACGCGCGCCAAGACTGCGATCGGTGGCGACCTTTACCCTAAACCCGCCAAATTCGCGTCGCACGCGGTCGACTTCCCCGCGCCAAGGACACTTCGCACCGACCAAAGAGTGTTACTCGAGCCAAAAGTGCACTCCAGTCGCGCGTGTTCGCACGTTCCCGCCAATGGCGCGCCTGCTTGTGTCGAGCCAAGACGAACACAACGCACATCGTGGGTGGGGTGCAAGTTTTGTTTTGCGCGATTTTGGAAAAAGTAGCGGCGGCGAAATGCGCTGTTCCCGGTGAAAGTCGCGTCTCCGTCGATGAAATCGCGACGTTTGAGTGTCACGACGCGTGCCGTGCACGATCGAACCGTCTCACTTCCCCGATCAACCTGGATCGCTTTCGGAGTGTGTGCGACGAATCTCGACGAATCAATTTGGCCAGCGAGGACGGAAAGGAAAGCGGAAAGAAGGCTCCCAGGGACGCGAGTACTCTCACCACGACACCGACCTCCTCTGCTCACTTTATCTCGCGCGCTTCAGCCCACGTACCCGTCGCGAGTTCGCGCACCGACCGTGGAGTTCACCGCGCGTGCCCCGATGCAAGCCTCACGCGTGGTCGTTCCAGGCGCCGCGCGCGTGCGTGTTCGGTATGGGAACGATGCGACCTGGTCGAAATCCTCCACCCGCCCGAATCGTCGGGCGAGTTCTCGGTCATCACGTCGCGGAGCCGTGAGTCGCGCGGCGTCTGAGCCTCGCGTCGTGCTTGGCACCGAGGTGACTCGCGCTCGCGATGACACCGATGTGGTTACCACACAAACGCCGCATAGGTTCGTTCGGACCGCGGTGACCGCGGTCGCGGCGGCCGCGGTCGCCTTGAGCGCGCAATTCGGGGCACCCGATTACGCATTCGCGGCGACACCTGCGCCGACCACAACAGCAGACGCGTCATCGTGGGGAAACTCGTTACTGGAGCGCCGCCGGGTGGAGGAAACCGCGGCGAGGGCTAATCTTGATTCAGTGCTGAATGATATTCGGAAAGAAGAATCGCAGTTGAAAGAGTTGCGGTTTACGCGCGAAGCGGAGCGCGTGAGGGAGATTAACGAGATTCGCGTGCTGGAGGAACAAAAAGCGCGCGCGCAAGTCGCGAACGGGAACACGTTGTGTGTCACCCCGTTCGGAGTGGACGTGGTGGGAATCTCGCAAACCGTGGCGCTTGTTGGGGCGATCGGGGCGGGGTTAACTTCGAACGCGCGCAAGGCGGAAATCGCGGAGCTCAACGAAAAGGTGCGGGGCTTTCCCACTGAACACGTTCCGCCGGACTGAATGCCCATACTCGTCCTTCCGAATGGGCTATTTCCTCTGCCCATACAAGACTCCCTGACTGTTTACTCATACTATGCAGTACTGTGCACCCTTCCCAATCCATCATACACGCGGCCTTACAAGACTGACACGTTACTTCTTGTTAATCGTACCAGATGCGGCTCGTGAACTCCACGCTCCGCGCGCAGATCCGCGCGCCGAGCCCGTCGGGGGTTTACCAAGACGGGGGGGTCGCGGTGCCGCGAGGGGTGACGCACACGGCGACGAACAAATCATCCGGCGGACCGATGGACTCCATGGACCTGGAAGAGGAAGCGGCGGCGGCGCTTAGAAACTCGGACGACGACGACGACGAGTCGCCGTCCAGCGCCGAGCTGCTGGGCGCGTTGCGGGAAGGCCGCGCGCTTTTAAAGGAAGACACCGTCGTGGCGTACAACAAAGCCCTTGTGAGCTTTGAAAAGGCCCTGACCTTGGCTCGTATGGTCGGGAATAGCACGCAAACCAGAAGAGCAACGCGGGGGCTGGCGGCGTCCCGAAGAGGGTTAGGCGACGGCAAAGCCGCCATCGCGCATCTCAAAGAAGTGTTGTTGATGCGGCAGACCGTGGGCGACGCCGCGGGGGACACCGACGCCCTAGGCGCCATTGCGGATATATACACCGAAATCGGCGACCTTGAAAACGCGGGCCGGTACTACGACCTTTACCTAGACGCGCTGAACCGGGAAATGATGTGAGGACGAGGGAGGAGGGATGAAGAAGATGACATTGATTGCGGTGGATGACATTGATTGTGATTGATCTTCTTTTTTCTTTTTTGATGGACTCTTCTTTTCGTGTTTCAAACCGGCCGTGTCGTCGCCTTAAATCACCGCAAAAAGCTGGGCACGTCCGTGGGCGCCACCGCGCCGCTTTCGCACACGATCTTGGTGACTAAAAACGCCGGGATGGTGTCGTACTTCAGGTGAATCACGGAGAGCGAGGGGTGGTTGGCGTGGCACGCAATTGGCGCGGCGGCGGAGTTGGAAGCGGCGGTGGTGTTTTTTGCGTCGCCGGGAAGCATGGAGACGGGGTCGTTTAGGGTTCCGCCGTCGCCGGCGTCTCCGGGGGAAGTCTTTCCACCTGCGACTCCGACTCCGGAAGAGTTCCCTTTCGAAACCCGAAACGCGCGACGCATGTGTGTATCCCGCGCCGAACACAACCCAAACACCAAGTCGTCAACATCCCCCAGTTCGTTCCACGCCACCGCGTCCAGTTGCACGCGCTCGTGGAACTTGCACGTCTCCGCGGCGACGAGCACCGGGACGCGCGCGTCGTTCGCGGTGGCGGCAACCAGGGAAGACCCGCACCGCGAAACCACGGCGCCGTTCGCGAGCACCGCGGCGGCGCCAAGCAGAACTTTCGTGACCCCCGCTTTGCGTAACACGTAATCCAAACCTTTTAGGGTGGTGTACGCCACGGGTACGCCGTGTTTCATGAGTTTTTTTAACTGAAACAACCCCTCGTGTGTGGACTTGGAATCAACCACGATTACTTTGAAGCTGGTTTTTTTTACCACCCAGGATTCTTTCAAGATTTCGAACGTGTGGTGCGATTGGCCGTAGGTCAAAACCACGTCGCCGTCCACGATCTCGTTGCTTCCGTGCTCCACGATGCTCCTGCCCGCTTTCAAAACCTTCTCCTGTTCGAAATACTCCAGGTGCGCCATGGTCTTTTTCTTCAAAGCGACGAAATCGTTTTCGACACTTGTAACGGGTTGATCAATCGCCACGGCCGCCGCCTCTTCGGACATCCGCGCTAAGTGCGTTTTCAAACTCTTGACCGCGTTTCCCATGGACACCGACATAGGCCTCGCGTTCTGGAGGATCTGCACCACCGCGTTTATCTTCGCCGTAAGCGCGTGCGCGTAGGTTTCGTCCCCGGGAACCTCGAACGCGCCGACCACTTTTTTCAGCGTGTGCAGCAAAGCCACGCACCGCGCTCGGCCACCCGTGATGCTGCCGTCCTGCGATTGGGAAAGAAAAATGTCAGTCACGAGTCTTGAGTGTGGGTGTACTCCGTAACGTGTATGAGCAAATAGTCGGGCGTACTCGGGCCGAACAGTCGTGATTGTGATGTATTTGTAACAGCCGCGAGTACGCCAGTAAATGTTACTAGTACTGGCAATGCTACGTACATCACGAGTAGTGCGCTGAAAGAGAAACAGTAAACAGTGGCCGTTGGATTTGGGAAAGCCCCGTCCGGCCGTACCTGGTAACACCGCGCCAGCACGGCAACCGCGGGGTGCTCGTTGTCCGCCTGCGTCGCGTTGGTGGAGTTCCGGCGAGGACGACCTGTTACGTTTATGTTGTTGTTGTCAGATGAAACCCCAAAAACACTCCCGACGCTTTGAAAAGGCCGCAGGTGCGAAAAGTGATCGCTCAAACAACCCCCGCTCGCCGCTTTGGTTTTGGTCTTCGCCTCGCGCTGTCGCTGCAGCCGGTGTTGCTGCTGTCGCGCCGCGCTAGTCGCTGCGGTTTCGTTGGTCTCGGTGGACGACAAACCGCCGCCCGCCCCGCCCCCGCCGAAAACTTCGGAAATTTTGTCCAAACTCTGGTTCTTCTTGATTGAGTTTCCCTTGCTCAAAGATTGGTGGATCGGCTTGTCTTCGCCCGCGTCGTCGCCGCTCGTCTTCGCCGCCATCCGCGCTTCCTGCTGCGCCCGTCGGTCCGCTCGGGTGAGTTGCTGTTTGGGCGCCGAGGTTTGTCCCGCTTTCTCCCTTTCCAAAAGGTGCGCCGCTTTCCGTTGCTCCTTCGCCGCGAGCGCCGCCGCCTTCACCGCGTCGCTGGCGTCGCCGCTGCCCCCCGGCACCGGCGTTCCCGACGATCCCTTGCTGGATGCGTTCGAAGCTTGGCGTTGCAAAGCCATCGTGCTCTGCGCTTGCGTTGCTCTCGTGTCGAAGCCCATCGGGGGGGCGGCGATTTCTTGCGCAGAGTCGAAGGCGAAGGATCCGGATCCGCTGGATTGTTTACCATGAGGGTTTCCTGCGGAATTATTTTGAGTTACCTGCCGATCTCCGGGCTTGGCGCCCGATTGCGCCACTAAGCGCACGTCGCGCATGATTTCGGTGATCTGTGTTGGCCGCGGGTGAGGTAGGGGTTTAGGGTTTGGAGGGTTAGGGTTTAGGGTTCACGTATACGGGTGTGGGACCCGGTTTCCACGGGCTTTCGCAGGGAGGGAAACACAGACACACGTCAATCGAGTTTGTGTCAAACGGGTTTTTCCAACTGAAACGAATGCGTTCCAGGTCTGGCGATGGGTATTCCGCCACCAGGGAAACCCACGGGTCGCGCGTCCTGGGTCGTGGGTCGTTCACGTGTGTGCTTCGAAGTGAAACAAACCGCAAGCACGTACCCCTCGCGTGTCTCCAACTGACCCGCCGCCTTCGCTGCCCACGCTGGAGCCGATTTGTTGGCCTTGGAAGTGCGGAGTGATTAGGACGGGGTTTGGCGAGCCCGGATCTAGGCTCGGGTCACCGAGGTGCACGGAGTCGCTTGAAAACGCCAGCGAAACCTCCTGATTTTCCCCGGAGTCAGACTCTCGCAAGCCCGCGATGGCGAAACCCACGGTGCGCTTGATCGGCTGCGCCATGGCGAGCGCGTCCGGATCTGATGACGCGGGGGGGAGACGCAGAGCGACAGATCCGCAAAACTTTTTCAGAGACGTCGAAACTCAAAAACTAGAACTCCTGAAAAATGAAAAAACACGAGGCACAACCCACAACGACGCGCACGGCCCGACGCGACAAACCATCCACTCCACCAACGCGATTTCCGGTAAGAAAGCTCGCGCGCGAAAGGAAAAGCGCGAGCGCGGCCGTTGGGCTAACGCGGGCGAGGCCTTCCCCCGCCTCCCCAACCACCTGGTCGTCACGCACATTCTCAGATCTGAGCATTTCGACGACGACGCAGATCTCGCACGGCTCCCAGCGGTGAGCCGCGCGATGCGCGCTGCGGTGGCACAAACGGGGCTTCGGCTTAAGGAGCTTGATGAAGAGCGTGCCATGGAGCTCGGATGTTTAAGCGCGGTGCAGCGCTTGCAACGGCAAGGTCGCCTGTCGCGTCAAGAACTCCTTTGTCAGGCAGCGGCGAGGAGCGGACAGCTCACAGAGTTGAAGGCGTTGCGCGCGGACGGCTGGCCGTGGGACCGGGACACGTGCTCGGCGGCGGCTTTGGGCGGGCACCTCCAGGTGCTGCAGTGGTCACGCGCGAACGGCTGCCCGTGGGACGCAAAGACGTGCGCGAGCGCGGCGGAGGGCGGGCACCTGAAGGTGCTACTGTGGGCGCGCGCGAACGGCTGCCCGTGGGACAAGGGAACGTGCGAGTGGGCGGCGCACGGCGGGCACCTCGAACTTCTGCAGTGGGGGCGCGCGAACGGCTGCCCTTGTGACGGGATGGAGGTGTACATTGCCGCTCAAAACGGCCACGAGGCGATGGTGCGGGCGCTGATCGAGGCGGGTGCGGACGTTAACAAGGCAATGAATGATGCCGTGACGCCGCTGATCATCGCCGCTCAAAACGGTCACGAGGCGGTAGTGCGGGCGCTGATCGAGGCGGGCGCGGACGTCAATAAGGTGTGGGGTAACGGCGTGACGCCGCTGCTCGTCGCCGCTCATCAGCACAACGAGGCGGTGGTGCGGACGCTGATCGAGGCGGGCGCGGACGTCAACCAGGCAAGGGATGACGGCGTGACGCCGTTGTGCATCGCCGCTCAAGATGGCCACGAGGCGGTAGTGCGGGCGCTGATCGAGGCGGGCGCGGAAATCGACAAGGCAAGGGATGACAGCGTGACGCCGCTGTACATCGCCGCTGAAAACGGCCACGAGACGATAGTGCGGGCGCTGATCGAGGCGGGCGCGGACGTCAACAAGGCGACGAATAACGGATGGACGCCGCTGGCCATAGCCACTCAAGAGGGCCACACGGCGGTTGTTCAGATTCTCAGGGATGCCGTATTGGTCCAGATGCAGCATTTGTATTTGTAAATACCAGACGCACGATTTGGTATACTCTAACTACTCTAACTACTCTAACCATACCCTAACATCGATATTAAAGCTTCGCCGTCGCCCCCCCACGCCTCAATCACCGATGAAAAGTAGAAACGGCGAAAACGCATTCGGGACACCATCTCACCCCCTCCCCCTTCCTACCCAATTTCCCGCCGCTCACACGCAATCACCCCGTACCCGCTCCAGCCTAAATACGTGTTCCTTAACTCCAGCCAGTCCATCCACGCCGCGGGGCGCTGGCCTTTTCGCGCGGTTAACACTTCTCGTTTGATTTGTTTTCTTTCTGTTTTTTCTTTTCTTGCGCCATCATCGAGTCCCGAAGTTTCGCAAACACTCTCGCAAACCTCAACACTCTCTCTCAGCGCGTATATCGACGCGTAGTGGTTCCGGTGGTGCGAAATCAGAAACGTGTCGTTTTTCGCGAACAAGGTTCGCAAACCTTCCCACTCCTTGGCGAGCGTTTTTTCTTTTTCGAGACGAGTGACGGATTCCAAATCCTTTTTCGAAACGGCGACGTCCAACGATCTTCTCGTCGCCGTCTTTAAACCAACCGCCACGCGCGCGCCGTATGCGTATTTAGTCTGGGAAACACAACCCACTGAATCATCCGTGTTTGATGCTTCATTCTTACCCTGTGCTATCCTCAAAAACGAGGCAATCACGCCTCCGTTACCAAACGCGGCGGTGCTCGGTTTTTCCCGCCGCAGCTTTTCGAGGCCGGCGCGCTTTTTCACGAGCTGCCAGAACTCAAAACGCCACTGCCAAACCGCGTTCTTGTTTTTCGTTTGGTGTTGGAAGTGCATGACTGATTGCTCGGCAACGGGTTCACCGGCCGGGTTCCCTTCCCCCGGAATCGAACCGCCGCCCTGTGTAAAACCAGTAGCGCCACCACCCACCGCGCCTCGAAACGCGGCGCTCGGGGGACCGAGGCGGGGCGAAAAAAAAGGAGTTTTTTTCGGTTTGGTCTTTACAGTTTTCGGTTTGGTGGTGGTACTTTTAGCGATACACAAGGGTTTGTCGTTTTCTTCTGTTGTTACGGTGGCACCACTCACCACGCGTTCACAGTCAGTCCCTGGTTCGTCCTCGTCGTCATCGGTTGAAATTGAGTTTTCGTGTTTCGTCGAATCGTCATCCGCGCCGTCGCCGCGCACTTTGTCATCCGCAATCAACCGAGCGATGGCCGCGAACGCGGAGCGCCGGCCGGTTACTCCTGATGAACCCATTCCAGGTGATTCGGATTGTTGATACGCACTGGTACTGCTTTTCTGCAACTTTGACGTGAGTTCCAACTCCTCGGTACCGAACTCGTTCGCAATTTGATCAACCAGTTTCATCACCTCTTTCCTCGAAATCCCGGGGTCCGATTTACCGGTGCCGCCTAGGGAAGGATTCGTTGGGTGCTTCGCAATCGCCCTGTCCAGGGCAAGTTCAAACTCGTTGAATGACGTTTCGCTGACTCCTAGCAGACGCGTGAATTGTGACCGCTTCGCATCGACGACCCGCTGCGTCGCGCAGTCCATGTCACGTAGCACGTCTTTCGTCGAAATCGAATGCCCCACCACACCACGCCCACCGCACCCCAACGCGTTCCACGCCCCCGCCACCACCACGGCGGCGCATGATGGTGAGTTTTGTTTCACCCAGCCGTTCAAGGCGTCGCCGTTGATTAGTAACGCGTATTTTGGAAGCAACAAACCGTTCGGCGTGGTGGGTAAAACACTTTGGCCATCCCTCCCAACGGAGGGCATCAACGTTTCCCGGAGCGCCTCCCACGAACTGGAAGACTCCTCGGAGTCGGACGTGTCCATCTCCACATGGATGGGGGTTTGGGATTCGTCAAGCGCCACGGGTTTGGACGAGACGGCATCACCCAGCGCACCAGGCGAACTCGGGGCCATCACCACGGCGTGTCGAGATCTGAAGAGGAGGAACGGGAAATTTTACCGAAACGGTCGTAGCAGTTGACGTGAAAAAATGCTCGAATCACAGATTAAAACTCATTCGCGTCCCTCTGCTTCTTCCCTGACTCATCCTCCGCAGACGCAGACGGAGCGGTTTCCCCGGCAGCACCCCCAACGACGCCCCCGAACGCAACACGAACCTCATCCACGGTTTCCGCGAATTGCGTTCCGCGCGCTAACCGCGCCGCGGTCGCGAATGAGACGGACGCGTCGCCTTTTTTTGAAGCGTCCTCCAAGTACGTGCACTGAAAAACCCCGAACCGAAGCCAAAGCTCGGGCGAATTACCGTGTGCGGTTAGTGCTTGTTCATAAACCTTCTTCGCTTCGCCAATCGCCCCCACCGAAACCTCAGCATCCGCCCACGCTTGGTAAAGAAATACGCGCGCGTTTGTTTTGTCCCCCCGCCGCGCGCCCGCTTGGAACCGCAACCGCGCGGTTTCGATTCCCGCGTGTTTCCTTTCAAACTGTTTTTGTTACACGAAAAGTGGTTAACGTCTTGTATATCGCAATGTATGGACAACAGTCACCAGCGTTAGAGATATAACGTAGGTGTGGCGGATTTGGGAAATACAGACGTGCCTGGCCCCACTGCGTCCACACGCCGACGTCCGCGGGGTCCGCGACGGACGCGCGCTGGAACAACGAGCGCGCGACCCCTGTTTTGCCGCACCGCTTTTCAAACGCCGCCCAGGAAAGGAGATGCTTGCTTCGCTCGCGTCGCGAGGGAGCGCACGAGCCTGACCGTCCGTACGGACTGGAAGACGTACTTCCACCAGACGCTCCACCCGACCCGCCCGCGTACGACGTTTCGTACGCGTTTCCCGATCCGTCCACGGACGCGTTTGGGACGTCGCGTGACTCGAACGACTCAAAGGAATCAAAGGACGTCGGGGAATCAGTGCCGGTTCCGGGCGACGCTAACGAAGACCCTTTCGCGAAGAGCCGCCGGGCGCGCGTCTCGTCGCCCCCGCGCGCCGCCGCGGTCGCGGCGTACGTGAGGCACGGAAGGTTGATTCGGCTGGGTGATTGATTTTCAACAGACCCGGGTTGTTCCGGGTTTGTAACCCTAGACCCTGTCCCTTCGTCATGCAGCACACACCCGAGCGCCCCAAACTCAAACGCGTCGATGGCGTCGTGGAACCGCCCGGCGTCGCCGAGCGCGACGCCTAAGGCGTGCCATATTTTTGGGTTTCGCGATTTTTTTGATAAAGCGGTGAGTTGCGCGACGGCGCTGTCAAAGTCCCCACCGAGGCGAAACGCCACCGCTTTTTGTGTAAGCAGCTGCACACAAAACGGGTGTTTCTTCAAGCCCTCGTTGACCACGGAAAGCAGCGTTTTCGTGCACTCCGGCCCGTCGTTCTGTGCGTCACGAAACCCGTTCAAGTACAAAGACCGCCTCGCGAAAAGCGTCTCCGCGGCGACCCACGCGACCCACGCCCGCTGGTTACCGGGCGACGTCTGCACCGCTTCCCGGAACAGAGTCCGGGCGTGTGATTTGGTTTTTTCCCAGGATTGACCTGCGGACCGTCGGGACTCGAAAGAACCAAACGCGGCCAACAAACTGGACCGCGACTTTTTCGGATCCGAGTCCGCGTCGACGTCGTCGACTTTTTTGGTGATGTCGCCGCACCCCCTTAACAAATCCCGCGTGGCTTCCTCTCCTTCTCGGAACACACGCGCGGCGCGCGAAAAATTGCCACTCCGCTCTTCCATTTGTGCCCACGCGGTGTAGGAAGGGACGTGGTTTTTTTGTAACCCAATCGCTGACTGGAACAAAACCCGCGCGTCTTTCAACCGCGCGGGGTCGCCGGATTCCAAAAACGCAAGCGCCTGCGCCGTCCGCGCGCGTTTCGGGTCGCACCGCTTCGCTTCCCGTAAAAGCCGCTTCGCTTTCGCCACCCGACCGTTTTTCATCTCGAAAACCCCCCAGGCGTGCCACGCCCCCGCGTGTGAGGGGTCTATTTCCGTGGCGAGTTGGAACTCGGCGCGAGGTGTTTTGGCGAGCTCGAGTGATGAGGACGTGGATTGGATTTCCTCTGGCAAACCCGCGTCCCTTCCTCCATCGTCGTCATCGCCGCGCTCCGCAACTCGCGCCGCCAGCACCCCGATGAGTTGATGCAACACCGAGGATTTTTGCGATTCGTCAGGGAAGTCAGTCAGGAACTTTCTCAAATGCAACAACGCCTTGTTGAGTTGGTGTCGCTCGCGACCCAGGTCGCCCGCCGAAAAGGCACCCGCAACCGCTTTGGCAAAGGAAATTTGAATGTGCGCGTTGCCCGGGAACTTCCGCGAGCCCCGCGTTAGTAACTTTAAAGCCGCGTCTTTATCCCCCGCTCTTTCAAACGCCTTGGCTTGCATGTGCAGTGACACGTCCCTCGCGTGCCCGCCAGGGTGCTTCGCGCTGTACTTTGCTTTCTTCTCCGCTTTTCGTATTTGCCCTGGGGTGCGTTGTGTTTTCTTCTGTGATCCATCGCTAGATGCATCGGTTTTGGGCACGCGGCCGTTCGATGGACCACCCCCCGTCTCTTTAGTCGTCAAGTTCCCCTCTGATGACGCATCCCAGCTATCGCCCTCTTTCGTGGAGTTCTGTGCCGTTGACGTAAACAACACGACGCGAGTGCGCGATCGTACCGCGCGATTAGGGCGAACCGAACCCGAACTCTGCTGCGCCGACACCGAAGTCGGCGTCAAGGACGTGGTCCATTTTCCAAGACTCGTCGGCGCCGCGCACCACGGTCGCGACGACGCGCGCCGCGCGCATGCACCGCGTTGGGAGCCTCCCCACCCAGTGACCGCGGCCGCGCTCGCCGTCGCGGCGAGCATGGCCGCGACTGCGCGCCTGCCACAGTCCGCGCGCTTCTCTCTGGGGGACGTGAGAAGATAATCCTCAAAAATATCCTGTGCGTGGATCGCCGAGGTAAGGAGAGTCTCTCGAGAAAAAAGTAAAAAAATCCAACGAAAGGTGACATCGTTCTTCTCCGGAAACGAACGAACCCGATGCCGCATTCGAGTATCACATTTCTAACCAGAACTGTGAGACCATGAGCAGATGAAAGAGTTCGTGTTCAAGCCGCATGAAAAGCGAACGAGTAGCAGACGCAAGCGGACTCCCAGGGGGAAGCGCAGGTAGAGGTAATCTATGTTAATCTTTCAGCTAAAATTGTCTTTTCCCATTTTTCCCCTCCCATCCTATTTTCCCTCGTGCTCCACTTTCCGCACCCTGTCGTCCGTCATCGTCGGCGCGGGCGCGCTTCGTGGCAAGTGCGTGTAGTCGTACAGAAGCGAGTCGGAGACGTGCTCCACCTCTTCGTCGTTTTTTCGGTCCGCGTATTCCTTCCACCACGTCTTTAGGGACTCGTCGTACTGCATGGCTTTCGTGTTCGCGTGGGTCGGGGCTTCCGAGGATTTCGGTCCCGCACCGAGGCTGTCGCCGTAAATAGCCCGCAGGACGTTTTCCGGAACGGGGGTGCCGCCCCTCGCGGTCTCGGGCTTGCGGCCGTCGGGAAGAATCACCCGGCGCATCGCGTCTGGTGTGGTGTGTGGCTTGTGTGCGGACCGACTCCCCGAAAGCAGAGAAGTCGTTGCTTTTCGCCGAAACCGGAATTTTCGTTTTTCCGGGACGAGACGAGAGTCGAGAATGTCTGCCTGCAAGTCCTTCGCGCGCGGCGGCGCTCGCGATGGCGCGCTCGGCACGGCGCCTGTCCTTGCGGTGCGATGTCACACTAAATGCGATGCTACTCGTGGTGCTGCTCGCCGGCGGCGTCGTAACGGCCAAAGAAACGGCCGCGAAAGGGACGTGCGACGACGGCTACGGGGCCCTCGTGCGATGCGCATCGCTCACGCCGCGCGTGCCCCTTTTTTCCGAACTCGCGGTCATTGGAGGACCGCCAAAGTTGTACCGCCTATCGGGTTTACACCCAAACACCGCGTACGAAGTCCGCGTATCGTACCCGGCCACGAACCCGGCGGAGATTAGCATCACCCTGATCGACCCGAAGGACTTGACTAAAAAAAGGAACAAGAACACCAACACGGGACGCAAGCTTTTAAACGTGGAGAAGCTGGTGCTTCCCTCGAAAACGCTGAGTGGGATGAATGGGATGAGTGGGTCGACGTTCTCAACATCACACGCGAAGCAACTCACGGTCCGTGTAGACGCCAAGAAGTACGGCATACACCGCACCGGCAAGGGGTTCGGAAACGTGGTGTACGACCTGGTGTTGGAACCGTGTTTGGACCCGTGGGGGTTGGTGCCGAAACAAGCCGTGCCGGTCGCAGCGGCCGCGCTCGCAAGCGTCGTCGTCGCGATTTTAGTAGCGCCGCGGATACAAAAGGCGATTTGGCCGAACCACGTGGCAGAGACGCGACGAAAGGTATGGTAGGTGTTTAGGGTTTGCGGGTTAGGGTTTAGGGTTAGGGTTTGTGATGAACTCGTGGGCGATGCGTTGATATCTGGGAAGTGATCAGACGTAGTGACACGTTGACGTGACGAAGGGACAAGGAGTTGTAATAATCGATTGGCGATGGGCGCGCCGTTTCGCGGTAGCTATTTTCGCTTTGAAGATTCTTCGATGAAATCAAATATTTCGGTTTCAATCGGGAGCCATGCGCTTCGAAAACGGCCCCCGACCGTTTACTTTATCCGTTTCCCGCATCCCTCGCGTGTTGGTTCCTCGCCACACCACTACCGGGTTGTCACACCCTCGCGCGCCCGTGAGGTGTGTTTTCAGTGGCGTGCCTCGTGCCTTTGAACCGTGTTCGGTGCATTCGCGGACGGGCGAACACCCTCCTCACGCATGGCGTTCGGCGACGACGACATCGATGATGAGATTTTGGAGGCATCCGTGTTGGTCCAGGATGTGGAGACGCCTCGGTCGTCGCGTGCCAGTTTCCCGCCAACCCCCGAAACTCGCGTTTCGCCCTCAACCCGGGTGAAGCACGTACCTCGGGTGTACCAGCCCGTGTACCCGGCGTCCCCTACCACGATCGCGGGGGGCGTGTCTCCGAACGGCGGGTCCCGGTCCCCGAATTTGAATTTGTCGTCTCTCGTGCGGTGCCCGGAAAAAAAACCAAACGCGTTCAGAGAAGACGCACACGCGGTGCCCATCGAGAACACGACGACGCCGCGAGGTATTGAAGTAGGCGAGACAAGCGCGGTGCCGATGGCAACGACGTACGACCCAAACGCGCGTACCGGTACCACGGAAACACGATTCGCGATGGAACATGAAACGAAGACGGTTTCGAAACCCGGGACACCCACGAAAACGGGTGCGCCGAAGGCACAACAAAAAGAAACCGCGGGGGCTCGAAAAACCTGGCAAGTCGCGTCTCCTCCGGAACAACGCAAAAGAACATCGTCAACCCACAAACGCACGCCCCTCTGCTCCAAATCCACGAACCCGGTAGAGGCGAGGCGAGTTGATCTCGCGTTGCGCCGACGGGACGCGTCTGTGAACGCGCCGAGAACTCCGGGGGAAGTAAAAGCGGTCATCACGGCGACGGCGAGTCCAAAAACAAAAACGAAAACAAAACCGTCTCGCCAAGTGCCTCGCGACCGCGCCGGCGAGACCGTGGCGACCGCCCCCCCCCGTGTCGTCAAGGCGGACTTGCAGTCCGGGTTCCCGGTTTTCACAAGAAGAGTCGGTGACGCGTTGCGAGGCACGGGGGCGACTGACTTCTTCGTGGATCAAGGGGATGGAACGATCGCCTCGCCGGACGCTCCGGGAAAAAAGAAAACGCTCGTAAAAACTTCTCTTTGTTTCGTCGCCGTCGCCGAAAACGGCAGAGGCGGCGTGTACCACGCATTTAAAGGCAGCCAATCCCCGTACACGCAAAAGCCGACACACGCAAGGTACGCCTGGTACAAGCACTTCGGTTTCTCGGGAAAAGGCGCGGTGAGCAGTTGGGGGCACAACCCGAAAAGGAAAGACATAACGCGGGCGTACGAACACGCGAAGACGTTGCGGGGAAATCATACGCGTCCTTTCCCCGCCGTTGAGTGAATATTTCGTTGCGTCCGAAGTCGTGGAACAGACAGTCCCCGCCGTTGAATGAATATTTCGTGTCTGTTGTTACACTTGCGGTTCGTTTCGTGGGCGCGAGTTTTGCGCGCCACCACCAGACCGCTTCGTCTCCTTTTCCCCCTCTCCTTTTCCCCCTCTCCTTCACTGGGTTAATACACCCAGCACACCCAAATTACATCGACCTCGCCCCGACCACCATGGCCACCGCAGAGCAAAGCGCCCCCGCGCCGAGCACGCCGCGCCATTTTTTGGTCAGCTTCCCGTCTCCTTTCAGCATCTTCCACATCACCAGTGGCGGCATGACTCCCCAGAGAAACGCGACCGGTACCGTGCCCGCGAACTTGATCATTAAATGGTACATCTCGGGGCCTTTCATGGATACCACAAGGGACGGCACCACGGTCAACGCCACGAGTTTCAGATTGCGCCGCGAAAGGTTCATCTTGAACGTATCCGCGTGGAACCGGGAAAGCGCGAGGTAGCACCCGATCAACGTGCTTACGCTGGCGCACGTCGCGATCGTCGCCGTCGCGGCGCCCAAAGCGCCGCCTTCCGCTAAAATCTTCGCCGCGAGGTCGCCGCCGCCAGACGCGAAGTCCGCGAGCGACGCCCGGCCCAAGGTCACGGCGAGCCACAGCGCATACATCAGCGCCGGCCCCAAACTGCCAAGCGCCAAGACTCGTCGTACCTTCACCCTTGATCCCCGGCACATATCAACCACCGTGGGAATCGCCTCCGCGTACGTCATCGTCTGCGCGATGGCGGGCAGCGCGGGCACGGCGGCGGTCCACGAGCCGAGCGCCAGTAACTGCGGGTTAACCCCGCCCGCGCCGAAACACAGCGCGCCGAGGAACCCGAGGAACAGTCCGGAGGTCGCCAGCGCGTTGATTTTACCAATCTTCTTGTCGAACGCGGCGAAGGCGATTGCGTTTGCGCTTATTACCGATCCAAACCGCCCGATCCACCGCCCCGCGCCGTTCGCGATTGTTACGTCGTGTCCAAAAAAAAGCGCCGTGAGCTCCCCGCACTTCGCCAGCTGGCTCACCAACGTACAGTTGATCAAAATCCAAAACGTCACGCCCGCGGCGTAGCCCCAGTACTTCCCCAAGTAAGTCTCGACCACGGAGTGCATGCTCACCGCGCACCCGGATTTGTCTTCCCAAACCCGGATCGTGGGTTCGACGAGAATCAACGCTGAGCCTAACAACAGGGCGTAGGAGATCAGTAGTAAGCAACACGCAGGTATAAACCCGCCCGCGGCGCAGAAGTAGGGAAGGGCCAAGCTGCCTCCGCCCACCGCGGTGCCCGTGATGATCAAAGCGGCCTCCCACTCCCCGCTCGCCTCGCCGTGCGCCACGCCGTCGCTCTCGATTGGGACTTTTTTGAACTCCAGGAGGAACTTTTCAGACTCCACGCTCGACCTTGCGGCCGGTAACGAGTGGTCGACGTCCTCAAGACTGACCAAATCCGCAACCTGATCCGGGGGAATCAAAAACTCCTTGCCGCCGATTGTTTCGGGAACCGGGGTATTTTTGTCGGGGACCATTAGTGCGGATGTGTGTATGCTCCGCAACGCGCGGCGCATCATTTCCCGACGCGACGCGCGTCGCGTTGGATCCGGGCGCGTTTGCGTTTGTTGCGACTCATCACGAATCAAAGCCTCACCCGCTTCGGCGTCGGCGGTGGAGTCCGCTGACGTTGACGTGCTGGAAGAAGCGTTTCGGTGCGAGCGCGTACGTTGGCGGAGAGTGGTGCGGTTCCTTTGGGAGGTTTCGAGGACCAAGGAGGCTCCTGGTACACGACTCGACACGGACCCACTAACCTTCGGACGGTTTTCGCGAAACCCATTGGCCGCCACACGAAGTCCTCCTCTCGTGTTCCCGCGAACCCGTGGCCCACGCCACGCCACGGACCGCGTCCTAAACGAAACCTTTGTGGTGCGTACTCCCGGTCCCGTCCATGACCATGGCACGAACCCGGCACTCGCCCCGAAAAGCACCGCGCTGGCCATCACGTCGGTCGCGGCGACGCGGCGCGCGGTCGCGGTGGCGTGCGTGCAGGTTTTCGCTTTCGATTTCTCACGAAGACGGCTCGGAAGCGCACCCTCGCGCGAGACGGTGGTCCACGAAGCCCGCGCGTGCAGGCAGCGTGGTGACGATACGTGACCCGCGGAACGCCCCAAGTACGGTGACTCTGCGTCGCGTACCGCGCGAGGCGGGGAATGCGAAACGCGAGACAACGAGTCGACGTCGTGATGAGTTGGCTTGTTATCCTATCCAGTCTGTCACGTCGGACGATGAACTTTCCCGAAGCACGCGCCGACTTTCTTTTGCGCCGAACGTCGCGTTTGGTCTTGTCTTGGAGCGGTCACACCACACCGCGCGGTGTCGGTGTCGCGTTCCGGGTTTAGACGCATGAGTCATCGCGGAGGTGAGATGTCCGTTTCGAGCAGCGGCAGCGAGAGCGATTCGCGCGACCGCAGGGACCGCCGCGACCGCCGAACACGTCGTCACGATTCTTCCCCGTCGTCGTCCAGCGATTCGGGAAACTCGGGGAGAAAGCGACCGCGGGAGGAGGACACGCGCGGTGATGACCGAAGTTTGGCGAAGAAGAAGGCGAGAAAAGAGACGAAGAAGCTGAAGAAGGAAGCGAAAAAGGCCCGTAAACGTGAGAAGAAGGCCGGGAAACGGGCTGCGAAACGGGCGAGGAAGGATGGCGATGCCCGATCGGCAGAAAAGAACAACTCGGAAAAAAAAGCGGGCCCCCAAAAAGCGGGCCTGGAGATTCGAAGCAGGGAGACGGCGACGGCGGAGAAGGCGGCGGAAGATACACGTCGAGCTGAGGAAAGGCAGAAGGAGGACTTGGCAATGGAGAAGGCTCAACAACGTGAAGCTGAGGAAAGGGAGAGGGAGGTGTTGAAAGAGGCTGAGGAGAAAGAAGCTGCGATTGTGGAAGCGACAACAGAGACGCGCGCGGAGTTGACGATGACTCGACGCGAAACCACCGCCGCACCGCCCGACCCCCAACACGGCGCCGCCATGACCATGGAGCAGTACCGCGCGATGGCTAATGCGAAGAGTTACATGCGTGGCACGACACACGCAACGGAGGCGAAGAACCCGGGTTCTGCTGACGGAGACGGTGAGGTGTACGACGTTTCCAAAACGAAGAAGGGCTTTTGGGCTTGTGTTTCGTACAAGTGCGGTAAGGGCGGGGTCTCGGTGCTGAACCCGAAACACGCGGACCGGTGTTCGGTGTGTGGGTCCATGAAAACCCTGAACGCGGGAAAGGAGGTTTGGAAGCACGGAATCAGCGACGCGCAGTACGTCGCGAACCAAAGTAGAAGGAGGGGGAAGTAAAGTAGGGTGGTTGTGAATGAATCTATGTGATGTGATGTGATGTGATGTGAGTCCACGTGATGCTTCGCATGAGACGCTGTGTCACGCCGTGACCGTGACGGCGTAACATACGTGTACACTCCCCTTGCACACTACACTACGCGTTCGCTACTTTGTGGAGTACCACGTCACCTCAAATCCACGTCGTCGTCGTCGACGTGGGCGTTGATCCAGTCCAGCAGGTTCGTTTCTTCAAAGGGATTGTTACTTTTCCGAGCCTCACTGTTCTTCGTCGCGTCCTTGCCCCCGTCAACTGTTCGGTCCCCGAAACTCGCCACGCCAGTGAACCGCCCGCGCGGTGAGACGCGTAGGCGTCGGTCGGTGACCATGTTTTTTACGCTTTGCGCCGTGTTGTGTTTTTGGGTTTTGGTACCACTACCACTCGTTTCGTCCCACCTCTCGACCAAGCACTCGAACCCGGTTTCGGTGGCCGGACAGTTTGTTGTATCCCCAGAAGTTGTACCGCCGTCCCCAGACTCCGCGTCCCCACTTGTATCCCCATTCGGGGACGTGCGATCATCATTTATATCCCCACGCACCACCGGGTTCCCGAAAAAAACCCTCGCCGTGCCTCCCGCGTTTACCACGACTTCGTGGTCGTACACTTCCAACACCGCGAACGCGTTTGCGTTTGGCGGGGCTTCCAACATCGCCTCCACCGTGACGAAATGCACGCGGCCGAAAACGAAATTACCGTCCACGGGGTGTTTCACCAACGTCCGGCCGTAACACCCGACGTGGTCGTGCCCCGCGATGCAAAGCTTGACCGCGGTTGATGACTCTAGCAACTCGCTCACCTCGTCGCAGTTCCACAGCGCCATGCCCGGTCGCGCGGCGGTTCTCGAAAGCGGGACGTGCGAGGCGATTATTACTTTTTGATTTTTAGTTTCGGCGTCTAGAAGTTGCTCGCGGAGCCACTCCAGCTGCGTAGCCCCAATACCCCCGCCCCAGGGCTTGATGGGAAGGTCTTCATTGCTGCCTTTCAATTCCTTGACGTAAGTTTCGCACGCCAGTTGCGTCGCCGATCCCACCGCCGAAAACCGCGGGTTCAACTCCGTGGTGTCCAGCACCAACAACCGCCACTCCCGCGGTAACTTTTTACTGAAATAAGCGGCGGCCGGCTGTTTATTTAGTCCACCTTTGTTACTTCCGGAATACAGCACCTCCAGCGCCGTTTCCCGCGAAACATTCAGGTCGTGGTTCCCCAAGCAGTGAAACACGGGAACGGCGCCTTTGACGGTTCGGTTTATCACGTCCACCATCGTTTTCAGATCTGTCATGTTTTTTTCTGTTAAATGTTTTGGAACCTCCGTTCGCCGCGTCGGCACGTCCACGGAAACGTCATCGTCGTTGACCCCGTCCACTAAATCACCAAGGTTGATGATACAGGACATCGTCTCCAGCGTTTCCTTTTGCATGAAATGCGTTAGCGCGTCGTTTAACCGGTCTTTCGACCCGCGGAAGTATTTGACTCGCCCCGGGCCTTCCCCGGGCCGGATGTAATCGTCCCTATCCGCGTACTGCGCGTCGGCGAACAAACCCACCGTGAACAGCGGTTTCGCCTTCATCACGTCTACTCTAGCCGCGCTTCCGATATCGTTGATGCTTGGTAACGCGTTCGTAATTGTATTGCGTGTACCACGACTACTGAGGGGTAGCACCACGCGTTTTCGCGAATCAGCGCTCCGGAAACCAACAGGGTGCCCAACTGCGGTTCTCCCGCCGAGCCGCAGTCTATGCGCGAATGTGTCTCGTATACGCGCCTCGCAGGTTGTCGGGAACGCGTGTGACGCAACACACGCGCCACCGCCCACGCCGGTCGCGGCGAACATCCCTGGCGTGCGCGATGGTGTGGTGCGGATAACGCAAACAATCGTGTTTCCTAAAACCAAGATTTTTCCACTTGGAAAAAATACCACGATAAGGCGTCACCACGCTGAGTGCTACCGACACACTCTCGCCGCGCACGCCTCCGTTCGCTGCGTTCCACCCCATCATGCTCCTTTTCAACGGGCGAATCGTCCGCACCACGACGTGTTCCACGCGCGCGACGAGTCGTGGTTTCCGTTTGGTAACCGCGCCGCGTGCCCCCGATGCCGCGTTGCCAAGCAACCGAACCACGACAACGTCGTCGTCGTTGCTCGGGAAAGGCCGTGTCGTGGCCTGCGCGTCTGGCGACGACGGCTGGGCCGCGTTTGGCACCAACCCCCCCGACGTGTCCGGCGCCAATGCAAACGCGTCGTCATCAATCGACGCGAACGCGAACGCGCCAAGGTCGTACACGTCGGAACACTCCGTGGACGGGGACGAGTCGTACTCGTTGTTCGGCTCCCCCGACTTCGGCCCTCCCGAGAACGCACACCACGAAAACGAGCCAGCCGCCGCGTCGAGTTGGGGCAGCGGCGTTTCCCCCGGCTCTGGACGCGATTTCCACCCCGAAAACTACCCTGCAGCCGTCGCCTTGCAAGACCCTCACGACCTGGACGTAGTGAGCCGCACCTCCGCGCACACCACGCACCCGCACGTCGTTTCCGTGAGGTTGACCAGGCCGATTACGGACCACGTCACGTTCGCCCCGCGAACGCCGCCGCCGACGACCGTTGTCGCGGAGCTCGCGGTAGGTGGTGTTCGTTTCGATTTTTGTGTCCATCCACACGTGCAGACGTACTGTTCTCTGACCATCGTACCCCACCTCCCCTCCACCCCTGTCCCGACTTCAGGACGAGTCTAACTTCGATTTGGAGCCCACCGGCGCCGTGGTGGTCGCGGTCAACCCCACGCTTCCCGGGTTGGCGCACGGCGTGATTAAACCCGGCGACGTCTTGGCGTGTCTTGTGGACCAGTGGAAACACCCGGTCGGGTTTTTTGTTTCCGAGGAACCGTTTTCGCGAATCGCGAAAGCGCTTTCCGAAAACACGAACCGACCGCTAACGTTGCGGTTCCTGCGGTTCACGGACAACGAAGAAGACGTCGAGCCCGGGGAGTTTCTAGGGTCGCACGTGGGGGACCGGACCTCCGTGCGTGGGTCGCACTTGAGGTGATGAAACGGGGGAACGAGTGAAGAGGTAGACGGAAAGACGATCATCATCCAGAAAAGAAAAAGAAAAAGACGAAGAGGGGGAACGAGGGAAGAGGTAGACGGAGAGACTATTGATCGTCGTCGAGGAAAACAGACTAAAAAAAAACGCTCTCGAAAAAATCAAGTCGTTGAAACCGTCTCGGAAGCACCGAAACGCCTTTTCGATGTTTCCCCTCGGCATCCATGGCCTCCGTGTCGTGGCTCTGCTTCCCCCGTTCCCGTCCTCCTCACATCTACGGTCGCGATGCCTGCGCGGTCGGACGGGGGTCGTGGCGTTTCCACCGGCAACGCCGCGCCGAAACCGTGGGGCGCGCCCGTGTCCTTCGGCCGAGGCGCGGTTAAACCTGCGGCGCACGGCACTCGCGTTGGTGTGCCCAAGGCCAAGGAAAATGACCCGTACGCGCACGTCATGTCGCGCGTCAGCACGTCGGGTTACCCGGCGGCATCTGCCACGTTTGTGTCTCCCGCTGGCTCTGCAATGAAGCAACAACGTAAGCATAACAAGTCAAAACCACTGGCCCCCACCCCCCGGACCGCCCCAGGGACCGGCGCTTGTCCGCCCCCACCCTCGGATGGCACGATGTCGCGAAGCGTACCGGGTGCCGCGTGTGATGCATCTCGCCAGATTCGCGAAGACACCGAAGCGCTCCCTTTGGCGTTAAGCAACGACTGGCCAAGTGCTGTCCAGTCTATGAATACATCATTGTCAACCTCCACCGCGTTGCGTCTCGGGTGCACGCTTCACGACCTGACCCCCGAGGACAAGCGAAAGGTCGCCAAGCTGATCAAGCAAGTGGTGGAGTACGCAGAGGGGAAGAAAAAGCTGGAGTTGGAGATTGAGGAAATGAATTCAAAGCTCAGTGCGTGCGAGCAGTCACGAGACGCGGCGCGAAAATCCGAGTCAACGCGAAAACAAGAACTCGCCATGTTGACCAAGAAACTGGACTCGACCTTGGCCGCGATGGAGGGGTATAAACGAAAGGACGTGGGAAAGGGAAACACGACGACGCGCGTGGACGACGACGACCGATTGGACAAAATTTCCTTTGGCAACGAAAAGAAAGAAAATGGGTACCACGACGACGCGCTTTGGCGTCAAATAGGCGCCGCGAGTCCCATGACGCGCGCGGTGGTGGATGAAGTTCGGGCGGTGCTTGCAGGTGAAATGAACACGGCTTCTATGGGCAATCAGTCGGGAAAACACCAATCCCCGCAAGAGCGACAGCGACCGCCGTTAGCGGTGGGGCCGACCGAAGTGTTCGTTCCGCCGAAACGCAGTCCCGCAAAGGCGCGACGCATGCGCGCCGCGGCTGAAGCGGCGGCGGCGACCTCGTTTCGCGGCTTTTCTCCGACTGATTGTCCATACACCTCGACGCCTCTGACTCCCGAGCTCCCAGAAGAAGTACGGGCCGCCGCGCACTGCGCCGCGCACGCCGAAAGCAGTTGTTCTATGGGCAATCAGTCGGAACCCTCCCTCGCGGCGGCGCTCAAAGCAGGCGTCGCGGTGGCGGCGAGAGCGGGCGTTTGCGGGAAGGACGCGGCGTTTTTGAAAAACGCGTCGGGTGAGGGATGGCATCTCCCCGCGTCCCCAACCAGCAACGACCCGCGAGTGCTTCGCTTCGACCCAAACCGAGGCGTCGCTGGCGCTTTTTACTTCGGGTACGGGTCCGAGGACGCACCAGATAGCGACTCAGGGTCAGCGGGTGACGTGTTCGGGGAAGACAGCGCGTTTCAGCGATCCGTCAGGGCGGCGCTGGGGGTCGCGGAAGTTTCCGTGGGAACAGGGAATGTTGGTTCCCGTGGGAATGGTGGTTCCTATGGGCAAACACACAGACACGTGTCTGGACCCAATCCCGTCACCTACTGCGCCGCCGCGGACGCGCTGGTGGGGTTGGACGACGATATGCAAAACTACCGACGGAAAGTGATTGACGCAAAGGTACAACAAAAAACGTCGTGGTGGGAAACCGACCGCGCCGCGCCCGAGGTTTCCTTTGTAAACGCGGTCCCGACGGTTTCGCCGGGAGGATCATCGGACACGTGGGTGCTACGCAGCGGAGACGGGGCCAGTGGTAAGAGCGACGGAACGAGTTCGTCACAAACTCGAAACGAGCCTTCGTTGTTTGGCCCGGTTTCGTTCGGTCCTCGGTTAGCCACGATCGCGACGCGAATCGCGCGGGACGACCCACACGCGCAAGTCACGAACGAACGGGCCGGTCGAGTCCAGCGAGGAGTTGATGACCGAAAGAACTTCGCAGCGCCGCCCTCGTCGCCGACCGTGACCCCCCAAACAAAGCGCTTGACCAGAAGGGTGTTCTCGCCGATGGTCACGACGCGAAGGATGGACGGACCTTTCGGGGCGGAACCTTTCGGGTCACCTTCCGTGTCGAGATCCAGAACGGGTAACTCGGGTACCTCAAAACCAATTGGTCGGAACCCAGACCCGTATGCGATGGCTGCGGCGCACGCGGCGGTTCGGGTAGCGGCGGCGGCGGTGGACGCGGCGCTATTTGGAACCGGCGTTGGGGGGTGTGGAGATGAAACTGAAACACGAAGTGTGGAGACTGAATACGCAGACGCGATTCCGTCCGTGGTGGAGCCTGTTCATGACGAGCCGTGTGTTGCCACTGCGGTTGAGTCCATCGACGACGATCCGACACCCGAGGCACACGCGACGCGGGAAGAAGCGTGCCCGTCCCCCGCGACGTCGCCGGACACGGAGACGCGCGATAACGAACAGCGCGTCGCGAACCCCGCGGCGTCGCCCGCGGCGTACCGCACACCACAACCACCTGGGTCTGATACCCCGGTGACTTGTTCATCAGTCGAAACCCCTGCCAGCACTGGACCCCAAAGTGACCGAAAACACCGAAAGCGAGTCGACCTGGACGTTGATTTGATCGACTTGGTGGACGAGGTTGACGAGATTTCCTTGGCCCAGCCGCGTCATTCGCGTCCCGCGGAAAGTTCGTACGACACCCACGTCGACGTAGATCGTTTTGGTCGAACCGGGCGTCCCACCAACCCTCGTCTCGTTGCGCAAGCAGCCCAACGAAGGGTTCAATCACGGTCAAAATCGAAGTGTCCCGAGCGTTCGCGGCGGAAAAAGCTAGCCGCGAACCTTGAGTCGCTTAGGCTCGAGCGGGTGAACTCGTTGACGAAAACCGAGCTGAACTGGCGCACCGACTACCGCAGCTTCTCGGAAAGCAAAACAGGTGAGGCGCTGATGTAGGTAGGCGTAGTGTGCGGTAAGTGTGAGGTGTAAGTGTGCTGTACGTAGGTTTTAAAAGAAAGTAATCCTTCGTATCACAACATATTTATGTGCTCCCTTACACCCCGCGGCTCGCGACACGTGGCCGGAAGAATCAAAACAAACCTTTTTGATTCCCGGAGGCGCGCGCGAGCGGCTTTTGCGATCCCCACCCTCCCCATCTCTCACCGTCGCGCCCCGAACCTGTCCCTGTCCAGAGTGGAGTTCTTGACTCCAGGCTGCTGGTTCTCCGTCCCCGCCGGTCGCTTGTTCCCCACCGCCATGCTCGCGCGTCGCGCCAGCGCCCCCGGCGGCAACGGCATCACGGATTGCCGCCTTTCCTTCGCCGCGTTTGCCGCGTCTTTCGACGCCGCGCTGTTCGGGTCGCTCATCACCACGTTCCGCTTCGCCCTTTTGTTCCCCCCCCCCAACTCCACCGCGTTGACTTTCGCCGCGAACTGCAACGAGTGCATGGATTCTTCCGCGGACTCGCTTTCCGGAGCGACGTTGACTAACATCAGCGTCTTCCCGTCGCCGCCCAGACACGGGCTCAACAGATGCGTCAGCTTCGAGTTGCGATACGGCACGTGCTTCGCGTTTTCCCCGATGGCTTTGAACACATCACCCAGCGCGGAGAGGGATTTGTTAATAGCGCACGCTTCTTTCATGCGTTGGCCCTCCGCGCCTGATCGGCTGGTGCGTTCTGAGCCCGCCAGGTCCACTAGGTTCAAACAGCCGGTCAGCTGCTGGCCGCTCGCGGCGTGCGTGCCTGCGGTTGGGAACGAAAAGGGTCAGTCTTTCGTGATGTGTATGAGCAAACAGTCAGAGTAATCGGGCCGAACAGTCGTTGGATTTGGGAAAACCCCGTCCGGCCGTACCTGTGATGTACAGCAGAAACAGCGTGTGCGAGCGCGAGGATTGCGCGTTCATCTGCGTGGCTTCCACGGCCCTGTGATTGCAAAAGAAAAGTGTCAGTCTTGCCGTGACTTGTATTACGTAAACAGTCACCCGAGTTGGTAACTACTCAGTGCACTTGTTACGGCGGTAGTGCGTTTGACCAGGAGCGGTAAACATAAGTGTTAGGATTCGGGAAAGCCCCGAGGCCGTACCTCGCCGCGGCGGCGCGCCGAACCAGCCCTGCGGCGCAGTCCACGGAGTCCACAATCTCGCGCTCAACACCGGTCACAGTGGGGCACCCCCCCGCCGGTGCCGCCGCGATGGTGAGCTTCTCGTCGTGATCCGCGCCCGGTCGTAACAAATCCCGAATCTGCTCGTTGTAAATCTCAACATAAGAAGCTTCCATCGTGTACGAATACCCTTTGCTTTTTAAACTCTCCGCTTGTTCCAGAACCTTTTGCACCGCTCGCGGAATGATACCCCTTTGGTCGCCCTCGCCGGCGCCCAGCATGGTGTGCGTCTTGCCACTGCCTGTTTGCCCATACGAAAACAAACACACTTTGTACCCATCCAAGGCGCTCTGCACCAGTTGCGAAACCTCGTGGAAGATTTCGTCCTGTTTCGACTCGGGGCCGAACACTTTGTCGAAGGTGAACACTGCGGCGTCGCCGAGGCGGTCGGTGACGGAAATCGCATCTTTTGAGTTTTAAAGAAAAGGGTCAGTATTGTATGGTCAAACAGTCGGAGGGATTTGGGAAATGCGATACGTACCTCTGTCAATAGCAGTCACAGCGAGCGGTCTGTTCACGTCAGCAGAAAGAGCCGGTCCTTGCGCTTGGTGCCCAAGCGCAGGCCTGGCCCTCGCAAACACCCGCACGTTCCCCCGGAGTTCCTGAATCTGGTTGTGCATCGCCCGTCTCACCTCATCTGCCTCGACGAGTTGTTGCTCCAGGGACGCGCACCGCGCGGTGGTTTCCGCCACCGCATGCGCCTCCGCCTCCACCCGCGCCTTTTCATCCAGAAGCGCCTGCCTCGTGATTTCCATCTCGCGCTTCGCTTCCACCAACTGCGCGGTGCGCTTATCGTCACTAGCACCGCGGGCTTCGTTAAGCGTTTCAAGCTCCACGCGCATCTGGTTGCAGGTCGACTCCGCGGCTCGCGCCTTTTGCTCGGCGGACTCCGCGCGCAGCGACGACGCGGCGGCGACGGCTGCGATTGGAACAGAAAAGTGTCAGTCCCGTGTTGGGCGATGTATGGACAAACAGTCACCAGCTGAGAGATAAAACAGTGTTTGGCGGACTTGGGAAACACGCAATACGTACCGGCAGCCTTGGCTTCCGCGGCAGCCACAGAAGTAGCAGAAGCCGTCTTGACTCTTAAGCACTCCGCCTTCTCCGAATCAAGCTGCGCGATGACGCCGTCCAGGCGCGTTTTGTGCGTCGCCGCCCGGAGTTCGGCGTCGGCGACGCGTTTGTCGTTTTGCGCGGTTTGGTCCCGGAACGACTCGTTTGCTTTTTGCGTAGCGCTTAAGGACAAGGAGTGTTCCATCTGTCTGAGCTGTGACTCGTGAAGCGTGCGCGTCTCCTCAACCGCGACCTGCCTCAAGTGCTTCGCTTCACCTTCGAGTTCACTGCGTAGCGCGGAAAGCGCGAGTTCGCGGTCAACCGACGCGGCGGTTACCAGTTCCACGCGCAACGCGGAGAGTTTGTCGTTCAATTTGGACTCGTGTTCGACCACCGACGACCGCGCGGTTCCTTCAAAGGTTGCTTTCATCTCAGCCAACCGCGCGACGTGCGTGGCCTGCACCGAGGCGACCGCACTGGCGTTTTCGGTAGAGAAGACTTGCGCGAGCTCGAGCTTTTGTTGAGACAGCGCGTTCTCCTTGTCTTGCAAGAACTCCGCGCGCATTTTCGCTGCGATCGCTTTTTCGCACTCCAGCTTGTCCTCCATCGCAGCTTCCGCCTGCTGATCCAGGGCGGCGTCTTTCTCCCGCGCGAAGCGTTCCGTGAGCAGCGACTCGAACTGCTGCAGCGCGCCTGCTTTGTCCGTCTCAGCGAGCGCCAGCGCCGCAACCTTTTCTGTCTCAACAAACGCGACGGCTTTGGCTTTGTCCGCCTCCATCACGACGCGCAACATTTCCAGCGCCTGCGTTTTCTCGTCAAGCGCAACCGCCGCCGCCGACTCCGCCAGCGCTTGGAGTTCCGCTTTGGTTTCCGACAGGGCGAAGGCCAAGTTCTCGTCAGCAGCAACGGTGAGTGCTGCTTTCGAAGCCGCAACCGCGTTCGCGACCGCCTCGTGCTTTTCGTCGGCGAGCCTTGACAGTAGCGCCTGCTCGCATTCCGCGGACTCGGCGGCGACGCGCGCCAGTTCGAATCGCGTTTGCTCTGCCGCGGCTGCAGTCGCCGCCGCCAACGCCGAAGCGTGCTTTGATTCAAGCTCCACTCGCGTGGCACTCACCGCGGCGGATAAGTCATCACTCGCAGCCGCGGTGATGCGCGTTTGCATCTCGGAAATAGCGGACGCCTTGTCCTGAGCCGCGAGCGCCAGCTGTTTGGTCTTCTCTGCGGAAAACGAAGCGGCTTGCTGTTCCAACGCGCAAGATTTCTCAACCTCGTGCCACTCCGCCGCGGCGGCCAGATCGGCGCCCGCCGCGGCTCGCATTTCTTGTTCCAACGACGCGAGCGCGGTGCCGTGTTCGCCAGCCACAGTGGTCAGCACCCTGGTCGTGTCCGCCGAGTGCTTCGCCACGAGTGTTTCCGTTAGCGAATCAATCACCGCTTCGCGTTCGGTTTCGAGCGTTTGTCTCAACGCCGCCAACGCCGCGTTTTGCGCAGACGCGAAGTCCGCGGACAAAACGGAGGCTTGCGTTGCGAGCGCGGCGGCTGTCGCCTCGGCCGCGGTTTCAGCAGCCAAGGTTCGCTCCGCCGCAGCGGTTGAAATCAGGGACTCCTTCGCCGTGGCGAACTGCGCGGTCAACAAATCCGTGAGCTTCGCGAGCGCAGTTTCCTTCTCCGCGGTGAAGCTCATGAGGAGCACGGATTTGTCGTTCGCGGCGCCCACCAGGGTCTCGCTCTTCTCCGCGGCCGCCGCCGCTCTCACCGCCGCCATCTCCGCCGAAGCCTGGTTCTTCAGGTTCAGCTCGAGCAACGCGAGCTTATCACAGAGGTTCGCCTCCGCCGCGAGTTTGAACTCCTCGGCTTGCCGTTCCAGCGCGGCGATTTTGTTCGCCTTCGCCTTTGCGGCGGCGTCGCTCGCGGTTTGCGCGAACGCGGCGTTCGCTTCGGCGAGCGCCTCCTTCGCCTCAACAAGCATCTCCTCCCTTAAGTTGAAAATCGCGTGTTCCGACTGCGTCTCCGCGTTCGCGAGCGCCGCGCGTTTCGTCTCCCCGCACTCGAACCGGACCCGCGCCTCCAGCTCAAGCAAAGCGGTGTGTTGCTTCATTTCGAGTGCGTCCACGTGTTCGTTTTGCGCGGTCGCGAGTTCGGCTCTTACCCCGCGTTCAAGCTCCGCGAGCGCGGCGGCCTTTGCTTCGGCAGCCGCCGTCGCAGCTTCCGCCAGAGACACGCGCGCTTGTTCAAGCGCGGACTGCGTGGCGAGCGCGACCTCTTTGTCACGCTGTTCAGCCGCTTGTGTGAGTTTCACGGTGAGCTCGGTTGCCGATTGCACAGAGAGTTCCGCGAGCGCGTCACTCTTTTCCCGCTCCGCCTCGGCAAGCGCCGCTTCCAATGCGCAAAGGTGGTTTGCGTCCATTTCGTCAAGCGCGCTTTGCTTCTCCATCGCAAACGCACACGTGGCGTGTTCAAGAGCACTCTCCACGTTCGCCTCACCAGCAGCTTCGCACATCGCGCGTACCTCGGCTTCGCGATCCAACAAGGACTCCGCGGCAACGAGCGCGGCGGCGGCGAGGGCGTCGTCGCGCTCTTTGTCCGCGGCGACGGTAACCCGCGCCACGGCAAACGCCAAAGCCGCCTCCGCCGTCGCCGCCGCTGCGTCCAGCGCCGCGACCATCTCCGCCTGCGCCGCAGCAGCCTGCGTTTCCAGCGCTTCTTCCGTCGCAACCCTCGCCTGCGTTGCCAGCGCCTCGGCTTGCACATCAAGCGCCGCCTCCATCGCCGCCGCCGCTGAAGCCGCCGCGCGATCAAGCGCCTCAGTCTTCGCGAGTTCCAGCTCGGCGCGAAGCGCATGCGCGGTTTGCGAAAGACCGTCAGACGCACGCGCCGAGAGCTCAACAGCCTGCGCTTCAAGAGCGAGTCGCTTTTCCGTGCCAAGCTCGTCCCTTAACGTGCTCTCCAGGTGTCTCATCACCTCGCCGGCTTCGCGCTCCGCCTCTGCGAGCGCGGCGTCGCGGACGGCGCTCTGCGCGGCGCGAGTTTCGTCGATCGCGGTCGCAACCGCCGCTTGCGTGGCGGCGTCCAGCTCCGCGCGAAGCACTTCGAGCGAAGCCGCGGCGTCGCCGCTCATTCGTTGGGTAAGCATCTCTATGGAAGCATCGTGCTCGCGTTGCGCTTTTTCAAACGAAGACCTCGTTTCGTTCTCGTACGCCGACGCAGCGGCTTTGGCTTCGTACAGGCTCTTTTCCAGCTCCTTGATTTGAACGGACAGCTCTTGCGCGACGCGCTGTTCCCTCGCGATGGAAACGTCCTTCACCTCAGCCAGCGTGTTCGCCCACTCCGTGGACGCCACCGAGGCTTTGTCCCGGAGCTCTCTTAGTTCGTCCTGCAGCCTCGCCTCCCTCGTGTCCCACTCCAGCTTCAGCTTTTGGCCTTGTTCCTCCACCGAACTCGCGGCGAAGGATTTCCAGTTCATCTCGTTCTCCTCATCCTTCCTCGCCATCTCCTCCTCGAAGTTATCCTCCAGCATCTTCAGGGCTTCGTCCTTGTCCATCGCGAGCTCGTGGCGCACGGACTCGAGCTGCTCGTTGAAGGCTTCTGAAGCGGCTGAAGCGGCTTGCTCCGCCTTTACCGTCTTCGCGTTCGACTCAACCACGCTCGCCTCGAGGGTCGCGACAATCGCTTTGAGTTCGTCGTTCGCGGCGCGCGCGGTGGCCACGTCGCCCGCGGTTTGCTCGTACGCACCACCGAGCGTTTCCTTGGCCTGCATTTCGTGCGCCAGCTGTTGCTTGACACAAGAAAGCTCATGACGCAACGCATCCGCATCCGCGGTGAGCAAAGCAGCTTCCTTCGCGAAAGCCTCGCTCACCGCTTCGACGTCGGCGGCGCCTATGGATTGTAAAAAAAAGTGTCAGTCTTGTGACCTGGGAAAACAAGTCGTCTATAATTTGGCAAACGCGCAACGCGTACCTCGCTTGGAGCTCGCCAGCGCGTCTCGAGCTCTCGCGGCGGCAGCTTCAGCTTTCTCCGCGAGGCTTATCCGTTGCTCCAAGTCCGCCTCCCGTTTGGACAAGCTCTGCTTGATCTTGGAATGTTCCTCCACCCGAATCCGCCCGCGCTCTTCTTCCAAGTTATCAATCCCGACCTGAAGCGCGAGCTCCGCTTCTTCGATCTTTACGAGGTTTTGTTGCAGGGTTTCGTTTTGCCGGTGTAACCGTTCTTTTTCATCCGAAACCCGCTGAAGCTCCGCGGTGGTGGCCATCTTGGTGTTGCCCAGCAAGTCCGTGTCGCTGGCGTTCGCCGCCGCGTTCGCCGCGGCGGTGGCGTCCGCCACCGCGTGCTGCGCCATCACCAGCGCGTCACTCAGCATCTCCTCTTCCAACGTTTTGCACGCGTCGACGAGCTGGTCTTTTTTGTGCAGCATCATCTTAAGCGTTTCTTTGCTGGCTTTGATTTGCGAAACCAGTTCTTTGACGTACGCGTCGCCGTCTGTTTTCTTGAGCTTTGGCCGGAACAACACCATGGCCTCCACACCCGCCACGAACTCGCCTTCGTCGAAAACCGAAGCGGCGAGCTCCACCACGCGCGTGGCTTCCTGCCACGGCACCGCCAGGGACAGGGTTCCGTCGTTTCCCCGGAAATCTTTAGGGGCCATGCTACGGCGGCGCAGGCCGTTCAGTCTGGAGGTTTGGGAAACGGGAGGGAAGGAACGTGAAACAGGGTCAGCCGCCGCCGGCGTAGTGGGCGTCGCCGTGCGTCGCCGCGATGGATTTTTTGGATTCACAAAAAGAAATAAAACAAACTTTTGGGCAGTGCAAAGCAGTCGGGAAAATTTGAAAACGAAAAAAGTGTCGCCAAAACGTCGGCAGGGGTACGTCTGCAATCTCGCGCGTTCGGGTCCGGGGTGCGTCCTCGTCACACGTACCTCCCCTTGAAGCTCGCGAGCTTCGCCGCGCTGCTGGGCGCGTTTATGTCGTTCGCGTTGTTTTCGGTAAGCGCGTGCCTGGTAGGCGTGCGCGCGAACCCCACGCTCACGGCGTTGACGTGCTCGTCCCCTCCCATGGCGCGCGACTCAAACTGGTGCGCGTCCTAACGAAGACGAGAAAGAGTCCCTGACTCGATGTGTGTTCCTGCGTCTCGGTCCGCGAAACAACACGTGTCCGGTCGTGGCGCTTGCTGTGAAGACAATGCGCGTTCGGTCGATATCCCAAGGCCGGTACGCGTTGGCGTACGTACGGGCGTCGTCGGCACGCGGCGCGACGTTATGAATGCAAATGGAGGGAACGCGCGTACCCCTCGTTTTGGTTTCGTGTCGGAGCTGACGAAATGAAGTTTGGCAAACGGAAAAGTTTTTGGAGAGATTTTTGGGGAGCACCCCCTCCGACGTGGCTTTGCCAGATCTGTGGACAAGTCCGCCGCGCGGTGACCCGGCTCGGACTCGGTTCACGCGCGATTGACCCGAGGCGTCCGCGTCCGCGCGTGCTACTTCGCGGCAGGTGAAACCCCGCGGGACCGGAGCTTGTTGGACCGACCGGAGGGACGTTTACGTGAGCGCGCCCGTGAAGAGTTTGTGAAGCATTTCGCGGAAGGGCGGGGAAGGTTCGGCGGGCGAAGTTTGGGTTCGTTGGGGACACGTCGGGACCGGCGGCGTGTGGGGTGGTAGTGGAAAGAAAACATCAAAGAGGCGAATCAGGTGGAGTTCATCGTGACGATGTCAGGCGCCCTGAAACAAGCCGCCGCGGCGGTCGGCAAGGCCACGAGAACCCCACTGGTTCGGAAACAAGCCATGGAGCTCACCGAAAACGCCGCGCTGCGTTTAGCGAACCTGTTGACCGCGAAAAACAAACCGTACCTAAAAATCGGCGTCCGTACCAGGGGGTGCAACGGCATGACGTACACGCTGAACTACGCGGATTTAGGGGACAAGGGGAAGTTTGACGAGTTAGTGACTCATGAGATCGCGAACACAAAACAAATAGTGAAGGTTATCATCGACCCGGCGGCGTTGATGCACGTCATCGGGACGAAGGTAAGTGTTTCCCGTTTAACACGTTCCGCCTCCCTGATTACTGCTCTGTATGGAGTACAGTTGGAAAGTACTACCCACTCCGTCTACCCTTTCCAATCCCGGAATACACATTACGAGAGACTGACACTTTCGGCTTTTATCGTGCCAGATGGATTTCGTTTCCGACAAACTCCGCTCTGAGTTCACCTTCGAAAACCCAAACGCGAAAGGCGAGTGCGGGTGCGGGGAGTCGTTCAACGTGTGATTTGATGTTTTTGTGTAGTCGGTGGAGTATCAAGTCGGAGGCGCTTCCGACTTGGTCGAACACCGAAAAAGGGAAAGGAGGGAAGAGACGTTCCGCTCCGAGCGCGGCGTTCGTGTAGCGGGCGATTGTATTTTAATAAAACCGGCAAAGCGTTGGTACGTAACGTATTACCACAAAGTGCCCTACCCTAACCGCTTCCTCGCTTCCCCTAACCGCTTACCCCTGACCGCTTTACGACCCTACCCATACACCGTCACAAGCGCGTACTCGCTAACTCCGCGGTTCGCGCCGCGATAACGGCGTCGATTTGGTTTTCCTGGCGCGAGGAAAACGAAAGAAAAGTGTCAGTATGAAATGTGTCAGTATCCCTTTTAACGTACGTCAACCTGCCGATGAAAAATCGTTTTCAACACTGATTTGATCGGCTTTCTTTTTGCTTAAATGGAGAGCCTTTATTCTCGTATGGGCAATCGCGGACGGCGGAGCGTGTTGGGTGGGAAAGGCGCTTACCAAACTGTAGTCGTGATCCACCGCCCAACGCATGTCGGATTTCGTGAGGCACGTCGCGGTGACTTTCGAGGTGGCGAACACGGAGGCGGTTCGCGGTTTCCCCGCCACGTTTTCGCCGGGCAAGTCGTTAACACTCACCGCCATCTCGCCGATGAAGTCGCCTTTTCCCCGCGACGCGACCTTTTTTTTGTCCCCGTCCGGACCGACGACGATAACGTCGCACGTCCCGTCCCGGATCAAAAAAACCTCGTTGCCGATTTCGCCTTGCACCACCAATGCCTGGCCGGGCTGAAAAACCTTGATCGCGAGCTTCATGGCGTCCGCGTGGGCGGCTAGGTTGGGAAACAACGAAAAGGGTCAGTCGCGAGGTACGCGTGTGCTGTATGGGGGATCGGGGTCCGAGTAATCGGGCCGGACACAGGGCACTGGGAGAGTAATCGGGCGGAACAGCGCGTTTGTGATGTGTGTAGTTGAACCGTTGCTAGTAAGTGTTACCATTAGTGCACTCAAAGAGGCACGGTAAACAGTGTGTTGGATTTGGGAAAGCCCAAAAAACGTACCGAGTCTTAAGTGCGATTTCCGCAAATCGTGCGACGAACAATCCAACTCGTTCGTGAACCAGGTGTGGTTCAACGCGTCCGCCGCCGTTAACCGTTTCTTAGGATCCACATCGAGCAACCCCTTTAACAGATCCTTCACCTCGTCGCTGATCGTTGTCCACTCCGGTTGCTGGTCGTCCATCGCGCCGGCGCAGATCAGTTTGAACAGGGATTGCTGGTCGTCGTGCGCGAAGGGAAAGCTGCCTATTAGCAGGGTGTACAAAATAACACCCATACTCCACACGTCCACCGCGGGTGAGTACGCCTTGCCCAGTAAAATCTCCGGCGCGACGTAAGAGGGGGTGCCGCACTGGGTTTGGAAAACCTGCCGCGCGTTTTTACTGTTCCGCGCTAACCCGAAATCGGCAATCACGACGGACGAAACGTCGTTCGGCCGCGACAGTAATAGGTTCTCCAGCTTAGGATGGGTAAAACAAAGCGTCAGTCTCTTCCGTCGCGAGTGTGGGTTTGTATTTTTAGTTACCACGGTAACAGTCGCCAGTGCGGTGTCAATTTACCACAGGGCCCGCCAGGAAATGTTACCAGTAGTGCACTGTGAACAGTCAAAGAGGGCCGGCAGAAACAGTGGCCGTTGGATTTGGGAAAGCCCAAACGGCCGTACCTTCAAATCGCGATGCGTGACGTTGTTCATGTGCATGTACGCCAGCGCATCCAACAGCTGTTTCGCGATTTTCTTCGCATCCTCCTCGGTGTAGTTCCCTAGGTCCAACAACGCGTCAAGCAGCTCGCCTCCTTTCAACAAGGACATGACGATGTAGAACTTGCCGCTTTGCACGAAGTACTCTTTGACGTAAATAACATTCGGGTGTTGCAGCTTTCTCATCACGTCTATTTCGTTTCTGATCTCATCCACGGTGACTTCGTCGTCCTGGGGCTTGGCGCTCGCGGTGGCTTTCATCACCTTAATAGCGAACTCCTCCGTGGTGTGCTTGTGCGTCGCTGACCAAACAACAGCGTACCCGCCCGTACCAAGCACGAACTTCATGTCGTACACGTCCTGCACGCGCCGGATGTTTTTAAGCGTGGGGAACGACTTGAGGGATGGTTCGAGTTTCCTGGTCGCGGCAGCCGCCCGCACATCTGCGGCGTTCGCGGTGCCGGAAGCCGCCGCGCTTCTGCCGGTCCCGGGCTTACCGGTCTTGGACCGGGACGAACTTGCCGTGGTGCCCATTTCGGGGTCGAATTTGGGCGATCAAGGCGCGCGAGGAGCCGAAGGGCGCGCGCGACAACTGCGGAGGGATGCCGGCGGAAACCTGAAATATGGCGGGAGATACGCGTCAGGTTTGCCTTGCGTGGTGATACGCGGTTTCAAAGTCTTCGTTTCACCGCAGCAGAGGGACACGATTAACCGGTGTGTTCGACACAAATTCACCGAAACAACCCGCGCTGACCGGAAGCATGTGGACCGAGCTTTTTGGCCAAGCTTTTTGGCCATCTCCGTTTTTCGGAGGCAAAACATTCCACGGCACTCATCACACTGACCCCGCGCTGCGGTGGTGACCGCGGGGGTAGCAAAGGCTTGAGTGCGTGCTCCTTTGTGGTGAACCAACTGGACAGGCGTTGCGCGACTGAAATCGTCGTGAACGGCAAGCGCACACCCTAAAACAGGCCACGCGTAGTCGGTTTCCTTTGCCGAAAACCGGCACCTCCGAGGGGAACGACTAAGCGTCATCTCAAATTTACGGGACGCGACGACGGTCACGACCGGGCTCGCGTCCGCGCCGCGCCTGCCCGTGATGGACGACACACACGACGAATTGGCAGCAGTGATAACAGCGTCAACAAAGACTGCAAAACCAAAACCTCCCGCGAAAACACGACCCTCGGGACGGCCGCACCGGCTGAAGCCTCGGACGCGCATGTCGTCGGTGTTCACGAAACATCGCGTGGCGAACACGGAAAACGAAAACCACATGTGCGCCGCGTTCGCGCCTCGCCCGCCCTCCACTCCCCGCCTCTCCGTGACGCCGCCTTTACACGAATCGACCGATGACGAGTCAGCAGAACGCACGCGTTACGTGTTGTTGCGCGCGGTGCGACACGCGGTGGTGAAAAGCAGTTGGTCAAAATCTGCACCCAGCGCGCGACGAGTGTTCGGGGAAGCCTTCGACGGCAATCGCCCGCGGACGCCTCCGTTGGGGGGGGAGAAGAAACAAAAACGTGGAGTAAATATCGCGAAACAACGCTCCGCGACCGCCACCTCGACCTGGGGCGGCGGCTGGGGCGGGGGCGGGTTCCTGGGACCGACACTGACGACTGACAAACACGCCTGCAAAGCCACCGCGAGGGACACCGTTCCGGTTTGGGCACCGGGAAGCGAACACGGGGTGGGGGCGTGGGTCGACGATGACGGCGAGAATTGTGAGAATGGGCCAACTGCGTTTGCCGCGGAAATGCGCGCCGAAAACGACGCCACCGACGCCGGCGCGAGCGTCCCGTCACGGTCGGTTAACTCCCAAAACCCACCAACAACGTCGTTACGGGCGATGGAGACTCTGCGTAGGTACGTTTGGAGGAAAGAAACAACCGGTCGTAACGGCCGTGACGGTCGGCAAAGAGCCTGGAGCGCGGACGCGTCGCCGTACTCGTTGAAAAGTTTAACGGGGACGTTGCCCCCCGTCGCGCGGGCGATACGGGTGATTTTCAAACCCGCCTTGCCGGTTTCGAACCGCGGTGCGCGGGATGGCAGGGACACGGTTAACCACCATAGTCCTGGTGTCACTACGCGCACTACGCGCACACAGTCCGCACGGTGTCACCCGCGGGAGTTTCTTTCGGTCACGCCTCCGCGAACGTTACGGTTACGGTTGCGGGAGTTGTGTTTTGAAAAAACGAGTTGGGAGGGAAAGAACGCGGCGGCGGAAGTGGAGCGTTGCGCTTTGGTTTCGGAACGAGACATTTGGAAAGACACGTGCGATGCTAAGAACGAGGAAATCGCCAACTTGAAGCGAGCCATGGAGACGCTAAAAAAGAGCCACGCGGTGTCTGTTCAAGTGGGGAAATCTGAGGCAATGGAAGCGGCGGCTCTTAAGTCGCCGCAGAGACGCGCGTTACAAAAATCGCCCCCTCCGGCGCTGCGCGGACAAACTCAACCCTCGTCCCCGACCAATTGGTCTCCTCCCCTGGTCACGCAAAGCGCCTCCCCAGTGGAAGACTCCCCGCCGAACATGTGGGGGCGGATGGGGGGGTTCCCGCACTCGCCGACGCGAACGTTGGACGCGGTGCCGGCGTGGTCGGAGGGTAGGGGTTCGTCGCCGTCGCCGCCGAAAGCAGGCGTGAGTTCGCCCCCCACGCCGTCCCGCAACGTCCACCCAGTCGGAAATTTGGAGGGCGTCCTCCCTTCCTGTTTCGAGATGGGGGGGCGCGATTCATCGGAGGAAGACGAAGCCGACGACGCCGACGATTCGTTTTCGTTTCACACACAAAAAACAAACCGCGGAGACCCTTTGACGCCGCCGCCCGCGAAAACGACCGGGGCGTCGCTTTCGGGTTTTGTGGAAACGCCGCCTGTTTTGGCGACTCCCTCCCCAACTTCGCGCAGTGGTTTTGGATTCAATGGATCCACCCCTTTGAGCGGAAGACAAGCGCAGTGTCTCCACTGCGCCGCGACTTGTCGCGCGCACGCAGCCGTGTCAACCGAGCTGCACCGCACTGAGCTGTTAGTCCAAAAGTTACGCCGCGAAAAAGAAACCCTCTCCCTGGATATCGCCTCCGCGCGCGACGACACTTCGGCCGCGCTGGCCACGGTGCAGTTCACGAAACTCGACACCGATTGCGACGGGTTTCTAGGCCTGGACGATTTACTACGGGCGGAGGTTTTCGCGTCCTACGCGCAACTCACGGTGGAGCGGATCTGGGAACAGTGGGTGTTCGGTAGGATTTTATTAGGAGTTAGGGGGGGGGTTGGGGGGGGGCATCGGGACGGCATCGAAAGCAGTACCGATTCCAGTTGTAGTACCGATTCGGGTCGCAGTACAGACGACAAGGGTTTGATTTGTCTTGACGAGTTTCGGACGCTGATCGCGTTTGCGGCGGCGCCGACGTCGTCGCCGCAATCGTGGAGGTTCTGGTGGCGCGTCGTCGACGTGGACGGCGACGGGGTGTTGTCCGTACACGACATAAAGTGGCTGTACGACCAGGTGTGGAAGGACGGCACGCAGTGCGTTTCCTTGGGTGATTTAACCTGCCAGATCTTCGACATGGCAGGACCGGAGACGAGTCCTATGAGTAATCAGTCTGATTCGCATTCTACGGGTACGAATCAAAACGGCCGCGCCGTCGGGGTTTCGCGCTCCGCCCTGAAAAACAGCGGGCTCGCCGACGGCGTGATAAAGATCCTGTGCAACCACGACGACATGCTGCTTCGGCGAAGCACCGCGGAGTTCTCCTCTGGGGAACACGCGGTGCCGATGTGAGATTGGGTGTGAGTCAGGGAGACCAAATGGGAAGAGTACTGTAGACTAAATGGGAAGAGTTTGCTACATTGTATTGCTAATAGGAATTAAAAACGACGACGCGCAAGACTGAAAAAACTAAGCGCCCTTATTACCAGTAGTCGCGCCCAGTCCTAAGTTTTTCTCGCGCTGTTTCGCGACCAAAGGTTCCGTGATTCCTTTCCCATGAACCCCCAACCCGCGACCGGGTTTGTGGCCCATTTTTGCAAGCATTTGTGACCCGAAACCGGTGGTGTGTCGTTCGAAACCCCCGAAGACAGTTTCGTCAATCGGGCTTTCGGAACACGTATAAGGGTTTATAGAAGTATGGATACTCGGACCGCCCGGAACCGATGCGAGACTGCGTTTCGACGACGACGACGAAACAGGTTTCGTTTCCTCAGCGCCGCCATCCGTAAGCGTCCCCCCGGTTGCGAACGCGTCCAGGGTCAAATCGCCAATAACAGTACCACCCGCCTTCCTTCCCAAACGCCCGTCCGTACCTTTACCACCTGGAGCGTTGTGTGACCCGGCGCCTTTGTGTCCATGTCTTTGCGTGGGCGGGATTTTTTTCTCGTCGTCGAATTTCTTCTTTTTCAAAAAAACCTTGCCGAGTTTCGCCAACCGCGCCGGATCCTTAAGAAACGCGTGCCGGGTAGGAGTCGGTTTGGCTAAAGATTCGGCCAGGGTACGGTCAACCAGCGAGTAGCCTGAAGAACGGTCAACACTCGTGTCACGATACGTCGGTTGCGTCGTTTCCACCGTGTCCGCGTCTGTTTTTTTAACGTCTGTTACTTGTACTCTGAAACTCGTCTCGTCGCGGCGCACCGCGAATGATATTTTTTTTCCTTTTTTTTGGAAAAGACAAAAACTCAAAGACGGGTAACACCGAACAAGCGCCCGTACCGTCTTGGCTTCCCTCCAGCCGCACACACCGTTCGGCGGCCGCCATTCGTGTTGTTTACTTTTCTTCCCCACTAACTGGTCCAACGCGTTTTTCACGTCCAGAGGGGTGAATCCGTATTTCACGGCGCTCCGTTGGCCGCGAACTTCATTCATGTGTCGCTTCTTCAAAAGCCGCTTCTCGCCTTTCATCAGCAAAACTTTTTTCTTCCGTTTCCCGCCCTGGGTTTGCCCCGACCTGGTCACGTCACGCACCGCGTTCGTTCTTCCCGTGCTCCACGCCCACCGGTTGTACACCACGGCCCCGTGGTCGTCCGTGGCGGAAACCAGGGCGAGTATGTCATCCACGGTGGCGGTGTCCGGGAACGTCAAGTCAGTCTCATCAGATTCGTGTTCGGACGAATCGCACGACGACGACCACGACGTTTCGTCATCATCACTCGCACTTTCATTCTCATCATCCCCAACCTCTAGCGCGGCGAAACCCGACCCGACCCGCTCCGCGTCACCGACGTACCGCCTCACCTCCACCGCGCCAAACTCGTCCTCCTCGTCCTCCTCGCTCGAAACCCGGGTAGCGTCCTGCAGGTACGCGGCCGCGCCGTGCATGGCGCGACGACCACTGCGGGCAAATTTTTGGTACGAACGAAAACGAGTCAGCACTTTGCAGGTCGTTCGTTGTTATCCATTTCGTCATTCACTCCGCGATGCGCGTCTCGTGTTCCGCGCCAACGCCGGTGTGGTCCACGACCGCCGGGGGTTTGGTCGGGTATGACTCTTGTGATAGAACAGCTCCACCCACCCCTCACCGCGGAAACGCACCCAAATCAAGACACACCGTGATCGCGTTCGGGAAGAAGGGAAAGAAAGCCCCGGGGGGCGGTGGTAACGTTGGCGTCGCAACTAAAAAACGAGAATCCGCAAGTAGTGCCGTGACGTACGTAACCTTCGTCGGCGACGGCAGCGACGACTGGAGACTCGACGATATCGCGACCTTGATTCGAAACGGCGCCGTGGGTATTGTCCCCACGGACACCAAGTACGCCCTGGTGTGTGACCTGGAAAGCCGACAAGGGGTGCAGTTGTTGTACGACCTGAAAGGTAAGGCCTTTCCCGTGTACCACGTTCCGCCTCCCTGAGTACCGCCCCTGATGGACGCGCTGCTGTACTACTTGACTGTACCGTGCGTACCTGCTACTATGTTACTAGTAGTACAGTCAGAAAGTCACACCACTCCGTCGGACCCCTTCCCAATCCCGGATATACAGATTACGACCGACTGACACTTTCGGCGGTAATCGTGCCAGGCGCGTCGTCCTCGAAACCGATGTCGATTCTTTGCAAAGGGTTCGCCGACATCGACAAGTACACGCAGGGTTTTCCGCAAAACGTGGTCCCAGGGCGAACGCTCGCGTTTAAAATCGCGAAGAAGTGCCTGCCCGGGCCGTACACGTTCGTGTTGAACGCGTCCAGCGAACTGCCGAAACTGTGCTTACAGGATCCGAAAACAAAATCAAAAAGTTGCAAGGCGCGGAAAACCGTCGGCGTGCGGATACCGCGACACCCGGTGACGAGCGCTTTGCTCGAGTTGCTAGACCGGCCTTTGTTAAGCACGACGGCACCCCCGAATGGAAGGTTCTCTTCTGATGACGACGACGACGACGACGAAGCGCAACCTCAAGACCCGGCGGTGATGTCCGATAAATTCGGGGACGGCTTAGCTTTCGTGATCGATTTCGGGATCACCCAGAACCCGCCATCCTCCGTCATCGACCTGTCCGGCCCGCTCCCCAAACTGATCAGAAAAGGCGCCGGGGACGTGTCGCTTTGGCTGGACGAGGACGAGTTGGGGGATGATGAAGACGAGAACGACGACGCGCGGGGGTGGTAGTGGGGGATGGAGAACAGTTTAATAAAAGACTAACAAAAGCCAGACCAGGTACCTACTATCAAACTCGCAGTCACTTTTTGCGGAAGGGAAACTTCTTTTTCGTTTCGTTGGGCACTTCTTTCAAATACTTTGCCCTCCTGACGCAGTTTCGGTCGCGCAGGTTTGGACGGTGGAGTGGTGCGTTCGGTGCACACGCCGTGTGTCGCGTGTCACGACCACCCGCGCGTGTCCCTATGTCCACCATACGCGTCAAGCGCAAGCACGTGCTTGATAGTGACAGCGAGACGGACGACGACGAGGCGGCGCCTGGTGAAAAAACAAACTCACCGATTGCCACAACCGGTGTCGTCGCGGTCGCGGCCGTGGTGGCCGACGGTTCCGACGACGACAACGTCGCGAACGACAAGCCAGCCAAGAGGTTGATGAGCGCTGCGGATCGGGATGCCAAAGCCAGTGTTGAGGCCAAAGCCAACGTGCGTGACGAGGTGGATTTGGTTGGGGGCAAAGGCGATGGCGATGAAGGCGAACGTTCGTCGCCGATCGAGTTACACGACGACTCAAACGACGACTCCGATTCAGGCGGTGACAAGGCGCACACCGAGGACCCCGCGCTCGTGCGGTGCGCGCAGATCAGCCGGCGGTTGCGCCGGGCGCTTGGCGACGGGGTCGGGTCCAGTGATGGGCCGCTTTCCCCGACGCACGGCGGGTCGTCGCAACAAAGCGCACGAGCACTCGGCGGTGGTGCCAAAAAGAACGCGACGAAAAAGCGCGTGTTGGTCAGCGCGGCGGATGTCGCTTCACTAGCGGGCAAAAACTCGCGGTGCGACTCTTTGAAGCCGTACCAGATGATCGGCATTAACTTTTTGTTACTGCTGGATGAACAAGACGTGCCTGGTGCTATTTTGGCGGACGAAATGGGGCTAGGGAAAACCGCGCAGACCATAGCGTACCTCACGATGAGCAGGTACGACGTGTTGCGCGTTTCCCAAATCCCGGACGACTGTCTGACTGCGTGCCGACACAAGACGTTAACCACTTTTCTTTTATTTATCTTTCACAGGCACCGGAAAGCGCACGGCGAGGGCGGGTGGCACAAAAGCGTGAACAACAGTTCCATTGGTTCAAAAGGCGGGGGGAATAAACTTCTTCAAGCCATGGCGACGCAGAAGAACGCGTCTAAAAGCGCGCACGAACCGGCGTTGGTCGTGGCGCCTGCTAGTTTACTTGAAAACTGGAAACGCGAGCTCACGACGTGGGCGCCTACCTTGCGCGTGGGTTTCTACCACGGCGCGGCCGGGCAAAAAGAAGTCAGGGAGGTACGTATTTCCCAATCACCACACACCGCCTCCCTGCTTGGCCCGATTACCGATTACACTGACTGTTTACTGATACACATCACGAGAGACTGACACTTTCTTTTTTATCGTATCAGGCTTGTGATTTCTTTTCGAAAAACTCGGGCGACGGCAAAGCCGCGAGCGGCGGCGGCGCGTACGGTACGTGTTGGCCTTTCCCAAATCCCGGAAGATTGTTATATCTCTCAGCTGGTGACTGTTTGTCCATACATCGCCCAACACGGGACTGACACTTTGTTTTACCCATCGGACAGACGTGTTAATCGCGTGCTACTCCCTGTTCGAGCGTGACAGTGCGGATCAGCGGAACCACCGGGCTTGGTTACGGCAGTTGACTTTTTCGCACCTGGTGTTGGACGAGGCGCACTTGGTGAAGAACAGAAGCACGCAGCGCGCGAAACGTCTGGACGTGGTCGCAGCGCGAGCGCGCAGGCGGGTTTTGCTCACCGGGACGCCTTTACAGAACAACCTGTTGGAGTTGGAGGCGCTTATTCATTTAGTGCTTCCCGGGCTGCTCGCGGAAGGCGCGCTGGGAGGCGGGGATGGTGGGGATGGTGGAGATGGGGTTAATGGGGAAACTGGGGACGGGGGCGACGAGAGAGACGAAAACGGCGTCACGGCTTCCGACCGAAGAGCGGCGCGGGTGAAAACGATTTTGAAACCGTTCATCCTGCGCCGTTTGAAAGAAGAAGTCGCCAAGGAGCTGGAGGTTAAAAAGCAGGTTGTTTTAGTGGAGGAAATGGTGACTTCGCAAGCCTGTTTGTACAAGCACACGCTGCAACTCGCGAGGTACGTATTTGCATTTCTCAAATCCCGCCGACTGTTTTCCTGTACGAGACTGACACTTTTCTTTTACAATCAGGGAGGAACGGGCGCGGAAAACAGCGCCGTCGTGTAATCGGTCGATTTCCAGCGACGACATCATCGATGTTTCAGGCGATAAAGACGACGACGACACCGGCGCGAAAGAACCGCAGGCTCAAAAGAAAAGCGAAAAGACGAAACAGCTCTTCGTGAAGCTACGCAAAATTGCCAACCACCCTTTGTTGGTTCGTGATAAGTTCAGCGACAAGGACGTCGAGGAAATAGCGGGGATTTGTCACAAAGCCGGGGTGTTCGGGTACGAAGCCACGATTGACCGGGTCAGGGGGCACCTTTTCGACGAAGGGTACAGCGATTTCGACCTGCACAAGCTGTGCGGCGACCCGAACTTGCGGGGGCAACTTTCGCACAAGCGCCTCGCCGACGACGCCGTGCTTGAAAGCGGCAAAACCAAAAAACTGCTTTCGCTACTCGAGGAGTTGAAAAAGAAAGGCTCGCGGCCGTTGATATTCTCACAGTGGAAAATCGTTTTGGACATTCTGGAGGTGGCGCTTCAAAGCGCGGGGCACAAGGTACGTGTTGGGCCTTTCCCAAATCCCAAACACTGTTTACATCCCCTGGACGAGTGCAGTACTAGTAACATTTACCAGTACTGGCAACTCTACATACATCACAAGTGCACTGTTTGCCCATACAGTACACCCATACTCAAGACTGACCCTTTTCTTTTTTACAATCAGTACGTGCGCCTTGACGGCGGTACGCCGACTGAAACGCGGCAGACGATTTGCGACGACTACAACGACCCGAACTCCGACCTGTTCGCGTTTCTCCTAAGCACCCGAGCCGGCGGCCAAGGCCTTAATTTAACCTCCGCGGACACCGTCGTGATTCACGACTGCGACTTCAACCCGCAAATCGACCGGCAGGCGGAGGACCGGTGTCACCGGCTTGGACAGACCAAGCCGGTAACCGTTATCCGGCTCGTCACGGGCGACTCGGTGGACCAGAGGATCGTGGACATCGCGACCCGAAAACTGGACCTGGATGCGCAGATTTTAAGCGACCCGAAAGCCCTGGCCGCCGCGGAAAACCGAGCCATGCACGAAATCATGGAGGACTTGCTGGGGTGATGAGTGAAGGGTTGTGACAGGAAAGGCTTGTGAAAGGAAAGAGTTGTGAAAGGGTTGGGACAAGGTTCTCCCTACGAGGGTTGTGCAGGTACCCGAATATAGTGCGAAAAGTTAACTAATTCTTTTACAAACGCATTCAATGACTAACAGACTAAGTGATCACGTTGTCGTCCCTGCTCGTCGCCGCCGCGTCCACGTTAAACCCCACAGGGTCCCCGACGTTTGCGTTTGCGTTAAGCGCGGTCGCGATTTGCCGGTTCGACGGTTCGTCGTTTGTTTCCAGAACCACCTCGACACCACAGTCGTCCCACAACCTCCACGGAGACGGCCATCGCCGAACCAGCGTCCCTTCCACACCCGCCGCGGACCGAACTCGTCGAGCGCAGTACACCTTCTCCCACCCTCCGTTGGTTGTGTTTAACACTTCCCTGGCTTTTTTTCGCAACGCGAATTCCCACGGCTGCCCAACATTCTCCCCTGACCCGGTCCAAAACGCATTGACCACGACTATCAAGTGGGCGTCCTTCGCAACCGCGCTCCCGTACTCGCCCTCAAGCAGCTTAATTAAAAATTCACCCGTCGTGTCCGCGGCGTGCGTGAGTAGCGTGCAATCGTGTCCGCCGCTATCCCCGCCTCCGACTCTCCACACCCCCATCCCGTCCGCGTCCCGGTCCAGCAAACCCAGGTATTCATTTTCGTACCCGTCCAATACGTAATCATCGATCAACCCTTTCGTCACTCTGAACCGCTGTGCCATGCCGCCGCTCCAATCCGAGGCCTGGCCGCCGAAGCCGGCGAAGGCCAACACGTCCTTGTCAACATCGTCGCTGCCAAAATCGGACAACGGAAGGGGCAGCTCTATTCGCACTCGTTTCGGGGACTCCACACCAGCACCAGAAGAGGCCTCGCGTAACAGTCGGAGCACTTGTTTTGCTTCGGATGACGCGCCTGAAATCGTGGTGGGGGGGGGGCGGGCCGCGATGGAAGTTGAGGACGGCGCGATCTCGGCTGACGAAGCGTGGCAAATCTGCGAAACGTGGTTTCGTTCGCGTCGCGTGGTTTGGGGGAATGATGACGTCGCGAACCGAGACGGGGTTCGCGTCAGCCGCGACCCTGGTTTCGAGGCGACACAGGGGGGGGTCACGATTGGCGACGCCATCGTCGACGCGATCGACGAGGCCATCGTTGTGACGGGCAGAGACAGCTGCGAGCGCTTTGACGTTCATTTTTTGCGCTCGATTTCGACACGTCATTGCGAAAAGGCGTTTTTCTCGGAACGCCCGAGATCTCGACCACGATCGTCACAACGACCCCGCGCGACGTGCGACATGAGGTCGTTGCAATGGACTCGCGATTTATTTTCAGGTGGGCGTAAACGAAAACGCGTCGACGCGCGAGCGCGACCTACAATCTTCAGCCTTCCTCAAGATCTCATCGCCACACACATTCTAGGTGCGGCTAATATGCCAGATCTCGCCGACCTCGCGAGGCTTCGAGCGGTGAGCCACGAGATGTGCGACGCGGTGGCGCAAAGTGGGCGTCATGTGAGAGAGATTGATGTGTACGAAGCCGTGAAGCTTGGATGCCTGAGCACGTTGCAGCGCTTGCGTCCGCAAGGTTGTTTAGGGTTCAGTGTGGACAACGGACGTCGTTTGGTCAGGTTGGCGGTGAAGCACGGGCAACTCGAAATTCTGAAATGGTTGGCCGCTAACGGCTGGAGTTTGGACAAATGCCTGTGCGCAAAGGCGGCGAAGGGCGGGCACCTGGAGGCGATTCAGTGGCTGTGCGCGAACGGCTGCCCGTGGGACGCAAAGACGTGCGCGAGCGCGGCGGAGGGCAGGCACCTCGAGTTGCTGCAGTGGGCGCGCGTGAACGGCTGTCCGTGGGACAAGTACACGTGCTTGTACGCGGCGGTGGACGGGCACCTCGAGGTGCTCCAGTGGGCGCGCGCGAACGGCTGCCCGTGGGACTCGGAAACGTGCGCGTGGGCGGCGATGGGCAGGCAACTCGAGGTGCTGCAGTGGGCTCGCGCGAACGGCTGCCCGTGGGACTCGGAAACGTTCAGGGAAGCTGCGGAGAACGGAGATTTTGAGCAGCTGGAGTGGTTGCGCGCGAACGGCTGCCCTTGGGACCAGTGGATGTGCGAGTCTGCGGCAATACACGGGAACCACGAGGTGCTGCAGTGGTTGCGCGAGCACGGCTGCCTGTGGGACGAGTGGGAATGCATTGAGGCATTGAAGAACTGTGCAGAACATGAGTCGACCGACGAGGACGAATACGTCTCGTCCGAGGACGAGTCCAGCGACGACGAGTGAAGATAGACACGAAACGACGATAGAAACGAGAAGACGACGAAAGGTTGTTAAACAACGTGAAACTTTGTACAATAAACACACCAAACGCCAAACGCGGGGAGCGAGCGCATCCCCGGGGTGTCGCCTTTTTTTTTTGCTGACAGCAGAGGTTTTTCCGGAAACAGGCGCGTGGCGCGCGAGAGCGTCTGTAGCCGTCGTTGTAGACGCACCCCCTCGGCACTTTTACCGTCGCAACGCTCGTCTGACCGCCCCCGGTGCGAAACCCGGGTCTCGGGTTCCCTCCCGGGTCCCATCCCGAGTTTTCGGAAACCTTCAAAGGTTCGGTTGGAGTTTGAGTTGTCCCGGTCCCCAAAGGCCTGTCCCCAACGCCAGGTCATCCATCTGAAGGAGGTTCGTTGAAAAATGAGAGCCGCGCGTGAAGCATCGCGCGTTTCCAGGGCGTTCGTTTCGGTGGCGCGCGGTCGTCCGCCCGGGGCTTCTTCCGGGTTTCGCAACACACACGGACACGGAAACACGAGCCGCCTTGGGGTTTTCGACACGAAACGAAGCGTTCACTACACGCGGTGTGTTCCCTCGGTGGATGACGACGTGTTCCGTTCGAGTCTGCTTCGTCCTGGTACGCCGAGTGACAAAAACAACTCGACGCGCCGTTCGCCGCACAACGACGCGCTTCGTTCGTTCCACAGCGGATCACCAACCTCGTTCAAGGCGAAGCTTCCTACGGGAAGGTCAAAGCGAACACAGACAGAGAAAGAAAAAGAAGCAGGGCAGGGTAGTGGTTCTGATGAAAGTACGTCATCTCCAAATCCAAATTCTAGCGACGAATCAACGAGCCCCGAAAAAGAAGAAAAAGAGCGCGATTCGTACGAGTTCAGCGACGACCGCGGCGTGCTGGGTTTGCACAAAAAGAACTCCCTGGACGAGGCGAATGACGCGCGGGCGTTGAACGCGGTTAACGTCGCGGTTAAGGCGAACACGTTGATTTTCGTGACTAAGTTAGGCGCGTTCGGCCTAACCGGGTCGAGCGTCATGTTAGCGGAAGCGGTGCACAGCGCGGCTGATATTTTGAACCAGGTACGTGTTGGGGCTTTCCCAAATCAGGCGGCACACTGTTTTACCTCTAACGCTGGTGACTGTGGAGGACCGATTACGGTGACTGTTGTCCATACATCGTCCAATACACATACCGATTACCCTGACTGTTGTCCACACATCGTCCAATACACGTCCAACACACGCCCAACAAATGTGCTGACCCTTTTCCTTTACACTCGCAGAGTCTGTTACTGCTGGGCATAAAAAGTTCCGCCAAGGCACCGGACGCGCAGTACAACTACGGGTACCGCCGGGAACGGTTCGTGTGGAGTTTAATCAGCGCGGTTGGGGTTTTCTTTATGGGCTCGGGGGTCTCCGTGGCGCACGGCGTGCACAGTTTATGGTACGTTTAGTGTTTAGTGTTTAGTGTTTAGGGTTTAGGTTTAGGGTTTCCCAAATCCCGGCCTCCCTGTGGCCCCAATCAAGACTGACACTTTTCTTTCCCAATCCAGGAACCCGTCCGTGCTGGAGAACGCGCAAATCGGTATCGGGGTTTTGGCGCTCTCGGCGGCGATTGACGCGTATTCCCTGAACGTGGCGTACGTCGCGCTTTCGGAAAACGCCAAGAGCAGGAACATGACATTAACAGAGTTCGTTAACAGTGGACACGATCCCACCTCAGTCGCGGTCGTCGCGGAGGACGCCGCCGCGGTTGCGGGGTGCGGCGTCGCCGCCGCCGCGTTACTCGCGGCGCACTACACGGGGAACAACGCGTACGACGCGCTCGGCAGCGTTGCAGTTGGCGGTTTGCTAGGTTTAACCGCCACGTACTTAATAAACTCTAACCGGTTGTTACTGCTGGGCCGAAGTTTGGGGGACGAGAAGATGAAACGCGTGGTGGACGCCATCCGCGCCGATCCGGTCGTGACGGAGGTGTACGTACCGCGCGTTTCCCAAATCCGCCACACCTACGTTTGCCGATTGTCCGCCCGTAATTACGCTCGTAACGCGGTCCGAAACACTGACCCTATTCTTTTCCCAAAAAAGCTACCGTGCGAAATCCGAAGAACTGGGGCCTGGGTCGTACCGGTTCGTCGCGGAGATCGAGTTCAGCGGCGCGAAGGTCGTGGAGCGGTATTTACAAGGAGGCGACGGGGCGAAGCGGAAACAACTGCACGAGCGGTTCCGTTTAGCCGTGGCGTCTCAAAACAACAAAGACCGGGACGAATGGGGGAGTGACAACTCCGGGTTGAACCCGGGGGGTATGGATGCGGCGCTGCGGATGTACGGCGAAGAAGGTAAGTATTGGGACGTTCCCAAATCCCGGACGACTGTTTCACCATACAAGACTGACACTTTTCTGAAAAAACTCAAAGTCGTCGCCGCGGTTGGCGACGAGGTGGACCGGATGGAGAAGAACATCGTCCGGGTGGAACCCACGATTCACTACGTGGATTTAGAAACAAACTGAAGGTATCAAAGATGTCTTTTACACTTGTATACGACCTCGTACGACTCACCGTCCTACTTTTTACTAGCGCTTCCCGTCCCCGTCGTCAAACCCAAAGTAGCCGCGGATGGTGAACGGCTCTTGCTTGATCTCGGGCTCGAGTTTGACCTCGGGTGAACTCGAACGCTCCGCGCGTGATGACTTACAAGCAGCACAGTTGCGTTTCCGCTTGCCGTGGGGGCAGGGGCTGCACGCCGTGCAGTTGCGTTTCAGCTTGCCATGAGGGCAGGGGTTGCAGTCCGCGCACCAGCTTTTCTGCTTACCGTGAGGGCAGGGGGTGCACTCCGCGCACTTGTTTTTCACCTTACCGTGAGGGCAGGGGTTGCACTCCGCGCAGCAGTCTTTCCGCTTCCCGTGGGGGCAGGGGTTGCAGTCCGCGCACCTGTTTTTCAACCTGCCGTGCGGACAGGGGCTGCACAACACGCAGCTGTTTTTCAACCTGCCGTGAGGGCAGGGGTTGCAGTCCGCGCAGTTGCTTTTCACCCTGCCGTGAGGGCAGGGGTTGCAGTCCGCGCACCTGTTTTTCAGCTTCCCGTGCGGGCAGGGGTTGCAGTCTGCGCAGTTCTGCTTCACGTTGCCGTGGGGACACGGGTTACACTCCTTGCAGGTGCCTTTCCGCCTTCCGTGCGAGCACCTCTTATTTGCTCTCATTATTCACCACCGCGCGCACTTGCGTCTACGCTCCGCGCGCCACGACGTGCTTTCGACAAGAGTCGTTGCTTTTGTTTGGTTGTTTGGGGTCGTTCCTAGAAAAGTGGAAAAGACTTTTGCGATATCTTTTTAGAAAGACACCCTCGCACAGGGCTCTCACTTCCCTGCGTCCCCACATGCTAGTATCTCCCGAATTCGTAACGCGCGTGATACGACTCGGGGTCGTCCCGCTTTTGTTCTGGCGAAGCGTCCGCGCGCGACGCGAAGACGCGTTCCTCGCGGCTTCGCGGGTTTCACACAAACAACACTTACTCGACCTGGAGAACCCGGCTTGGCGCACGCCACGAGGAGCGGTGTTTGTTTCCCCCCAGGTGGCGCGACAGCCACACGGCGGGAGTGAAAACGTGAGCGCACGTGCTTTCGGTGCCACTTTGTTCGCCGCAGGCGTCGCCGCCGCGGCCGCGACGGCCCCGAGAGTGAAGGACACGCGTGTTGTACGCTCCCCGCAGAAGAAATAAAGACGAAAAAAGTACAATTGTACCGGAATCGCGCGGAAACAGACGTCTCGATCCTCTTGTGTATATAGATAGACACACCAGCTAGACTAGTGTCGCACCCCCAAAGTAACCGGTCGGAACACCGGTCTAATACGGTACATATGTACCGCCTTGCCGTCTCCGGAACGATTCAAAACCTCACTCGGACTCGCTCTTGGGCGGCACAGGCGCCGCCGCCGCCGCGCTCGGCTGAGGCATGAACCGCCTTATCGCCTCGAGGTACTGCTCCATCCCGGCCGGCACACTGCCTTGCGCTTGCGAAGCAGCACCCGCCGCACCAGGCCACGCCGCCGCCGCCGCTTGCTGCGCGTTGTATTGCGCCTGGTGGTTCTGCGCCGCCATGGCGGCGTAGTACGCCTGTGCCTGCGCCGCCATCTGTGGGCTCTGCTGCGCCTGCGCCATGGCCATCGCGATGGCCATGGCCTGCGCGCCGGAAGGGCCTGTGGGCTCGGGCGGCTTTTGCGCGCCGCCACCGCTCGCCATCCGGTTCAGTATGTCCATGCCGCTCCCCATCCCGCCGCCCGCACCAGAAGCCTGCGCCATCATCATCGCCGTCAGCGCGGCTTGCTGCGCCTGGTTATGCGCGTCCGCCGCGCCGGTCGCGGGCGGAGGAGGCGTCGCGATACCCGCGGCGGCCATCGCCGCCATCAGCGCCGGCGACATCGCGTTTGGCGCGAACGCGAACGGCGGCGCGGGGCCGCCGTTGCCGTTCGCGCCAGCGCCGGAGACGTGCGGCGCGCCCCAGGGCGCGCTCAAACCGCCACCAGGTCCTCCCATGCCGATGCCCATCGGCACCGGCCTTCGCGGGGCGGGCGCGGCGAGGGTGTGTTGCGTGGCGTGACCACTGTTCGCCGCGAGCCCGTTGTTCACCGCGAGGTGGCTCGCGGCGCCCAGGGCGTCCAGCCGCGAGCCGTCGGTAACAACCCCCAGCGCCGATTTCGGCCTTTTCACTGGGTCGTCGCCAACATCCGGGTTGTCGCTCGAGGCTCTCCCGGGGGGAGAGCCTCGCTCGGTACCGGCGGTAACGGACCCTCGCTTCGCCTTACCCAAAGACGACAGAGGTCGGTCAAACGGCGTCGGGGTCATCGCCCGGCCGCTCGAGTTGGGCATGAACCACCGCGGGTTAAACGCGGGCGCCGAGTTGGTGTGTGGGCCCCCCTGGTTCACGCCGGTCGGGGCGGCGCCGGAAAGGCCGCTCCCGGAAGGGTTTCCACCCGGGTTCGCATTAGGGTTAGGGTTCAGGGCGTTAGGGCCGGGAGGGACTCCACCCGGGGTTAGGGTTTTCGCCGCCGCCGCTGCCAGCGCCAGGTCTTTCTCAACCCCCAGCCACCGAAACGCCGGTTTCCGCGAATCCACCAGGTGCGTCTTTTCGATGAGCCGCAGCGAGGAAAGAATGTTGGCAATGTCGTAAAGCCGCCGGACTTTGGTTTTCAGCTTTGCGTTCTCCGCGTGGCTTCCCAACAACGTCCTCGCCGCGGCTTCAAGAGACACCACGCGCGCGCGCGACACGAGAAACAGCTGGACGAACTTCTGCGATAAAAGCCCTAAGGACTTTTCCCGGCGACAATCTCCGCCACCGTCGCCCTTCCCGTCCTTTTCTTTCCCCGACTCCTTACCAGCGTGGGTTTCCTTTTCATCTTTTTCTTTAGCCTCTTTACTGACTTCGGCGCCGTCCAGCTCGTCCCCGTCGTTCGTAGTGGCTTTGGACGAAACACTGGATTTCGGGGTAAAAGCGCTTCCCCCCGACTCTTCCGGAACGGGAACCGGGACTGCGGTTTTCTCGTTCCGCGAACCTTTTTGGCCGTCGCCTTCGCCGCCTCTCGCGTCGCCCAAACCCGATCCATCCGTACGTTCACTTTTCGCAGGCCCAGCACCAGCAGCACTGGCACCACCCGCACCACCAGCAGCAGCACCGCCACCACCCGCACCTCCACCCGTCTCATCATCCCGCCCGTCCAGAATCAAGTCCTCCCCGAACTCCAAGCTGCCTTCCTTCCAAAGCCGCTCCAGCGCATTCGGCATCCTCGAAATCCCGTGCCACGTGTATTTGTTCTTTGCTTTCCGCACCACCACCTCCACGGATTCCAACACGTTGACGATGTCGTATATCCGCCGTCGCTCCACGCCGAGTTTCGCCGCCGCGGTGTCAAGAGAAATCAGCTCCTCCTGCCCGGCGCCGTACAGGTGGAGGAAGTTCTCGCACAGAAGGCCGAGGCTGCGATGGGTGGCGAATTGACAAAAAAAGAGTCGACAAAAAAAGGAGAGTCAGCTTTTGGGGAGGAAAAGACGCGCGAGTTTCGGGGCGAGTTGTTTCTGCGCCGGATCGCGCCGATCGTGCCATCTGCATGGGTCTCGTGCCCACGTCTTCCCCGGTGTGTTTCGTGGTGGGTTTTACCCGGTGAAACCGTGTCCGACAGACCGTGCGGACAGGACAACCAATACTCTTCGTACCTTTTGTCTTTCCTGTTGTACGTCACCGCGCTGTCCCCCGTGACCCCCGGGGTGGGTCCTCGCGACGCAGGTTCGTCAATGGGTGCCATCGCGGAGGACGCGCCGCTGTTCGGCGCCAAGGTTGGCCCTCCGAACACGTTGTGGTGCCCTCCAAACCCGCCCCCAGACATGCCTTGGTGCATAAACCCGAAGAACTGCCGGGCGAATGCGGCGGTGACCGCGGGATCGTTTGTGGTGCCCGGAGGCATCGACCCGAGGCCGGGTGGCGCGTTTGCGACGACGGCAGGCCGACCAGGGACAGGCTTGGTGATGTCCGCGGGAGGCGCGAACGCGCTGCTCGGGGCCGCGGCCGGTCCGGTTTGCCCGGGCGCGGTCGGAGCGGTGAACGCCGCGCCCGGGGCGCCCACGGTTGGAGGGCGCATCTCGGCCGTCTCCCGAGACGGCCGTCACCCACCCCGGACGCCGTGTGCACCTTCACCTTTTCAACCCTCTTCTCGATGGTCGTGACTCCTCAGGCCCTAAAACCTCGTCTCTCCTTTTGACGTGGCCAAGGTCTTGCCCTGTGGCGCGCTGACACGTACCACAACCCGGAAAGGTGGGGCCTCAAACTGGGAGACTTCGCCACGCTTCACTAGAGTGAACGCCAGGGCGCGCGACGAGATGTGAGACGTCGCGCGCGCGACGCGACCGTCGGTCGCCAGAATCGGCACGAAAACTATTTTCGCGCGACGGCTGCGGCGCGGGAGTCAAACCCGTCGGTTCGAGGTGCGTTGGGGGTCGCGGTGCGATTTGAAGATTGTTTTGCGATTCCAGTGCGTTTGCGCATACAAACGGGCACGCCATCGCACCGAGAACACCGAGTTTCCCAACTCCGCGTTCCAGATCGCAACGCGACTCCCGGGTTTTCGCGCCGCAACACTGGTTCTCCCGCCGAAAACGAGGATTAGATAGGTGCAGTCATCCTGAAGCCAACGGCAAAGGGCGTCAGCTATGCGAAAACGAGGGAGTCCTTCCACTTTTCTTTTTCGACACTTCTCGCGCGTGTCGGCGCTCATTGCAGCCGGAGGCGGCGCACGCGGGGCTACAGGGACGGCCACGCATATATCCTTTTTTTTTTCCACGCCAAGCCTCCAACGGGAACCCTCGCGCCATGTCCGGCACCGGCATCCGGGTCGCGGGGGGGGTTTCTAAGAAGTTAGGGAAAGGCGCGGGGAAGGCGGCGTATCAAGGCATTCAGTTTCTGAAGAGCTACGGCCAGCACATTCTGAAAAACCCGATGATAGTCAACGCGATCGTGGAGAAGGGGGGGGTTAAGTCCACCGATGTGGTTCTTGAAATCGGCCCCGGGACGGGTAACCTAACAATGAGGCTACTGGAAACCGCGAAGAAGGTCATCGCAATCGAGTTCGACCCGCGGATGGTGCTGGAGCTTCAAAGGTACGTATTGCGCGTTTCCCAAATCCAGGCACACTGTTTACCGCCCCTCTTTGAGTGCACCCCTAGTAACATTTACTGGCAACCGTACAACTACATACATGACAAGTACACTGTTTGCCCATACAGCACACCCATACTCCAGACTGACACTTTTCCTTTACACTCAAAGACGCGTGCAAGGCACGCCGCACGCCGCGAACTTACACATAATCTCCGGCGATTTCCTTAAAGTGGACCTGCCGTACTTCGACGTGTGCATCGCGAACGTTCCTTACCAGATTTCGTCGCCGCTGGTGTTTAAACTACTAAGCCACCGCCCCGTGTTCCGCGCCGCGACTTTAATGTTCCAGCGCGAGTTCGCCATGCGCCTGTGCGTGCCTCCTGGGGATCCGCTTTACTGCCGGCTAAGTGTCAACGCGCAACTGTTAGCCCGGACCACGCACATTTTGAAGGTGGGCAAGAACAACTTCAGGCCGCCGCCCAAAGTGGACAGCAGCGTAGTCAGGATAGAACCCAAACCGGTGAACCAGATCCCGGTGAATTTCAAGGAATGGGACGGGTTAGTGCGTTTGTGTTTCGGACGGAAGAACAAAACGCTGGGCGGGATATTCCGCACCAAAACTGTGCTCGAGCTCATAGAAAACAACTTCAAAACCTACAAAGCGTTGCAGGTTAACAATGGGAAGGGGGTTTCCGGGGTGCAAGTTGGGTTGCAGGGGGGGGGTATGCTCGGGGCGGCGAGCATGGGCAAACGAAAAAAAAGCAAGGGAGGCACAAGATTTGGACTCGGGGGGGACGCTGCGGTTGATTCGGGAATGATGGACGTCGACGCCGACGCCGACGCCGACGCGAACGCAAACGCCCCTCCCGAACCCACCAAGGACGGCACGCGCCGCATCGTGGAGGAGGTGCTCGCGACGAACTCGTTCGAGCAAATGCGGTCGTCGAAAATGAGCCAGGACGACTTTCTTTTGTTGTTAGCCACGTTCAACGAAAAAGGCGTGCACTTCGCGTAAGTTTTAGAGGGGTTTTATGAATACTGAAAAAATGCGTTACCGAAGAACCACGCCAACAACATGTCGCCACTTTTCCAATCACAACCACGACCGCGATGCGCGCGCGTCCCACGAACGCCCCCCTCGGCGGCGGCGGTTTTTCGTCATCCAAACCCAACCCGCCCACTTCGGGCGAGCACGCGGTGCGGTTCCATGAGCTGGCACAGAGGGAGGCGGATGCTATGGCGGATACGATGCGGTCGTTGAATCTGGGTGGCCAACAACGCGATGTCGTGGCTGAAAAGCAACAAAGCACGGTGAACGGGGGCCTCGAGACGAGCACGTTCACGGTCGCGGCGCGGGTGCGCCCGCTGAGCGAACAAGAAATGAGACAAGACAACGGCAACGCGTTCGCGTGCGTCACTCCCTCTGGCCCGGGGAAGGGGGGCAGAACCGAAACCGCGGCGGTGTTGACCCCGAAGATTAACTTAAGGGGCGTCCCGACGCTTGAAAAACAGACCTTCGCGTTTGACAAATTCTTCGGCGCCGACTCTGGCGACGACGATTTGTATGTATCACTAGGCGCGCCTCTTGTGAAACGCGCGATGGCAGGCCAGGTGGGTGTGGTCTTTGCGTATGGGCAAACGGGGTCTGGTAAAACGCACACCATGGGTGGGCTGTTGCGCAGGGTGGCGGGGGATTTGTTTTCGGGGTCCAACTCCGGCTCGGAAAAAAAAAAAAGAGCCATAAACTTTTCCTACTTCGAGGTGTTGGGAAACAACTGCCAAGATTGTTTGGTTGTTGCGACGGACGGGAAGAAAACGCAGTGGGGGGGGACGCAAAGCGCCGCTGCAGGTGGTGCAGGTCCTCAACCTGGCGCCGTGCAGATCGGCGAAGGCATGGACGGCGGCGTTATCACGCGGAACCTCTCCTCGCACGCCGCGCCCGACGCGCGGACGCTGTTGCGGCTCATAGACGTCGCGCAAAGCGTGCGTGTTGCGGCTTTCCCAAATCCAGGCACTGTTTACCGGCCCTCTTTGACTGTTTGAGTGCACTACTTGTGATGTATGTAGTAGTGGTAACTGTTACGAACCCGTACTCGCCGACTGACCTTTTTCTTTTCCAACCCCAGAGGCGGAGCACCGCCGCTACGGAGAAGAACGCGACGAGTTCACGTAGCCACGGCGTCGGGATTATCACCATAGGTGCTGAACAGTTTGATTCCGATTCCGAGCAAGACCCGTACGGCCCGCGACCCGGGGTGCTGTACGTCATCGATCTCGCCGGAAGCGAGCGCTCGGCGGATTCCGCGAAGCACAGTAAAGAGCGGATGGACGAAACCAAAGCGGTTAACTTGAGTTTGATGAGTTTGAAGGAGTGTATCCGAGCGCGGACCGCGGCGGCGAAACCGGCGGACCCAAACAACCCGAACGCGCGACCGCACGTCCCGTACCGGCGAAGCAAACTCACGTTGTTGATGAAGGACGTGTTCGACATCGAGTGCCGACGGATGTGCAGCACCGTGGTGGTGGCTTGCGTCTCACCGAGCGCCCGGGACGCGGCGCACAGCGTGAACACGCTTACGTACGCCGCGCCGTTGCGAGTGGCGATTGCGGCTACGAAAGACGCGGCGCCGCTCCCGGTGGACCCGAAAGACCCGGTGCAGTGGTCACACGACCGAGCGTGCGACTGGCTCGAGGAACAGGTGAAGGCCTTTCCCAACTCCAAATCCAGGTGACTGTTTGCCAATACAAGACTGACACCTTTTTGCTTTCCAAACAGATCGTACACGGTAACGAAAAGTACGCGTCCGGCGTGGACGTGGAGCGAATTCTTCCCCCCGGCTCCAACGGCCGCGAACTGTGTTCCCTTCCCGAACCCGAGTTCCACAAAAGGTTAAGGGCGCAAATCCCAGGGCAGATGGGTGCGCATTTGGGAAAGAAAACCTACGACGCCTTGTGGGCGCTCATCGTGGATGCGAAAACCCGACGGCGTCGTCCGGACGGAACGGTTTTAACCGACGAGGACGAGGCGAGGGAGGTGAGTATTTCCCAATCACCACATTCCGCCTCCCTGATTGCTCATACGAGACTGACACTCTCTTTTTCATCGTATCAGGTTCGGCAGGCGGAGGAAGCGCTCGCCGCGCGCTCCGCGCTTTGGGCGGAGCGGGACAAGGCGATGGCGCGCGGGGGGTTTTGAGGGATTTCCGGTTTTTGGTAAGTCAGAGGGAGGAAGGGTCTTGAGGAAAGTTTTGGTAAGGTTGGGAGGAACGGTGTGACGACTTAGAGGTAGTATCTGACGCTTGTTTTGTAAGGGGGTTCCGTAACAATAAGAGTAACGACGTACTCGTAGCACTTACTGATTTTTTTTTTAAGTTACCGCCATCAATCCAGCCTTCGCAGCAAGTACTCCACCTGAACGTCTTTGGTCATGGGCATGATCCACTTCCGGTACAGTTCGCCGATTTGGGATGGTTTCACCTTGTACACCAAGTCGGGCCCTTCGCCTAGTTTCGCGGCGCCATCCGGAAGGTCCTCGCTGATGTCCTGTCCGTACGTAGCGGCTTTGTTCGTCACTCTTCGCACGACGCGGTCCTCCACGGCTTTGAAGGTGAGCAGTTCCATCAGCCCGGCCGCGTCTTGCGCTTTAATAAGAGCCGAAAACTCCTCGCTCCTCGCCTGGAACTTGCTCTCCGCGACGAACTTCCCGTAATGAATGCGTTTCGAAATCGTTTGCAGATTCGTGACGTCCGCGAGGCCGGTGCTTCCGTAGTTGTTGTCGTCGCCTGTTTCGCACAGCGCGGGTAGCAGGTCGTCGACGTACATCTTCATTATCCGCTCGTTGATGTTGATTAGCTCCGCGGCCGGGTGTAACGGGGTATCGTATTCCATGCTCCCGATGACCTGGATTGTTACACAAAAAGTGGTTAACGTCTTGTATGGGCAAACGTGGAGGCGGCATTTGGGAAACGCGCAAGACGTACCAACATGGGCAACGAGTCCGGGTAAAACGCGTGCTCGTCGGGGGACGTGTACCGCCGTATCTTCCCCCCCAGCTGTTCGCTTTCCCGGAGCATGAACTCCAGCATGCTGGTTCTTTCGCCGTTCGCCCGGTAACAAGGAACCTCCACCGCGCCAGGTGAGTACACCTTCCCGTTCGCTTTGTACTGCGCGCGCTCGATCAGGCCGAAGATTATGGAATCTGGCCCGATTAACAAGAAAGCGTCAGTCTCGTATAGGCATTCAGGGAGGCGGAATGTGGTGAGTGGGAAAGGCCCTCACCTTCCTGCCGAATTAAACTCGCGCGGATGTTGTCCAAGGACAACCGATCGGACTCGTCCCGGGACACAGAAACGTCCCCGGGGACCCCGGATCGTGGTTTGTTAGACGCGAAAAGCGCGTTGCGGCTGCTGCGTCGGTACCCACGGGTACTACTTACCGACCCTGGTGGGAAACGCGCGTCCCCCGTGAGCCTGCCTGGCGAACTCGGAAACGCGACCGCGGGTGTGGCATTTCGACGGCGCGAAAAGGTGGATCTTTTACAGTTATCTGCGGACACCACCGCGGTGACGCCGGCGACCGCGGACATCGCCCTAAAGGCGTGTGTCTGAACTCGCTCGCACCCGAGCCACGGAGCGCGGACGCGAAGCGACACTGGAGACCGCGGCGGGAAGGTGTGAAGCGAGGTGCGCCGAGGGCGTTGGGAAGCGATTCGATCGTGGTGAAAATTTTGGTTTTATTCATCGTCGCGGCAAACGCAATTTTGTCGTTGTCAGAGATCTCCCTCCATCCACCACAACGCCTCAGCGCTGCGATGAGACGGTAGACACGCGCGGAGTGCCCGTTCTCGCATTCGCGTTTGTCGCATTGGAAATGAAGCGCTGCCACACGGGAAGCGGAAAGATAACTGCGCGGAGTGCGACGGGTGCGTCCATGGCAAGGTGAAAAAGAACTGCGCGGAGTGCAACCCCTGCCCCCACGGCAAGGTGAAAAACAGCTGCTAGGAGTGCAGCCCCTGCCCTCACGGCAAGCTGAAACGCAAGTGCGCGGAGTGCACCGGCTGCCCTCACGGGAAGCTGCAAAACAAGTGCGCGGAGTGCAAGCCCTGCCCTCACGGCAAGGTGAAATACGACTGCGCGGAGTGCAACCCCTGCCCTCACGGGAAGCGGAAAGTGAACTGCGTTGCTTGCGTCGGATGCCCCCACGGCAAGGTGAAACCCAACTGCGCGGAGTGCACCCCCTGCCCGCACGGCAAGGTGAAACGAAGTTGCGCAGCCTGTAACGCTCTCCGCGATGCACGGCGCGAATAGCGGTTGTTTCCGACGCGTGGCGGACGTTTCCGTGCGATAGTACTTGCATTCAATACAACCGATCGTCACCTTCCCCACCCCGACGACCCCGCTGGCATATCGTTTTTGACGGTCTATGAACCGTCAAAATATCCATACAAAGCGCTTCACCTCCGTCGTCGCCCGCCAACCTCGGCGAACCCGCCGTCGCTGCCGGTGTTTTCTCCTTTTTCTCCCTTTTCTTTTTCTTTTTCTGTTTTTCGCCGTCCCCGGTCCCCGACCCCGCGGTCCCCGCCCCGGTCCCCCCGGGGTCCCCGCCGTGGCCGGTCCCCGCCGTTCCGGTCGCCGCCGCCCCCCAAACCGGTCCGGTCGTGTCGCCGGTCGTTTCGGTCGCGGATTTTTACCCCTGGTTCTCTTTTGAAAACTCCGCCGTCCCCTTCACCCACATCCCCCTACCCCCCCCCTACCCCCCCCCGCCAAAAGCCCCCCGTTCCCGCTTCGCCTCGACCCCAACCAGTACCCCGCGCACCGTGGTCTGGCCAATCAGCGCCGCGGACGCACTTTGCGCGTCCACGAACTCCACGAACGCGTGCTTCTCGGTTCGGTGATCCGATTTCTGATTCTTGGAAACCCGGAGGGTCACGCCGTGGTGGCCGTTTTTCAACGCCCCGTACACCTGAAACGCGTCCACTAAGTCGCCAGCCTCGGTTTCCGTAGGGAAGTTCCTCACGAAAAGCGACGTGAACGGGTCACTGGACGGGTCTCGAACCGGACGGGGTTCCTTGCCGTGAGGTGCCGGCACCGCACCGCCACCACCAACGGATTTTAACGACTGTTTACTCCTATCACCGTTCGTCGTCGTCGTCGTCGTCATCAAGCTCGCCTGCACCTTGTTCGCCGCCGCGGCTTCCTTGGCCACGAGCAACGCGGTGGCGTACGAAAACGGCACCGCCGGAACCGCGTTTTTTGTCGGAACGTTTTTTGTCGCGACGTTTAACAACGCGGTTATCGTCCCCGCGCCGCTCAGAGGTGTCTGCGCAACGCCGCCCACAGTAGCAATCTTGGTCTCCGTCTCCGTCTCATGATTCAAAGAAATCCCAACGAGTTGCTTGGCCTCCAAGTCCTGCAGCGCGATCGGGTTCTCAGGTGCCGGCGGCTCTGCCTTCGCGTCCACGGCTTCGGTCGTCACCGGAAGCGGCTGAAAACTTTGGACTGTAACCGGTGCCGTAACCGGTCGCGGTAACTTCGATTCCGGCTGGGTTACGTTTTTTGTGACCTCGATGTCAACAACAACACCGTCACCTTCGAAGGTGTCCTCCTCAACAACCCCCGCGCCCGGAAAAAACCGCACGAGGTCGTTCTTCACGTAAAACCCGTGTAACTGCGGCGCCAAAACGAACGTCTGCGCGAATTGCGGCGCGGCGGGTTTTTGTGCTTGCTTTTTAATTCGCGCGTCGCCATCGCCACTCGCGACGGAAAAGCACGTCCCCGTCACCACCACCACCACAGACCCGTGCGTGCTGTGCAGGGCGTCGACGGTTGCTACGCACACGTTGCCACGGGTCTTGGCTAGTTGTTGTAACGTGCGGTCGATTTCGGAGAGGCCGGTCGCCGCTATCATCGGCGATTGCGTTTGCGCAGTTTTTTCGCCATCGAAACCATCGCCATCGATAGAAAAAGGCTGTGGCACCCCACTCACGCACAACGACGAATCCTCCGCGTAGAACCGAAACAACGCGTCTAGCCGTGTCCGCATCGCGGCGTAGTACGTGGTGACGAACTCCACGCCGATCGCGTGCGCGGCGGGTGGCGGGTTGGGAGGAGGGTGTTGATTGGGGGGGGGGGGCGTTGCCGTCCCCAAGCCTGTCCCCGTCCCCGTCCCCGACCCCGTCCCGAGGGGTTTGGGGACGAATTCGGTAAACGAAGTAGGTGCGACGGTCGGGGACGGGCCATTGGGGGGTTCCCTTCCCCTGTTTTCCGTGACTGTTTGCTTAACCGGTCCCATCTCTCCACGCGGCGTACTCGGGACGCGACTAAACGCACCGCGCTGGGCGATCGGTGTGTCCCGTCGCGTGCGAGTCGCGCGCGTGGGACAGTGGGGACTCGTCTGACGGACAGGGAGCCAGCAGGGTTTCGTTGTTTATTCCGATTTTTTTCACGACTGCGGCACTGATTGGCACTTATCAAGTACTCGAACGCGACGAGTGCCACCGTGACGTGCGCCGAACGCACCACTCTTCGTGCACTCCGCGCTGTCGTGTCGTTCTCTGACGGTCGCTTCCGAGACCACCGACACACACTCGTGGAGAATAGGTGCGACGATGCGATAGTCGCACGCGGCTGGACTTGGAATCTCCGCGGCGATACCGTGGGACACGAGACGCGATGTTAGGGAAACGGTGCTCACATGGGAAGGTGAAAAGCAGGTGTGTGGAGTGCAACCCCTGCCCCCATGGGACGCTAAAACACGGCTGCGCAGAGTGCAACCCCTGCCCCCACGGCAAGCTGAAAAGCAGGTGCGCGGAGTGCAACCCCTGCCCTCACGGCAAGCTGAAAAGCAGGTGCGCGGAGTGCAACCCCTACCCTCACGGCAAGCTGAAAAGCAGGTGCGCGGAGTGCAACCCCTGCCCTCACGGCAAGCTGAAAAGCAAGTGCGCAGACTGCAACCCCTGCCCTCATGGCAAGGTGAAACGCTTCTGCGCGGAGTGCAAACCCTGCCCCCACGGTAAGTTGAAATACAGCTGCGCGGACTGCACCCCCTGCCCCCACGGCAAGCTGAAACGCAAGTGCGCGGAGTGCAACCCCTGCCCTCACGGCAAGCGGAAAGACCACTGCGCGGAGTGCAACCCCTGCCCCCACGGCAAGCTGAAAAGCAGGTGCGCGGAGTGCAACCCCTGCCCTCACGGCAAGCTGAAAAGCAGGTGCGCGGAGTGCAACCCCTACCCTCACGGCAAGCTGAAAAGCAGGTGCGCGGAGTGCAACCCCTGCCCTCACGGCAAGCTGAAAAGCAAGTGCGCAGACTGCAACCCCTGCCCTCATGGCAAGGTGAAACGCTTCTGCGCGGAGTGCAAACCCTGCCCCCACGGTAAGTTGAAATACAGCTGCGCGGAGTGCAAACCCTGCCCCCACGGTAAGTTGAAATACAGCTGCGCGGACTGCACCCCCTGCCCCCACGGCAAGCTGAAATGCAAGTGCGCGGAGTGCAACCCCTGCCCTCACGGCAAGCGGAAAGACCACTGCGCGGAGTGCAACCCCTGCCCTCACGGCAAGCGTAAAGACAGCTGCGCGGAGTGCATCCCCTGCCCTCACGGCATGGTGAAAGGCTACTGCGTGGAGTGCAACGGCTGCTCACGGCAAGCTGAAAAGCAGGTGCGCGGAGTGCAAGAGGGTCTAAGAAGAGACTCTTCTAGACTCTTCTTCGAGACTCTTCTTAGAGATGGGACAAGAATTGACGCACAAAATTAATGCGGGCACGCTTCCGGCGTTAAATAAAAACGTACTACTTCACGCCACGTTCGGGTTTTCCACCCGGTTCTCCTCACGTCCTTCCGCCGGCTGTTTCCCAAACCCGTTGCCAGAGGTCCCAACAAGTGGCGCGGTGCCGTTTTCGTTTTCCTTTGTAACTATTTGCGCACCTAATTCCTTTTCCATTAGGTGCGCCGCGAAGGTAACCGCGGCTCGGACTCCCAACGGGTCGCCTCGTTCCGCGTGTCCGGTTGGTAAAAACCGTTGGGCGTTTGTCGCGCGTAGCGCGGACGACACGGACGCCGGGGAAAGAAAAAACCACCTCGCCGCGACGTGCGGCGTTATCGCCACCGCGAACCGCGGACACCCAGCGGGCACGAAAAACGTCTCCCCCATTTTCTGCGTCACGACCCACCCCGGCGTCACCCCCACGTCCCTTCGTAAGTCCTCCAACGCGGTTGTGTCCAACACGTGCGCGGTGTCCCTTCGCCGTAGCGCCGACGCGGTTTCTTTCGGCGACACGAGACGCACGGCGTCAAACGCCGCCGCCGCCGCCCGTTCCGCAGCACCCCGCGCCTCATCCGCAAGCAACACAGCCTCGGCGTGTTTGTCCGCCAGGTCGGTGTCTGTAGGGTACGCGCTGCACATCGCCCGCGCCGCCCGCGCCGCCGCGGCGAGCGCGGCCGCGATTTCTTTCGTTTCCCGTTGCAGCTCAAACGCCAAACAAGGCGTGTCCAAACACCCACCGCCTCGCAGCGCCAGCCACCGGGATAACACATGGGAGTCTTCGCGTTTGAAAACGGTCCACCGGCGAAGCGCGCCTCGTGTGTTTGTGTCGTCGTCGTGGTATGAGCGGTTCATCGTGTCCAGTCTGGGATCCGAATCGTCGCCTTCGCGCGTGTGCGTATCCAGTCTGGGAGAACCATCGCGATCATCACCGCCATCGCCGTCACACCCAGCCGCCGCCGCCGCCGCCAGCGTGGTGAACACGCAGTCCAGCGTCGACACCCCCAAACTGACGCACACGTCGTTTCTGTTCAAACAAAGCTCCAGGGACACGGAAGCGGACGACTCCACGCCAGATTCGCTGGTAGAGACCAAACCGTTTTCGTCACGCAAATCTCGCTCAGATCTTTTCGCGTCGTCGCGTTTCGTCGCGTACGAACGCACGTTCAAAGCCCCTTCCGGGTGCGTCATTTCAAAGAACGGCGTTTGCGCTAACGAGGTTTCGAGTAACCCGGTGACGACCGGGCAATTAGTTGGAACTTTTTTTCCGTCCCAATCGGCGTCGTCGAAACCGCCGAAGCGTCGCCGAAGCGCGAAGCCCGCGTCGTTTCGCGATTTTTCAATTTTGTGAATTGAATTTTGCGAAATTTTCCCGGGAAACGCCACTTCCGCGCCGTCCCTGGATTCGTCACCGCACCCTAAAACCTCAACAAGCACTTGCTTCCAAACCTCTGCATCCGTGTCCAAGGAAAGACTCCTAACCTCCGTATCACCACCAGCGGTCGTCGCCACGAGCGGCCGCACGCGCCGCGTGGCGTCCCGCAACGCGGCGAAGGATTCATTTCGGGAGTCGCGGTCGGAACCCGATTCGCCGTTGCCGCTTTTGGATTTCTCCGCCAGCTCTTCAAGAACCCGCCGCGTTTCTCGCGCCGCCGCGGACGCGTCATACACATCAGCGGCGACTGCCGCGCTGCCAACGCCGCCCGGGGGAAGTCGGGAGATGGCGAACCGTAACCCGGGGAAGTGTTGTGCGATGGAAGTATCATCCATTCGCGCGTCGTTCCCGTCGCTCGCGTCGCCGTCGCCGTCGCCGTCGCGCGCGCTGGCCGATACCCGCCGCCGTTTCCCCCCTCCACCTAACTCATGTCCGCGTTTACTCGCGACCGCGACATCGTTCATGTCCCCCCAAAACCGTCGCGTTTGTGTGTTGAAAACAAACCGTAACGTCGGCGCGATCGCGGTGCCGCCAGAGCGGCCGTCCGCGCCCCACTTGGATTCCGAAACGAACCTGCTTGGAAAAAAAAAGACGTCAGTCTTGTGTTGTTTGGGTGTATGGGGTATGGGTGTACTGTATGGGCAAACAGGGCACTCGTGATGTATTTGAAAGATGTGCAAGTACGCCGTAAATGTTACCAGTAGTGCACTGAAACAGTCAAACAGGGGCAGCAAACAGAGAGGCGGGATTTGTACGTTGGGAAAGGCGCTTACCGTCGCAGCGCGCCGCCCGCCGCGACGCAGGCGGGGGCCATTTTTAAAAAGTCCGAAGGCGACGCCAGGTGGTTTAAACGCAAGTTGTCACTCGATACCGGGCTCGTGGTGCCCCCCAATCGCGAGTCGTAACTCGTGGAAGGGTAACTCGCCGCGAAGGAGAACCCAACCGCGCGCAACGACGGGGCGTTTTTGGCAACCCGGGAAAGAGCGGAGACGGTTACGAAATCCGTGGAGCGTTTGCCAACACGATTTTCGCCCCCGTCTTCGCGGACAACACCAAACGAGTTCTCGTGCGGTCGTAACCCCGCGCGCCTCGCCGCCGCGGTCGCGGACGCTAAACACCCCGGGGTCGCGACGCACAGGAAAACGAAACCATCCGCGGAATGCTGTTTGGATGAGGTTTCTTTTCTTGTCGCGTCGTCGTCGTCGTTGCTGTTACCGTCGCCGTCGCCGTACCCGTCCAGCACCAACGCGAGCGATTCTCTTCGTTCAGCGCAGCAATCGGCGCACACCGCGCTTTGGCAGGACAGACACACCCTGTACCCACACGCGCCAATCAGGGACGTGGCGCACCCGTCGCAAAACGCGTTTTGCAAGTTTTGCGACGGGACATTTTCCCCGGTCCCGGCCCCGGCCCCGGCGTCGCGCTGCGGGAACCGCGCTTCCCGCAAAGCGCTCGCGCACAACACAAGGGCCGCAGGCCGCAACGCATTTACGGTGTCGTCCACGAAGTTCGTGGGTAACGTTTCGCGGAAACCGCTTAGGGCAGCGCGAAGTGGTTTGGGGGGCGTTTGTTTCGCCGCCGCCGCCGCACCGATGGCGCGCGCCGCCGCTTCAAAGTTTTCCAAATCGGAGTTGCCCGGTTCCGTGCCGCGCGTTTGATCCACCCCTCCCGCACCGTCAGTGGCCGGCCGCGGCGAGTTCCCGAACTCCTCTAAAATGCCGTCCCACGGCGAAGCGTTATGGGGGTAGACGGTGTTTCGCTTCTTACCGACGGTCGTCGCGTGATGCGCGTAAACCGGAGTGCCGCCCGCCTGCAACGGCAAACCCGCGAAGCCGCCAGCCAGAACCCCGAACGGCGAAAGCACGCCTGGGCCAAACGGTGACCCGAGCAGCCCGGCCGTGGCACCACCGGTTGGCAGAAAACTCGGCGAAAAGCTCGCCCTACGCGCGAGTAAGAAATCCGCCTGCGTTTGATGCAACCCAAGACTGATTGCCCGGCCGCGTTTGCCCGCGTTGTTCACGCCAATCGGCGACGGCGGGTGCCCGCCGTGAATGCCGTGCCTGCGTTCCCACAGGCCCGTGAATTGAGGCTGGGGAAAATTCGCAGTTCGCGCGAGGCCACGCGCGGGCGCCGAGGACGGGTGATGGTTGGTAGGCGGGTGCATCGCGTTGTTTAACGGGCGATGCACAGAACTATGCACATTCGCAGTGGTACCTCCATTTCTTCCCCTCCCTGCAACTCCATCAGTCTCTAACGTCTCACGCCGCACAACCTGCGTGAGCCAAACGAACCGCCGCGAGACTCGCGTACGCTTGAACTCCGATTTCGTCGCCCCCTCGTGCTCCACCGCGTGCACCACCCCCTGGCTCTCGCAAATCGCAATCCACGCGAACGATCCGTCGTCGTGCAGCACGTGAAACGGGTGCGACTCTTCCGGGTCGTGAAACACAATCGAGGCGTTGACGTGTCTTTTTTGGCCTTTACTACTCACGCGTGTGATGCGTAGCCTGCGCCCGAGCCACGGGTGCGGGGCGGGCCCCGCGAGTATCCGGTCGGGAGGGGCGCGCCCTGACATCCCCGCATCACCACCGGCACCGGCCCCATCTCCATCGACTCCGTGTGTATTTTCACTCCGCCCGCCAACACCGTTTCGGCCTCGGCCTCGGCCTCGGCCCCTGCCTCTCCCACCTCTCCCTCCGCCCCCCGAGCCTCGCCACGTCCGGGCCATCCTCCCCAAGACGACGCGGGAAACGTCGACCGCGGGAGAGACAGGCCGGCGCGCGGGCGCGAGTGGCCCGGGCCACCAGGGGAAGGGGAAGGAACGACATTCGTAACGAGATGTGTATTAATGGTAAATAGCAACAAGTTTTTTCATGGAAAACCTGCTTCGTTTTTGCTTTTGAGCGCAGCTCCGAAAACGTCACGCGCGTCCATCCATGTGACCGCCTAAGGAGCCAAGGAGCCTAAGCGTACAAGAAGCAACACCAAACAAGGTACGACACAGCATAAGTACTGAGCGGAGTAGAGACTTAAACTCTCCACTATGATACGGATACTACTGATGACGAGTACAACTAATTACAAAATCTCTCCCACTCCAGCGCACTACTCCCCGTCCAGCGACGCGTGCACTTTGCTCTTTAAGTTTCCCACGACCAAACCGGAATCCGCGTAGTTGCCGCCCGTGAATTTAGACGTGAACTCGCCTCGCACGCCGTGCCACCGCTGCGGCATATCAGCAATCGTAGGCGCTTACGATAGGTAAAAGGAAGTGTCAGTCTTGTGTGGGAACACGCAGAGGCGGGATTTGGGAAAGCCTTACACACGTACCTTTGCCGAAACTAACGTTCTGCGTGGTGACGTAACACGGGTGTTGTTTCGGTTTATTTTTTGAAGAGTTCCAGGCGTCGGCGTCCCTGAACCGAAACGGAAGCGGCCGCGTTTCCTTGCCGTCGGGGCCGATCACGGTGAACCCGGAGTGATCGTTTTCATCGCCTTCGCTTTCTTTTTTTATCTTCTCAAAAAACAGCGGCAACAACATGTCGAGGTCGAGCGCGGCTTTCATGGCGTGCGTTTTCACGCTACCGCGCCGTTTATCAATCGCCGCGAAGCGATCCGCCAGCATCTGCATCCGCAAAGTGCTCTCGTTGCTGCTCTGTTTCGGCGCGGGCCGGTTTTTAGGGCAAATCTCCCCCAGCGCTTTGCTCTGCTGGTCGGCGTAAAAGGCGTAGAACTTGTTCGCTGTTGCTAAATCGTTTTCAGTTGTCAAAGGGAAGGCCACGCCGTTCGGCACGGCACACGCGGTGAGTCGCGTTCGTGACGCGACCCAGGCCAGGAATCTTCCCAAGCTTTCCCTGTGATTGTAAAAAGTGTCAGTAATGTAAGGGCAAACAGTGTGTCAGAATTTGGGAAACGCGCAATACGTACCTGGCGGGTTCCAGGTCGCCGACTTCTGTGAAGAATCTGGGCAGCAGGGAGACGGTTTCGCTTCTTAGGAACATCGCGCACCCGACTGCGAAGTTGGTGTTACTTTCCGTGCCCGGAAACGGCACCACGGAGAGCACGTCCGCGTGCGGTCCGTATCGCTTCGACCCTTCCGCGGCGGGGGCTAACGTTAAGTGCACGAAATCGGACGCGTCCGCGCCGCAGGACTGCGAATCCATATCCACCCTAACCAGCGTGCTTTTTCCCCGACTAACCGCGCAGCTGACTAACTTTCCCAGATCGAAACCAGCCACCGGTGCATTGTGGCCGTCGATTACGACGACGTGGTGTTGGTTACCCAACACGGTGTCAACCGCGAATCGCAAATCCGAAGCTGGGCCCGGCCGAGGGTCGCTCGACGAAGCGCCGTTGTCCACGATGTTGCCGATGGCAATCTTCTCTGACTGTTTGCTCATACAGTCCACACCGCCGCCCTCCAGGGACCAGCTTACGTACTCGTGAACGTTGTCGCTGTTCGCGACAATGTAGGTTTCGTCGAGGGAGACTAATTGCTCACCCGCAGGCCCGGCGCATTTCGAAATCACATCCACCCAGCGGTCAAGAGAGGATTTGCCATCCGGTCCTAAATTAACAAGCGGCCGCGTGACTCGCGCGGTCCCGTCGGAACCGACCGCCACGTCGTGTGACGTGTCGCCACCCGTCCGTAATAAACCACCGAGCCCCACCCCGAACGCACCGCCTAGAATCAACACCTTCACGGAGGGGTTGGTGTTAGGTGTGTGGGTATTGAGTGCCGAGAATGCGCTGATGATGATCAAGAATTTGGATGGATGGGCGATTTTGGACCCGAGATTTCGCATTCGAAGGATGACGATGGGAGTTGAGGTGGGTCAGTCCGTGTAAATTGTAGACTAGAAACGTGGTGGTGCGTCATGTCGGCATGCGTGTACCACACTTAGTCGCCTGTGGAGTGGGGAGGCACGTCACGCGAAAAATGGATTGACAACACGCCAACCCTGACACACGCGTCCGTGGAGCGCGAAAACAATCCCGCCATCGATCGATGCCCCATTTGGAACCGCAAGTACTACCGACGGAAAGGATGGAAAGGCGCCGGTTCAGGCGAGACGGGAGGTAAAAGCACGCACCCCGGGGCCGAGGTCTCCACGCCGAACTGCATGGCGAGTTATCCGCGGACCTGCAGTGCGAGGTTGCGCGCGGCGTAGGACTGGTGTCGGACGACCCGCGGTACACCCGACTTTTCCTTCCCCCTGGTTTCGTGACACCTCGTAGTAACGAGTTTTTGAGCCAAAAAGTTGGAGTTGACGAAATCGAGAGGCTCGGCTTCGGCATTCGGCATTCGCTCGGCGCGGGTGTCGTTCGGACCGCGTGGTGGGCGTTGGATACCGCGGTTTGAACGGCGACGACGACGGGAACGCCATGGGTGCGAACCGCGTTTCAGGAATCAGCACGCTTCGCCAGGTGACCGCGGAACACGCGCACCGAAAACAACTCGCGACGCAACTCGCGGCGTCGCGAAGGGAAGCCCTGGAGCTACGGACTTTACTGGAACACTCGGTGCGGAAAAACAAGGCAGGCGTCCTGTTGACCCCCAATGGCGGTGTTGGCATCAGCACATTTCGCGTTTCGCACCAAGGAACCGACTCCACGTTGAAAGCCAACGGCAATGCCAATGCCAATTCCATTGCCATCGCCAACCCGAAAACACCGAATTCTGCATCCTCGAAAGTCTGGAAGAAGCACCTCTCCTGTGAAACCGCATCGCTCGCCGAGACGAACGCTTTGGGTGATGCTTTACGCCAGGAACTGGCTTTCGCGAACGCACGCATTGAAACACTACAAGAAGAGAACGACGAATTAAGACACGAAACGAATGATGAGTCAATAAGAAGGTTCGCGACGCGCGACTCTGGGAACGGTTCGGAGGGACGCAAAAATGGGTTCGGGAACGACGACGTGGACGTTCATCACGGGATTGCGGACGAAGGGATTGCCGTTCGCGTCGGCGACGACAATCGGTCGTCGCCTTCGGCGCAAACTTTGTACGAAAGGAAACGCCTTTTGCAAATCGTGAACTCGAGCCCGTTGCGTTTGAATTTGATTGACTTGGTGGATGGAGTGGAGACGGCGGTTGGTACGCTTAACGGTGACCAGACACAGGATTCATCTAACGATTCATCAGACGACAACGATGAGGCTTCCGCCGCGTTTCACCAACGCCAATCAACCAATCAGTCTCCGCATTTGGTCCCCGCGTTGAGGGCGGAGCTCATTGACCAAGCCAACGCGATTGTAATTTTGGAAGACGAACTGGAGGGGTTGCGGGAGGAGTCGCAGGGGTTGCGGGAAGAGTTGCGAGTAAGCACTACCGCGTTGTCTGATTCTAAAATACGGGAACTAGAGCTTTCTCGGAATTTGCAAGTCGCGCGACAAGACGCGCTGGGCGCCTCGGCTATTGGCGAGGAGGTTGTGCGTTTTTGTGTTGGGAAAGTGGACGACGCGGAAGCGGGTGCTTTGTTGTGGGAAACCGAAGCGAAACGTTTGCAGGTTGTGGTGACGCAACGCGCGGAGACCCGGTTGGTCGCGGTCGCGGACCGAGCGGCGGCGGCCGCGGCGAGGGAGCGAAACGAGGTGGAAATGGGAACCGCGGTGGGTGCGCCGCCTGTTTTGTTTTCGAACCACGACCGTATGCGCAAACAGTCTGACGACGAGCCGCGTTTCGCAAACACGTGGAACCCGGTTCGACCGAATGAAACGCCGCGCACCACCGGAAGTACTCGCGACTCGCCGTTCGCGGCGTCCGAAATTTTCGCCGACCAAACCCCGGGTTCGTCCACGCCAACTTCTAAACACCGAACGTTGGACCCAGACCACTGGCTGTTCGCGCGCACGCCCTTGCACGTAGGGCGGTACGCGGAACAGTCAGTGATGTACAACCGAACAGCGGTGGCGAATGACGAAAAGAAAGACGCACCCTCGTCAACCCACGAAACCCCCGGTGCTTTGTTGCAAGCGTCGTTGGCGAGGCAAAGCGCTACGTTGGATTTGTTGCGGTCCGCGAGGGCGAGACGGGATCGGGAGCTTAAACGCGTGCGCGATCGGTTGGACAAGTTAGTCGCGTCGCCGCGACGCGTGGGAATGTTGGGGAGTTACGCCGTGACGCCGACAAAAATCGGGTATGAAGCCGGGGTAGCGGCGCGCGCTGCATCTCCTCAGGTAACGCAGGCCACATCGGGTAACGGCATGGAAGCTGCTGCGCTTACAAGCGATGAGGACACGACGAACGCGGGGTTTGATTTGGCGCGGGAAAAGCGAACGAAGCTGAGTCGCGTGTTTGTCGGGTCCAAAAAAACGCTTCCCGCGGACGACGGTAACGGAGAAAAACTCGACGCCGCGGAGAAAAACTCGGAGCCCAAATCGCTCACACGCGACGCGGACAAAAACATCCCCCCCCCGAAGCAAAGCAGCGTACGACCGCAAATGCCGAACGTGATGCCCTCCATGTCCATTGGCCATGGGTTCACAATGCCCAGCCTTCACAAAGCGGCGGCGACGATTCAAGCGGCGTGGCGCAAAAAGAAGAGCACATGACGCGTGAAGGTGAACGCGCGAAAAGAAGAGCACATGACGCATGCAGGTGAATGACGCGAGTCGAAACAAACCGGAAGTGATGCTCCGTCCGCTCCGTGTAAGTAGATTTTAGATTCTAGATTCGTTACAACGCGCGCCGCTCGGTCTTACACAGCGCTCGCGTCTCTTCCCCCGGCGGGTGACGTTACGTGGTGTGTTTCGTTTTGAAAACGCCGCGCCTGGATTCTCATTCATCTCCAAGTCCAACGTCGTCGAGTCTTAAAACTCCCCCGACACTTTGTTCTTCAGCGCGTCAAACTGCTCCACCAGTTCCTTCCTGCTGTCTTTGTACAGCACGTACCGGTAGACGAACCAGGAGGAGTACCCAAGACCCACGAGCTCCATGACCTTCGGTAACACGGGGATGGCGTTGATCGCGCCCACCACGGTGCCGCTGAGCCACACCAGCGCGGCGGCGCCGGCGACGTAGGTAACGACGGCGCTTTTGTTATCCGTGTCTTCCCACTTGTCCGCAATGGTCTTCAGCACCTCGTCCGTGTTGATCTTGGAGTCCGCCATGGCGTGGGTGACGATTACGCGCTTGGAGGCGAGCTGCTTTTGGTCAGGGGGTTGTTGGGAGGGGAGTCATGGTCAGTGAAGTTGATGGGTGACCGTGCGACGGGCGGCGATTGATGATGGATTAGATTAGTTCCTAAATCGCGTTTCGGGGACAAGTTTGCCAAAAACACACAGGGGGACGAAACGGCGATTCGCCGCATCCCGAATCCTCGGAGCATGGGAGTCACCCTTCCCGTGGTTCCGTCCCCGGTTCGATGTAAACGAAGTTCGTATCAAGCGTAATGCGCACGTCTCACGAAACCTCGCGTCTCGCTGGAAACCGCTCCTCGCGACGGCGGTGCGGTGACCCGGACGCACACGACTGCGTCTGCCGAAAACGAGGAACACGCGGTCCGAGAATGTTTTTCCGGGACAGGCAAGGATCCGGCAAGTCGCGTACCTTGGGCTGCGCGACCTTCACGCCGCTGAAGGTGGTGGCGCGTAGGGTGCGCGAGGCGCGCGCCTTGGGCGCGACAGCGCGGGGCGCGAGGATAGCGACGGAGGCGACGAGGGCGGCCATGGTGTGCGTGTGTTGGGTTGTGGTGCCCAATGATCGGAAACGAGGCGCGAAGGAACTAACTGGTTTTTGGCGCCAGCGATTGGTCGCTGAAACGCCGCGCGGTTTGAAGTTTCCGTCCGTTTCGCACTTGTTTAAGACTGATTGACCCTACCAGAAACACGCAATCGAGACGAGACACTCGTGGAGTATCGTGGCCACGGAGGACGGAAATATCTCGGTTGTGGGCCAGTTTTGGCTTTTTGCCAAAAAGCCAAAAACTCGTTTTCGTTTTCGCGAGGCGAGATGCCCCGATGTTTTCTCTTCCCCGCGACGACCACACAGTTCGTCGCGCATGGGCGGCGCGCTCGCGTTCGGCGAGACGTTGAACTCGTCTTCCTTTTCCGGGAAAGAAAAAAACGATGTTGGAAAACGCGCGGACCGAGCGTTGCGGTTCGGCACCGGGAAGGGTGTGGGGTCGACGAACAAGGGTGTGACATCTGAGGAAGGTAAACACGGCGTCGTGAATCTGTCCGGTGCCTTTGGTACGACGCGAGGCACCACCGCTACCGCGAGTACATCCGGGAAAGACGGATTTCTCGGACCAACACCACCTCCTGACAAACACAAAACGGCCGTGACGCCTCGTAACGCCTGGCCTGAAGGGAAGTTCACGATCATTTATCCAAAAGGTTACGATCCTGCTATTGGAAGGTTCGTGAACGCGGGCGATGGCGGCTCCGACGCGAGGGTCACGGTTACGAAGAAACCGCTTAGTGTGCGGATTGCAATGGAGGAACAACGGGTCGACTCTGAGAAAGCGCAGGCGGAAGCTTTACAGGCGCTGAATTTGGACTCCGCGTATTTAGCGCGAGTCACGGCGCAACGCGAAGAAGCGGCGACGTTGAAACGGAAACGGTTTGGAAAGAACGAAGCGACGACGACAACGACGGCGCCGGCACCGAATTCAACAACCGAAACGACTACCCTAAAAAATCCACCCGTGAACCCAAAACCACCCTCTGTTAACCCCGCTCTTTTACTGGCGATAGGCGTGGATGAAACGTACATGACAAGACTCGCGGAACAGGAGGCGCGGCGGCGAGTGCTGTTGGACGCTCGAGCGAAAAAAATCACGCCTAAAAGAATCATACAGAGCGACGCCGACGCGGAGTATTCCGAGCGGTACGCCATGGTTTTGCTGGAACGCGATACCGCGAGGGCGCGGGTCAGCGCGGGACGACTGGAAGCGGCGAGGGAAGAATCGTTGAAGGCGAAAAGCTTCGCTCCGAAAGGCAAAAAAATGGGGAAACGACAAAAGCGATGACGTGTCGGGACGATAGTGGTAATAGGTAATACTCGCTTAGTCTATTAGTTACCGCTATCTCTCCGTTTCATCCCCATCCTCCCCGGAAAGCGCGCCCACACACGCACTCCCCACCACGTAAGGCGCTCGTTCCGCGGAGGACAGCAGGACCTTTGTGAAAAGCCACCCGTTGGAGGTTAGTTGATCCAAAAAACAATCCACGTCCGCGTCGCTTTTCCGTTTCGATTCACTAAGCGCCCACACCCGCGCCTCGTCCTGGGTCAGGTCTTTCCGGAACGGCAAAGCCCGTAAATGCGCGACTTGCAAAACTGCCTGCATCACGTCTCGTGACGTGGCGTGCTGCGCTAGCGCTAACGTGGCGTGGCCTTTCATTTTCGGTGACTGCTTGTCTTGTTTGTGTGAAGAGTTGGGCGTTTTCCGTGACGAGTTGCCTGTTTTGTGCGACGACGTTGATGACTGTTTGCCCATAGACGAAGAACTCCCCCCATCCCCCATACCCCACGATACCCGGCTCAGGAAGTTCACAAACACGTTTCTGAAACTCTTTTTGTCCCCGTGCTCGTTGGGCAAGGCGTAGGACAAAATATACGGCGCGTCCGGATCGTCACTCAACGCCTTTTGCAGACTAACAAGGTCAGGACACGCTTCGTGTAACGGCCTGATTCGTAACGGCAGCGCGCTTTCATCAAGCCTCGCGGGTATCAGCAGCCGCTCCAAACCGGCGACGTCGCCGAAACTAGGAATCTGGCCACGCGCCACGAACCCCTCCGCGATGAGCTCGCCACGTTCTCGGTTTATGGTTTTCAGCTGCACCGCTTTTAACTCGCGGTAAATGCAATACAAGTCCAGTGAGCACAGCGGTACGAAGGCTATTAAAGGGAGCAATATCCTCGCGTTAGCGCTGGCGATCTTTCCAGTCAAACCGGTGGCTAAAACGGCTAAACCGAGGCCCAGGTTATCGGCGAGCACTTGTTGCGCGGAAATTTTCGCCGTGATCTCGGCGAAGTTATCGTCGCTGGTGAAGCTCCTTACGATAAATAAAAGAAAGTGTCAGTCTTTCGTAATGTGTAGGAGTAAACAGTCAGGGCAGAGGTAATAGTCCCTTCTGGTACGAGTATATCGCGATGTATGGACAACAGTCACCAGCTGAGAGATAAAACAGTGTGTCAGGATTTGGGAAAGCCCCGCACCTTTGAATCGGCGCCCTTACGACGTTCGCGGTGGTGATACCGATTGACTTTCCCACGTTCGCGATGGTGGCGAGCAGGAGAAACTTTGACGGGTAAAAAGGCGTCAGCATCTCGATCAGCGAACTCGCGTCGTACACCACGGACGACGTGAACCGAAACCGCTTCACGTCTGAATCGAACTCCTTGCCAAAGTTAGTCGTGACGCTTAGCTTTCCCAGCCGCCCTAATCCGTCTTTCAGCACCCAATTAACCGCCGCCGCGGCTGGTAATCGCCGGGTAGCCCCTAAACCAAGCGCCGCCAGCATCTGCTGCGTCGCGAAAACGGAGATGCAAGAACTCGCCGCTCTTTGGCCGAACCGGAACCGCGCGTACTCCCAGTAATCTTGCGTCAGGTAAAACAAAGTGTCAGTCCATTTGTTGGGCGTGTATTGGACGATGTATGGACAACAGTCAGGGTAATCGGTCTGAACAGTCGTAGTAATCGGTCCGAACGGTCACCAGCTGAGAGATAAAACGCAGGTGTTTCGGATTTGGGAACCACGCAATACGTACCTTCGGTGACGGAATCTTCACTGGGAAGAAAACTGTCTTTGGTCCTTTGGTACTGCCGCGAAAACCGCCGGCGTTGCAGGTCAATCGCCGAGTTCACTTTGCTCAGCGGGGATGCCGAGTTTACTTTGTTCATCGGGGATGTATCTTGTCCATTCACGGATCCAGTGTTGCCATCGGGGACGGATCCCCTCGGTACTGTCCCCGGACCCGTGACACCCGCTTGATTGGAAATGGAATCGTCCACGTGACTCTCGCGCATCGCGTCAAACTCTTCGGGTGACAGCAACCGAAGTTTCTTCCCATCTAGCGCGTACTGCACCGGCACTGACCCCGGGCGGTGTTCCCACAGGGGTAACAAAACCGCGCCGTTCGGGGTTGTGCGCGCGTCGTGTGTTTGTTTTCGCGGGTTCGTGGTAGGTCGGGGGCGGCCTTTGGAGGTGCTTGCGACGACAAGGGTACCCGTGGAGGTACCGTTGTCGTCGGAGCCGACGGTAACGTTAGCGCTGGTGCCGCCGCCGCCGAGTGATGACGACGACGCCTCGGCGTCGCCTGCGGTGTCCCCACCCGCGCGGCCCGAGACACCGCTCTTCGGCACTTGGGCAGCATCGAAACCCTTCCCCAAACCGCTTGCCGGCGTACCCACCCCACCACCGCTGATGTTCGCCACGCACAGCCGCGACAAACGACGGTGCCGAAGCCTCCGACTCAAGGAAGATGTGTCATGCGCACTCGTGGAACCCGCCGGGTCACCGCCGTCGCGTCGTAGTTGATTGCGCCACCAAGCCCCTACTGCCGCGCTCGACGCACGCCCCGGGTCACCGGACGCCATGCGCGGCGACGCACCGCAGACGCGGAACGTACCCAAGAAGTGACAAGAGAGGCACGGTGCCGAGGAAGGCTGACGCGTTTTGCGAAACGTGGACACGAGAGAAGTTTATGTTGCTCGAAATTTCGAACAAAGGATGAACAACATGCGAGGTGAGGTATGCTTACCAAAACATAAAATATTCAAGGCAAACTACCCAAAAAAGCGCCCCCCCCCGCAACACGTTCACGTGGTGTACTCCGCGTTGATTTTGACGTAGTCGTAGGAAAGGTCGCACCCCCAGGCGCTGCCGGTTCCGGTTCCGGCGCCAATCGAAACGTCCACCACGACGGTGCCGTGCGCGTCGCCCTGTTCGGTGAGATACGCGGAGGCGGCTTTTGCGTCAAACTCCAGGGGTTGGCCTTCCGACATCAACTCGATACCGCCCAGGGTGACTTTCAAATCCTCCTGGTCAAAAGGAACTCCCGCGTACCCAGCCGCGGCGGCGAGTCTTCCCCAGTTCGGGTCGCGGCCGAACATCGCGGATTTCGCCAAGGAACTACAAACCACGCTTCGGGCTACTTGCCTCGCGTCTTTCTCGCTCGCAGCGCCGGTGACGTTGCACTCCAAAAGAACAGTCGCGCCCTCGCCGTCCCAAGCGATGGACTTCGCCAACGCGATGTGGACCGCGGTGAGGGCCTCTTCCAACAAAAAAGCTTCCGGCGTGTTCGCCTTGATTGGAGCGCCGCCCGCGGCGCCGCTCGCCAGCGCCACCACGGTGTCGTTCGTGGACGTGTCGCCGTCCACCGAGATCTGGTTGTACGAATTCTGGCACGCCTGATTGGGAAAGAAAAGTGTCAGTCCTGTATGGGCAAAAAGAGTTGGGATTCGGGAAAGCCCCAAAACGTACCCGCTTCGTCATGTCCCGCCAAAGCTCGCTTTCGATCGGCGCATCACATGTGACAACACCAAGCATGGTGGCCATGTTCGGGTGGATCATCCCACTGCCCTTTCCCATGCCGCCGATCGTGATGACTCTTTTGTCGGGTAAGGTTATTTCGAGCGCGATTTGCTTTCGCGCCAAGTCGGTGGTGCAGATGGCGGTCGCCGCCGCTGAGGCGGCGGCGGTTGAGTTCTCCAGCCCCCGCACTAGGTGCGGCACCGCCGCCATCAGCTCGGTCATCTTGATCCGCTTCCCAATCACACCAGTGCTCTCGACCAGCACGTCGTTGATATCGTCCAGCCCAAGCGCGGCCGCGACCGTTTCCGCGCTTAAAACAGTATCCTCCATACCCCCGGTCCCAGTCGCGGCGTTGGCTTGGCCGGCGTTGATGATCACCGCCCGGGCGGTTGTTTTGGACGCGACCGCTTTCTTCGAAAACAGCACGGGCGCCGCCGCGACGACGTTTTGCGTGAAACAAGCCGCGCTCACCGCGGGGCCGTCCGCCACGATCAGCGCGCAATCCGCGCGCTTACCAGACGCCCTGATTGTAAAAAAGAAAGTGTCAGTCTCTCGTATGTGTATGAGTAAACAGTCATGGTAATCGGGCCGATCAGGGAGGTGGAACGTGGTGATTGGGAAAGTTCCTTACCTTAAACCCGCTTTGAACGCGGCGGCTTTGAACCCGGCGGGCGCGCACACGCCGCCTTCAAGGACCTGCCAGTCACCTGATAGCTTCTGGGGGAGCAAATCTTTAAGCGGCGCGTCTTTCAGCTGGTACACGTCGTCGGAGTAGTCTGTTTTGGTACTCGACGCGCGCACAACCAGTTTGCCGCGAGCGGAGTTACCACTCATGTTCCTACCACGCACGTTCCGGAACTGCTTAGTGTATCTGCCTAACTTGGGAGCAATACCTTGTACCGTGAGTAGTTGAGATGCCATTGCGTCTTGTCTACAAGTTCCGCTCGCTGAGGTACTTTGTTAAGTCGCCAAAGGTTTTGTCGATTTGAGAGTTCCACGTTCGCGCGAAAGTTTGCGTCGCGTTGGCGCCGAACACGGGGTGGTCGGTGGGCAGTGGGCTCTGTTTAGCCGGGGGGGACGGGAACAAGTCCGCGAGTCGCGAGGACGAGCTCCAGCGGGAACGCTGTGGTTGGTGTGGGGGATGGGTGCCTGGAGTGTCAGCGTCGTCTGGGATCAAGTAGAGAAGGGCACGATGGGACTTGCCCTAAAACGATCGCACGCGTCCGAAGAAACCGCGTGAAATGAAATCGATGGCCCCGATCGCGTCTTGACAAGTGCGACGTACCCGAACGTCCAGGAAAGAAAGCGCGCCTGCGGTGAGACCTAACGTGGTCCAGAGAAGTCGCTCCTGACGGACGATTGACATGCGTCTGCCGTGAGGAACGCGGGGAGACGCGTTTACGGAGTGAGGGGTGCGACTTGCGAGACGCGTTTTTCGAGTGTCAACTTCTTTTCTTTTTATTTCGAACTTTCTCGGCAACTCGCGCCAGTGTAGAGATGCCCAGAGGGGCCAGGCGCCAGTGATCTCGTGACCGTCATGCCCGCTCGCCAAAACGACGGCATCGACCATGCACGCAAGAGTCTGTGCGTGGACGAGGCGTCCACGGCGGGGGTGAAAGGCGCGGCGTTCGGCATCGCCGTTTCCGCGCCTCTGGTCGCGGTGGCGCATTACACATCGCCCATGTTTCGTATGTTCAGCGTCAGCACGAAAACAGGCCTGGTCGTGATGCCGTTTTTCGGGTTCTTCTTCCTGAACAGCGAGCTCGCCATGAACGCGTGCGCGCAGCGACGGAAACAGTTCGCGGACGGGGTGGGTAGGTAGGTGTAGTAGGGACCCTGGGTAGTAGGGACCCTGTAGGGGATGAATCTAGAGAATGAAAACGAAAAAAACGCGAAAATCGCGAAAAGTTATGTATCGACGTGTGGCGTGGACCAGGCGATTGAAGAATACAGCGGAAGCAGCGACGCGGAAGTACAGTGGAGGAAGATGATTGCCGTACCCTCCAGACTGGTGTCGATGTTGAACGTTGAGAAGCTGGCTTGAAAACCATGGGACGGTGACCGTGTATTTTTTATGACACAAGCACACGTCTCTTTTCAGTTGCTATCTTCTGTGACATGATTCGCAGTCCTATCTCTTAGAAGAGTCTCTCTTGCACTCCGCACAGTCCCTTTTCATCTTGCCGTGGGGGCACCCCTTGCACTCCGCGCAGTCGCCTTTCAGCTTCCCGTGGGGGCAGCCGATGCACTCCACGCACCATTCCTTCACCTTGCCGTGGGGGCAAGGGTTGCACTCCACACACCTGCTTTTCTGCTTCCCATGTGAGCACCGTTTCTCTCCCAAATCGTCTCGTGTCCCACGGTATCGCGGATATTCCAAGTCCGACCGCGTGCGGCTATCGCATCGACGCAACTATTCACTGCGGCTCTGTCAGTAGCTTCGGAAGCGTCCTTCGGAGCACGACTCGAGAGCGCGGAGTGCACGAAGTGTGGGTCAGTGGCACTGATTCCACGACTTTGACTGCTCCAGCGCAAAATGGATTTTTTTTCCCGGTGTACACTTCCAACACTTCCAGGTTTCATGGGTACCACTTCTTCAGGGTACCCTAAACCCACCCCTAAACCCCACCTCCGCCCCCAACCCTAAAATACCGGTTGGCGCGGACATGATTCGGTGGCCTACGCTAAAAAAATCGCGGTGCGGCCGCTAAATCGGCGGTGGCGGTACCCTAAAGAAGTGGTACCAAGAGGAAGTGGTAACATTTTTTCAGTCTCGACGTCACGGTTCGTCCCCACTCTGACGTCATCACCACAGATCGCGTTTTATCTTCCCGACACCGCCTGTCACCCGCCTCATCCACGCGCGTCTCCCGACCGCGCTCTCGATTCGCGCAAGTTCGTCGTTACGCACTAACGTTCGAACGCCTCGTCTCGTTCGCCGTCCGTTCGCCGTTAATAACTCAAGAGGAAGCGTCTCAAACCGTTCCGTTCACCGCCGCCTCGTCGTCGATCCTTCGTTTCGGTCCCGTACATCTCATCACGCGATGGCACAGGACGGGTGTCAACCCATGGACCGGTTCTCCTTCGCCGCGAACGGAAGCGCGCAGGCGAGCTGGAAGTTCTGTCCTACGAGCAGGCTTGAGGGGGGTATGAGCGACGGTGGCGGCGGCGGCGGCCAGTCCGGGACGTACCAACAACAAAAACACAGCGTGTCTGGTTACGTCAATGGATACAACCCGAGTTTACCCGCGTATCCGCCCACGCGAGCGCAGATCGAAGCCGCGGCGAAACGAGGCACCTCTGCCCCTGGGGCGGGGCAGGGCGGGTACGCGTCGCAGCGACAAGGGTCTGGTGGGTACAGTGGGGAGATCGCGGACCAGATGTCCGCGCAGATCGCGTTTGAGAAAGGCGGCGGCAGAGCCGGCGGAGGCGCGCCAGTTCAAACGCAATCGTCGCTCTCGGAAACCTCCGGTGGGTTGACGTACTCCGGGCACGGCGCGTGGGACGGCCCCGCTCCGGCTGGCGATTCCTCGAAACCTGCACCGGGGACGCCGTACTACGTCAACACGCCTGTTGAGCCGGTTTTTGACAAAACAAAGGAAGAGATCGACTTGCCGCTCGGCACGGCAGGGAACGTGGTCGGGCGAGTCCCCATGCTGGGCGTCTGCGCGTCTGCGCTCGCGGATTTAAACATCGCGAAACTCGTCACCGACGGTACCGTGAAGCACATCGCGTGTCCTTGCGTGAACAGTGAAAAGAGCACCGAAATCTTCGCCCTGGTCAAACAAACCATCCAAGGCGTCGACGGCGTATTCGTTTCTTTCACGATCGCGCCAACCGAAGCGCGTGACCCTGGAAGCGCGGTGGACGCGGCGCTTACCCAGATCGGCGCCGAGTCGTTCGATTTAGTCACCCTGCAGTGGCCAATAGCCGGCACCCTTGAAACGGATTGGCAAAACCTGGAGTCGTTGGTAACGAACGGGAAGTGCAAAGCGATCGGCTTGGCCAACGCGAGTGTTCCAATCGTGGAAGCCGTTTGTAAATTCGCGACCGTAAAACCCGCCGCCAACGTCCTCGAAACCCACCCGCTGATGGCGCACCGCAAGCTGGTTGGTGTGTGTCGCAGGTACGGCGTCTGTGTCATGTCGAATTGCGTCGCTGGTAACGGGAACGATGTTTTGATGAAACACCCTAAGCTTCTACAAGCGGCGGCTTTGGCGATTCAAACCGGCTCGCACAAATCGCGGGAAGCGCTTCTCGCGCGGTGGTCCACGCAAAGGGGCGTGCCTATTGTTTTTGACGCCACTTCCGGCGTTGACGCCGGCACGGCGCTCGATTTCAGGCTCACGAACGCGCAGAAAGTGTTGGTGGACGCCATGGAACCGCCGCCGCGAGAGGGCGGGATCCGGTTCGCCGAGAAACCGGCGGCGCTGACGGTGCGTATTTGGCCTTTCCCAAATCCGCCGCACGCTGTTTGCCCATACTCGTCCTGCGAAGGGACGTCTTACCTCTGCCCTGACTGTTCAGACCGATTACGGTGACTGTTGTCCATACATCGTCCAATACACGCGATATACTCGTCCTGCGAAGGGACGTCTTACCTCTGCCCTGACTGTTTGTCCATACATCGCGATACACAAGATTGACACTTTCTTTTATTTATCGTAAGGAGTTTAAATGGGACGACCCGTTCCTGGGCGGCGTCGCACGGCCGGGGCTGGACCTGGAGAAACTTAACCTGTAATTGCGGGTGCTTGTTATAAAAAAGAGAGGACGAGAGTAGGGTACACCGTACGTTACCCTCTCGTCAGAGAAGCGGTAGCATCTATACTCCTCTATGTTTAGCGTAGAGGAAACCTAAACCTATTTATCAATTAAACACGAACCGTTCGCGTCTACCCGTGTACCGGCTAGAGCTCGCCTTTCGGCAAAAACGCGTCGTCCGTTCGCCACGGCGGCCCCGGCGCGTGTACCCGTAACCAAGTTTCGTCCACTTCCTGCCAGACTAAATGCGCCATGGAGGGCCACTTCTTCATGGCGTGTCGAATATCCCTCGACGAAAAGCACCCGCTGTAAGAAAGTGTCAGTCTTGTATGGGCAAACAGTGTGTGGCGGATTTGGGAAGCCAACGCGTACCTGTCTTCCGGGGTGGTGACGTGCACCGAACCCCGGCCGGCTTTGTGCGCGGTCTCGATGACGTCTTGCGATATAAGAGAAAGTGTCAGTCTGTATGACTAATTACTCTGGACAATCGGCAAACAGCGTGCCTGGATTTGGGAAACGCGCGACACGTACCCGCGCGCAAAAAAAAAGCGCTCTCCCCCGCGGCTTCGCACCCCACGAAGTAATACCCCCACCGGTGCAGAACTTTGATGAACGAAGCTAGGGAGGCGGAGGCGGAAACACCACCACCGGGGTGGTTGCCCGTACGGGCCGGCGTTTTTCCCGTGTCGTCGGGATTCGAACCAGCGCGGATTGTTTCCTTGTTCGTCTCACCGTCGGTAGTCTCGAAGTCACCCTCGCGTCTGTGTTTCTTTTCAGGGAAGCCGGGCTCGTTTTCGTCTGTGTCTGTCTCGTCGTTTACCAAAAGAGTCTCTGCCGCCGGCGCAGAGGTGAGCACCAAGTCAGGTCCGAACACAGCGTCGTAGGAAACCGCGAGCACGCGTGGCGTGACCGTTCGAAGTAACGGCTGGATCAGGTAAATGCCATCCGCGACGTCGATTGTCGCGAGGTCGATCTCGGCGCGAACCGTTTTTGGTTGTTTTTGGAACCCCGATTCGTCGTTTTCGGCAGCGAAAAGCGATTCACGCGTTTGTTCCGAACCAATCGATTCTTCGATGTCAGACCCTGTTTGTGACCCTCGCATCAACTCCAACACTCCACGAACCGCATCACCCACCGTGGGTATGGTTAATTGGGAGTAAACACAACGCGCCGCCCCGGGCGTCATCGGAATGCGTCCCGCCGCGGGTGTGTTTCCCTGATCGTCGTCGCTCCGAATCTCCGAATCATCGCTACTGCTCTCGCTCACCCCCCGCCTCAGGAAGTGCTTGCGCCGCGCGTCATTTGCCTGAATATCACGGTCAAGAAACACGCCGCGGAACCCGTGGTTGTGTACTAAATACGCGCTCGCGCCGCGTTCGGGTTCGTGTTCGGTCGCGTCGCTTAGCGCGACTAACGTTCGGTCTGGGGAAAACGAAACAAAGCCGAACAGCGCGAGGGCCACGCCGTCTTCGTGATTCCGGCTGCACACGGAGACGGTGGACGCGACGCCTCGTAGGAAGTCGGGGGTGAAACACAGGGCACCCCAATTTTTGGAAAACGTCTCTTGCGCGTCGCTATTCTTCATCGCCTTTCCCGCGACGTTAAACCGCTCGTAGAATAGCTCACCCGAAGTCTTTGCTGCGACTTTGCCGACTCCTCGCCCCGAACCAATCCCCATTGCGATTGTCGTGCTGACCCTGTCGCACTGCCTTAGGATCTTCCCAACCCGATACTGGGTGCGCAACCTCACCATCGCCGCGGTCACCGAAACGGAGTCCTCTGAGTTTTCTGACTCGCTATCGTTATCGTTGCTATCCGCCTCGGCATCCGCTTCGGACGGAATAGGCGCGCACGGTCTCGGTTGCGACACTAAAAACGCACCAACCCCAACGTCGTTCATGGTTAAGTGACCCGTGCTAGGGTCCCTCGTTACGTGAAGCGACGCTTTGCGGCGGCGCGATCGGTTCGATTCTCGGTCGTTTCGGTTTTGCGACGACGACGTACCCTCCGACCGCGACCCGATACCGAACCGAAACCAGCTGAAAAGAGTGCCTGGAGTTTGGTCTGTACTTGTGTGGATCGTACCTCGTGCGATCTCTGTTTCGTCCCTCGTTCGTGTCACCGCGCCTCTGCGCATGGCGTCGTGGATTTGTGTCTTTGACATCGTCTTCTTGTGATTCAGGCTAGATGAATCACCCTCGAGGCGGGATTCATCGGTCTCGAGGCTAGACTGGTCACCGCCGAGATTTGATTCAGACGCATCGCCGCCCCTTCCGCCCCCCCCCCCCCCCCCCCCCCCCCCCCCCCCCCATCCGAAAACCCACCCTCCAACGCAACGACATCCAAGGTGTAATCCCCATCCACGCCTCCGTCGATCCGGTCAACGGCGCCGCGGTGCGGCCTTACGCCCGAGCGTAGCAGCGCGAACGCCAGCCCTGAATGAAATAAAATAAATGTCAGTTGTGTATGGGCAATCAGTCGGCGGAATGTGGTGATTGGGAAATACCTACCGAGCGCGCAACAGGTCGCGCCGGTTAACAAAAAGCGATGCGCGCTTCGTTTTTTTCTCGCCCTCGCGCTCATCCGGGGCGTCCCGACACCGTCCTCCTTTCGTAACCCGCGAGAGTCGTCCAAAAACTGTCGTGGGGACCACATCGCGCGGCCACGGGGCGGGTGGCGAATAAACAGGAGCCACGGACAGGGGCGTCGCCCGAGCGCACCAAGTGTGTGATGGTGATTGAAGGTGCCGTGGTTCAAAATGCAGACGCTTTTTTGAGATGGCCAAAAATCTTTTACGCACTTTTCTTGGCCCGGCCGTTTCCCATTTACCACATTCCGCCGACTGATTGCCCATACGAGACTGACACTTCTTTTTTCCTCGAACCTGCCGTTCCGTCTTCCCGTTTTCTGAATTAGGCACTCCCGGCCCCCCTGCCCCGCCTGCCACGCATACGCCCTCGCGCACGTCCCATACGCGGACGTGTGTTGATGACGCGCATGACGTCGCCCGACCGACCGAAGGCACGGGCGTCACCACGCGCGACGCGCGTCTTACATGTCACCCACTTGCTGGTGTACATCTCCATCCTCCTTTTCCCGAATCTCGCGACCGCGGTCGAATGGCAGGCTCCAATCTGCGGCGCCCGGACTCCCGCCGAGTGCGTGTTCCTCACGTCGTGGGAAAAAGACGTCCGCGCGCTCCAAGCGCTGCACCGGGAGTGCGGAAGCGATGCCGACGGCGTGGCTCAAGTTTGGACGGGAGTTTGGGGGGACATCAGCACCTTCGCGGGCACCAGGGAGCAGTGGGACGTGCTGTGCGAGCCTTCGAACTCGTGGCAAGCGTTGTCGTCGGACGACGAGGTGAAGTGCGACCGCAACGGCCGTGTTTTGCTGTTATACGTGGACAGCGGCAGGCACAGGGTGCAGCTGAACTGCCCCAACGGGTTTCCCCCCGAGTTTGCGGATTTATCGTATTTAGCGGGGTTACGCATAGACGGCGCGCTAAGAAGCACGCCGAGCGATCTTCCCATCGACACGCTGCTGCACCACCTCCTGAACAACCAAAACCTGATGGAGTTGAGCCTTCCGGATAACGACCTGGTTGGTGTCGCCCCCGCGCTGTGCGATTTCCGGGGCGGGTACATGTTCGCATCGAGACTAAGCAAACTCCGGCTAAACAAAAACAAACTCTCAGGCGCGCCCCCGGTTTCCCTGACCTGCGCGCACTACTTGGAGACGCTTGATTTGTCAAACAACGACCTGGCGGGTAAGTAGTCTATTTCCCATTTACAAGAGTGATTACTCTTCTAGACTTCTCAAAGACAGATCAAAGACCCTACGAAGTACCAAATGTACTGCGTACATTCCGCCTGCCTGATTGCCCATGCTCGTACCAGAAGGGACTATTCCCTCGGACTGTTACCACGACTGTTTACTCATACTATGGAGTACAGTATTTCCAATCCCTCATACTATGGAGTACAGGGCCTACCCTTTCCAATCCCGGATATACCAATCCCGGATATACCCATCACGACCGACTGACCCTTTTCTTTTTACACTCAGGCACGTTACCCGACGACTGGTCGGATTTGGCGAGTTTATCGTTCCTTTCTTTCGGCGGGAACCCTTTAATCACGGGGGCCCTGCCCACGAGCTGGTTCCCCGAAGTCACGGACGAGCCCTCGTCGTACTACCGCTTAGGGAACTTAAAGGAACTGGACGGGTCGGACTGCGGTTTGACCGGAAGCTTGCCGTCCAATCTGGGCGGCATGCAAAAGGTAAGTATTTCCCAATCACCACATTCCGGCGACTGTTTGCCCATACGAGACTGACACTTTTCTTTAACAATCAAAGCTTGAGAACCTTTTCCTGCACGACAACGAACTCGTGGGCCAAATTCCGTCGAGTATCACCCGGTTAACCAACCTACGGGAACTTAACCTTAATTCAAATCGGTTCACCGGCCCCCTGCCCAGTGACTTGTTCACCTCCCTCGCGTCGAGCCTAAAGACCTTCGACGTTTCCCACAACGAACTCACCGGGTCGCTTCCGAACTTACCAAACGCCGGGTTTCCCCTGTTGAAGGTACGTGTTGCGCGTTTCCCAAATACCGCCGACTGTTCGGCCCGATTACGGGTGACTGTTTACTCATACACATTACGTAAGACTGACACTTTGTTTTACCTATCCTAACAGGAACTGGACGTTTCGGATAACTACTTTTCCGGAACCTTTCCCGGCTTCGGCGCGGTTAACTTGTTCACGCTAAACCTGGGTAAAAACCAGTTCAGTGGAACCTTTCCAAGCCCGTGTACCTCGAGCTACCTGTCTCACATCGAGATTCAGGGTAACCAGTTTGGCGACGCGTTGCCTGACTTGTCCTGTTTAAACGAGTTGTGGTTTTTAGACGCTTCGCGGAATAAATTCGATTCGGCAGTAAGTCTTGACTGGATCGCGAGCGGAAGGTACGGCCTTGCGCAGCCTTTCCCAAATCCCGGACGACTGTTTTCCCATACTCGTCCTGCGAAGGGACGGTTATTACCTCTGCCGATTGGGGAGACCGTAGCTACGTAATACACGTGGCCTTACAAGACTGACACTTTTCTTTGGCCCAATCGAAAGCGCGCGGGACGTGAACTTAGCATTCAACCAAATTGACGAACCGTTTCCAAGCGACATTTGCGGGGTCAACACGAAGACCCTGGATTTACGCGGGAACAACCTCACCGGGCCGGTACCGGCGACGATCGGGAACTGCGTCAACCTGCACGAGCTACACCTGGGTACGTTTTGGGGCTTTCCCAACTCAGGCGGCACGCTGTGGAGGCCCGATTACGGGTGACTGTTTACTCACTCACGTTACCAAAGACTGACACTTTGTTTTACCCATCGATAGGGCACGTGTGGAGCGACCTAGACGACGCGCCGAGTGACGCATCGAGCGATTCCGTTTCCACGTTGCCGTCGGATACCGCCATGGTGTCGTTAACAGAGCTCACGCACTTGACCCTGGTGGGGCTCGGGCTGACCGGCGCGATCCCAAGTTCCGTTTTCACGTTACCCAGACTAACGCACCTGGACGTTTCCGGAAACGCGCTTTCCGGGTCGATCCCGCCCGAAGTCGAGTTGTCCCCCAATCTGCGGTACCTCTCCCTGGCACACAACAAAGTGGAAGGCGTGGTTCCCGCGGGACTGCTCACGTCGAAAAACATGGACACCCTGTTGTTGCAGGTACGTGTTGCGCGTTTCCCAAATCCAGGCACTGTTTGATGCCCTTCTGTGACTGTTTCAGTGTACTACCGCCCGTAACAACTGTTACAACTACATACATCACATACGCACTGTTTTACCGAAGCTGGTGACTTTTTGTCCATCCATCGCGATATACAGTACACTCGGGACTGACCCTTTTCCTTTACAACAACAGGGCAACTTACTCACCGGGGTGGCGTCGCTTTTGGCGCCGGTGGTTTCCGACGGCAACGAAACGGACGCTGCGTCTTCGGAAAACGAAGAAGAAGCCTCCGTTTCCTTCGTCACCACCCTGGACGTGTTGGACTTGAGCGACAACGTGTTCACCGCGTTTCCCCACGAGCTGGAGGTGGTGGGAGGGTTAAGCGTGCTTTACCTTCACGGGAATTCCATGACCGGCGTTATTCCGCCGTGGCTAGGCCAACGCGACACCCTGAAACACCTGCGCCTGGACGGTAACTCACTAACGGGTAGTTTAGCTATCTGGCTAAGTGACACTCACCGCTTGCTTGATTTGCAGAAACTACGCTTGGACGGTAACGCCGGGGTAACCGGTCCGTTAACCGCGGGCGCGGTGCGAACCTTGGCCAAGCTCACCACCCTGAACGTGTCAGACGTGCAAAAATTTGGTGCATTTCCGTCTTCCTTGGGCCAAAAAGGCGCCTCGCTCACTTCGCTCACTTCGTTATCAATGCGCAACTCGGGTTTGTCTGGAACCCTACCTCCCGATTTGTTCGAAGCCCTGCCCCTACTGCAAACCCTGGATTTACGGGACAACTTACTAACCGGGTTGGTACCCGCGAACGAAGTGATACCGGCCGTGCTTGATGCGGGTGACGGCGCCGCGAACGCACCTTCCCGGTTACGCATAGCGCACCAAAACTTGCAACAGCTCCTCCTCGCGAACAACTCGTTCGGCGGGATGCTGCCTCACTTACCCGCGCATTTAGTCACGATCGCGAGTGGCAGGCACGACGCGTTCGGGGTGGAGTCGGCGCGTGCGGCGGTGGATTTAAGGGACGCGAGCGACGAGACGCGCGGCTTTTTTACCTGTACGTATTTGTGTTTCCCAAATCCCAGGACTGTTTTCCCATACACGACTGACACTTTCTTTTATTGGTATCAGGTCCGCTCCCCGAAAACGCCTCCGCGTATCAAGACGCCCGGTGTACCTGCCCGTCCGGCAGCGCGGGATTGAACCAAGGCAGGTTTAGTTGTGCTGTTTGCGAACCAGGCACGCAGGCTGAGTTACCCAACTCGGAAACCTGTGCGCCTTGCCAGTATGGAAGTTTCGCGGAAACCGCCGGCGCGACGGTGTGCCAGCAGTGCCCGCCCGGCGCGGCGGCGAACCAGCTCGGGTTGACGGCGTGTCAAAAATGTGCGCTCGGTTTTTTCGCCGCCCGACCGGGCTCGTCCGTCTGCGACGCCTGCGACCCGGGGACGTTTTCGGAGCTCACCGGGTCTAATACCTGTCAGAAGTGTGCAGTAGGGTCCGCGGCAGCGCAGGCAGGTTCGTCAAAGTGCGACGTGTGCGCCAGCGGGACCTTCGCGCAAGAGCCGGCGCACTCGGGCGTGGGGAGCGCTTTTTGCCAAAACTGCCCTGTCGGAAAGGTAATTATTTCCCACCCACCACATTCCGCCGACTGATTGCCCCTACAAGACTGACACTATCTTTTATTTATCTCAGTTCTCCGCGTCGGCGGGATTGACGGTTTGCGTTTCGTGTCAAGAAGGGTACTTCGCGGGGACGACCGGGCAAAGTGCGTGTGCTGCTTGCGCGCCTGGCTCCTTCAACCCCGAAATCGCGGCCGCGGTGTGTACAGGTAAGTATTTCCCATTTACCACATTACGCCGACTGAATGCCCATACGAGACTGACACTTTCTTTTTTATCTCTCCAGCCTGCCCAACCGGTTCCAGGTCCGCAAACTCCGCCAGCGTTTCCTGCGACCTCTGTTCCCCCGGAACCTTCGCCAGCGACACAGGGCAAACAGTGTGTTCCCTATGTCCGGTTGGCAAGTTTGGGGACACAGAAGGCAGCGATGCTTGTCAAGACTGTGCGTTAGGCCACTTCAACGATGAAGAAGGCTCCACTTCATGCACTGAATGCGCGACCGGTTCGTTCGCGGAGGCAGTCGGCCAGGCGAAATGCGAAAAGTGCGCGAGCGGTTCCTTTTCCAGTTTCGAAGGTACGTATTTCCCAATCACCACATCCCGCCTCCCTGATTGCCCATACGAGACTGACACTTTCGGCTTTCATCGTATCAGGCGCGAATGAATGTACCTCGTGCGCGCTCGGTTCCTTCGCGGAAGCGAGCGGAAGTTCAGCCTGCACTTTTTGCAACGCCGGGACGTTCGCGGGCACGACCGGCCAGGTTACCTGTGCTAAGTGCGACGAAGGCTTGTTCAGTGCTTCAACGGGGTCGTCAGTCTGCGATTCGTGTCCGGTTGGGAAGTTCGCCACGGGAAAAGGCGCCGCCGCGTGTCAGCAGTGCGCCCCTGGGTCCTTCGCGAACGCGACATCGTCGTCCGTGTGTGCATTGTGCCTACCTGGTACGATATCACCGAACGCGCAAGCCACTACTTGTCAAAAATGCCCCTCTGGTTTCTTCAACGACAACCACGGAGGCACCACGTGCACCGCGTGTACGCCCGGGACGTTCGCGGAGGAGGGGAGCGATGCGTGCCAGGAATGCGCGGTCGGCACCTTCGCTAAGTTCGCGCAGCAAAACAAGTGCCAGCTCTGTCCCAGCGGGACATACCAGAACATCACCGGGCAAAGCGCGTGCGTTGTTTGTGCCGCGGGCACGGCGGGTGACGTGGAAGGCGCGGTTGACGAAAACACTTGCGTTTCTTGTCCCGCCGGCCACTCCACGGACAACAAGCTGGGCGCCAGCGTGTGTTTGGAGTGCGAAGCCGGGTCTTACGCGGGGCAGGACAACGGAAACGCGAACTGCGTGCTCGCCAGTGCCGGGTACGTCGCGAGCGTTTCAGGCGCCGCAGGCGCGACTAAATGCGCACCAGGCACGCACGCGCCAGGTAAGGGGAACACGGAGTGCGTCACGTGCCCGTTGAATCACTTCGCGTCGGAGTCTGGTGCTGTGAAGTGTACCGTGTGTCCACCCGGGTCGGCCAGTACGGAAGGCGCGAGCTCCTGTAACTGCCTCGCGGGGTACCGAGACGTGAGCGATTTGGATTTGGACGAGTTCGAAGTTGCTGCAGGTACTGAAGGTACTGCCACCCCTACGTGCCTAGCGTGCGCACCGGGCACGTCCACCGGCGGCGTCAGCGGCAGCACCCGGTGTTCCGCGTGTCCTCCCGATTCCTTCTCCAGCGGCAACGCGACGGCGACGTGCTCCAAAATATCCCCGGGGTTCGTGGGTTCCGATTTCCTGGAACCCACCACGCACAAAGGCGCTACTACTCAAACGGCTTGCCCGCCCGGGTTTCGATCAAGAGACCAACTTCTCGGTCTCAGCTTGGTTCCGCAGTGCGAGAAGTGCCCGACCGGAACCGTTTCAGTGAATAAAGGCTCCGCGACGTGTACCACGTGCGCTGCCGGGTTCGACAGCGACGCAGTCGGCACAAAGTGCGTATCCCCAGACGGCACGGTGGACGACATGACGAACAGTGGGGATACGGACCGACGCGGCGGCGGCGGCGGCGGCGGCGCAGGGAACGCCACCGGCGACTACGACGGAGACTACGCAAGTTCCGATGACCTGATTAACCGAGCATCTTCAAGCGCTTCTGATGAAACTGGGATGTCCGCGCACGTGTCAGTGATTGGTTTTTTCTCGCTCCTAGGAGTCTGTGCTCTGACGTCGTGTTGCTTCGCGCGGTGGTGGCGCCGGCGCCGCGAGCGCTTACGGGCGTTAGCGGCGGAACGGGAAGACGCTTTGGACGCGGCGGAGGAAGAAATCGCGCGTGGCGGTAAGATTCGCCGAGAGACCTTGCTCGTGCTGGCGAACGTGGACGCGGAGGCGATAGAGTTGGGCGAAACCGCTTCTGGTTTAGGGCGGTACGGAGACCGCGGCGGTCCGCGACGCGGCTTCTTCACCCGGCTAAACCCGTTTGCCCGAAACGAAAGAGCGTACGACGCACGCGAGCGAGGATACGACGACGAATACTCGGGCAATAAATTCAACGCGCGTAAATCGAGGGCCACGAGTGGTGTGCAATCAAACAAACGCATGTCCGTCGCGCACCGGATTTCGCGTCTGGACCGGCTGGACCGCGCGTCGCGGTTCCGGGCGCCGTCGCGAATGGAGGGTCAAAACCAAAAAAACAATTTTGCTAAAAAACACCGAGGCAAGTCGGGTTTCGACGGCGCGGCGCGTGGGCGACAAAACAACCAAAAGATTGCGACAGGCGGCGATTCCTCTGATGACTCCGAAGAATACGACTCGTTGCTCAACTACGACGACGACGAAGCGGTTTTCGAATCCGTGGTTCTCGCCGCCGCGCGACGCGCGTCCAAGTTTGTGCTGGAAAAGAAAAACGAAAAACGAAGAGACTCGTTTCTTGACGTTGGCGTTGCAAAAAAGTCCAACGCAGCCGGCCGACTTCCCCCCGTGGAACAGAAACGGCTTCTGGACCACGACGGAACTGCCTCGGAGCGCACATCGGATGACGTCCAAGTTACAGTGGAAACCGGCGAGGAGGGGGGGAAGGCGAAACCGTGGAAAATATTCCGAGGGTGAAGCAGAGCGGGTTTAAGCGCCGGTGTACATAGACTATATTCCCGTTTTATTCATATTCGCTTTCGTCTTCATACGCCGTGGGTACGTTCAGGGCATCCGTTCGCGGCCACCCAGTTTAGCACCTCGAGATACCCGCTTTCCGCCGCCAACGCGCACGTGGTTTCATCCCACGGGCAGCCGTTCGCGCGCAACCACTGCAGCAACTCGAGGTGTCCTTCCCTCGCCGCAAGCGCGCAAGTCCTCTCGTTCCACTGGCAGCCGTTCGCGCGCGCCCACTGCAGCACCTCGAGGTGTCCTTCTCTCGCCGCACCCGAACACGTGGTTGCGTCCCACGGGTAGCCATTCGTGCGCGCCCACTGCAGCACCCCGAGGTGCCCGCCCTCCGCCGCGCTCGCGCACGTCTTTGCGTCCCACGGGCAGCCGTTCGCGCGCGCCCACTGTAAAACCTTGAGGTGGCCGTGCATCGCCGCCCACAGGCACGTCTCCCAGTCCCACGGGCAGCTGTTTTCGCGCAACCACTGCAGCACCTCGAGGTGCCCGCCCTTCGCCGCAATACAGCACACCTGTGCGTCAAACCTCACACCGCGCCGATGCAAACGTTTAAGCGTGCTTAACCATCCGCGATTCGCGGCTACCCAGGTATCATCTAGATTCTCAATACGCCGACCCGTCGCCGCCACCGCGTCGCACATGGCGCGGCTCACGGTTCGAAGCCAGGCCAGGTCAGTGGGATCGGGCAGATTTTCTTCTCGGAGGACGTGACTCACCACGACGTCCAAGGGAAGGCCCGGAATGGCCTCCCCTGCGTGAGCATCGCGCTCGCGCGTTCTCTTTCCCGCACGAGTATCGACTCCCGACCGCGCAACAGTGGTGACATCCATTGGGTGGTGGGTGTCGTGCTGGTTGTTGTGTGTCGCCTGTTTTGCGCTGAAATTACAAATTGAAAAAAAGCCACGACGGACAGCCAGCAGCTCAAAATTCAAAATCCTCGGAAGTGTAAGACAGTCTCCGGCCGCGCCACGCGACACTCCCGCGACGCGCGCGCGACTGACGAGTTTGGGTCTCGCGCCGCAGCTCGTTCCGTTACACGTGGGATCGTCGGTTCCGAGACAGACGACCTTAACCTGACCCACGTCACCCTGGGTTGCATCTGAGTTTGAGATTGTTGGCACCCGATTTTGTTCCGATGTCCGACGCCTCCGGCTCCGACTTCGACAACTCGGACAACTCCGACAACTCGGACGCGAACGACTCGGACGACGACTTCGAGGTCAACGCGAACCTCGAAGATGACGAAGACGAGCCCGTTATTATGTCCCAGGCGCAGGTCAAGGCTCGGAACGTACAACAGATGCTTTCCGGGTCCTTACAAGTCGCGCGGACCACCATGGTAAGTGGGTTGAAGTGCCAGAACGTCGCCGCGGTGCTTGCGCGACCGTTCAAAGCGCCGTTCGCGGGCGCGTCCAGTGGCACGTCCGCGGAACTAGCACGACGCTTAGCGAACCGCCGGAGGTTCGTGCCGTGGGGAAGCACCGCGAACGTCGCGACCTCTCTCTCGGGTAAATTCACAGCCCCGTTTTCGGTGGCCAACCCGAGTGACGAAAAAAAAGATGACCCCCTCCCTCCCGGAATCGAACCCCTGGTGCTGTGGGAAGACGCGCCTGAAAAAAACCCAGCCGACTGCCTACCCAGCATCGAAGTAGACCACATGCTAGTAAAGTGGCTAAGGCCACACCAAAGGGAGGGGGTGAAGTTCATGTTCGAGTGCGTGGAGGGTTTAAGGGAGTTTGACGGGAAAGGGTGCATCCTGGCGGACGACATGGGATTAGGCAAAACTTTGCAAGGCATCGCGCTTTTGTGGACACTGCTAAAGCAAGGCACGGACGGCAAGCCCACTGTGAACCGAGCGCTAATTGTGTGCCCTACCAGTTTAGTCAGCAACTGGGACGACGAGTGCAACAAGTGGCTTTGTGGACGCGTGAAGACACTTCCAGTTTGCGGAGACAGCAGAGCGGACGTGGTATCATCCGTGAACCGTTTCCTCGGCCCGAGGAACACCGCGCAGGTGATGATCATTAGTTATGAAACCTTTCGAATCCACGTCGATAAGTTCGTCGCGAAAGGAACGGACGGGGTGCAGCTCGTGATGTGCGACGAAGCGCACCGGCTTAAAAACGGCGACACGCTCACGAACAAAGCCCTTTGCGCCGTGCCGTGTTCAAGAAGAGTCATGCTCTCAGGAACCCCGATGCAGAACCACCTGGACGAGTTCTACGCCATGGTCGGGTTTTGCAACCCGGGGTTACTAGGCACGTGTTGGGGCTTTCCCACATCCAGGCACCGGCCGTTTGCCGATTGTCCGCCCGTAATTACTCGAACGCATGGCCCGAAAGACTGACCCTTTTCTTTCCCAATTGCAGGGTCGCCTGGTGAGTTCGCGAAGAAATACGAGCGGCCTATTTTGGCGGGCAGGGAGCCGGACGCTACTGATAAACAGCTCATCCTGGCTCGAGAGCGGAACACCGAGCTGAGCGAGCTCGTGAACAAGTTCGTGTTGCGCCGGACGAACACCATTTTATCGAAACACCTGCCCCCGAAAGTAGTCGAGGTGGTGTGTTGCCGGCTGTCGCCGTTGCAGTCGCAGCTGTACCAAGTACGAGTTTCCTGGTATTTCACCAAATCAAAAGCCTCCCTGTTTGCCGACTGTCCGCCCGTAGCTACGGTTCACTACATACAGCACAATCACGACTGTTTGCCCATACATGGCACTTGTATACTTAAGACTGACCCTTTTTTTGTTCACAATCGCAGCACTTTTTAACCTCAAAAGCCACGCAAGCTGCGTTGACGGGAAAGCACACCATGGTGTTAAGCGCGATCACGGCGTTAAAAAAGCTGTGCAACCACCCCAAGTTGATTTACGACCTGGTCACTGGGGTGAAAAACACGGGCGTGGGCGCCGCTGGTTTCGAAAGCTGCTCCGAGTTTTTCACCCCCGGGATGTACGACGTCGGGCGAGGCGCGGGGGGTCGGTCGTACGGTGGTAAGGCGTCAAACTCGGGCGGCATGGTGGACGGGTGGGAGTTCCACAGCGGGAAATTCGCGGTGCTGGCGCGGTTACTTTCGATTTTGAGGAAGGAAACCAAAGACCGGATCGTGATCATTTCGAACTACACGCAAACGCTTGACCTTGTTGAGCTGCTTTGTCGACAAAACAACTACCCGTCCGTCAGGCTGGACGGCAGCACGTCAATCAACAAGCGCCAGAAACTCGTGAAGCAGGTACGCATTTCCCACCCAACACGTTCCGCCTCCCTAATTACTGCCCTGTATGGCGTACGTAACATCTACCAGTCTGCCAGTACTCAGAGTACTGGCAACTGTTACTAGACCCACTCCGTCGGACCCCTTCCCAATCCCGGATATACACGTCACGACCGACTGACGTTTTCTTTTTTTTGAACCAGTTCAACGACCCCACGTCGGGGTGCTTTGCGTTTCTGCTGTCCTCGAAAGCGGGCGGGTGCGGCATAAACTTGATCGGAGGCAACAGGCTGGTGCTTTTCGACCCGGATTGGAACCCCGCGAATGACAAACAAGCCGCCGCGCGGTGCTGGCGGGACGGGCAAACCAAAAAGTGTTATCTGTACCGTTTGTTGGCGACTGGTAAGGGCCTTTCCCAATCACCACACACCGCCTCCCTGATTGCCCATACTCGTACCAGAAGGGACTATTCCCTCTGACTGTTTGTCCATACACCGCGATATACTCGTCCTGCGAAGGGACGTCTTCCCTCTGCCCTGACTGTTTGTCCATACGTCGCGATATACGGGACTGACATTTCTTTGTACAACCTCAGGGTCGATCGAGGAGAAGGTTTTTCAAAGACAGCTCAGTAAGGAAAGCCTGCAGAACGTCGTTTCAGGCGAAGGTACCCTGGAACAGGCGAGCATGTCAAAAGAGGACCTGCGCAAGCTGTTCACGCTGGACGAAAACACCCACAGCGATACGCACGACAACCTCTCGAAAGGGTGTTTGAAGTGTCCGGGGAAGCACTTACAGAACCACGTCAACTGCGGCGACGGTTGCCCGGAGTCCTTCGAAAGCTTTCAAGGCGAGAAAACGAACGAAATCAAGATGAAGCTGTGGGAGGAACAGGCGGACGACCCACACGAACAGAACCTGGAGGACTGGGGGCACCACCACAGGGCGTGTACGGTGCCGGTAAGGGTCTTTCCAGACGGACAATCCCGGCCTCCACGTTTGCCCATACAAGACTGACGCCTCATTTTTACAATCAGGATCCCATCATGCGCCGCGCCGCGGGAAACGACGTGAGCTTTGTGTTTTCGCTACAAGTGGAAGGTACGGGCCTTTCCCAATCACCACACGAGTTAGTAGTTTCTGCGTGAGCAAACAGTCTGAGTACGCAGTCTTCATTCCGCCCACGCGATTGCCCGTACGGGACTGACACTTTCGGGGTTCATCGTGCCAGGGTGCGCGGTGGTGGACAAGAAACAGTCGAAGAAAGAAGATAAGGTTGATGTCGCCCTGGTGCGCACTCCTCCCACGGCCACCGCGGCGCCGAACACCGGGTACCGACTAGGCGACGGCGGTTCCGGGCTTGGGCTTCGCAAACCGCTCGCGGTGGTCGCGCCCAACGAAACAACGCCGGCCGCGGTTGGCGCGAAACCGCCAACCGGTGTGGGCGCCGGCGCACCGAGGGTAATCGCCCGTACACCCGCGAGGGGTCCACCCAACGCGGCGGCGGTGCCTTCCAACGCGAATGCGAAGCCGAAACCGAAACCGGTGCCGAAGTCGAAGAAACAGAAACACTTACACGATTCGGAATCCGAAGGCGGCGATTCGGAATCCGAAGGCGACGACGAGGCGGAGGCGTCGGAGAGCGACGAGGCGAGCGCGAGCGATTCGGCGTCGGATTCCGAACCCGTTCCGACCGAAACAAAAAACAAAACGAAAACGCCGCAACCTCCACAAAAACAGAAAACGCAACCGCGACGACGACCCACGCGCGCGGCGGCTTCGAAACCTTCTTTAGTGGAGGTGGATTCCTCGGACACGGACGACGACGAGGTTGTGTACAGGAAGGTTCTCAAGGCGTCGCTTGGTGACGCCGAGAAGAAAGCGGACGCGGACGAGAAATCGAACTCGAACTCGAAATCGAAATCCGATAGTCTCGGTTCCGACTCCGACGACGACGCCGACGACGCCGCCGCCGCCGCCGCCGCCGACAGCGACGCCGTGGAGGACAGCGACGTGGGTGGCGATTCCGATTCCGGTTTGGAAGTTGAACCGTTACCTTTCAACCCTGTTACCCTCGGTAACTCTGGGAAACGCCCTCGGCCTCGCTCCGCGCTGGTCAACCGGGCGTCGGGCAACGGCGCGGTTGGCGGCACGCTTCCGAGCGCGGGCGTGGAGGTGGACGCCAAGCGCGGGCGCAAAAGCGAAGGCAACGGGTCGGTTCCCTCCAGCCTTCAAGGCGCCGCGAACCTGGAGAACTTCCACGGCAACGGCCACGGGCTCGGTGGGCTTTTGGACTCTGCTCAAGGTATCTCTGCTCGAGGTACTGGCGCTCAAAACAAGAACGACTCCAAGTCAAACTCGGAGCGAAAGTCGTTATCGAGCGTCAGCGAGCTTTGCACGGGGTCGCCCTCCTCGGAGGACGATTCCATGTGACGCGATGTTTTGTGAGGGCGGGTGTGTCAGTCTAGCAGTCCCCGGCAGTGCAGCGAGGGAGTGTTACGGTAATTCTTACGACGTATTCCATGGTGTTCCTTGCGATTCGCAAGAAACGCAAGGAATAACAAACAACTAACTCGGCATCACGACTCTCCCCGTGAAAGGCGACGCTTGTTTATTTCCAACTCGTCTCGACGCCTCTGCTGCGCGCCGGCGTCAATCGCGTCGACGCGCCAATAATCAACTCCCTCAACACAAACGCTTCTCTTCAGTTATGTTAGATTCTCATCTCCGCCGCGTCCCCCACGAACGGCAGTTTGAACATCTGTCCTGACAAGCACCCCACCGCGGCGAGGCAAAACGCGACGAGCACGGTGACCCACACGGCGTTGTAACAAAGCTTGTACGCCTCCATGGCGACGCCCGTCATTCGGCCCGGGGACAGGACTGTGTTTGGGAAAGAATTTGGTCAGTCTCTTCCGTCTTGAGTACGAGCAAACAGTCAGAGAGTTGGATTCTAAGCAGTCACTTGTTACACTCAGAGTAGAGGGGCTGTAAACAGTGCCGCCTGATTTGGAAAACGCCCAAGGCCGTACCGTACTCGACCATCCCGGGAAGTACCATGCACACGTCCACAATGATCGCCTGCATGGCGTTGAACCGAACGAACCGACTCATGTTTTTGTTCTCCGCAAGACCTAGGTAGATTGCGAAGAAGCTAACGAGGCTGGCGAAGGGAATGCTGTAGTACGCCGCGGCTAGGGGCTGCAGGGGCTGTAGCAAGAAAATCGTGGAGGGGAACTGCTGGAAAAAGAACCGCGAGTACCGCAGGCCGTCCAGCAAAGGCACCAGGTACGGCAGCAACGCGACGCATCGGTCGGGAACGGGGACCATCCCACCCCCCCCGCCGCGCTCGGGGCCGCGGCCGTACACGCCGCCGTAGCCGTGCGCGATGTGTGAGCTTCGGGTGGCTTGTTGTGTTTGGGGGTACGCTTTGTGGGTAGCTGACCTGGGCACATTCGCGTTTGTCCGTACAGTAGCACCTGCCGATCCAACCGCAGCCACGCGGAGATGGGAGGAATGTCTTTGTTGCGTCTTCTGGAGCACCCCAGAGGTGACGCGCACCACGGCCCGTGGTTTCACCGCCCTCGACAATACCGCGCGCCTGAGCCGCACGTAGCCCACGCCAGCCTGCGTGCCAATCGCGGTCATCGTGGCCATCCGTACACGGTGGGGTGCGACACGCTGTGGGGCGAAACCCTGAGACTATTTCGAAACGCGCCCTCCTCCTCGGACTGTCGTCGTCGTGCGCTGACTAGACCCGAGTTGTTTCACAAAAGCACACGTCCTCCCGAAAGGCTCCGCACAAGGGTCGACCCTCGACGTCAGTGCGACCCGGTGGGCTTTTCGCGTTCCTTCCCGATGTTCGCCATGGCCACACGCGTCAGCGCCCGCCCAGGCGGTCACGCGGGATTGAACCAACGCACGACCTCGTCCTCCCGGGGACACGTGTTTCAATCCGCGAAGTCGTCCCGAGCTGTCTTATCGCGACCACCCCGTCACCGTCACGGCGTGTCCATCAAAACAAGCGCCTCGCTTCCCGAAACCTCAGCGATCGCGGGTGACGGCGTGGAGGGGTACGTTCGCGTTTTAGAGCTGGCGTACGGGGACGAGAATTTGGGGAACGAAGTGCGGGACCGCATGGGGACGGACCGACAGTTTTCGATTGGCATACGGGGGGCGATGACGGACGTGAGTTTTTCGGATCGGTAAGGAACTTTCCCAATCACCACCTTCCGCCTCTGCGATTGCCCATACTCGTCCTGCGAAGGGACTATTACGACCAGAAGGGACTATTTTCAATCCCTCATACTATTGAGTACAGTATACCCTTTCCAATCCCTCATACCGACCCCTCATACACATGGTCCGAGAGACTGACACTTTCTTTTTTATCGGGCCAGGTTGCGAGCGGCGATTGATGGTTCGCCGTACATGCAGCGGGCGGCCACGGAAGCCTCGAAACGCCGCGCGGACGGGGATGCGGTACAAGCGGTGATGGGTGATGATTCTGTGCAAGGCCAGATCGCGGAGATGACGAAGAACCCGGAAGCGCTGCGGCAAACGCAGGAACAGAGCGAGGAACTGTTGAAACGCGTGTGCGGGGAAGTAAGTATTGTTGGGCCTCACACCAAATCCCGGACGACTGTTTTATCTCTCAGCTGGTGACTGTTTGTCCATACATCGCCCAACACGAGACTGACATCTTTTTTGGAAACAACCCCAGCTCGTGGACGGCGTGAAGGAATACAGGGATGAGTTCGAACCGGACGCCGATGTGTTGATTGCGAAATTCACCGAGATTCAGGAAAATGGATATACCGCGTTCGTGCGGATATGCGCTTCGGATGTCAAGGTGAAAAACGCGGTGATAAACGCGCTTTACGACGAGATGGACACGGCGCGGGCGACCGCGGCGGCGGCGATTGAGTTGGAAAAAGAAACCACGCAATGATCGTTGGGTGCGCGTGTTACTGTAATATCTTCAAGACCCGTATCTACCAAAGCTGATGAGTGTTTACCCGGTAGTACGCGTATTACGGATACCATTAACCTTTTCCTGTATCCATAACCTACCCCTGTGTGTATAAGCTCTCGCCCGACTCTCTTCTGCGTGCAATTAGGCACGCGCGTTTCGAAACAAAAGGTTCCGAAAATTAAAAGATGGTCGCGGTCGCGATGAAGATGCCCATGCCGAGCATGGCCGCTCTGCCGTTGATGATTTCCGCCTTCTCCGAGAAAATGTCGCCTCCCCCTACGCCTTCGTACGCCTTCATCACGCTGCCTTTCAGGGCGTCGGGGAAGTACCCTTGGGGGTTCGCGACCGGCACGAGCGAGGCGGCGGCGATGCCGGACACGACGATGGCGACGAGCAGGGGGTACCTGTTGGCGGGTGGGTATTCAGTGGGAAGAGGAGGTACGTGGTACCGGGAATCGGGGTGGTTAGTGCTTGTCCGTGCCGTCATGACAGTCGCCGGTTCGAAGCTGGGAGGGAGGCAGAAAACCGTGAACGCGGTGAAGCACCGCGCACAGGCAAACAGTGCGTGGTTGGTGTCAATGCGAAGCGAAGCCGGTACGTAAAAGAAAGACGCACCGCGCCATCAAATCAAGCACGTCGCCGTTGAACGTGTTTTGCAGCGCCAAAACGAAACCAACCTGCGCCAAGCGCCCGTTGATTTTCTCCGCGGTTTCCGTGAACCCGGCTTCGCGGTAAAGCGTCTCGCCGTACTTCTCCACGAAAAGCGCCTCGCTGCGGTTGGGAAAGAATTTGGGAAGGAATTTGGTCGGCGGGTGTACCGTGTTGGGCGATTTTCGTACAGTGAACAAACAGTCATGTCCTCTGTTGCACTATATCGTGGTGGTAAGACGTGCGCGTAACTGCACTCCATACGGGGCAGGTAAACAGGGAGGCGGGATTTGGGAAACGCCCAACGCCGTACCTGCCCGGTCCGGTCATCGAATCCGACCCTAGAAACTTAAACGCGCCGATGAGTTGTTCGTTGCCGGTGTCTTTAATAAACTTGGGCACCGAGGAACCGCCCGCGGCTTTGGCGAGCATGTCCTCCATCTCCTCGCCGAGGCCGATCTCGCCCTGGTGGTGGTTTGCGTGGCAGCAGGGAAGGGAAAGAAGGGACTTATGAGTCAGGTACGATTGAAACAAAAAAAATAGGGGAGGAGGGGCTTTTTTGTTTTCGCGTCCCATCCCCGAAACGTCGGATCCGCGGACGGGGATCGCGACGGCGTGCTTGTAGTTCCCCACGCCAGGTCCCCGGACACACTTCAGCAATCTCGTGACGTTTGTTGGTTGCTTCGCCGTGCAGTCCCGCTGAGTGACGGGACGAAAACACGAGCTCGGGAGAGAGCACGGGAAAGTGGGTACGAGGCATCTCCACGCGCGCCGTCGTCGCCGTCGTCGCGAAAAAAAGATTGAGACGTACGTACCATGAAATCCATGTCGTCGTCGCTCGCCTTGACCGTGAAGCACGCGCGCTTGGAGACCTTGGCGCTGGAGCGGCGCGCCACAGCGGCGCCTCGGAGAGACGCCTTGGCGGAGAGCGCGGTGGGAACGAAGGTGAGGGCGGCCATGGTGGGGGGGGTGGGGGGTGTGCGGAAGTGACCGCCGAAGCGCCAACAACCGCCACGCGTCTCGCACGGCGCGACGAAGCCTCACAGCCTCCAGTTCGGGCGAAGTGTTGAAGTGCCTATGGGCCGATTTTTTGGTTTTTTTGGACCTTCAGCTGTTGCTGGTTGGTCAACTTTTTTTGACTTCGAAGCACGCATTTGGGCATCGAGACGTCATCAAAGTCGTTACTACAAGCTTACAAAAAATCCGTCGCAACTCATCCTACGGCAACGCATCCGCTTCCAGTTCCAAGTCCCCTCCCATGGGCCGATTTTTTGGTTTTTTTGGACCTTCAGCTGTTGCTGGTTGGTCAACTTTTTTTGACTTCGAAGCACGCATTTGGGCATCGAGACGTCAATAAAGTCGTTACTACAAGCTTACAAAAAATCCGTCGCAACTCATCCTACGGCAACGCATCCGCTTCCAGTTCCAAGTCCCCTCCCGGAAACAACCCCGGCGCCAACGCGTGCAACTCATGTCGCTTCGCGTCCGCCTTGAGTTTCAAGTTTTGCACGTGCCGCGCCAGTTGGTGAATCATCCCCGCCAGCGCCTGTTTTTGTAAAAGAAAAGTGTCAGTCTTGAGTGTACAAGTAGCCTGTATGGGCAAACAGTCTACTTGTGATATATTTGTAAGAATTGCCAGTACAGGTAAGTGTTACCGGTACTGGCAACTGCTACATACATCACGAGTAGTGTGCTGAAACAGGGTCTGTAAACAGCGTGCCTGGATTTGGGAAATACAACGTGTACCTGTTCCTCGCCGGAAGGAACATCGCCGTCCGCGTCGACGCGCGCCTGGGCGATTTTCATCTCGTCTTTGTATTTTTGCACTTGATTGTCCAGACGTTTCGCATCCCGGTGCAACACACCAAGGCGTCTGCGCAAACCGTGGCCGGGGAAGAAAGGAGACGCGTCGTTTGTAGGATCTGATGCTAATTCGTTTTCGTCGTTTTCGTCGTTTTTGTTGTCCTTTTCTTTTTCTTTTTCGTCGCCGTCTCCGTCACCTCCAACAACCCGCCCGTTCCCCAAAACCCCCTCACCGTCGCACGTGACGCACATCTTTTCCATCATCCGGTGGTTGTACTCGTATCGCGTGACTCGCTCGCCCCTGCAGGACGGGCACGCGCGGATTTTCGCCGTGGCTGAAGCGGCGGCGGCGTTTGAATTGGAATTGGAATCTGGTCCCATCGGTCTTGCCATGAACTCCGCGTCCATCGCCTCCTGTGCCTGTTTCAAACATCGTTCTGTTTTCTGCGACTCGGATGACCCGGATTTCTCACCAGCACCACTCACGCCGCCACTACGCCCACCGAAGCACCCTCCTCCACGTCCGGCGTACTTCTCCCTTAACACGGCCATCTGTTTCGTCTCAAGGGAACTCAACCCTTTCGGTTCGCTCCAGTCCCCAAGCGGCTCGTCGTTTTGAACGTCATTCGACGTACCCGGTACCCTCGCCGTGGCGCGTGCTGACGCGACCGCCCTCGTCGCGGCTGACGAAGGCTGGTCAGCCCCAGGTGGCGCGCCCACGATTTCCTCGATGAGAGGCATGTGCGAAACGCGGTGACCTTTTGGACCGCACCTGCTGCGCCACGACCACGCGCGATCGATGACTGCTGGTCACCGCGTTTCGTCAGTTCGTTTTCGGAAACTTTTCTTTGTTTCGCGTTTTCGGGAACGGAAACTGTACCGATCCGGCACGCACCACTGCCACGGCGCGCGCGTGGTGGTGCTTTGGGAAACGTCGCCGGCATGACCGTCGCGGAACTTCCCGTCGCGCTCGGGTCGTTAAACGTGCGTGACACGGAAGGAACCAAGGACGGGAACGCGGTGACGTCTGCGAACTCATCGTTCGAGAGTGGCGACGACGAAAACGAAAGAGGAGGCGCGGGGGTGCCAATGCCGATGAACGAGTCGTCGTCCACGCGCGAGTTGAGTACCGCTGACGATCGCGCACCCGCGACCGAGCCAAAGTGTTACGACACCAACGCTGCGGTATCATCATCTGCATCCGACTCCAGCTCCGACGAAACACGGCTACGCGCGATGCACGCCGCCGCCGCGCTCGTGCACGACGACCGGTTACTGGAGGCGAAGCGGCTGGCGGATCAGTTTTTTTTGTTTCCGCCAATCGCGGCGTGTTCGTTTTACCCAACCGATCCATCACCGGAAGATGAACAGGCAAGAAGCACGCTGGATAGCATGTTACCCGCCGCGGAAAGGATGGTCACGTTCCTCGAGTCCCTGAAAAGTAACCCGCATCACGGGACGGGTGGTACGCCAAACGACGCGGACGACGAGAAAGACGTGGCGAACAAACAACGAGCCGCTCCAAACTCCGTCCCCACCAACCCGCCTTGGCAGGTGCAAGGCGAGCACATGGGCAAAAGGGACGTTTCGGTTTATTACCGGACGGACACCGCGACTGGGGCGAAGCTAACAGCACGCATCGAGAGCCCCATAGGTACGGACATGTTGGTGCCCCTGTTAAGCGTGCTGAACGAGTCCGAACTCTACGCGTCGTGGTTACCCAACTGGTAAGTATTTCCTATTTACCACATTTCGCCGACTGATTGCCCATACACCACTGACATTGTTTTTTTTTCAATCAGGACGGTTCCGCGGTTCCGAGTCCGGCGAAGCTTGAAACTCGCCCAGAAAGGCCGAGTGTCGCAAGTGCTACTAGTAACCGTGGACCTGCCGTGGCCGTTTTCGTCAAGAGAGTGCGTCCTGGACGCGTGCGGCGTTGATGACATCGACGCCAACGGCGACATCTGCGTGTTGGTCAGGGCGGTTGACGAGGACGGAGGGAGTGGGAGTGACGTGACTACCGGCGGTACTACCGGTACTCCCTCTAACGGTACTAGTAGTGATGAAACTTTGAAAAAGCAGCTGGGGGGTATCGAGATTCCTAGTGTTCAAGAACCCGGCACGGTTCGCATCGGGTTCGAGGGTGGTTTTTTGTTCCGGGCGCTTCCCGAGGAGTGGCGCGAAACGAAGCGCGCGGTGAAGCGAGACGCCGAGGAAAAGGCAAAAAACTCCGAGACTAGTTCCTCGTACACCGGCTGGCTCACCAGCGGGTGGGGTGGTAGTACTGGTACTAGTAACAAAGAAGACGGCGGTTCAAATCCCGGCGAAACGCCAACGCAGCCCGGGTCCGCGTCCTCCGCGGGCTCCGAGGAGGACCACTTCGAAGACGCGCAGGGCGGCGACGGCGGCGGCGCCGAAACCGCCAAAACCAAAGAGCCGCAATCGCGACAGATTTTAGTATCCGTCCAGATGCACATCGACCCGAAAATCGACTTCGTCCCTGTCGCGCTGATGAACTTCGTGACGCGGACGGTTCTGTACACGATGTGGTGCATGCTTTTGCGGGTGGCGGAGGGAGTGCGGGACGGAAAGCGCCCGGAGCACGCGGCCGCGATTGAAACGAAGAAACACTCGCTGTACGACTGGACCCGAGCGCGGTGCGCGGATATGTTCGAGAGGGTATTTAGTCAGGAAGAAATGAGTTGAGTTGAGGGCTTTTGAGACAGGAAGGAACGTCAGGAAGGACTGTCGCCCCGACGTGCTGTTCCGGAGGTCGGTGTATTTGGAGAGGGTGTATTGGGTGTTGTATTATTGTTTATTATTGTTCTTGTGCGACGCGGCGGGTTTTTCTTTGAGTGCCTACTCTCACTTCGATTAAGAAGAAATTCCAAAACCCTGGAGACTTTACAAAATCCTCCCACTCATTAACCACATCGCCGAGCTCTCGCGGCTGACAATCCAGCTCCGCGAAACGTTCGAGCCGCGGGAGGCCACCACGTTCACGTCGAAGTTTTTTGCGATCGATCGAGACGCGGTGCGCTTTCCCGACGTCGGGTATTTTCTCGCGGCGCGCTCGGTGTCGTCGAGCGCTGACGTCAGATTCGGGTGACGCATCACACGAGAGTAAGCACGTTGCACATCATGGCTAGCGACCCGAAGCGACGCAAAGTCTCGTTGACCCCCGAGGGAGACGCGATGGCGAGGACGGTGCGCGAGATGGACGCGACGAGCGGTTTCGACGTCGTCGTCGTGTGCACGTCGAACGTGTCTCAGGAGGCGTACTGGCAGGAGAGGTTAACCGCGACCCGGGGGCAAGCTGCTAAGGCGGGTGCTGTGATCGTGGCAGTTCACGAGGACTGGCAAGGGGACGGCGCCGGGAACGGGCTAGGGACGCTCTACGCGTACACCAAAGCGAGGGCGAAGGCGAAAGAGGCTTCGGGGATCGATCTAGACGCGATCCTGGCGGGTGGCGGTACCGTGGGTGTTTACCACACCGCGGGCAAAGGCACGAGGCTGGCGCCCCTGCCTGGCGCGGAGAACAACAACAAACCAGGGGTGAAACTACCTTCGCTAGTGCAAATCGCCCCAGGCGTGCACGCCGAGCTCACCATTCTGGAAGCCGTGGTGCGGCAAACCGGGTGCTACGCCCCGAAACGCGAGGGTACGTGTGTTTGGGTTTCCTGAGTCTGAACCTCCCACTGTTTACTTGCCCCGGTTTGACCGATGACGAGCTCCACGGCCGTCATTAAAAACAAGTATCCTGCATACATCACATACGCACTGTTTTACCGAAGCTGGTGACTGTTCAGACCGATTACGGTGACTGTTGTCCATACATCGTCCAATACACGCGAATACAGTACACTCAAGACTGACACTTTTCTTTTCCAATCACACAGGCCGCTGTTCCGTGTTCTGGGGCGACCAGATCTTCGTGCCGAGCGCGGGCCACGCGGAGTCGGGCGCACACCACGCGGATATCCTGGCGCAGATGGGGCCGATGCCTGACGAACAGGTTTGGGTCGCGAAAGGCTTGGATAAGTACGGTTTGATCACGGTCAACGAACAAAACGAAGCCGCGCAGGTTGAGAAGGTGAGTTACGAAACCGCGATGCGTTTGCTGAAAGGTTTCGGCACCGTTACGTCCGTGGGACCTTCGCTGGGGAGCTTTTCCCTATCAAACGAGATGCTCACCGAGTTGCTCTGTGAGTTCGCCGATGAACTCGACGGCAAGCAATCAAAGATGGACTCGGATCCGCACTTCTGGATGCCGTTGACGCTTGACAAAAACTCGTACGTATCGGTGATGGTCACTAAAGACGAAACCGCGGAAGTAGCGGGCGCGCATCACGACCGCATGCAAAAGTTTAAGACTGCTTTACTCGGAAAGCACCCGTCGAAAGGCGTGTTCGGCGCAGTCAACGTGGGGGAGTCGTGTTACTGGTGGGACTACGGTCAACTCGGGCTTTACAAAAAGAACAACGAGCTGGCGATGGGGGATTCCGAAGAAGCGGAAGCGCTCAGGGCGTACTTGAAGATTCCCGAAGAGTCCCGGAAAGTGGGGTGTCAATGCGAAAGCGACGTCGCGATGACGGACGGCAGCGTTTGCTTAGCCTCAAAAATCAAAAGCGGATCCCTGAAACGCACCATCGCTAGTCACGTGACGTGCGACCAAATTGACACAAACGGGTGCATCTTAATCAACGTCACGGCGAAGAAAATCAAAGCCACCAACTGTATCGTGTACAATGTCGTGGACGACAGCGAGGACGGGTTGGTTTTAGCGGATGGCGCGGTGATGACCAACGTGTTCATGCCCGGGAGTGAAAAGCTGGTTCAAAACTCCTCAACCACCACGGATGGAGGCAAGGTGTTCAAGGTGAAGATGACAGGGAACCCGTTTTCGTTCGCGGAGGTTTACAAGATGAACGGTGGGACGGACGTTACAGCGGCGTATGCCTTGGGCGCGGCGGCGCACGCGGCGGCGAAGGAAAAACTCGGGCTTTGAACGAGTTGTGTGAGACGTAGTCAGGGGGTTGAAATTTGCCGACCCCGACAAGAAAAATGATGAATTGAAGAGACTACGATGATACCCTTGCGCTGATGCGAAAGTCTGCTGCTCGTAAACCTGCTCTCGAAAAATCTAAAGTCGTGAAAACCGCCGCCTCGTTATTACCTGCTCGTCACTCATCTGCTTATCGGCACCACCGCGTGAGCCCCGAGTTTCCACTTCCCACTCGCCCCGATCGCGTGTCGTGTTCGCCGCCCGTAACATGCGCTCGGCACACGCATCGCCGGTCCAACGCGGCGTGTTACTCCGACGCAAACACGTTCCCCGAGACGCTACTAACGCGAGGGCGTGGGGACGGGTTTCGCCACCGCCGAAAAACCTCGGACGATTTTTGTCGAAATCGAACGCCCTGCCCGGCGTGCAGCACCCGTGGTCCCCTGTCGGCGAAACCCCCGGTGACGTGATCGCCGAGCTCGCCTCCCGGGTCGTCGCGGCGGCGTATTTCGGCAACGGCGACGGCGAGGGCCGGGTTTTCGTCGGTATCGCGGGGTGTCCTGGGAGTGGCAAATCAACTTTGGCGCAGGCGGTGGCGAGAAAGGTAAACGACGCGGCGGGGGATGACGTGTGCGTGGTGTTCCCGATGGACGGGTTTCATTATTCGCTTGACGAGCTGCGGAACAACAAAACCTTGTTCCCTGATAGTGACGAAGCGATCAAAAGAAGGGGCGCGCCACTCACGTTCGACGCGGCCGCGTTCGTGGGTGCGGTACGGGCGGTATCGATGGAGGGAAAAAAAACCGACATCGCGGTGCCCGGTTTTAGTCACGAAACCCACGACCCCGAACCCGGCGCTATTGTCATAAAACCTTCCCACAAAATCGTCCTGGTCGAGGGCAACTACCTGTTGCTTCCTGAGGCGCCTTGGCGGTACTTAGTGGAGAAAAACGGCGCGTTGAAAACGCTTTTAGACGAAACCTGGTGGGTGGATACTTCGGTGGATACCGCCATGGCGAGAATAGAAAAGCGACACGTTTCAGTCGGCCGCACTAAAGAAGAAGCGAAGCGCCGCGCGGATAGCAACGACCGGCTGAACGGGGAGCTAGTGGTGACACACAAGGGACGAGCGGACGTTTTCGTGCCCAGCCGTGATATGTAGTGAATAGTTATTTAATGTGGAGCGGGCATTTGGAAGCGAAGTAGTGTCAGGGCCTCTAATACCCCTGGTAGTGTCGCGTCGAGGGAAGCGACGCTAACACGAGAGTTTAACACGACCGCTTTTAACGTTCACGAAGCGCGCGTCAAGATAAATACGCTATCCCCTGCACCAATACACACGCTATCCAGCTCTAATACTACACCCATCACGCAACTCCTACTCCAGCAGCGTCCGAATATACACCTGGCTGTTCCGCCCAGTCACGATTTCCTTCCCCGGCGGTAACAGGTGGTTACCCTCCGCGGACCCGGCGTGAAGAAACCCGCGTTGCGTGAACCAATCCGCGGTGCGCGTGGTTAGGAGAAACAACTTTGTGATTCCGCTTTGATTGTTTCCAAATAAAAGTGTCAGTCTTGTATATCGCGCCGTGTGGACAAACAGTCAGGGCAGAGGTAAGACGTCTCTTCGCAGGACGAGTATATCGCGCCGTGTGGACAAACAGTCAGGGCAGAGGTAAGACGTCCCTTCGCAGGACGAGTATATCGCGCCGTGTGGACAAACAGTCAGGGCAGAGGTAAGACGTCCCTTCGCAAGACGAGTACGGGCAAACGCAGAGGCCGAGATTCGGTGAAAGGACCAAGGCCGTACCTTTCCGTGGCTGTTTTTTCCAAGTACGAAAGAAGCGCGTCGCCCCTTCCTTCGTTCCTGTAACCGGGCTTCACCGCGAACGCGCCGATTTCGGCGACGATTTCCACGGTTTCCGTACGCGAGTCAGTCAGTAGGTTTTCGTCCCCGGTTTCAACGGAGGTGGTAAACCGCTGTCCTAACTTACCACGAGTCCTGAGTTCGTACCGGCGCAAAGCGGCGCACGCGATTATTTTCCCGTCCCGCTCGGTGACGGAAAAGTTCCCAAGCGACACTTCGCGTTTCAAGTCGTCGTCGTTTTTCTTCACCAAAACGCCCTCCTCCGCCAACGGCGCCAGAATGTCCTTTATGTGTATCCAGTCCGGAAGTTGCGCCGTACGCGTGCCTTCGTACCGGTCCGCGCTGACCATCGCGCCGACGCCGTCCAGGGTGTACAGCTCCAGAAGCAGCGCTCCTGGAACTGCGATTGTTACGCGAAAAAGGTCAGTCTCGTGTCAGGCGTGTATTGGATGATGTGTGGACAACAGGGAGGGGTAATCGGTATGTGTATTGGACGATGTATGCACAACAGTCACCGTAATCGGGCCTCCACAGTCACCAGCGTTAGAGGTAAAACGGGCGGTGTGGCGGACTTGGGAAACGCGACACGTACCCGTGTAGTCCAACAAATGCGCGCGTCGCACGCCCGCTTTGCACACGAAAACCGCGGCGCAAACCTCCTGTTGCGCCTGAGAGACTCTCCATTGCACGTTGTTGTTCGTGAGCTGTCTCCACGGGGACATCCCGCTTGCTGTGTTGTGCGTGCGGAAAACCGGCGAGCTAAGGTCCAAACCCCGCCACTGCTCGGGGGTTTTCCCGGTTTCGCCGCCAACATACTTCTCCGCCGCCGAGAGCGGCATGTACTTGGCGCGCTCGCCGGTTTCGTCCACGGGCATTTCTTCCGTCGCGACGTAGCTAATTAGCTTATCCGCCCTGATATCAATCGCGATTGACACAGCGACGTCGTAGATTTGGCAGTTCAACACCTCGCCGGCGGCGTTGAAGCCCAAGGAGCTTAACAAAACTACGTCGCCTTGGGCGAGGCGCTGGTAAATCGAACCGACGTCCACGGAGACGACGTCGCCCGTAAACGCGAAATCCACGCCGTTCACGATTCCCCGTCGCTTCGCGGTGATGAAATTACCACTCGTGGCCGTGGCGCCGCCGCCGGGACGCATTAAGCGTGCGTCGTTACCGGAGTACATAGGGCTCACACTGCCGTTACTCGCGCCGCCGGTCGCCCCAAAATTACTCATCCCACTACTCATCCCGTTGCCAAACTCCGCGTGCGTGTCTCGGTCGCCGTGTTTCCGCGTCACCGCGACGTTGATGCCCCTGGACAGCAGCGCCTGTACCAAAACGTTGTTCCGCCCCGCCGCTTCCATGGCGATTTCCAAACTTTCCGGACTGGTCACCCTGTACCCGTCCACCACGTCTATAGGGACGTTTCGCTTTTTGCTCATGGCGTTGACTTGGTCGTTGCTTCCCAGCACCAACACCACCCGGACCCCCAGCGAGTTTAACATCTGCACGTCCTGGACGATACCTTCCAATATTCCCCTGTCTTCGTGTACCATCACGCTGCCTGGTACCACCACGACGTGCACCGCACCCCGGTGGTTGGCGATGTACGGGCTTGCTTGGCGGAAGAAATCCACGAACGAAACGTTGCGCGATTGATTGGATTGGGATTGATCAGACGACTCCGCGGTGCCGTCGCCGGTCTCGGTATCGCCGGTCCCGGCCGGAACCGGCTTCAGCCGTAATCGGGCCTCCACCTCACGGCTGTCTTCCCACGACACGGCCACGGCGTGCGCGTGTGATGCCCGGCCTGGGGGGTGGAAACGAACGCGGTGCGTCTTCTCGGGATTGATGCCTTTGCGTCCCGGAAATCGACCCGGGGCGGCGCGGGCATTTGGACACGGCGACGCGCGGAGTGACGACGAACACGAGGCTTGGCGCTGGGTCACCGCACTTCCGCGCGCCAGCGTGGATACAGACATGCCGACCGAGTGGATGCCGGGCAGTGGGTATGGCGCGCAGTGCGCGCGTGCCGACGCTGATTGTGGGCACGATTCAGTGAACTGTCAGACTCTTCTGTGGGGATTTATTTTATTTCACTTTTCTCGGAACGTACCTTTCACGAAAGCTACGACTCCTGTCTTCGCTCGTCGTGGCGCGCGGAGCGTAGACGCAAGTGCGCGCGGAGGTGAAAGATGAGAGGACAGAAGCGGTGCCCACATGGGAAGCGGAAAGACAGCTGCGCGAAGTGCACCCCCTGCCCTCACGGCAAGGTGAAAAACAGCTGTGTGGACTGCAGCCCCTGCCCTCACGGGAGGCTGAAGAAGAGCTGCGCGTCGTGCAACCCCTGCCCTCACGGCAAGCTGAAAAGCCACTGCGCGGAGTGCACCCCCTGTCCGCACGGCAAGCGGAAAGACAGCTGCGTGGAGTGCAACCCATGCCCTCACGGCAAGATGAAAGGCAACTGCGTGGAGTGCAAGCCCTGCCCTCACGGCAAGCTGAAAGGCAGCTGCGTGGAGTGCATCCCTTGCCCTCACGGCAAGAGGAAGTACCACTGCGCTCAGTGCAACCCCTGCCCTCACGGTAAGCTGAAACAGAACTGCACGGACTGCAACCCCTGCCCCCACGGGAGGGTTAAACGCAACTGCACGGCGTGCAAAAAGGCACGCGCGGCTGCGCCGCGTTCGAAGCGGATCAAGCGCGAGCCGAAGAGTTCGAAGCGTGTTAAGCGCGAACCGAAGATCAAGCACGAGCCTGAGATCAAGCAGGAGCCCGAGATCAAGCAGCCGCCGTTCACGATTCAAGGCTACTTCGGTTTTGGCCAGTAAAAGAGTCACGGTCGGGAAAGCGCAAAAGACACGGATACTTTTTGGCGAGTCAGACTTTTCCATAAAAACGCGCCACCGTGTTCTCGCGCGAAGATTGCTCGACGGTCTGTTACTCAAGAAAAGCGCATTTTGGTGCTTACGCTTCCTTCCTCTCCACGATTGCGGCGGCGTGCTGGTACCCCGCGATCGGTGTCAACACTTGGCCCACCGTGGCTCCTTTTCTTCCCAAATTCGTGGGAATCTCAACCGGCGCCTGTTCGTCGACCCTGTTTTTCTCTCGCGCGCTTTTCAGCGCCTCAGAAGAAACCCCCAGCTGCCCCGAGTTCCCGTCCCCGAGACCTGTTTGTAAAAAAGAAAGTGTCAGTCTTGTATGGGCAATCAGTCGGCGGAATGTGGTGGGTGGGAAATACTTACCGAACACTTTTCCGTCCAAAGTGGTCACCAGGCTGAAGTACTCACCAGCCGCGACGTCGACGACGAAGTGAGGGGCGTTATCATCTTCTTTGTGCCTCACCTCGTCGCGCGCTTTCGTTTCCCCTCCCTCAGGTTTCTTACCCTTTGTTTCGGAACTCTTCGACGTGCTCGTGCCACTGGCACTGGACTGACCGCTTTCTTCGTCCACCCGCGAATCAGCAGTCTCAACTCGAAGAACCTTCCTGAAGTCAATTTCCTTCGGCAAACCAAACTCACCGCTGTCGCCGCCCAGCGCGCCGCACCCGAACGAAAAAACGCGCCCGGTTTCATCCGCCACTACGGCGTGACACCGCCCGGCGTCGATCGCGACAATTTTCGTGCCTCCGTTGGGAAACAGTACCTCGCCCGGAGTCAACGCCTCCGCAACGCTTTTCACGTTTCTTCCCATTTGCTTAGACTGGTTCATGACGTACCCCTTGCCTCCCACGGAAAGACCCCCCGCGTACCCATCGAACCCGGTGTCGCAGGTAAAAACCGTACCGTTTTTCGTGAGCACCACTAAATGCACGTACCCAACCGCCACGACCTCCGCTCGGGTTACCTCTAGAGATTTCTCGGGATCGATCCCGGGTCCGTCGTCTCGTCCGTTCGAGAAGAAACCCTTACCGTCCAACCCTAGCACCACCCTAGGCGTCGCGGCTAATTCCAAATCGCCGCGTAAGCGTTGCGTCAACCTACGCACGTCTTGTTCCGTTTTCAAATCGTCGGAACTTCCGTCCAACCCCGCGCCGCAGAGGTTCAGTCCCCACACCAGCACGTCCCCGAAGTTGTCCACGATCACGGTGGTGTACCGCCCCGCGGCGACGAAGGTTGCGTGTCTTTTGGTGTTTGTTGTGACTGAATGCGTGTCCAGGTTGACTTTCTTCGCGGTTCCGTCTCGACATGCCCAGCCCCCGAAACACGCGTCTCCTTTTTTTTTCACCTTTTGGAAAAGAAAAGTGTCAGTCTCGTGTTGGGCGTGTATTGGACGATGTATGGACAAACAGTCAGGGTAATCGGTCCGAACAGTCACCAGCTGAGAGATAAAACAGTGTGCCTGGAATTGGGAAACGCGCAATACGTACCGTCTCGTCTTCGGAACCCTCCGAACAAGCGCAGTTGTTCCCGCTGTCGCACCCGCACGCTTTTTTAACATCCGGGTCCCCGAACAGAGCGAGTCGTCCCAGTTGCCCGTAATCGTTCAAACCGAACGTGTACACGGAGCCGTCGTTGGTTAAAACCACGGTGTGGTACCGACCGCACGCGACTTGTTTCGCGACGATTTCGTTGCCATCATCTCCAATGAAATCGACTTTACCAAAAATACCCATCGCGCCGCTTCTGCCTAGCTGCCCGGCGTCCGCAACAGCGGGACTGCCGTGCCCCCCCCCCCCCCCCCCGCTGTCGTTCCGCCCGGCGGTGTACACGGACCCTGATTGTAAAAAAAGAAATGTCAGTCTTGTATGGGCAATCAGGGAGGCGGAATGTGGTTATTGGGAAATACGTACCGACATCGGTGACCAACGCGGTGTGCCCCGACGCGGCGGCGCATCTGTGATTGGTACACGAAAAGTGTCAGTCCCGTGTTGGGCGTGTATTAGACGATGTATGGACAAACAGTCACCATCTTCGGTCTGAACAGTCACCATCTTCGGTAAAACAGGGTGTCCCCGGATTTGGGAAACGCGCAAGGCCGCACATTATGTTTTCGTGTTCCGGCACGCCTTCCATGACCCCCGCCGGGGTCGCGGCGGCGTCGCTGGGCCGCCCCACGCGGTCGCCGCCGATCCCCCAGGTGATCAAGGTGGTCTTGTTTACGTGGTGAGGGTTTGAGGTGTGGTCTTTGTGTTTTTCAGACGCGCGAGGTGTGGCGTCCTGAGATTCGTCTTCTTTTTCTTTTTCGGCATTCCCCGCCTTGTCTTCGTCTCGCGGGGTCGTCGTCTCCCACGGAACCGTTAACCGTTCCGTCGTCGCATTTTCCTCCCCGGGAACCACCACGTCGTGACCCGTGTGCCTAGTGTCGACGTGACCGTGTGCGGTCACCACGAATGTCGGTGCACCCGGGGTAACACCCAAAGCCGTGTTCCCCGGTTCATCCCGCGCGTGTCGGTGCGGGTGGTCGTTGTGTTTCGGTTTCGTCTCCCCCGAAGCGCTGCTCCCGCAGAGGCATCCAGTCACGAAAACAAACAAACACGCAAGCACGAGTACGCGCGACACCGACGCGTGACCGCGCGACATCGCCGTCGAGTCACGCGGCAGGTGCGTGCGTGCCACCGCGAGGTCGGAGTGCGTGCCCGGTCCCCGGTGTTGGACGACAATGATCTTGAGGTTCGAGTGTTTTTTCGACTTGTTTCCTTTTGGCTTTTGGCGCGCAACGAAATGCCCTCTTCCCGCACTGCTTCGTCGCGCGAGTGTGGGTCCATGGTGGTACCGGCCGCGTCGTCGGCGCGCGCGCCGATGGTTTGGGCGCCAACATACGGACGGTGCGCAACCCTTGGCTCGGCGTCGACGACGCGGCGTCTCGGCGCCGTACCGACGCGCATCATCGCGGCGAGCCCGAGTCCATCAAACGCAACTCGGAGTCGGCGACTCGTGGTGATTCGCGCGTCAACGGACGACATACGCGGATCCGTTACGGACGCCAACACCGACGTGACAAGGACAAGTGACCCCCCCCCCGCCGCGGGTGCGTACCAAGGGTGGTGGACACGCGCGGACGCGGCCGCGGCGCTTGTGGTGCTTCAGGAGATGGACTCCAGCGACGACGACGCGGTTCGTGTTGAGGATTGTTCCAGGGCACTGGCGCCACCCGCGGCGCCGTGGCTGGAGTTGGTGGAGCTCATCTCCACGTTCGGGGCTGCGGGCGGGGGTCTGGCCGCGGTGTTTCTTCAAGAAACCGCCCTGTGTACCTTGGTCGCGGCGTTACCCGTGGTGGCGTGGGGGGCGCGGCGACAACGCGATTCGTTGTCAAGAGCCTTTTCCGCGGAAATTTTAATCGAAGCGCGAGAGGAAGCGCGCTGCGCAAACGCCAAAGCGAGGCTCGGCGTAGCGCGCGCCGACGCCGTGGACGTCGCCGCGAAAGCCGTGGCGACATTGGTCAACGAAAGCACAAGAGCCACTGTCATTGAAGCCACGAATAAGGTGCAATTTGACATGGCACGAGTCGTACAAGCCTCGACGCGAGAAGTCGTCGCGAAACAAGACGTGGCGGACGCGAACACTTCGGCCTTGAACGAAAGGTTTACCGCGCTGAATTCGAACATCCAGAACGCCTCCACAAGCGCGTTAAGGGCGGCGAAGGAATCCGGCGCCGTGGCGGGAATGCTCGCGAAAGACGTCGCCAGCGCCAGGGTTGACCAGCGGGAGAGTTTCGAGCTGTTAGCCGGGTTAGTTGCGGAGTCGCTTTCCGATTTCGAACAGAAAAGTTCCTCAAAAAAGGACGACGTGGTTTTGGAAATCGAAGCGCTTTGCGAAGTCGTTTCCGGGTTGGAAAAAACGCTTGTGAAGGTTTTGGTTGAGAAGGAGAAGAATACGACAGACCCTGGCGGGGTTCGAACCGAGGCTGGTACCACTGTCGGAAGTTCGGGGGTTACCGGGGTTACCACCGCAGACGACGCTACGACCCAATTGTCATCCAGCGCTTTAAACGAAAGCGAGTTAAAAAAAATAGCTGAGTTAGCCTCCGCCTCCGCGGCGCAACTCCAAATTCTGGTGGACGCCGCGGTGACAACTAGGGCGGCGGCGGTGGCGGCAGAAAGAGCGGCGGCAGCGGCGGACCGGGTATCGGGTGGTGGTGCGTACGGGCAATTAGTCACCGCCGGCGGCGAAAACAAAAACGCCGCCGGCCAAATCGTGGCGAAACTGGACGCGGCGCAGTGGGGGTTGCTGGGCGATCGCTTGACGCAGCTCGAGACGAGAGCCACGGAGGCGGCGGCTGAAGCGACACGGGAGGCGGGCAAAGCCGTGGGGCGGGTACGAGCCGGGGTCAGGGAGGACATACGGGGCGCCACGGAGGCGCTGGCGGCGGAATTCGCGAGCGCCAGAGCGAGCGCGAGCGAAACCGAAGTGCGCCGAACGGAGGTTGTGTCTCCTTCCGAAGCGCGCCGTAGGGAACGCGGGATCGGCGACGCCGCGCGACCTCCCGAACAGAGGTTGGCGCGGAACGAATCCGCTCCAACCACACCACGTTTCGTGACAAACGAACGACCGACAAACGAACGACAATCAGAGTTTGAATCGCCGAGAGTGGAAGAATCGCGAAGACGTCCAACGCGCGAATCACGAAGACGCGAAGAACGTGAATCGCAACGACAAGACCTGACACGTCCCCAGGTTCCGTCTGGCGGGCAACAGAAAAAAAAACAAGAGTTGCCAAACGGTTTACCCTTCGAGTTCGTTGACAGTGACCGAGTCCCAGTTGGCGCGGAGGACGCGATGCGCATCTCCGCGTTTGGCAGACTAACTGTCGCCGCCGCGAAATCAAACGACACCGACGACGTCGCGTACGTATTGCGCCTTTCCCAAATCCCGCTGACTGTTTGCCCATACTCGTACCAGAAGGGACTATTACCTCTGCCGATTGTCCTGAGTAATTACTCGTACACATTTCGAAAGACTGACACTTTCTTTTATTTATCGTAAGGTACGTACCTCCCATGAACTCCGGGAAAGGGATCACCAAGGCTGAGGCGTTTGAAAACATGCAGGCGCTTTTGCGAGGCCGGACACGGGTGATTGGCGGTTCCGTCGGTGACATTGAATCGCGCGGCGGCGTGACGGACGTGTCCGAGACGGAAACGTCTGCCGAAGAGTCGTATGAAGTGTCTTCCGAAGAGTCGTCCAAAGAGTCGTCCGAAGAGTCGTCTGAAGAATCGTCTTCTGACGAGTCTTCTTCTTCTTCTTCTTCTTCTTCTTCTGAAACGGCGTTTCCGGAAACGGCCAAGCCCGTTCGCGTGAGACTCGAGGTGGACGAGAAGAAAGGGTACGTCACCGTGGGTATCGTTTTGAACGATGAGAGTACGACGTCCGTTGAAGCTTCCGAGAAGGTTGGCGACGGCTCGAGCGACGGCGACGATGACGTCGCGAACGTCGATGAAGTCGAACGAATTCCGGACGACCCGTCCATCGCATCCGAAGCGGACTCTCCCACCTCGTCCTCCGACTTAAACGACACCACCCCTCGAGGGTTACTCAAGGAAGGTTTAGCCAAGCTTAGGGTCGCGCGACACTCCGCGAACGAAGCGGACGGCGTACCGCAAAGCATGCTCGTCGCCGACAACGAAATGAACGACGCGATTGATTTGCTGTCCGCCGCGGCGGACGGGTTTGAGGAATTAGTTGAAGGTGAGACGGATTTAACACTTGGTGACGATTCAAGTTCCCTATGCGCCGCCGCGCGAGGCAACCTGGGCAACGCGTTGCTCTCGCGAGGAAGGTTGCAGTTGCGGCTTAGCAAGTTGGCGTATGCGCAGGAGCGAAACGCTCGCGCCAACGGCGTTCGCGCCGGCGCGGACGGCGCCGCGCAGTTCCACGAGGAAACCGCGGAGGAGTGCTTCGTGCTCGCCGGCAGAGCATTCAAAGCGTCTTTGAATTTATCGGGAGGACCTGGCAACGGAAGCGGGTCAAGCCGCGCGCTGTGCGGATGGGGAAGCGCGTTGGCGCTGCGTGGTCAGATGGCGTACCAAACAAGCGCGCTTGTTTCCGCCGCCGCGCTCGCGTGCGCGGCGTGCGAGAAGTACCGAAGCGCGCTAGAGCTCGACGCGGATGATACAGGTGTTCAGTCTGTGGAAAGTGTGAACACCTCAACAGGTGGTTATGTCACCACCCGGGAAGCAACATCGTCGTTCACGGTTCAATCCAAGGCGGCCGCGTTTCTGGACTGGGGCGACGCCTTGCAGTTAGCCGCAAAGGCTTCGAGTAAAGCGCTTACTGAATCGCGACGAAACGGATTCAACACCGGCGCCGATGCCGAAAACGGGTACGTGCAATTAGTCGCCAACCTGCCGTCCCCGGGCGAGTGCTGGAGCAAAGCCGAGTTGTGTTACGAACAAGCGGCCCGGTGGGACACACAGCCCGGGGGGGAGATTTCAGATGCCGCGGCGCGGGGGGCTAGGGCTTGTCGAGACGCGACGAGGTGATGAATTGTTGAATGCGTCAGTTTTATTGTAAAAAGCGACGACGAAAGTCAAAAATGAAAACGATCGACAAAACAATCGCGCTTTTCGATCGCGTGTCGTTCCTCATCCCCTCCACTGCGACGTGCGTCGGAGAAGCGGCTTGGCATCGCCACGCCCCGCGCGACGTACGTTTCGGGTGTCACGCGTGGGTAGTGACACGGCGTCCGGACTAGTCGCTCCCGACTAATAGACTAATTGCGCGTACACGCCTGGCTGGTGTGGTGTTTGGCGATGACGGCGGGCGATCATTCCCCGCCGGAGCAACCGATGCGACTCCCGACTTCCGACGAACTCGCGGCGTACACCGACGGCTTGGTGCACGCCGCCGGGTCCACGCACGGCGCGCGTACGATTCACGTGCACCCCGTGAGTAACTACTCGTTCGGGAGCAAAGCCGCGCGTCACGAGAAAGACGCGAGCGTGGCGGAAGCGATGCTTCGGCACAAAGCGAGTTACCAGGCGCACGGGTTGCGGCGAAGCGTGGAAGCGGTGCTGCTTGTCAATCAAAGATCGCACCCGCACGTGCTGCTGCTGCGTTCCGCTAATGGGCAGTTCAAGCTTCCAGGCGGTCGGTTGAAACAAGGCGAGGGCGAGGTGAGTGGGTTGAAACGGAAGCTGCACAACAAGTTGAGCCCCACGGAAATGAAACTGCGACAGAGCGAGTGGGACGTCGGGGAGTGCGTGGCGCGGTGGGTGCGTGATGGGGCTTTCCCGAATCCGTAACACACTGTTTGATGCCCCTCTTTGACTAGATTCATTAAAAGGAAGTGCACTACTAGCAACACTACCCGTAACACCCGTAACACTACCCGTATCATTTATCAGAACCGGTACCTGTTACAAACCCACGCTCGCCGACGGAAGGGACTGACCTTTTTCTTTCCTAATCACCAGGTCCGCCCGTCGCACGAGCCCAACTTCTACCCGTACCTCCCCGCGCACTGCACCACCCCGAAGGAGCAAAAGAGCCTATACATCAGCGAGCTCCCCGCGAAGTGCGTGTTCGCGGTTCCTAAAAACACGAAACTCTTGGCGGTGCCGCTGTTCGAGCTGTACGGCAACGAACACAAGTACGGCGCCCTCATCGCGAGCATTCCGCACTTGGTGAGCCGGTACCAGATTTCCCTGGAAGAGGAGGAGGACGCAGGCGAAAAGGAGTGATGCATTTGCGTAGGGGTGTTACTACGTCTTAGGGTTAGTATCGATACTTTGATCGACGGTCACCGTGGACGAGACCGATTACTTTCCGGAGGTATCGACCGATTACTTTAGGAGGTACACATCGACCGATTACTTTTATAACAGACCCGCCTCGTTCCGTACTGAACAGACTGGACAGAATCTATGTGCAAAACGCCAGAGTGTACTCGACCTAATAGTTCTTACTAAACCTACCCAAGCGGCGTGCCAATCGCCGGGTCCAGCAAAGCCCCTCCTATCGTTCTGCCTTCGTCGCGCATTGACAAGCGCGCGGCGAGTCGCCAGCGCGGATTTGGCACCTTCACGCCGCGTTCGAACACCCAGAAATCCTCCACCTGTAAAACCTCGGTTGGCGAGCCCGCGACTTTTAAACTTTTTTTATCAAAAGCCACCCAGGTTTGTTTCGATTTGAACTGTACCGTGAACTGAATGAAACTAACGCTCCGGTCTTGTTCGTTAGGCGCCACGACCCTTCCCTGCACAACCTTGGGCGTGCCTCCGTCGAAATCAAGAAGCTCCCAATGAGCAGTGTCCCACCCTCCCTTTTCCCGGCGTTTCACCTCGCGTTTTATTTCAGTCAGCGCCCGCTCACTGCACACGTGCCGCAGCGCAGTGTGGTTGTTCAGGGCGATCATCCTGTTGATTTCGGTGTACAGATTCTTCGCCTCTTCACGGAACGAACCTCGCGTGAAGCCGTTTATGGATTGGCACTGCCCTAACGTCCACACGTCTTGTACCGGTCTTAACAAAAACCTGCCGAGTTGTTTAAACCCGTCGCCTTTCAGAAATGACGCCAACGATGGCCACGGCCTCGGACCGCGGTACGGGTCCGCGATGACGCCCGGGGATTTCAGAAACGCCCGGATTTGCGTACCCCTCGCCTGGCTCGCGAACGCGGGGGGGGTGATGGACCGGCTCATCTGGCCGTCGCCTTTGGCGTAGCCGCGAACGTGAGGATGTGTCCTGTGCCGATCGAGGACACCGGTGCCATCGTGACCAAAACCCCCGATGGCGCTCACCGGACACCACGCCTCTCGCCACCGGTTTCCGGGGGTGGATTTGGCGAGCCGCCGAAGCGCGTGCGCGGTCAAGTGACCGGACATGTTGGGCACCGGTTCACGGTATCACACGCCTCACTCGCCACGCAGAGTGAGGAGGAGGAGGAGGAGCAGGGGCAACCGATTAAAATAATAGGCAAAAAGGTCAAGCGAGTCTTCTCGGAATCCTCGAAAAGTGCCACGATAAAAACAACAACTAAGACTCGTCCCCGCGCGCCTTCTCCGTCCGCCTTTCACATCCCCGCCGCGCGCTTCCAAAAACGCGCGCATCGGTGGTACACACACGTCGCATGACCGAACCGAGCGCCACCGCAAATTCGCCGTGCGGTTGCGAACCCGCGAAACCAGACGCGGACCCGACGAGCGGTGAAAACGTGGAAAACGAGGAAAGCCACGACTCCGACGAAAACTCCGAAAGCGTCGCCCCGGGTTCCCCGACTTGGTCCGTGGTGTCCCTTTCAGAGCTCGTCGTTGTCCGGTCCGGGTCCCCGAGCTCGCACGTTCGCGCTGTGTCCCCAGCCCTGGCCGTCGCGAACGGAGAGCCGCGCGTGTCCCCGCCGCCGGGTTCGTCTGTCGTCTCCTCCCTGGGGGCCCCCGGCGCCGTCGCACGAGTGTGGCGAGAACACACCCCGGGGTCGCGAAATGAGTCGTGCGACTCGGAAGACGAGTTGTTGGCGAACGACTCGAACGACGGCCTGGCGTGCGACTCGGACGACGGCTTGACAGACGCCTCAGGCGACGGGCGGTGGTCGGACGACTTGTCCGACCCAGAGTCTCCCGACTACATGCACGACCCAGCAACGCGATTTTTGGTCCGAATAAAAGCGTCCAACGCGCGCCACTTGAAAGATTACGGCCACTTGTGGCAGCCGATACCCGCGCCCGCCGCGCGCGCAGCGCCTTCGCGAGACGCAAACGACTTCAGGAAAGACGCGACACCGTCGCCTACACGAGAAACAGCGCTTGCGAACGAGGTGACCGCCTCTGAAACAGCACACGCGCTACTAACCTGCTTCCGCAAAGGTGCCGCGAAACAACTGCGCCTGCTCGCGAATTTTGTGCACGACGAGACGACGATTTCTTTTGACGGGTGCTCCGATGACGACGACGACGCTTTCTCTATGCTCGCGCGACTTCTGAAACAGTGGTGGACGCACTGCACCGCGTTGACGTGTGCGTTGGCGTTGCGCGTGGTGAGGGCTGTTATTGCGCTGCACCGTATGGCGTTCCAGTCTCCGACAAACACAAACGCAACCGACGCGAAAGACGAGGCGGACAAACCGCTCTCGCCCGAGGACACCCCGGTGATTTCGCAGCTGATTTCTTTTTTGACGCGCTCACCGAAGGAAACCCGCAAAAAAAACGACAGCGGTGCTTCCAACCAAAAACGCGCCAGCCTGACGGATTACGTCGTCACCGGCGTGATTTTCACCGCGCCCCTGGTGACGGCGGCGGTGGTGTGGGTGGTGGCGCTGCGACGAACGGTGTAGGATGTACTTTCATCGACATCGGTTCCTTCCACACCTTTCAACTGCACGTTTCTACTGGAAACTTTCACCCTTGGCTCCTCTTTCAAAAACCAAAGCAACGAAATGATGAAGGCACCTGGGGGGTTCTTTGCTGAGTTGTGAAAATGAGCGCCCGGGTTTGCGGCCGGCCCCGGGGCGCGCGAGTCACCTTTCGAACGTTCCTTTGTCCGCTGATGAAGCCGATGCTCTTCTACGTCGATTTGTGAAATTTGTATCCACGAAGAAACACACGTCTTCATCAGCGGAAAGGTAAGTCAGGAAGGTGACTCACGCGCCGCCCGGGGGGGGGCGGTAATAAACGCGAACCGCGGGAAAAGCGCTCGGCCGCCGTTTGTTTTTCCAAAACCCCTTTGGAGGTTGACGACGAACTCTCGAAATAAAACCTACAAACGTTCACTAAGTCCTTCCTACCCAAAGTCACGATGACTACCCTGAACCGCCCAACCCGCCGCAGGGACCGCCGCCCGCGCCGCCGCCGCCGACCGGACCGCCATTCCCGGTCGTACCTCCCCCTCGCGAAAAGTAGAATTATTTAAACGTACTCTTCTTCTTCTTCTTCTTCTTCTGGGCAGCCGTTCGCTACCGCCCAGTTTTCTAACTCGAGATGCCCCCAAGCTCTAGCTATTCTGAGCGATCTTTTATCCCACGGGCAGGCGTTCGCACGCAACCACTGCAGCAGCTCGAGATGTCCATCACACGCCGCACACTCGCACGTCTCCTCGTCCCACGGGCAGCCATTCGCGCGCGCCCACTGCAGCATCTCGAGTTGCCCACTGCAGCATCTCGAGTTGCCCACTATACGCCGCTTCCGCGCACGTCCCTGCGTTCCACGGGCAGCCGTTCGCGCGCAACCACTGCAGCACCTCCAAGTGTCCGCCCTCCGCCGCCCCCGAGCACACCATCTCGTCCCACGGGCAGCCGTTCGCGCGCAACCACTGCAGCACCTCGAGATGCCCGCCCTCCGCCGCCCCCGAGCACACCATCTCGTCCCACGGGCAGGCGTTCGCACGCAACAGCTTCAACTCTTCGAGCTGTCCGCTGCTCGCCGCTGCCTCACAAAGGCGTTCTCGACGCGAAAGGCGACCTCCCCGTTGCAGGCGCTTCAACACGCTTAAACATCCGAGCATTACGGCACGTTTTTCATCAACCTCCTTAAACCGAAGTCCCGTCGCCGCCACCGCGTCGCGGTCGCGCGGCTTACCGCTGGGAGCCGTGCGAGATCGGCGGGGTCGTCGAAATGCTCAGATCTGAGGATGTGCTCGACGACGAGGTGGTTGGGGAGGCGGGGGATGGCCTCGCCCACGTCGGCAAGGGTCGCGGGAGCAGTGACGGTTGCGATATCATCGCTTGCGACAGTCATGGCGGTATGTGCTGCGTTGGAGGACATCGCGGAGGGTGTCGGGTGTCGTGTGCGCGTCGTTGTGAAAAAGGTGTGAAATAAAATCCAGTCGAGTCGTTTCTTTTTTCACTCTTCGTGCCTCGGGAGTGACGTTCCGCACGGCCGCGGGTCTTTGGGCCGCGGGTCGTTTGGACGCCACTTCGTGCTGGGGCCCACCAACCTTTGGTGTCCCCCCAACAAGCATGGGGTGCGTGCAAAGCGGCGTGGAGGGTTTCTTCGTCCCTGACGCGGATGATACGGACACGCCTGGTTTGCTCACGACTGTGGTACCCGAGTCGTCCCTACCAACCTCAGCGCGAGTGTTACTGCGACGACTCAACGTGTTGTCCGCGTGTTTCCTCATCATAAGTACCTACTTCGTGGCCGTGATGTGCGCCACGGGTAAGTACGACCACGTCGGCGCCGCGGGTCTTTCGTTGTTGCAAGCCGTAATCGTACGACACGTCTCCATAAAGCACAACGAACGCACGTTACAAAAGCTCACGCACCTGCACGCGTGTTTCGTTTTATTTTTAATACTGAGCGTCGCGAAAGGCATGGCCTTGATGGTCGTTTTGGTGGCGAAGTGCGACGGCGACAGCCTGTTTTGCGAAGGCGCGCTTCCCGCTTGCAACTTGTTCGTGTTAGCGTCGTTGGGTTACCTAACCTACGTCTCCACGTTGTGCTTACAACGACTGGCGCTTTGGTACCTCGGTATCGGGTTGGGGGCGGAGAGGCACGTTAGTATCGAAAAAGAGCGCGAGTCGGAGGTACTAAAGACATAGCTTCTTAACTCCCAATCTAACAACAAAATCTAACCACCCTCCCTCGACGTCCAGGAGTCAAACAAAACTCCGCTACTCGTGGTGGGCGGTGGGCAGAAACTACTAAACATAAATTACGCCTTCTCAACTCGGAATCTAAATCACTCTACCTTCCCTCGACGTCCACGTCAAACAGCACTCCAGCACTCGTGGCTTCCCTTGAGTCGTCCCCTTTTGACCAGACGTAGTAGTCCTCCTTTAGCTGTTTCAAAAACCGCGGCACGACTTGTTTCACGACTTGCCCGACCACGAAGTTCCCGGTGCGCTCCGTGGCCTTCACGGTGAATGGGAACCAATTCGGTACGAGCAAATACACGCAGACTTCCGTGGCGCTGGCTATTTCGCACACGTTGGTTAAGGGTCGTGCGTTTGGTGATTGCGGTTGCCGGTTCGAATCCGGCGTGTCGGAAACGTCGGAATCCGCATCACCGACGTACCGCCACCCCACGCGGTTTGTGCTTTGAATCTCAAACAGGTCGTCTGCGATTGGTACCGAAAAGGGGTTAACGTCTTGTGGGTCTCCAGTGTGGGTTCGTCACAGGTGCCAGTACGCCAGTAAATGTTACGGGTAGTGTTACTAGTAGTGTTACTAGTAGTGTTACTAGTAGTGTTACTAGGAATGTTACGGCCGTAGTGCACTCGACCAGGGGCGGTAAACAGTGTGTCAGGATTTGGGAAACACAACACGAACCTGTTTTCTCCACGAGTCTCGATCCGGACACGGTGGCGTGCTCCACCCTGATAACAGTCCCCCGTCCCCCCGGTTGCACCTCAACTCGCGCCGTTAAAACAGGCTTTACTTTGAACCCCAAGAAATCCAAGTTTCCGAGTTCGCACACGAACACGTCCTCGCCCTTGCGTGTCACCGTCTCGCCGTCCAACGTGTTGTACTGACTCGCGGGAAGTGACATGTATTCACGCAAACCACGGCCCGTTTCCTTCGCTGCCTGGGATTCGAACACCTCCACGCCTCCAGTTAGGCTGGCGCTGAACCTGGCGTGCCTTCCTTTGCGTTTCAGAAACGCGGTGACCACGGCTGGTGCAGTGCCCGCGGTGGTGGGTAAGCACTGCTCCCTGGTTTGGGAAGACACGAGCGCGACGGAATCGGAATTTTCGCAATCGGCGGAAACCGTCGACGCGCGTTCCACCGTGGTCACCGATGATGACGCGGCGTCGTCGAAACCGGCGCGTACGGGAGACGCGGGGTGTCGCGACCGTAGGCCATGCGTCCGACTCGACACTCGTTTCGAGTGCCCGCATGAAACACCTCCAAAACCCAAACAAAGCGACGACGCCATCCCGCGGTGACGTGCGCGGTCCACGCCTCGCAGAGCAGCACTTGTCACCGGAGAACACCGCGTTGAGTCCGTTACCCACCGCGGTCTTGAACACGGAGCTGTTCGAGAACGGCGGGCTCGTGCAAATCGCTTTTGCGTGTCAGCACACGGTCGGTGCACGAGGAGGTGCCGGAGATGCACCATCGCCTCCGCGGAGGCTTGTTCCCATTGGCTGATAAAAAACAAACTCCACTCGCCTCTCTGCAATCTCTTCGCACTGCAATCGGAATCGATTCGCACGATTCCTCGCTATCAGGCACGTGGATCAGGGCAATCTACGAGAGGATATTTTGGACGCCAGATGCTCCTCGACTCCTCAAAACGGGGGGTTAAATCGCTTCGGACAAAATCACAAAATTGGAAACTCCGCGGTCGTTTGTTCGCGTGACTGGCACGAGTTTACGGCGAGTTGCGGTGCCTCCGCGATGGGTAACGCGACGTAGTTCGCCGTCCCCACCCCGGTCCCGCCACTACGAACGGGCGGCCGCGCAAACGAACGCACTTACCATCACTCACCAGCGGGTCGCGCCTGGGTCGTAGTGATCGCGGGCGTGGTGCCTGTCGGTTGACGGAAGCGGTTGGGGACGAACTGCGTTGTGGGGACGAACTGTTTACGGTGTTGGATTAGCCGGATTGGATTGGTTTTGGGGACGCGGCACGATGGGGACCGACGCGGTGACGCCTTCGAAGAGCACGCAGGACTTGATCCAGGCCACTAGGCCTGGTTTCCCACGAGGGCTACGGGTACGTGTGCACCTTAAATTCGCGGTTTCGTGGCTCGAACGACTCCAGGGCGACGGATAACCGACCGCGGGTTCGATCGATGGTCGCGTCGCACCATCGTCGATAGCGAAAAACCGTGCCCGCGCGTGTTTCGTGTCCCCGAACGGTTCACGGAGCCCGTCCTTGACTGACGTTCCGACCTCCCCATGTTTCCCTCGTCACCCCATCTAAACCCAGGTCCTGTTCGTGATGCAGGATGAGAAATCGCACGCGCCCTCGAAGAAGCTGCTGGAGGATATCGGGTACGAAGGTACGTCGCGAAGTCATCGTGTCATCTCGTGTTGTGCGGTCCCAGTCCAAGGGGTTGTCGGTCGTTAAAACCTGCGGGTCACCATGGTGGGCGCGTGCGTGGCGTCCTGCGTCACGCGCGCATCGCCACCGCGCCGCGTGGGACGACGCCGGACACATACAACACAAAGGAGTCGTGTGCAAATGACGCACGCGATTGGCCGGGGGCACCCGCCCAGGCGGACCCCGCGCCCCGATCCATCACCCAAACGCACCTCTTGTCACTTCCCACGGAAGATGCGATTCGTTTTGCAAAGTTTTTGGCTTTTTTTTGGCATTTTTTGAGATGACTGCGTCCACGAGTCTGTTCAAGTGTCTCTGCCACACCTCACAACAACCGTCGCACCTCACAACAACATCTCCTAACCTATTACGACCTAATACACCTAACCCTAACCCAACCTAACCTAACCCTACCCTACCCTACTAACTAAAACAGTGACTTGCGCGGCGACGTTGGAAAAAGGCATCGCCGCGCTTGAGTCGTCCTCCGCGTCGTCGCCCTTCGACGTGGCGCTTGTTGAAGAGAAACAAGCGGTGAAGAGTTGTCCGTTTTTAGCGAAAGCCAACGACGCGGCGAACGGCACGACCACGCAGAAAGTGTGTCCGCACGCGCATCCACACGCGCACGTACCTCCCACCACCACCACGAAAGAACAACGGGAGCTGGGCACCCGGTTCACCAAGCTGACGAGCCAGTGCGCCATCGTGCTGATGCACGAAGAAGAGGACGTCGGGAACAAGGCGTACATGATCGAAGCCATCCGCGTTGGCGTCGTTGATGTGGTGAAGTTTCCCCTCGTCACGCAAAACATGCGCACCCTGTGGCAGCACGCGGTGCGGAAGATGATCAAAGTCAACGGCGCGGCGACGGCGGCGAACGGCGCCGGGGGATCGGGGCGGGTGGGGGGGGTGGGAGGGAACACGAGCGCGCGGGCGGGCGGGAAACGCAAAAACGAACGACCGCGTTCGGACAACTCTGGTGACAGCACGGCGTCCGAGGAAGGCAGGGTGAAGCGACACACCACGGGCTCCCCCGAAAGCGACCGGGGCGAAGAGGGTGACGCGAAGGGCACGAGCACTTCGTCCGGGGGGGGGGGGGGGGGAAAAAAACGGGGCGGCGCGGCGCCCGCGAGCGCTGGCGCGGTACCCGGCGGCACTACCGCGGCTGCGGATAAAAAACCGAAGCAGCAACCGCGGAGCACGCAGCAGTGGCGCGCCGCGGAGCAGCGCGGCAGACGGCTCGCGATCAAGCCGCACACCGCTGGCGTCGGTTCGATTCCCGGCGGGGGGATCGCTGGTGCGCAGGGGGGTGTTAACGGTGGCATGCGCCAGCAGATGGGGAATGGGATGGGGTATCACTTTCCGGGGATGATTTCGGGGCAGGGCGGGAACGGCGGGATTGCGCAAAACGGCGCCGGCGCGCCCATGCTCGGGCAAACGCAAACCATGACCATCAACGGCCAGCGAGTGCAGGTGTGGGTACCCATGGGGGACCCTAATGCGGGTCAAGCGGGTCAAGTTAGGGCCTACCAAGCGCAAGCTCCGCGGGGAGGCGGCAGCGTGAACGGCGCGCGCGCGCAAGGCGAGACTGACACTGAAAACGGCCAACAAAACGGCCAACAACAACTGCAGCAGCACAACTTCCACAACTTCCACAACGGCGGTATGTACCACCCCCCGCCCGGGATGGTTTTAGTGCAGCAAGCCAACGGCGCGCAGGTTTGGGTCCCTGCTTCGCAGGTGCGGGACATGCAGATGAACCAACCAAACGGAAACGGGTTTCACCAATCGCAACAGCCGCACGGCGGGCAAGGAACTCCTTGGTCGACACGGGACGGCGAGGCCGGACAGGGCGGAAACGGCGGTGATGGCGTCAACGTCAACGGCAACGGGTACGGGATGGTTGGGGGTCACGGGTTGGGCGAGGACGGGCACGAAATCGGCGCGAGCGATCATTCAAACGCCAACGTCCTGGACCCGTCCACCGAATTGCGAACCGCGCGCGTGCGCGGCAGCGGCAACAATCCGCATTTGGGGCTGGGGCTGAAACGAAGCGCGAGTTTGCAGCACATGGTTGAATCAAGCGGGCTGCTTGATCTTTCCAAGCACAGCAAAAGTAAAAAGAAGCAGAGCGATTCGCCCTATGACGGGAAACTCGCCGTGATGGATGCGAACATCTTCACGGATGACGCTTTGATGATGGAGGAGGACGCGCTTGATGCGATTTTGAACCAAGCCAGAGACGGGAACTTACTCTCCTTCGACGGGATGGACGAAGCCATGCTGGAAGCCGCGGTCGGCGCCAACGACGGAGGGGGGTTGGTCACGGGCTAATACGGGTGGTTACCCAGGGCGCACACGACACGCGTTGTGTGGGCAATTAGTCTGCAACGCAACACAATACCAGAGGTAATAAGTCCCTTCGGGCTACTACCTCTGACAACACACAGAGCGATGGACGGTTTTCGGAGAGCATAACAGAGACTCCAGAGCCGCGAATCACTTCATTTGGACTTACTAGCGTTACTAGTACACTTGTAATTTGCAAAGTAATACGCGCATTTTGCCACTTTTCCGTCCTTTCGTCACATCACTCACTACTCCCGATTACAAAAATCACTCACGACCTCATCTATCCCCCCTTCCATCACTCCGTCGCGTCCCCATCCCCCAAAGTTTTGCTTTCTTCCAACGTCGCTTGTAGCCTGGAAAGTCGTGTGGTTTTTCGCATCGGGGACGAGTCGTCCTTTGGACTTTGCGGGGGCGAGACCTTTCTTTTGAAGTCAACCACTTCCCCTTCCAAACCCAAATCACCCCTTTGACCGTCTTCCAACGGCTCGTCCGAGTACGACGTCCGAGTCGAATCAGCGATGGGATCCTTGTTCTTCTTTTCAAAAACTCGTCTCCCGGCGCCGTCGCGAGAGGCATACCGTTCCAGCTGTTTCTCGAGCCGATCCGCCCTTTGCGTCGCCGAGCGTTCTCGTGTCTCTGCTGCACCCGCTATCTCTTCCGCCGCCGCAACTACCAGTTTCGCACCTTCCTTAACCCGCGTCGACTCCGCTTGTATCACCGAGCACAGCAATTCCGCCGCCTCCGCGGCGTCCGCTGCCGCCGCCGCCGCGTTTTCCGCTTCGTACGCCCTTTGTTCCAACTGATGCGCCACGCGTCTCGAGTCGTTCCGCGAGGTATTCGTGCCAACTCTCGCGGTTGAGTTTATATTCCGTGAGGTATTCGTGTCAACTCTTCGTGCGTTTGAGCTCAACGGCGTGTATACGCGACTCCCACCTGACTTGGGAGTGCCCATCATCGTCGCGTAACCCTTGTTCGCCTGCTCCTTCTTTTTTGACGCCTCATCTTTTGCCCTCTCCGCCTCGTTCGCCGTCTCGGCCTTCTTCAGTAGGTCCCGTTCCCGTACCCGCAGCTTCGCCGCCGCGGCGGACGCGGCGGCGGCGTGTTTTGAGGTTTTGTGAAACGCCAATCGTAAAACCGCCAGCTCTTTTTCCGTGCTTTTTATGGTCGCCAAGTCGGTTTCTTTGGATCGGCGCGTCGCCGTTTCCTTCGCCCGAGCCGCCGCGGCGCTTTCCTTGGCTTTTGACGCGAGTGCGATTTCGGTCTCGCTCCGCGCCGTTACCTCGGCCAACGCTTGTTTCACCGCAGCCGACTCCAATTTAACCAGGGTCAACTCAGCCTCCAACCCGGTCAAGGTTTCCTTCAACACGTCACGTTCCATCGTGTTTGTTTTCCTTTCTTGCTCGAGTTCAACGAGTTGAGATGACGCGGCTTCGTACGCCGCTTCCGTCGCGTTTGTTTTTTCCGCGTTCCGGAACTCGGCGAGAAGAAGGCTTGTGCTTTTGTCGGCGGCAACCTTCGCCGCGCGTTGTTGTTCTGAAATTTGACTTTCTTTTTCAGAAATTCGCCCCCGGAACGTTTCCTTTGACTCGTCCAAGGTTGCTTGCAGTGCCACACACCGGGTCTGGCTGTCACACAACGAGGCGTCCGTTGCCGCCAAAGTAACTTCCAACTCCACGCACCGCAAGCTCTTGGCCGTAAGTTCCGGACGCAGTTCATCCGACTCGCGTGTCGCGGTGTCGAGCTTCGCGTCGCACTCGCTCAGCGCGATTTTCGCCAGCGCCAGCTCCTCCCGAAGCGCCGAAATCTCGTTTGAACGAGAAGACTGTTTGAACGACGAGGTCGGTGAGGGACTGGCTTTGAACGAGGAAGTGCCTTGTGAAAGACTCGCTTTGAAAGGAAAGGGGGTACCGATTTCGGTTCCGTGCAGAGCACCGTGAAGCGCGTTTCCACCGGGAGTACGTACGGACAAAGGTCCGTCCCACGAAACGCTTCCCGTCGCGTTCGGCGACGACGGAACCGCGGGCGAGCCGGACACGAAATCGACGGAATCGTCGGTTTCGTGGAAGTCGTTTTGTGGTAGTTCCGAAAATTTCCGAGTCATCAACTCCTCGTCGTTCTGGATGTCACAACCAGGAGGAGTGACAAATCCGGTTACCACCAAAGCGTCTCGCTCCGCCGTGACCTGCGCGAGCTCCGTTTCCAGGGAGGTGATTTTTTGTAACGAAACGAGCGCTTCGTCGTTCGTCGCCGCCTGGCACGAGTAACAAGAAAGTGTCAGTCTCGTATGAGCAATCAGGGAGGCGGAATGGATGGGGTGATTGGGAAAGGCCCTTACCGCTTGTTTCTCAAGCAAAGCCACCGCGCGCGTCTTCTCGAGTAAGTTTTGTTCCGAACTCCGTAAAACGGCGTTTGATTGTTGTTCAGTCGCCTCCTTTGCTTCGGCAACCAGCCGTCGCAAGTCATCCTCCCACGCAACAGCCTGCTCTTTCCGTGTCGCTTCAAATGCACGCTCTGATTGTAAAAAAAGAAATGTCAGTCTTTGTATGGGCAATCAGTCGGCGGAATGTGGTAAATGGCAAATACTTACCCGCGATTTGCGCCGCGTCCCTCGCCCGTCCCAAACCCGCCTCCAGAAAAACCACCCGTTCGTTCAAGTGATCGGCGCGCGCGTTTGATGAAAGAACGTCTTGCGATAGGTAAAACAAAGTGGTTAACGTCGTGTATTGGGCGATGTATGGAAAAACAGTCACCAGCTTCGGTAAAACAGTCGGGAGGCGGGATTGGGGAAAGGCCAACGCGTACCTTCGCGTAACGTCGCGATTTCACTTTTCATCGCGCCGTTCGCGGCGACCACGATCGCCACTTTTTGCGCGTGCTTCTTCGCTGACGCTTGTTTCGCGAGCTTTATGGAAACAATCTTTTCAGTCGCTTCGGATAGGTGGGCTTCAAGAGCACGTCTCTGCGTCTCCAAAGTCTTTAAAGAACTGGACAAAACCTCCTTTTCCTGCGAAACCTTTTTCGTTTCCATCTGGCACCAAACAAAGAAAGTGGTTAACGTCTTGTATTGGCAAACAGGGAGGCGGGATTTGGGAAACGCACTACGTACCTTGAGTTCCTTTTTTTCCTTCCTGAACCCCTCCACGAACCGCTTGTGTTTGGAAACCTCCACGGCTACCCCGCGAAACGCGATTTCGGCCGTTTTCCTGGCCGTTTCGCAGGTTGCTAGTTGTGCCAACAACGTCTTGTTCTCCGCAACAGAAACCTTGGCGCGCTGGATTTGTTGCTTGGAGGTCTCCGCGAAAGACTTTAGCGATGCGACGTTTGCTTTTTCGGATATCAGCTCGTTTTCCAAAATCGTAACTCGTGCAAGCACGACGCCGCGTTCGGATTTGACCTCCTCCAGTTCTTCCGTCAACACTCGTGTAGCTTCCAGCTCTTGTTCCTTCACGTTTTCCTTCGCAGCGCAAAGCGCGTGTTTGTGTGTCTCAACACGCCACTGACTAAAGAACGACCGTTTTAAGTAACGCCTTCGCGTCGCGGCGAGAAAGTCGCCGATTCGCGCCAACCGCGTGTCCTTCGCCGAAAAAGAACTGTCCGAAAAATCAGACGGACACGAAAGCTCCGCGGCGCACGCGACCGGCTCCAAGTGCGTCCCTCCTGATTGACTCAAGGTTAACTCACCGCCTTGGAGACCTTGCGACTCCCTAGTCTGGCCGGCACCGAAGCTTTTACGCGACCGAGTTACTCCAGGGGAGCTCCCCTGAAGAGACAGTCCTCGCGGCGCGTTTGGAGAAACAGGATTTTGGTGGTGTTTCGGCGACGTCAACTCCAAAAGCGTTTTTTGTTTTTCCCGAATCACCCGTGTCGCCTTCAGTTCCAGGGTCTCGCACGTCCACGTGTCGAACGCGGAAACCAGTTTTCGTCTCGTGAGCGCTTTTTCGACCCGACACGCGGCGACCGCGAGTTTTTTTTCCCTAACCAACTCGACGTGCCATTCTTTCAAGACTGATTGCGTAACGCGCCGTTTCCGTTTCGCCAGAAATCGCCCCGTCGCGACGCGCCGCGCGTGTTCGTCCTGCGTCGTCATCACCCACGCCACGAGTGCGGCGAAAACGGTTTGTTTGTTTCGGCGACTAATCGCCCTGGCGACGAACACATTCTCGCGACGCTGTTGCTGCGCAGCACAAGAAAACCAAACCCAGTATTTCCGCAACCTTTTTTCGTCACACCGTTTCAACGCCCGGTCCGCGACGCGTTTGCGAACCGTCGAGTCGTAAACGTTTGCGCTCCACTGCACAAACGCACTTTGCTTTTCCCGGAACCGGAACTTGCCCACCACTACTTTCATTCTTCGCCGCATCAAGTCGCGTGCGCGCGTGGTGTCACACCACCTAACCAGCATCCGACGCGCGTGCGCGATCAAATTCCTTCGCGTCGCGTTTTCCACAATTTGGGTTTCGTGTTTTTCACAGTCCAAAACCAAAAGCCAATCGTTCCAAGCGCCTTTCAAGCGCAGCGAGTTTAATTTCTTACCAACTTTTTGGCCAAACGCGAGTTCCCGTTTCTTCGTCTCCACCAACCCGCGCCATTTGTGGAAGCACTTCGTGCGCCTGTTCCCGAAGATCTTAGCGACCGCTCGCTTTAGCAGCCGTTCGTGCAAAGCCGTTTCCGACTCCGCTTTGTTTTTCTTGGTCTCCGCGAGCTTTTTGGTCTTCGCCTTCGAGGCCTTCTCGTCCTCCCTCTTTCGTTTCGCGGACGCAGCTTCGTGCCTCCACTTGGCAAAGGCGGCGGTTTCCACTCGCCGCGCGAACTTCGTGACAACCCGTCGCATCGCGACTCGAACTCGTTTCGTTTCATCAACAGTCTCAACCCACTTCCCAAACGCGGCGGCGATTGTGTTGTTCCGCCAACGCCTGCCGATTTTCGCAAGCGCCAAAACCCGTCGCGCCTCCTCGTCCGCGCCGCGCTTCTGCAAAACCCCTTTCGTCTGGTCAATCAACGCTTGGTTAGTTTCGGTCAACCGTGAAAGTTTTGACTCGTTGGTTTCTTTCAACTGTTTCAGGTTTGACTCGAGCTCGACGATTGTAACCCGGGACTCGGCCGACTCGGCGCAATACGCGTCCCTGTCAACTCGCGCGCGCACGAGCTCTTGATTTGCCCTGTTTGCTTGTGCCTTCGCGTCGGCTTGGGCGGCTTGTGACTGTTTTTCGTTGGAAGTTTTCGTGGTCAAAAACGTTTCCGTCAAACTCGCCAGCGCGTTTTTCGTTTCCTCGCGCTCGCGCTCGGCGTTTTGTAACTTCACCAAAAGCGTTTTGTGTTGAGTTAACAGACCTTCGCACTGCGTCGTGGCGGTCGCCGCGGTACCGGTCGCGATTTCGCTAACCGATTTCGATTCACCCAAGTCGACCCGCAACTCCCGGATCACGGTTTCCGCGTCTCGCAACGCTTTTCTAGTTTCTTCCAGCCGTCCCTGACAAACCGCCCCCGCTCGTTCAGCCTCAACCGCTCTCGACGTCAAAACCTCCTCCCGCCTCTTACTCGCGGTGACTTCCGCTAACGCGTCATCCGCGTCCATGGCCTTCGAGGACGAAACCGTCTGCGCGTCCCTTCGAGCGCCTCGTTCATCCGCTAGCTGAGAGATAAAAAAGAAAGTGTCAGTCTCGTATGGGCAATCGCAGAGGCTGAATGTGGTGATTGGGAAATACTTACCTGCGTCTCGCACGTATCGAGAGCCACCTCGAGTTCGCAGCGAAGCTCGTGTTCGTTTTTCGCGTTTTTCAACGCACGCTCCAGCTGCGCAGTCAGTCGTGAATTTTCCGACTCACAGGTGGTTGTGCTCTGTGACTGTTTGTCACACGACACCCGCAACTCTCGCAACTCGCAATTCCGCAGCTCAAGTTGTTTAACCACAGAGTCCTTCTCGCCTGTAACCTGCGCCAACGCCAAACTCACAGAAACTTTCTCGTACGACGCGGTATTAATCGCAGACTCGGCGGCTAACGCGCGCACCTCCCACGAGTGGTTAGTTTCCTTTAACACGGCCAGCGCCTCTTCGGTTCGAATTCTATCGAGTCGTTCTTTCTTGAACTCACAATTCACTCTGCGCACTTCAACTGCGGCACGTCGCAGTAGGCTTTTGGGAACGAACGCGGAGACGCCGTCGCCGCCGTCGTCGTCGTCGCCGTCGCTTCGGTCGCCGAACGAAACGCTTTCGTCAAAATCAGTCTCAATCGCGCGCGCTCGTCGGTCCAGATGTCGCAAAACCTTACGCATCGTCCCTGGGGTTTCCGGGACGTCGCGTTCCCCTGGGTGGCGCCTTACCACCTGTGTTTTTGTAACAGGTGAGTATCTAGTCTCGGATTCGCGCGGCGTTCCGGAAACGTCGCTTCCAAAATCCCGAAGCGACCGCCGCGCTTCGTGCAAGTCGAACCGAAGCGTTTGTTCCAAATTCGCGGACGGGTAGCCTTGAAGTGTTTGCTCCTCAAGTGGCTTGGACGCCGCACTGGGGGAAACCGACTCGCGGTTCGAGCCCGGGGGGGGGGGTTGTTTTTCCGGAACCCCGCTGTTTTCGGCATTCGTCGTCGTCTGCAACTCCTTCCAATTTGTCGTTTCCGGCGATGCCGCTATTCTCCGCGCCGTCCGCTTCGCCCGCGGCGACACCGCTCTTCCCAGAATCGCGACGTACACGTCCTTGCCCTCAGCCGTGGGCACCGATTCAAGCGCGGTGTGCCCGGCGACGTTTCGTATGTCAGGGTCACCGCCGCCGTTCGCCACGAGCCAGGACACCACCGGCCATCGCGAATGCGCCGCGGCGACGTGCAACACGGTATCCCCGTTTGTGTCCGTGGAACGCGCGTCGATGCCGTCCTCTGCATCCCGGATGGAGCCGTGCTCCAGCACCAACCTCATCGCAGCGAGGTTTCCCCGGGCCGCGGCGGTGTGAAGCGCGGAGAGACGAGAGCTACCGGGGGACGCCATCGCGTGGTGTGGATTGATGGAATGCAGCGAAAGAACTAACAGTATCGATCGTCCCCAATCCAATTTCAACTCGTCAATCACCCCCTCGCCACGTGCGTCTCCCGAGCCACCGACACCACCACCGCCGGGTCAGCCGCCCTCCAGACTGTTGGCCCGAACCGCACGCACGTCGAACCGCCTCGTGGGACGACGCGACGTGCTGTGGGTGGCTACACGCACGGCGAGAGCACCGGATTACGGGAGCGCATTCCGAGAGCGCATTTCCTTTCTTGGCGCGCGGCGATCCCGCAGAAAACAAACCCTGAAAAAGTCGGCGTCGATCGACGTGTCCATTGCGCGACTCGCGTCGCTTTTTCTGCGCCACGGTCACCAACTGATTCCCCGTCTCAAGTGGTTCGCGCGTCACGCCTCACACGAGACGCACGTCGCGCGTTTCTCCCCGGTCTCGTCGCGTGCCCCTGTGTGCCGTGGTTCCACACCTTGCGGGCGCCGCGCGAAACAGAACACGTTTTTAGATTCGCGTTATCCTCTCTCCGATGCTCGCGCTGAGACCCGCCGCGCTCGCGACGCGCACGGCGCGCGCCGCGAAGGCGTTCCGCACCGCCCCGCGCCTGCCTGTCACCAGACATGTATTGGGCGTGCGCTGCGGCGCGTCCTCCTCCACCGCTGCAGGCCCTAGCGTGGACAAGAGCACCGTGGTGCCGGGTGCGAACCACGCCAGTTTGCCCAAAAACTTCGAGCATGGTGACACGGAGACGCGGCTGTACGACTGGTGGGAATCGCGCGGGTGTTTCCAGCCCGACCCGAACGCAACAGGCGACCCGTTCTGCATCGCAATGCCCCCACCAAACGTCACCGGGGCGCTGCACATGGGGCACGCCATGTTCGTGACCCTACAGGACGTCATGGCGCGGGTCGCGCGCATGCGGGGCCGACCAACCCTGTGGCTTCCCGGCTCCGACCACGCCGGGATCGCCACGCAGCTGGTGGTGGAGCGAGCTTTGGAGAGGGAGGGGTTGACACGGGAAGGCCTCGGCAGGGAGAAATTCGAGGAAAGGACGTGGGCGTGGAAAAAAGAGTACGGCGGGCGAATCAGTAACCAAATCAAACGGTTAGGCGCTTCTTGCGATTGGTCCAGGGAACGGTTCACGCTAGACGAAGGCCTCTCCGAAGCCGTCCTAGAGGCGTTCATAAAACTACACGACGACGGCCTTATTTACAAAGGCACGTACATGGTGAACTGGGCGCCGAAACTGCAAACCGCGGTGAGCGATCTGGAGGTGGAGTACACGGACGAACCCGGCGTGCTTTATTACTTCAACTACCCGGTGCAACGCGAGGATGGGGATGGCGAGGAATCAAACGACGCGTTCCTGCCAGTCGCGACGTCGAGGCCCGAGACCATTTTAGGCGACACCGCCGTTGCGGTGAACCCACACGACGAAAGGTTCAAGCACTTGATCGGGAAAAGATGCGTCGTGCCGTTCAGCGACCCGCCGCGAAGCATCCCTATCATAGGAGATGAGTATGTTGACATAGACTTCGGAACGGTACGTATTTCCCACCCCCCACATCTCGCCTCCCTGCATGCCCACACGGGACTGACATTTCTTTTTTACATTCTCAGGGCGCGTTGAAAGTGACCCCCGGGCACGACCCGAACGATTACGAAATGGGAAAACGCAGGGACTTGGCGACGATCAACATCATGAACAAAGACGGGAGCATGAACGAGAAGTGCGGCGTTTACGAAGGGTTGGACCGGTTCGAGTGCAGGACGAGAATTTGGCAAGACATGGAAGCCAGGTACGGCTGTCTGGGCGTTTCCCGAATCCAGGCCCCGGCTGTTTGATGCCCTTCTTTGACGACGTCCGCCGTCGTCGTCGTCGTCGTCGTCGTCGTCGTCGTCGTCGTCGTCGTCGTCGTCGTCGTTAAAGGGAAGTATCCCACACACAACACAAACGCGCGGTTTCACCTGCAACACTGGTGACTGTTTGTCCACACATCGCGATACACGGTAACACGGAAGAGACTGACCTTTTTCTTTCCGACTCGCAGCGGCGTCGCGCGAAAGCAAATTCCGTATGAAACTCGGGTTCCGCGTTCGCAACGCGGCGGCGAGGTGATCGAACCGCTTGTTTCGGAGCAGTGGTTTTGCCGGATGGAAACGATGGCGAAACCGGCGCTGGTAAGGGGCTTTCCCACTCACCACCACGTTCCCCCGACACTGATTGCCCATACCCCCCGACTGACACTTTTCCTTTACAATCGCGCAAGGAGGCGAACGCGACCGGCGAGCTGCGAATCGTCCCGCAGCGGTTCGAGGGGATTTACCGGAGCTGGCTTTCCAACATCCGTGACTGGTGTATTTCACGGCAGCTTTGGTGGGGACACCGCATTCCGGTGTATTACGTACACGCGGATGCGGAGGCGCTGAAAGCCGCGCGGAGCGGCGCGGGAAAAGGAAGCAGCTCGGTGTACGTCGTCGCTAAAAGCGAAACCGAGGCGTACGAAAAAGCAAAAGCAGCGCACGGCGACACGTATGGCTCCTCCCTAACCCTTTACCAGGAAGAGGATGTGTTAGACACCTGGTTTTCGAGTGGGTTGTGGCCTTTCAGTACCCTGGGCTGGCCGAACGAAGAAGCGGAAGGTTCGTATTTCAGGAACCCAAATCCCGCCTGCACGTTTGCCCATACAACACTGACGCTTTCTTTTATTCGTCTCAGATTTCCAAAAGTTCTTCCCGACCACGGTGATGGAAACCGGGCACGACATTTTGTTCTTCTGGGTGGCGCGGATGGTGATGTTGAGTTACGGGATGACTGGTAAGCTGCCGTTCAAGACGGTTTTTTTACACGGATTGGTGAAGGACGAGAAGGGGCGAAAAATGAGTAAGAGTCTCGGAAATGTTGTCGATCCTTTAGACGTGATTAACGACCAGGGATGCGACGCTTTGAGATTCACGTTAGCCACCGGCACCGCGGCTGGCCAGGACCTGAACCTAAACATGGACCGCCTCGCCTCGAACCGGAACTTCACGAACAAAATATGGAACGCGGGGAAGTTCGTTTTGTTTTCCTTGGAGGGGATGAGTGATGTGGAGAAGCTGGCGCTGGTGCGCGAAGGTACGTGTTGGGGCTTTCCCAAATCCAGGAACACTGTTTGCCCATACAAGACTGACACTTTCTTTTATGTATCGGAAGCGGAGGCGATTGGTGAGCTGGACAAAAACGGTATCGAAAGGGAACTTCCCCTCCCGTCCGCCTGGATCGTCTCGAAGTTGCGACAAACCGCCGACCACGTCACGCAAGCGCACGACAGACACGACTTCGGCGAAGCGGGTCGGTCCTTGTACTCGTTTTTCTACGACGACTTCGCGGACTGGTTCATCGAAAGCGCGAAGTGGCGGTTGTACAGCGACGACGAGGGAGAAAAACAGCTCACCAAAGCCGTGGCGCTTCACGTGTTGACGCAAACGTTAACCCTGCTGCACCCGTTCATGCCTTATGTCACGGAAGAGGTGTGGCGGTCGTTACCGCACCGGGGAGAGACGCTGATGATGTGCGATTGGCCGGAGTTGGGTTTAGGACGGGACGAAAAAGCAGTCGCCGAGTTCGAGCTGGCGCAACAAATCGTGAGAGCCATCAGGTACGTTTTGGGGCTTTCCCAAATCAGGCGGCACACTGTTTACAGACCCTGTTTGAGCGCACTACTCGTGATGTACGTAGCATTGCCAGTACTCGTGATGTATGCAGTACTACTGCAACTACTACATGCATCACAAGTGCCCTGTGGAGGCCCGATTACTCGGACCCCAATCCCCCATACAGTACACCCGGCCGACTCGCGACTGACACTTTTCTTTCGCACTCACAAGGAACGCCCGCGCGGAGTACGCGGTGGAACCGGCGACTCGGATTCCGGGTAAGGGCCTTTCCCACCCACCACACTCCACTGACTGATTGCCCATACTCGTACCAGAAGGGACTATTCCCTCTGACTGTTTGTCCATACATCGCGATATACAAGACTGACTTTTTCGTTCACAATCAGGCGTCGTCGTGGTCAGCGACGAAACCACAAAAGAAACGCTGCAAAAGGAACTGAACACCATCGCGAGCTTAGCGAGGCTCGATATGGAAACAGAGGGGGCTTGTTTAATCACCGCCACGGTGCCACAAGACGCGATCGCGCACCCCGCGTCGTACGTCCTGACCGTCGTCGCCGAGGGCGTTTCCGTTTACCTGCCCCTCGCGGGTATCGTGGACCCGGTGAAGGAAAGTGGTCGCTTGCAGAAACAGAGTGGTAAACTGGAAAAGGAAATCGCGAGTCTCGCGGGACGGCTTGGCTCACCGAAGTTCATAGAGAAAGCCCCGGCGGACGTCGTGGCGAAGTCGCAAGGAGAGCTGGACGAACTTAACGAGCGACTGAAGTCGGTGACGGAGCGGCTAGAAACGATGAAAGCGTTGGCGAAGGCGTAGAGAGGTAGTATAGGTTTTGTTCTTCCACGAAACGCTAAAGAGGTCGCGCAGATCCTAATACGATGATCAAATTTTTGTGTGTTCGTGTATAAAAACTTGAGAAAACCAAAGAGATACTAATGACCAAGTGTGATGAAAAAGCACACAACACGAACGCGTCGAGAAAGCGAAGACACATAACACCTCCTCCACTCCCATCCCTCACACAGGTGGACAACAGCGGTGAAAGAATACAGTTTTCTTTACCAACGCCTACCGCCCGGCAGTGGATAGCCGGGAATTTGCACTAGGATAAACAACAGAGAGTAGAAGTGACTTACTCGAAATACTGAGTCAGGTACCAAACTCAAACTGTTTACAGGCTAGGATCTAGCCGCACTAGTTAGCTCGATGTTCGAAAGAAAAAAAGTGTGTTCGTGTATTTAGTTAAAACGTGTTAGTATATTAATAACTCTCTACGAGTGTTGATATGGTGCTACTGGTACAAGTGCAAAGAATTAATGAATATCGCGCGATCGCGGGCGCCTCGAGCTACGTGCGCCCGCCGTGCGAAATGATAGCGGACGCGTAGGGGGCACTATATAGGACGCGTAGTACGGTGCGCCCGTGATACAGTCCCTCCCCCCTATGCTCCATGATACAGTCCCCCCTACGCAGACACAGGCAGCATAGACACAGGCCTCCGGTACCCCACGCCCTTTTCCTCTTCCAAATGTCCCTGCATCCCTCCTCGGAAGTGCGTGGGTGAGCCGTCCCCCCCCGTGCTGAGTTCGTGCGCTTCCAACAGGAGCAAGGACGAAAACGACCCTCTTTGTTTTCGCCCCGCGCTCGCGGCGCAGTCGTCGTCGGCGTCCCCGACGCCGTGCACCACCACGACCCGCGGGGGCAATTGGAACTGCGTGGGAAGGGACGCGGCATTGGGGTTCTGATGACCTTGCGGTATCGCAAAGCCTCGTCGCGGTTCCGTCCCTTTACCCCCGCCGTCGCTTTGCGCGTCGCCGTCGCCATCCGCGAAGGATCCATACAGAAAGCTCATCTCATTCGGCAAAGGGTCCGTGAAGTCGCTCTCGCCGTTTGTGAACTCGAACGGGGTAACGCGTAGTGAAACGTTCGTGCGTATTCCCATAGAGTTGTGTGTGTCACCACCCGGTGAAGAAGAAGACGCGTCCCTATCAAAGTCGCCGGTTTGAAGAAACGAAAGGGCGTTGAACGATCCGTGTTGCCTTCCAAGCGATTCACTCTCCACGGTTATCGAGTTGGAGCTACACGAATCCCGACTCCCGGTCGCGCCCCCAAACGCGTGCCTCCCAAACGAAGGACCCCGGAGCGAACCACCTGATGAACCGTTGTCAACGCTGGACCGGTCCACTTGCACGTACGCGCTGAACTCTTCGCCCTGTTCGGTTGATTGATTTGATTATTGATTAAATGAGATGAAGTATCGTAAGTATCGTATGCGCAATTAGTCCACGGTTTGTGGAAATGAAAAAACGCGCTTCGTTTTGCGCGTGAAATCGATTTGTGCCCGTGGGGACGGACGGGATCGACGCCCGACCACGCCGTCTTGGTCCACCGTTTGAACCGTGTTCAAGTTACCAAAACACGTACCTCGACTGTTTTCTGTGTCGCGCACAACGCGAGTTCCTCAAACGCGCTGGTAAGCGCGCTGCGTCGCCTGCCCGAGTCGCCGCGTTTGGTGGGGACGCTCATTTTAGTGGCAACGAGACACGACCGGAATATCCGTGCTTGTCAGTCAGTCACGCGAGACGACTGCGTGGGGGATGGCGGTGGGGATTAACACGGTCAGCGAGTTTCCGGGAAGTTGCGTCTGGTCGTGCAGATGCGTGTACGAGCGCGCAACCTGAAAAAACCCGCGCGCGCGTCACGCCGCGCGCCGAGGCCGGCCATCGCCAACACGGCAACAAAAGGCGAGGCGATGCGCGTTTTTGAAGGCTGATTAGACTAGATGATTACATTTCAAGCGTCGTCGTACCTTCCGTGTTCCCGAGTCCCTGGTTCGCGTCGAGTCGGTTTGGACTCCGGCGACGACCTGTTTGCCCTGTCGAGCCGTATGCGCTACGACGGTTCTGTTTGGGCTCCAACGGGTGGTGATGGAAAGGCGTCACCCGGGGCCGTGCGAAGTGATTGTTGCGTGACGCCGACGGCGCGTTAACTTCACTTACTCTCCCACGGGAAATGCCGAGACAGAATTTGGGCGAAAAGCGACAGCGTGGCCGCGTTCTGAAGAGGCGGGTGGAGAACGGCGTGGTTACGACCCCCCAAAAAAGAGGGGGGTCGGCCACAACCAAAACATCCTATCAAAACCAAATCTCGATAGGGCCCGAAAAGCGCGCCAGGGCGCGCTTTTGCGGCGGTGTCGTGGAAGCGCAAAGAGACCAGAGAGAGACTCATTAAATTTTCCCCCAGCAGACTTTTGTGTCTTAAGTCCAAGACTCGTGTCTTCGAGTCACTCTTCCCGCCTCTACCGTGCATGCACGGTCCCTCCCGTACGTGAGCTCTGGCCCGACCTTCCACTTTCACTCTTGTTTCGTGCGAGCCGCGGTGAATACGCACGTGTCAGCGCATACACACCGTGAAGGGTTTTTGGGGACACTAAGTCGTTTCGCACATTCGAGAAACACGACATGCCCACGTACCTTATACGGCAAATTGCGCTTCTAGTGTTGCTCTTGGTGCCGGTCCAGTTCGCACACGCACAGCTGATCGGTCGATACGTACGGCTGATCCTGGACACGTCGTACCTCCATTTCTCTGAGATGATAGTTTGGAAACCAGGCGACCTTGACACGAACTTGGCGCTCCAAAAACCCGCTACCTCCAGTGCCGAAGGGTGGGGTGGTACCTCCGCTGGCTTGGTGGATAACGATTTGAGCACGTTGTGTCACACCAGCAACGGGGGATGGGTGATGGTTGACTTGGGCGAGGAGAAGCAGATCGGAGGTATCTTCCTGTACTAGAACATGGGTTTGTACGACAGAGCCATCGGGTTATACGTCGAGATTCTGGACGCGTCGCAGAACGTGGTGCTCACCACAACAAGCATGACGGACGGGCGAGTGGGGTACATGCTAGACTTCACGAGCGGTTTCACGAGTCCGAACGACACGAACCAATGACGCGGTCTCGATCAAGTATACGCCGCGGGCGACGCGCTGGACGGCTGGCAACAGTTCGTAGCCCCCCCCAAGTGCGACTGCTGCGCGGCGAAGATGAAACAAATGGGGCTCGCGACGGGGTCTGACTGCGTGGTAGAATGAATCGCCCGTGGAGCATGTGGGCGGGCGGGAAGAAAGGTGGTTCGTTCGTCGGGTGGTTTAGGTGCGTCATTAGCGTTTCTTACTTTGTAATATTGGGTCTAGAAACAACTATAGCTAGACAATGACCGCGTTGGAGTCTAGATTAAGTTTTCCATCTTTCCAGAAGCAACCACGTTTGATGATGCTGTTTGCTCACATCCCCTACTACTTACGCACATGACTTTCAGTGCACTCAACCGTGTGATGCGAGTTCGTTTTCCAGATTCCCTCCCTGGTTTCGTGTAGCGAGCGAAGCGGCGAGCGAAATCACGTCCACCCACAGGTCCCGATCCGCCTCCGTCGCCGCCGCGAACCAAATTTCGGAACAGGTACCCCTGGCACTGCCCGTCCTGATTGAAAACCCAAACCCGGGAGGCCCGGTGACGTCCGTGGTGCGTGTGACGCGCTGGATGGAGGCTAGGGGGATTGAAATTTTGTCGGTACCGACGACATCGTCGATGACATCATCGTGTTGTTTCGAGTCGTTTCGTACAAAGAACTCTTTGGGATCCAGCGTGTCCAGCGCACTCCAAAGATTCGGGGTAGTAGTACTAGCAGTACCACTAGTAGTACCACTAGTAGTAGTACTAGCAGTTCCGCTAGTAGCACCAGTAGCAGTAGCAGTAGCAGTAGCAGTAGCAGTACCACCCGTAGTACCACCCGTGGTAAGTCTAGTCCCGGGAACATCCACGACTCCGAAAGTGACGCCGTTCAGGGCGAACTGTTTCGGTTTTACATTGGAGGAGTCATGAGTGCGGCTCCATTCATTTCTGCCACCGCCGCGATCAACACCCAACCACCCAACCCTCAACCACGGCTTCGGCAACGACAATCGCACCATTCGCAGCGCGTTTGCATACGCGACGCGTGCTGATTGGTCGCCGTGTTCGTCACCGCGTGCTGATTGGTCGCCGTCTTTGTCACCGCGTGCTGATTGGTCACCGTCACCACCTCCCGAAACCGACGCGCGCGCGATCGCGATGTACGCCGCCGCGGCGCTTCGCAGGGACGCGCAGTCGCTCGGCGCGGTTTCCCCGAGAACCCCACTCCACACGCTTTCGTTCCGGGTCGCGTCAACTGTCGCCTTCTCAAGTTTCAACCGCTCCTCCGCACCACCACTGCCCTCGAGCTTTCGTTGGCGCCGCAACGCCAGTTCGCTCAACGCGAACATCACGGTCCCGAGGTTGTAACACGCGCGGTGAAAACCCGGATCGAGGTTCAGCGCGGCGCGGAACCGACCCGCCGCGGTTAGTAGGTTCGTGATTCGCGAAGTGCTGTCAGAAGAAACACCCGCCAGCTGCTGCGACGCCAAACCCCAGTTGTTCAATGCCCGCGTGGTGTCCGCGGAAAAATCGTGGGTGCTTCCCGAATTCGTCGCTGCTTTACGGCCGGTAGCAGTACCTGTCATTGCTTTACGGCTGGTAGCAGTACCGTTAGCAGTACCTTCGCTGACGTCACCCGTGGTGTCGTCGCTACCACTCCGTACCAAGTCATCATGATTAGATTCATCATCCCCAATCGCTGCTTTCACCGCTTCTGAGTATTTCCCGCACGCTTCGCTCCACAAAACCCGCGCCTCGCTCGTGCTTCGCGACCCGACCAGCCTGGCCAAGTCGCCTAGCGCGATGCCATGATTATAAAGCGCGCTGGGGAACTTGCCCCTTATTTGCGTCGCGAGGGTGTACTTTTGGCACGCCTCGGTGAGGTACGCTTCGCGCTTCTTGTCAAAGGGTTGCGATGATTCTTTTTTGAAACTCGATGCAGACGCTAGTTGCGCCTCGGACGACCCGCCCACCTCCCGTCGCGACTCCCACCGTTCCGCCTGTTCCTGTAGGGCTAAGCCCCAGGCATAAAGCACGTCGTGGTTTTGCGGGGCGGCTTCGTGCCGGCTGCTGTGCCTTAAACAAAGCGCCTCGAGTTCCTTGTCCCGGTGATTCGGGGCGTGGGCGTGGTGCGTCGTCGTCTCATTTCGCAACCTGGTTTGCGACGAAACCGACGAATCTGCGCTGTGTGATGACGAAACGCGTCTGGTTGTCGTGGGTTCGGGGGAGACGGTGGTGGTGGACATCGACGCGTCGGGGTCGTACGTCACCCCCCTCTTACCGCAAACACGCCTCCACTTGACTCCAACCCAAGCGCCTCAGGGACGCCGCGTGCGTGCGAGTGGATTATTTTGAAGCGTGTGCCCTTTTCTTAAAGTAGATTAACGCACCTCCACGGCTTCACCCTCCACTTCTGCGACGCCGCACACGAGGCGCGCATGGGACGGTATATACGCGCGGATAACGCGCTGATAGTATTCGCGGGCGTCGAGGTGCGCGAATGAAGCGGTGCGCACATGGCAAGCGGAAAGGCTGCTGTGCGGAGAGCAACGGGTGCATCCACGGCAAGCTGAAATGCAGCTGCGCGGAGTGCAATGGATGCCCTCATGGCAAGCAGAAAGGCAGCTGCGTGGAGTGCAACGGGTGCGTCCACGGCAGGGTGAAATGCAAGTGCGCGGAGTGCACTCCCTACCCCCACGGCAGGCTGAAACACCGCTGCGTGGAGTGCAACGGCTGCCCTCACGGGAAGCAGAAACAAAGCTGCAAGGAATGCAACCCCTGCCCTCACGGCAAGGTGAAATACAGCTGCGCGGAGTGCAAGGGCTGCCCCCACGGCAAGATGAAAAGCAGCTGCGCGGAGTGCAACCCGTGTCCGCACGGCAAGCTGAAATGCAGCTGCGCGGACTGCACCCCTTGCCCCCACGGCAAGGTGAAACAAAATTGCGCGGAGTGCACCCCCTGCCCTCACGCAAAACTGAGAAGCAACTGCGCGGAGTGCACCCCCTGCCCGCACGGCAAAGTGAAAGGCAGCTGCGCGGAGTGCAACGGCTGCCCTCACGGCAGGCTGAAACACAGTTGTGCGGAGTGCAACCCCTGCCCGCACGGCAAGTTGAAACGAAGTTGCGGAACCTGTAAGGATCTGCGCGAAGCGGCGCGCGAATAGCACGCCGAGGACGTTTGTTTTCACAACAGATCACACACCGACTGTTTTTCTTTTAAAACTTCACAAGGTACTTCATGTGCTACCTTCCCAATCGAGGCACCCGCTACCCGTTACACGTACCCCCCATCCACCGCCCCTCCCGGGGTGAGGTATAACTTGTTATTTTTTAAATCCAAAACGGTCCGCCCGCGGCCTAACACGTCCAAACCCATTGACATGAAGGGCGTTTTCTCGGCGCCGAGCGCAGCGAACGCGGGCAGGTCCCCGATGCAACATTGCCCTTTGTAGTTTGATTTGAATCCGCTTTCCTTTTCGCCCCCAGAAGACACCCCAACGACTTCCAAATCGAACGCCGCGGTGCTCATGGTCATGGTCCGGCCGTCCACGCCCACCGCGGTCATGGCGCTTTTCGTGACAGAGTCGCTGTCGGGGGACACGCCTCCTGGCACGATGAAAGCCGAAAGGGTCAGTCGGTCGTGATGTGGAGGAACTTGTGTGAGTAAACAGGCAGGGTAATCGAGCAAAGGCCCTTACCCGAATCCGCCGCTAACCAATTCACCACGGAAAAGAAACTCCCGGCGTCCACGACGGCGTCGAACGGTTTTGAATTATTGAGCGAACACCGCACTGTTTTCAAACCCGTGGGATGTGTTTTCAAAGGGACTTCTACTAAGGTTGATACGTCCACGGCGCCGCTTCCGATGGTTCCAGGCTTGTGGAAACTCAACGTCTTGTTCGTAAAGTCAAACTCCGTTTCGAATTTCTCCAAAAAACTCAACCCGAGCATCCCGCCCACCACCGCGGGTAACCCGGTGGCGGACAAATCCGTGACCACCGCGCTAAGGTTAGCTAACTCAAGCGACCCTAGGGATAACCCCGAAATCGTGGTTTTCTGGCGAATCGTCTCGCCCATGGAGCCCAAGCCTCTTATCGCGGCGCCGTCCGCGCATCGATTAGAACCCAGCGTTTCGCGAAGTTTTGGCGATATCAAAGCGGTCGTGGCGCCGGTGTCGATGAGGAAATCCACGAATCCCGAATCGTCGCCGCAGTCCAACGTCACTAACACGTAACCCGCCCGTGGGTTCCCAGGCATGCCCACGATTTGGCGCAGGGGTACGCTGGTGGAGCGCTTGAGTTTTTCTTCCCATCCCTTGATCACCGCGTCTACCAGTTCGCCCTTTTCGAAAAATGCAGCGTTGCTGATGCCCATGTACCCCAAGCAACTCTTCAACTGCTTCACACGCATCGCGTTGGCGCGTTGTTTCACGGAATCGCGGCTTGTGGGGCTTGGGGACGTTTCAGCGGCATCATCCGCCGCCGCGGCACGGACGACACCGAGGTGAAGATTACCTTTGGAGTCACATCTGCTGCGAAACGCGAACAACGCCCGGCTGCAGTTAACAGGTGCTCGGTTAGGGCACGCCTCGCCGAGTGCCGTGCCGCGCCTCGCGGACGGTCTCGATGCGACCGCACTCGTCGTTGGAAGTGGCGACCGAGCAACCGCGGACATCGTGTGTGTGTCCCGAACTGTGCGCCGCCCTCCTTTGTTAAGCGTTCCGTTCCAGATCTGCTCTCTGACGTGGCAAACTCTTTTTGTGAAATCTCTCGTGCCTGCCTCTCTTCCTGATGACTCTGTCTCGTCGCGCACTCCGCACCGCGCACCGCACGTTGACGCCGGGTCTGCGTGCCCGTCCGCGTCGTCGCCATGTCGTCGTTACGCGGCGCGTTCGTAACACGGCGGCCGGCGGTGACCGGAGTGTCGGTGACCGGTCGAGGCGGAAACAGATTCCAAACGGAGCAGGCGCCATCGGCGCCATCGTTTCGAGGTAGTGCCATGTGTACCAATCGCGTTTTGGTAACGCGAGCGCGGAGACCTTTACGAAGCACGGTGCGACGTGCGGTACGTACGTCGTCGTCGTCGAGTGTCGTCCGTGGTACCTGTGACACGAGTGTCGTCCGTGGTACCGGTGATACCGGCCGTGAAGCCGGCGACGGAACCTCCGTTAGTGCTACCTCCCGTGAAGCCCCGAAAACGTCCGGGGCGTGCACGTTTCACAAATCCCCCGAAAACTTCGCCACCCTGCCAAACGGGATAAGGGTGAAGTTCGTGAGCAAACCGGACGTGCAGTTTCTGTACGACGAGATTTTTCGGGACGATTGTTACCGGCGGCACGGGTTGCGAATTGAAAACAACTCAACGATAATCGACGTCGGGGGAAACATCGGTTTGTTCGCGTTGTTCGCGTCGGCGATTGCGACGGAAGGGAAGGTTTTCGTTTTGGAACCGATCCCGAAGACGTTCGACGCGTTGGCCACGAACTTGAAACACGCTTTCGGTGGTGCTGAAAAAACTGATGACGAAAATTTTAATACTTCTGAAAAGCGCGACGTCGCGTGTTTCCATGCGAGCGCCGCGGAGGGGGTTTTGCGGCGCACTAACACAAAGAGCAGTGGTAGTCTTACTGCAAAAGAAAAAGAAAGCGTCGCTGCCGAAAAACAAGGCGGAGTTGTTAATCCCCCGGGATCGAACCAACGCGGTGTTGGGTCCGTCACCGCGTACAACGTGGGGGTGGGCGACGGGACTGAAACCGCCGCGACCTTCACGTTTTACCCGCGCGCCGCGGGGTGGAGTTCGATGTCCCCAGATCCGAACGAGGTCACCGACAACGTCCGCCTGTTCGTGGAAGCGCGGCTGGGGATGGACGGTTCGGAAGATGCTCCCGGTGATGGTTCCAATGGAGGTGACGGTTCGGGTGCTGACGGTTCGGATGCTACCTCTGACAACCGAGCTGCCGGTTCGGGTGCCGAACACCAAAATAGTCAAAGGATAGGCTCGTTGCACCCGCTCGCGAAACCGGGCGCGAAACTGTTGCGTTTTTCGCGAAAAGGAAAAGGCGTTTTCGCGTTCGTCGCCAAGTTCATTTTCGCCGCCGCGACCTGGCTCGTCACGCGGTACCTTCTGGGGGGTAAACAAATTGTGGTGTGTCCTTTGGTCACGGTGAGTGACGTGATTAACGCCCACGGGTTACTTGTCGTTGACTTTTTAAAAATCGACGTGGAAAGAGCTGAGCTTGCCACGCTGTTGGGCGTGGAACCGAAACACCGACAAGTGATAAAACAAATCGCCATGGAGGTGCACGACGACTTCGCAACCAACGGGTTCGGGCTGGCGGATGTCGTTGCTTTGTTGACCGACCAGGACCACGGGTTCGGGTTTGAACCGGCAAAAGTGATCGTGGAACAACCGGTCACGTTGACCGGGGGGACGCTTTGGAACGTGTACGCGAGACGGTAGTAGAGGGATACCCTATTGAGAAGGGAGACAGTTTCACAATCCAGAGGCTCGCACAAAAACAACAATTTTCTTTTCGAAACGACATCTCTTCTTCTGGCTTTTCGTTCCGCGAAGTCACATTTCTCGCGCGCCCCCCTCGGGGTCCATGGGCCTTCTTGACCAGCTAACCTTCTACGGTTCCTACCACCGCGACACCCGGAACAAAGCGATTCACTTGGTGTGCGTCCCACTAATCGCGTGGTCCGTGTTGGTGATTTGTTGCGAGTTGAGTCCGGTGGTGTCATCCGACAGATTGACAAGGAGTCAGATTCCAGAATGGGCGGTCCGATTCGTGCCGACCTCTTGGGCGAGTATCCTGGTGCTCGCGTACTTCACCTACTACTTCTCACTGGACCAGTTCGCGGGTATCACTTGGTTGGTATGCGTGGGCGTGCTGCTTAGGGCAAGTGCGTGTTGGTTTCGCGGGAGTGTCGGGGAGGCGGCAGCGTGGCGCTGGGCGTTGGGGGCGCATCTGGCGGGATGGCTTCTCCAAATCTACCCAGGCCATTACGTGTTCGAAAAACGAAAACCCGCAATCTGCGACTCCGTGTTCCAGTCCCTAGTCCTAGCACCCCTGTTCGTGTGGATGGATGTGCTGTTTACTTGCGGGTACAGACCTGGGTTAAGAGAGGACTTGAAAAGAAGAGTGGCCTTGGCGGTTGTTGAGTTGGACGCGAAAGCGAAGGAATTTGGGAAGAAACTACGGTAGTTTGCGCTACGCACGCTTGTGTTACGAACGTTCTTTATGAAAATCGCACACTAATAAAACTAACTTCCGGACTAACAAAACGTCCTCCTTTGGCTCCGCACTACCATCCCGCGGCGACCAGTTCGCCATCGAACGGCGGCGAACCCGGGCCGTCGTCGTCCGCGAGAAACGTCGAGGGTGTTTTCTTTTCGGTCTTCTTTTCCTCTCCAACTGTTGTTTTTTCCTTCGCCTCGCTCGTCCCCGACCTACCCGCCACTCCCACCGGACCCGGTTTCGCAAACGTCGCGCAGAACTGGTCGTGCACCTGACGCACTGGGATTAGTGTCCCTAGCTTGAGAGTCTCCGTATCAATCAAGTTCACACAGCCTTGGGGGTGGCACTCGGAGCACCACTGTTGCGGGGCCAAGGCTTTTTCGACAATATTTTCGTTAAACGCCTCCGCCTCGCGAACGTCCGCAAACCCGCCGAAAGCCTGGAACGCGTTGGAAAGCGAAATGACTTTGGTGTCGATCGGTAGTAACGCCCTAAGTACTTCGTCAGAGGAGGCTAAATGTGGCAGAAACACGGTTCTTAACGGTTGTTTCGTAACGCTCGTAACGGTTTCCGAACCGCTCGAAGCCGAAGCCGAAGCGCCGCCGCGTCCGTCGGCGTCGTCGTCGGCGCCGACCGAATCCAACCCCGACACGACGTGTGTGATGTCATCCCCCCTAACTCGGAAACTCCCCAGCTCGGCTAGACTAACGAAAACAACCCCTTGCTTCGTAAGTTCAACCGGCGAGATAAAATGGTCCAGGGGACACGCGCCTGGTACGTGGTGGGAATCTTGGCTGCCGGGGTAGTGACACCCGAAGTTGAAAATGTTATCGTGGCCTCCCCAGACTTTGTCGCACAGACAAAACGGTCTGTTTGGATGGGTAGAACTAGGTGTCAGTCCCGAGTGGCACCAAGTGCCATGTATATCGCGATGTATTGGACGATGTATGGACAACAGTCAGGGTAATCGGTCTGAACAGTCACCAGCTGAGAGATAAAACAGTGCGTTTGTGATGTACGTGGTGAACCGTTATTACGGGCTCCCCAATCCGCGGAGGTAACGCTCCCTTCGCAGGACGAGTATGGTCAAACAGTCGTCGTCGTCTTTGATTTGGGAAACGCAAAAAATACGAACCTGGGAATCGCGAGGGTTCGTTTCAAAACTTTCGCAACCGCGATCGCGTCTCGCAGGTTTTCAATCTGCGCGGAACCGAGGCGCAAATGCGCGCCGATGTTCGGTTCGGTTAAATCGACGTCCAGCGACCCTATGGAGTGTGACGCGTCATAAGTGAGGTACCGTGTATCCTTTCGAGTATCCTTTCGAGCATCTTCGTGGAGTATCGAGTTTTCCTTTCCTGTCATCTCGCGGAACGCAACGTCCCCCGCTTCGGCGCTCCACAGCCCCACCTCCGCGAACCGCAACTGTTTCGCAACCGAGGTGCTTCCGTCGAACGTGTACGTGGCGTGGACGCAGTACGGAGTGAGGCCTGCCGGGTTTTTGTCATCCTTCCGGTTTTGTCCTTCAGGGTTGTTCAACTCAACACTCAACTCCTCAGTCGACTCATCATCCGAACCGCTCCAAACATTTCGGAACAACTCAGCGTCCATCTCATTGACGCGCTGTAAAAACCCGACGTGTCCGGGTTGAAACGTCGCGACGGGAAGAACGCCCAGGTTGAAGCTCTCGACGCCGTCGAATTTCTCTCCACCTAAAGAGGCGATCAAAACTCGAGTAGGGTAGTCCTTTTCGCCCTTGTTACCGTGACGCACCAAAAGCTCCAGCCCAGGCCACTGCCCCTCGCGTCGAGTCATGGCGTTGAACACCTGCTGGTCCGACGTGAGCCGCGCGAATCGGTGTTCGGTTCCGTGCGTGGCCGATAAAAAGTGGTGCCACGCCTTCGCGAACGCCTTCGCGTCGCGCGTGTGTTTCAAAAAAACAACCCCGGTGTTGAACACCCCGCCTCGGGCGTAGGAAGCGCCCTCCTTTGCGTCTGTTTTGGGGGACAAGTTATCGCTGCTCACCATCACGTCCGCGGCCGCGATGGCGACACAAGGGTGAGGAGGATTTTTTCCTGAAGTATCTCCAGTACTGTCAGTAGTCCCAACAGTCACCGCGTCAGTAGTCCCGGCAGTTACCACGTCAGTAGTTCCGGCAGTTACCACGTCAGTAGTCCCAACAGTCACCGCGTCAGTAGTCCCGGCAGGTACCGCGTCAGTAGTCTCAACTGTTACCGCGTCAGTACGACCATCGCATTGTAGATACGGCCGCGGGTCGTTCACCCACACCACGTCCGCATCCGACATGAGCACGTCATAACCAAGTTCCAGTAGGTTTCTCACCTCCGCGATCCTACGCACCGCGAACCGCTTCCAGTTATCGCTGCCGTGTGACGACCCGGCGTCCAGCTGTTTTTGGAAAGAAAAAGGTTAGTCCATTTGTTGGGCGTGTATTGGATGTGTATTGGACGATGTATGGACAGCAGTCAGGGTAATCGGTATGTGTATTGGACGATGTATGAAAAACAGTCACCATAATCGGTCCGAACAGTCACCAGCGTTAGAGGTCAAACAGTGTGCCGCCTGATTTGGGAAACGCGCAACGCGTACCTGCGCGTCGGCGAGAATCACGCGAAAGTTTTTAATGTTTTGTTCCGTCAACGCTTTGGCAGTTTCTTCGTCCAGCGCCCCGACTAAATGCGGGACGTTTTTTTGTTTCAAATGCACGCTCCAGTTCACCACCATGGCGAGCATTTTGACATCGCTGAACGTCAACGCGATCAAGGTTTCGCCTGGCGTGAGGTTCAAGGAAGACACCGCTCTGGTCAATGGAGTATTTTCGCTTGCTGTTTCTTGGTCAGTGGCATCATCGACTTTTTGTTCAACCGCATCGATGGCCACATCCACGGTACCCGCTCGCCCGTCCCCTTCGTGGTGTCTCTGTTTCGCCGGTGAGAATTGCCCGGTATCTATACGGTGTTTCAACACAACCCCCGAGTTTTCATTTATTACTGGAGGCACACGCCTCGACTGCAGAAGGTCGGGTTGATTGCCACGACGAAAATTCGCCGCGTACGCGGTCGCTAAAAACACACCACACGCGACGACCGCGAACACGACCAGGGCTTTGCGTCGCAAGCCACACATCCGCCCGGCTTTTCGCGTGCCTCGTCCCATGCGCCCGGCGGCGTCCATGGCCACGAGAGTGGACAGTCGACCGCGCCGGACGCGCCGGCACCTATGCGAAGGTGATGTTGTTTTCCTCCCTCGACATCTGACGAAAATCTTCGAATTTCGGTTTCCGCACGTTCGCCGAAAAAGCGCGTCGTCTGTCCCCGTCCCTCCACTCCAACGGCACGCGGAACGTGCGCGATGTCGGCAACGGTGGCGACCGCGCGGGGGCTAGGGGGGTGGCCTGCGAGGTGCCGTGCGTTCCGTCAACGAACAGGGACACCAACCCGGATGAGCGTTCGAGGTTCTTTTTCTCGATTTGGAAACGCGGCGGGCGGCGGGCGCGGTGCTCTTTGTTTTTCGGGCCGCGCGCGTGCTGAGGCGAAGGACGAGGAGTCCAAAACCACCGAAACCTCCGCCACCGCTTCCACTTCTACTACCACTTCTCCAAAGAACAAGCTGAAGCTGGGCACGAACGCGAAGCAGTCAGACGTGGACGGCGCCCCGCACGTCCCAGTTTTGATGCGGCAGGTTCTGGAGAGTTTCGGTGATGTCACTTTGAAAACTTTCGTCGACTGCACGATGGGCGCGGGCGGGCACTCAAGCGCCGTCGCGACAAAACACCCCGAGCTCCGCATGTTCATCGGGTTCGACGTGGATCCGCTCGCGCACACCTTGGCGGGGCCACGAATTCAAAACGCACTACGGGAGGCCCAAAAAGGAAAACACGACGGCGACGGCGACGAAGCATCGTCTCTTCGCGAAAAAGAAAACACTCCCGAGAAAAGTTTTTCCTTCAACCCGATCACCGCGAACTTCCGCGAGTTAAGAGCGCAACTAAATTTGTTACAATCCGGCTTGGAAACCTCATCAATTGACGGTATTTTAATAGACCTCGGGGTGAGTAGCATGCACCTTGATCTACCCGAGCGCGGGTTTTCGTTCAACGACGACGGGCCGCTCGACATGCGCATGGGTCCTAGCGCGCCGTACTCCGCCTTCGACGTGGTGAACGATTGGCCGCAAACAGAAATAGAACGAATTCTTCGAGACTACGGCGAAGAAAAGCACTGGCGGTTACTGGCGCGGCGGATATGCGAAGCGCGAATTGAGTCACCCATAGAAACGACGCATGGATTGGTATCAGCGATAGGCCGGGTTCCAGGCGTGAAGGTACGGCCTTGGTCCTTTCCCAAATCCCGGACGGCTGTTTTACCAGGTCGAGACTGACACTTTCTGTTATTCATCGCAAGCACGGCCGTTCGGGAAACGTCAACCCCGCGACGCGCACGTTTCAAGCGATTAGGATCGCGGCGAATGATGAGTTGGGATGGTACGTATTTGGGCCCTTCCCAAATCCAGGCACACTGTTTGACCATACAGGACTGACACTTTCCTTTTAAATCACAGTATCGAAGATGTCATACCTGCCGCTATTGAGTCCCTGAAACCAGGCGGCAGACTCGCCATAATCACCTTCCACAGCCTGGAGGACAAGATAGTGAAAGAATTGTTCAAGAAATACGCCGGGCGGGTTCCCGAGACCGACCGGCCTTACAGCCAGTGGGAACCGCAACCGCCGCCGCCGCCGAAGATCGTCAAGCTCATCACGCGGAAACCGCTCGTCGCGGACGACGAGGAAGTCAAGGCGAACGTTCGCGCCAGAAGCGCCAAGCTTCGGGTGTGCGAGAAGCTGTAACCGGTTTGAACCTTTTTATTTTGTACAATTAGCTAATTGCGTATACACGAGTACTCCAGATACGCACACCCTACTCCTCCTCCTCCGACCCCGACCCCTTCGCTTCCGCGGCGAGTTCACGAACCTCCGCCTTGAGGGATTCGATGTCGGCGTTCGCGTCGGCCAGCGCTTGCGTCTGTTCCGCCAATTGCGCTTCCAACGCTAATTTGGCATCGCTCGCGTTTTTCAAATCCAAACGAGCACTAGCCAGAGTGTCATTCACTCCCTTCAAACTCACATCCTTGCCCTTCAACAACTCGGTCAGAACCTCGTGCCTCCGGTCAAACTCTTTCGCGAGTGCTAGGTTGAACTCGTTCCCTTCGAACTCCCGCAAAACGTGCGCGATGCAAGCGCCTTGGATTGGAAACGAAAAGTTTCAGTCTTGTTAACTAAACAGTCGGGGCGGGATTTGGTGAACGGCGCAATAAGTGGCAACAGAAAAGACGCGGCGCTCGGAGGAGACTGCCAGCCAGCCGGGAAAAAATACGTACCTTGCAGTTTCGCCAGGTGCGCGCGGTCATCTTTCGTCCGCGGTCGCAGCGTGGCGATGTTGACGTACCACTCTTTCAGCTGGGGGTGTATTTCGCAGTGCGGTGCGGGCTTGGACGTGTCGAACTTGAACGCACCGGCGCCGGCCGGGGCACCGCCAAGAGACGTCCACACGAAACCACCCGTGTTGCCCCTTGACGTTCGGCTGGGTATTCTTTTATTTTCCGAAGACGATGATGTCGATGTCTCATTTGACTCAGGAACGGACCCTCCAGACACCCGTGCACTCGAAATCTCCCCTTGTACCTTCATCGCCTCGGTAAGGTACTCCACCGAGGTCAAAACCGTTTGCTTCTTGGTCGCGTCCCCGCCCACGCCCGCGAGGCGCGTCTCGCGCTCCTCGTCGCTTGTGTACCCGTTTTTGGTGTCGTCGTCGAAAAATCCTCGCACCCTTCCCGCCCCAGGCGGTACCACGATTTCGTCGTACGTCACCGCCCGGTAAGCGTCATACTTCTCCCAGTTCGGCCCCTTACCCTCGCCTTCGTACTCCAAATCCTCGGACTCGGTCACGACGTCGAAGTGCGCGTTTTTAAAAGGAACACGCACCGTTTCCAATCGGTGCTGCTCCGCGTCGTTTTCGGCAAAGTAAAATTTCGTGTGGCACGTGGGGGTGGCTTGCACGCCGACATCCACCCTGAATCCGGGCTGGCGGCGGTGCATCATTTCTGTAGACGACGCTACCGGTGCCCTTGGTAGGTAGTCATCGTGGGCGCCGAACGTTCGGCCGCCGAATTCGGCATCAGGGGGGTGGATCACGTCCAAGCCGCTGCCGAGGCCGGATTTGGGATCGACGTGAATGGGCAACGGCGAGTCATCTTTGGATTCGCGCAGCAGCCGTTCGGTTCTGGTTTTCGCGAGGGTGTCGAAGTACGACGGCATCACTGGAACACGTTGTCGTCGCGAAGGACGGACACGGCGAGGCTCGAACCAGGCGCGATGTCGTGGCGACGCGACGCGAGCTTTGATTGGGCGGGGATTGCGTCCAGCGAGGCCGAGGATTGCGGGATCGGGAGAAACAGTCGAAGGTGCGGTTTCAGCGGACCGACATTAGGTATTCTGTGATGAAAAACCAGGACGCGCCGTAGAAACCAAGTGGAATAGATACAAGGATTATTACAAGAGGACAAGAGATATACCAACTAAAACTCCGCGACGGATTCGAACCAACACCGTAATACCCTCACGTAGTACGTTTCCCTCCTCCCACTACTAAGTAACTAAGTCACTGACTACAACTCACTGACTACAAGTCACCGCCTCGACCTCCCACTCGGGTTTCCCGCCGCGCGCGTTGTTCCAAAACCCGCAGTTCGCTGGTGAGTTTTTTAAGCAGCTCGCGCCGTAAACGCAAAGCGCTGTGTATTAACTCCCCCTTCTCCTCGCCTAGAAGCCGGTGAGTCACCACATTTCGCACGGCGTCATCCGCCAGCTGTATCAACCCTGGGTCTGGTTTGAACTTCGTCGCCGCGACGGTTGGGGGGTCAACGCTTATCTTCACACAGTTCTCTTTTGAGTTTTTCTGTCCTTTGGCGTCTTTAGGAGCGGCGGCGATACTTGGCACACCCACACGCGTGCTGGGCACGCCTAGATTGGTCATGTCTTTGCGAAAAGAGGAACGCATGTCCTGATGACGAAACGGACCGTCCAGCTTGTTCCCGGCTCGCGCGCGTTCGACAAGCAAACGCGTCGGGGTCGCGACGACGTCGTCGCGGGTTTCACGAGGACTTTTTTTCACGCGAGTCGTCTCCGTGGTTTCTGTTCCCACGTCTGAAAGCGTAGTCGTATCGTACGCACAGCTGGTCCGGAACTTCCGCGACACCGCCGGCGCATGGATGTACATCATCCCCCTGTTCCTGTGGTGCGACTCGGTGTCACTGTAGGTGGAATCGGAGTCGGCGTTAAACGGCGTCGGCGGGCGTTGAATTGTTTTCGGGGGCGTTTTCTGTTTTTCACGAGTTGTCGCGGATTTTGAAACCGGCGTCGCGTCGAAATCGATCGAATCGTCCTCGTCAGACGACGAAGATTCGTCACCCCACGAATCAACCTCAATCGATTCGCGCCTCAAAACGTTTCCTGTAGGCACCGTGGACACCGCGTGTACCCCCGGCGCGCGTCTCGAATCGAATCGCCAAAAAGCAATTTCCTTGTTTGCCTTGGTGTCGCCCGGTCGTTCGCTCCACCGCTCGAGTAGCAAAACCGTTTCGTTGGAATTTTCGTCACCGAGCTCGGGTTGAAAATCGTGGTCGCTCGGCACCAAATCATCACACTTCATCAAAACCGGCCCGTCGCCGTTTGCTACCTTTACGCCCGCGGCGTGTAATTCTCCCGGGGACGTGTCCAATGAACCGAGAAGAACGTCGCGGTTGTCGGAGAGTCGTGCCACGATTTCAACGCGCCACGGCGAGTGGGGCGACGACGAGGGTAATTGCCCATACGAAAAATCATCCCCACTCCTCCGAAAATCAGGCAAGCGACCCGGTTCACACGAAGTACCTCCTCCTCCTCCGCCTCCTGTGAGACACGCGATTGGAACGTGCGTGGTTGGCACGCGCGCGACGAACTTGTTCGGTTTGAGTTTACCGGAGTTGTCGTCGGAGGTGTCGCCGTCGTCATCGCCGCCGTCGTTGTCTCCGTCGAACCACCGTTCAACCGCACCCACCGCCTGCTCCGTTCCGGTAACAAGCGAACTGTACACCGGCGCGTACCCGTCTCCGACCCAGCGACAGAAACGAAGCCAGACGAAATCGACCGTTGGTGTGTGTCTCAATGCGGTCGGCGCGTGACGCGAAGGGTTTGGCGAGATTGTTTTCGAGCCGTTTTTGTTTTCGTTTTCATCCGGCGTGAAAAAAAAGCCCAACGACGGTACCGAAAAGGTGACTAAAAAGTCACACACCACCCGCCCGGTTTCGTTTGGCGGCGGCGACGGGTGAGACGACAGCACGGAAACCAGAATCTCCAGACCGATTGGTGAGTTGTTAGTGTCTGTTTTTAGCGGTGACGCGTCACCGCCGGCGTCGGCGTACCTGGTTTGGTTTCTGGAAAGCGCATAGCGATGTCGCGTGCTTCGAACGGCGTTTTTTCCCCCATCCAAACCGCCTTTCTTTGATACGTTTCGTAGCACCTTTACTAAATCGACATTCGTTTCCCCCAAGTACTGCATTTCGTCTAGCCTTTCCGTGGTGATTACCCCTCTGGTTTCCGCTGGTAAGTTCCAGTCCGCGTTGACGAAAACGTCGTCGCCGTGGTCGTCGTCTCTTAATCGAAACAAAGCTAACACTGTTTTTTCGCTTCGCAGTTTCAGAAACGTTTCGTGATTCCGGTCCAGGGTTCCGCAAAGCCCGTCTAGTCGTAATGGCACGCAGAACCGGTGTGCCATGACGTTTTTTGTGGTTGTTAAAGGCTCGGTAACGCCAACGACGACCCAGTTCACGTGTCTTGATAAGTGTTTTCCAGACTGTTTTCCACTCGCGGCGAGCTCTGCGCTCTTTGCGAGTTGTGGCTTTTTCGTGGACACCGTCTTCATCGCGCTTAGGTGCATCCCTGTTTTCCGAACCCCCGGGGCTTCCACGAGCAATGCTACGAACACCCGGGGTGGTGTACTTCGTTTTGTGGCAAACACGTTAAACTGGAGGTTCGACACGCTGATGAACATCTCCAGCGCGTCGTGACTCGCGGTACGGGGGGAATCGCGAGTCACGTTTTTTTTGGCATCAGACGAACTCGCGGTCGGCACATCCGACGATCTCGAATTCGTTCGCGTCTCCAAGCGCCCATACCCCGCGGGTCTCGGAGATGCTTTGTGAGTCCCCGAGCGCCACATCGTGTACCTTCAAACCAGAAGAACAAAGCCCTCGCGAAACCGCGGCCTCGTCTGCAACACGCCCCTCTGCGCCCGCGCGTCTTGGGGAGTGTGAGGACGGGAAAACATAACGGCACTGAAATATTTGCGACCGAATAAACGAGAAAACGGTCGTTCGACCCGGCGTGACGCAAACGTGACACACCTCGTTCTACGCGTTTTTATCGTTCGAAGCGACCCTCCCAACCCTCACACCTCCCGCGCACTCAAGATGTGCTACAAAACCACCTGCCCAAGCTGCAAGAAACCCACCTGGGCTGGGTGAGGCATGCACATCGAGAGTGCGTTGAAGGGCGTTCCCGTGGAGGACCGATGCGTCTGCGAACGAGGAGGAGGAGGGGAGAGTTCGAGCTCGATGTGTTCCGTGAATTAGCCGATGGTAGCGATGTGATGACCCGATTTGCGAGGTAGCCGGAACCGTTAGTACCGGTTACCCCGTGGATCCCGGCACGCGACAGCCAAAGGTACACGCACCGCTCTGGAGATGCTTCACACTCGCCCCGAAATCCATGAATCACGACTCCCAAACCGGGTTCCATAACAAGGAGGAGACGTGCTGATACGTTCTTTCGGTGCAGCGCGAAGCGCCTCCAGCGCGAAAACAGACGAGAGGGTATTGACGGTGATTAGGTGGTAGGAGAACCGAGGTGTTAATAAAACCCATCGAAACACGCCGCATGTGTTTATCGGTACCTAGCATACGAACGAGTACACCTCACCACACGTCATCACCCCAACGCCACACTGTTTGCTCTATCAATACTTCGACGTAACACCCGGGTTGGTGTCTTCAAGCGATCCGACGATCGCGTTTCCCAACGCGCCCGGTTGGTTTTTCCGCGGCCGCTTCGCGTTTGGCGGTTCGCCGTCAACGTTTTTGTTTTCGACCGTTACGGTCTCGTTCTTCCGCGGCCGTCCAGGTCCCCGCTTCGTGGTACCCGGGGGCAACGCGGCCGGCCGCTTCGGTTTCGGTTTCGGTGTCGTGTCGTGTCCCTGCCGTAACGCGCCAGAGTTTTTCGCGCCCGAGCCCTTGGGACGCCCGCGCCCGCGTTTGATTGGCGGAAAGGCTTGTCCGCCGATAGCGTGGAGGTGTTCGCCAAGAACTCCGCCATCACTGTCACCATCATACATACCGCCACCGGTGGGAAACGAGTCCGGACCTCCGGCCGCGGCTTCCGCCGCGGCTTCCGCGATGGCGGCGTCCAAGTCGGCATCCGCCAAGGAGGGATCGAAACTCTTTCCCAGCGACTGGAAAGTCTTTCCCTTCGGAAACGCGCCTCGCTTGTTCCCTCCATCCGAGTCGTGCCCGTCCGCGGCGACATCCGCGGCGAGCAAAACGCTCATGGGGCGGTCGTCGTCGCCGTTTGGGGGAACAACACTCGGGGTCGTTTTTTCCACCTTCTTGGGTTTCTTTTTAGCCCCCTGGCCTCGCGCCGCGAGAGCGGCGTCGCGCCAAGTCGCGATCGGTTCGTTCGTTTCCCCACGGCCAACCAGTCTGGTAGAGTCATTCCCTGCGCCGAAACTCGGACCGTCCCTCTCCACCCGGAACTCGATCCGTTGAATCGCCCCCGCGTACGTCATCGCACCCGGATAGCAGTACGACGGAAGCGTCAGGGTGGGCTTCCCGTCGTTGGTCACCCTCTGCGACGTCAACACCGGCGCAAACAAAACCCCTTTCAGTTTTCGTTTCCGGCCGCCCGGTGTCACTGAGCGGTTAGTCACCCCAAATTGAGGTGTAACTCCCTCCAAGTTGGTGGGTAGTGTGCCTGCCTTTGATAATGCACGTCCAGGGATCAATCCGAGGTGGTCGTCCCCATCCTCAACCTCGCCATCACTCACCTCGCACTCGAAAAAGTACCCGGCGTCGAACCCGCCGGTGACCACGCCGATGGCCATCTTGCCGAGAAGTGATTTCTTTCCAGACTGTTTGCCTGTGATGGGTAGTGGTAAGCCTCTCAACTGTGACTGTTTGCTTGTTGAGGGTGGGAACGTGTTTGGTTGTGTCGTGACTTGCTCGCGACCCGGTAGGAAACGTGCCGACCCATGTGCCTGGTCAAGCGGCACGGGGGGCGACTCCACGTCCAACTCCAAACGCTTTCCAGAAATCGCCTTCCCATAAGACCCAACCGGGAACCCCGCTCTTTGGTAAATAAAAGAAAACGTCAGTGTTTCGTGATGTAATGTGGCCTGAGTAAACAGTCGGGCGTAATCGGGCCTTCACAGTGTGCCGCCTGATTCGGGTAACCCCCGTATGCGGCCGTACCTTTGTTCCACCAAGCTGAGTTCCGGGGACGTGATTCGCAACGCTGAGGCTTCTTGGTAAAAAGCATCCTTCACCAAATCGGAGGCGCCGGCCCACGCGCGGAGCACGCCTTCGTCGAATTTTTCGAAATCGTCACTCGGCGTTTCGCCGCGAAATCCTTTTTCCGCAATCTCCTTCTCCGCCCGGTGTTTCTTCCACACCCGGAACAAACCGAACGCGTGCGTTTCTTCCGGGTCGTCGTCGCCGCCGCAGGGGGTTTTTAGGGGCAAAGTTTTGTCAGGCGGTTGGGCCACGGTAACCGGTGTGGTTGCCACGGCTGGACAAACAGGCGCCTGCTCCACGGCAGCAGGACTCTTCGCCAAGCCCGAGGCTGCAGCCGCGGGGACCACCTTGAACAAAGCGTCGTCGTCGTCCGAGTCGCTCCCCTCTGCCGCGGCGGCGTCCTCTTCTCGAAACGCGTGAAGCGCTTCCGCTTCAAGCCGTTTCGCTTCCGTTTCCTCTTCCGCTTCCAACAGTTTCGCCTTGGCTTCCTCTTCCGCGTCGTGCCTTTCCACCACCACGCGGACCGCCTCCGTCGCCGCCGCCTCGGCGCGTCGCGTCCGGTCCTCAACCGCGCGGAGGCGGTTCGCGCTCGCCCTTGCGACGGCTCTCGCTTCCTGGGCTTTTTTGTAAAACCCACCGGAGTCGTCATCGGAGGAGTCGTCATCCGAGGACGATTCGCTGCCTGACGAAACCGCGGTCGCGACGCGCACACCGGGCGCCGCAATCGCGGCGGCGCGCGACGGCACCGCCCACCCGGCTTGGTCGGCGGGAACGTCTTTAGACATACCATCGCTTCTTCCTCTTCCTCTTCCTCTTCCTCGGCCTCGTCCTCGTCCGCGACCCCGGCCCCGGCCTCGGCCGCCACTCGCGACGACAACCGTTTCTTCCGTCGCGATTTCCGATTTCTCGATTTCCGATTGTTCGTTTTCGTCCGACTGCGGTACCCGCGGTGACACCGCGGGAACCGCGGTGTGACCCAAGGAAGGAACCTCCGCCGTGTGTATCTCTCCTCCGGCTGGGATGACCTGTGTTTGAACCGCTTCCGAGGCGACAGCCACGTGCTCCGGGACAACTGCCGGTTGTTTTTTGGAAAACGAATCGTCGTTTTTAGTCAAATACGCGGGGGCTTTCGGAAGTTCCGTGGTCGTCGTCACGGGAACCTCTTCCGGAACCGGTTCCGTCGCCGTCGCCGGACCCGGAACGTCCTCATCCTCGGTTGTTTTCTCCGCACCCGGCCCGGTCGCCACCGCCGCAGCCTTCTCCTCCGGGCTCGTAATCGGTTCGTCTCCCTGTATTCGTCGTCGCTTGCTGTTCGTCACGCCTGCCTTGTCCGTGTCCGTTCCGCCGGTCGGTCGGTCCACCTCAGCCGAGTTCTCCGGCGACGGCGTCTCACCGCCCCGCGGTTCGGGAAACCGATCCTCCGCGGTTACTTGATTTGGAGCGACTGTTTTAGGGACAGTACCAACGTCAGGACCGGTAGCCTCAGCACCCGGCACGGACGGCTCGGTATCGGCGATATCGCCCTCCGAATTCTTCGCAGCCTTTTCCTTTACACGCGGCGCCTTCGCCTTCGCCCGCTCTGCGTCTTGATCATCGCCGCTCTCCCTCACCGGCGACACCGACCGGTTCGGGTCCAGCTCGCGAACCACGGAAAGCACCACGGACATCAAATCCTTCGGGGTGGTGAGTTGCGAAGGCAACGGTGGTCCTGCAATTATTTTCTCCCGCGCGGGAGACTTACCGCAAAGCTTCGCGGCGTTGGCGGAGATTCGCCGCGAAGGCGACCGCGGTTCCGCGGAGGGCGGAGACTTGACTGGTTTGTCACAAGTCGTGTCCTTCGTTTCAGCTTGCTTTTGAACAGCATCGTTCGCAGGTGTCGTCTCAGTCGTCTTCTCCGCGACCGCGTCAAACAACCTCGCCTCCGCCGCCCTTTGCGCCGCAAGCGCCGCCTTGGCTTTGGCTTTCGGGGTTTGCAGAACGGGGGGGGGTGTTTTTTTGACCGGGGGCGGTGTTGGAACCACCTCGGGAGGTTGTTTCACCGGAAACGGTTTGGAAGGAACCTCCGCTTGTTTCGGCTGGACCGCCGGTGTTTGAACACCCGCGGGCTTGGAAAAAACAGGCACAGCGGGCGTCGGCGGAACCGACACCGGCTTGGTTTTCGGAATCACGAAGTGTTTTTGTTTCGCGACTGTCGGTGCAGCCGCCGCGGGTCGCTCTGTGCCCTTTGAGTCGGAAGTTTTCGCGTCATCCGCACCGTGCGTGTTTCCCGAGACGTGCTCGCCATTCCCCGCCGCCAACAAAGTTGTTTGTTGATGACCCACCACACCTCCACTCCCTTCATCACCGGCTCCAACCAAAAAACCAAACCCGTCAACCGCGCGTCGCAGCGCCAGCCCCTGATTGTAAAAGAATAAATGTCAGTCTTGTATGGGCAATCAGCCGGCGGAATGTGGTGGGTGGAAAATACTTACCGCGACCTCCCCGAGCGCCGCCGCCGAAGCGACGTGCGGGTCCACCACGCCTCCTATCCACAAAACCCGCGCCCCGGTAACCACGGCGACGTGGCACGCTTTGGGTTTCGGCACGAACCCAACCAGGTGCTTGCCGCTCACGCACCGCCACTGTTCCCAAACGAAACTGAAAGCCCACAAGTCGGCGAGGGTTTCGTTTCGCGAGGCTAAACCGCCGTGCACCACCATCACCGTCTGCGCCGACGCTTTTGACGAGGTTTCGGTCCCTACTGACAGCGCACTTGAATCTTTCGTTTCAGCACCCGCGTTGTCGTTCCAGAGCCTGTCAAGCCCGTCCACGTCCACAAGCGCGTCCAAGGGCAACACGTTGGCGGTGTGCCCCGCTCGCGGCGCCGGCCTCGCTTTCGACTTTACGTTCTGGTGCGTTTGACTTTGCGCCTGCACCAGGCGCCACGTTTCCGTGGACACGTCGAATGCCCACAAATCGTCCAGCAACGACTCGCCATCATCACCGCCGCACCCGCCGAATATCCAGACGGTGCCTTTTCCGTTGCCGACGCCAGAACAAGATGGCTGGAAACACGCGCTCGCGCACTCCCTTCCCGGGGGTGATATTTTCGTCGCCAACTTAGAGTGCGGCTTCCCAACCGGTTTCCCGACGACCCTCCACGCGCAGTGCAGGGTGTCAGTTGTTTTACCCAAAGTACCTGCCCCGGTGCTCTCCCCCGTGGCCTTTGTCGCCTTTTCGTAAAACTCGGCTATGTACGTATCCCCGAGCCGAGTTTCGTCGATTCCCACGCCGCCGAACAGCAACACTTTCTTGGCCGAGATGGCCACAAAGCAGCACCCGCTTCGCGGTGGCGGGGGCACCCCCGTGACCTTTAAGTCGCGCCAGCTGAACCGTTCGTCGATGACGTGCGTGTCGTTAAGAAGGGTAGTGTGTGTGATGGTGTCACCGTAGGTCGGTACCGCCCCGGGGGTCGTGCCAACTTTGCCTCCGAACACCACGTGCGCGGTGATTGGCCCGACACCCGATGGGTTCCCGTTTTCACTCGACCCAGTGCCAATCTTTATCGATGCGCACCCCGCCTGTTCCCTCCACGCCGGGCAAACCCCGGTGGTCAACAAACGTTCGCGTTTCGCCCCCCCAGCCCGGCCGATCGCGAGCACCTCCCGCGGGTCACCCCCAGGCGAACCCCCCCACACGCACGCCCCCCCGTTCGACGCCCACGCGCAGTGGCCCCACCGGAGACGCGAAGATCTCGTGTCCAGCCTCCCGCCCGCGGCGGACACACCACCGGCAGCGAAGCACGGGTCGGGCTCGTCCGGGCGCAAACCCCCGGCCGTTTCGCTCGAGATGGGCGCCCCGCGACCGCCAGGGGTAGCCCCCATCGCGCCACGGAGACCACCAAACGGTCTCACCAACGCGCGCGCGCTCTGTGAACCGCCCCCTCGGGGTGCAATGTGTGGCACTCGAGTTGTCGGCCATTTGTCTACGAGCACGAGCGAAAACCATGATTAAATTTAGCTGGAAGAATTAATCGAGCACGAGCCGCGTCGCGGTGGGAAAGAAAAGAGAACGTACAAGAAGAGACACAACACGAATTTAAGAACCAGGTGTGCTCTTACTTACAAGCGGGGGCGACAAGATCCTAGGGCGTGATGTTTGATGCACGCACGTCGTCGGGTCTTTGCGCTGGGGCGGTCGCGAGCGCTGATTGGAAACGAAAACGAGACACTGCGACGGGAATTTCACCCGAAGCGGTCTATGTTTCGTCAGACTATTTGCCCATACATTGGTAGCAAGCTGTTAAGCGCACTGATTAGTACTCCTCCGCTTCCTCTTCGCCGTCGCCTTCCGCGGACTCGGCGCCAACCTCTTCGTAGTCCTTCTCCAGGGCCGCCAGGTCTTCGCGCGCTTCTGAGAACTCGCCTTCCTCCATGCCTTCGCCGACGTACCAGTGCACGAACGCGCGCTTGGCGTACATCAGGTCGAACTTGTGATCGAGACGCGAGAACACCTCCGCGATGGCGGTGGAGTTGGAGATCATGCACACCGCTCGCTGCACCTTGGCGAGGTCGCCGCCCGGTACCACGGTGGGGGGCTGGTAGTTGATACCGCACTTGAACCCGGTGGGGCACCAATCAACGAACTGAATCGTGCGCTTGGTCTTGATCGTCGCGACGGCGGCGTTGACGTCCTTGGGCACCACGTCGCCGCGGTACATCAAGCAGCACGCCATGTACTTGCCGTGCCGGGGGTCGCACTTGGCCATCATCGACGCGGGCTCGTACGCGGAGTTGGTGATTTCTGAGACGCTGAGTTGTTCGTGGTACGCCTTCTCCGCGCTGATCACGGGGGCGTACGAGGACAACATGAAGTGGATCCTCGGGTACGGCACCAGGTTGGTTTGGAACTCGGTGATGTCCACGTTCAGGGCGCCGTCGAACCTGAGTGAGGCGGTGAGGGAGGACACGACCTGGCCGACCAGGCGGTTGAGGTTGGTGTACGTGGGGCGCTCGATGTCCAGGGACCTGCGGCAGATGTCGTAGATGGCTTCGTTGTCCAGCATGACGGCGACGTCGGTGTGCTCCAACAGCGAGTGCGTGGAGAGCACGGAGTTGTAGGGTTCCACAACCGCGGTGCTGACTTGCGGGGACGGGTAGATGGTGAACCCGAGCTTGGACTTCTTGCCGTAATCAACGGAAAGGCGCTCCAGTAAAAGGGAACCGAGACCGGAGCCGGTACCGCCGCCCACGGCGTTGAACACCATGAACCCTTGCAGGCCGGTGCAGTTGTCTGCGAGCTTGCGCAGGCGGTCCAGGCACAGGTCCACGATTTCCTTACCGATGGTGTAGTGCCCCCTTGCGAAGTTGTTCGCCGCGTCTTCCTTGCCGCTGATGAGCTGTTCGGGGTGGAACAGCTGGCGGTAGGTGCCCGTGCGGACTTCGTCGATCACGGTAGGTTCCTGATTGAAATAAAATAAATGTCAGTCTTGTATGGGCAATCAGTCGGCGGAATGTGGTGTTTGGGAAATACTTACCAGATCCAGGAACACACACCGCGGGACGTGCTTCCCCGCGCCGGTTTCGGAGAAGAACGTGTTGAACGCGTCGTCGCCGCCGCCGATTGTTTTGTCGGAGGGCATCTGGCCGCTGGAAGGTGATGTGATGGATGGAAAGGCACAGGTGATGAGGGGGAAAATAAATCTCGGTCAGCGAATTGTCGCGAAAGAAAGTCAAACGTTCAATTTATGGCGCGCAAAATGACGGAGCGTCGGAGGTGACGTGCGGAGGGATACGCGACACGGACGCGCGAGCGAGTCGCGACGGAAGTTCGAAACGGTCGTCACGACAAACCTACGCACGCGCACGCGCGTGCGTGGTTCGTGCACAGCCACGCGTCCCGTCTCCGTCGACACCCGATCGGAACAAAATTAACACCTCTAACGGGCCAATTTCAAAAGCCGCGATTCTAGTCGCTCGCGACGAACACGTACTCAGGCTGGATCCCGTGCTCCAAGCAGTAAAGCTCCCAGCACGCGTTACCCGTTTGGATACCGGCCTGGCCGATGTGGATGGAGATGACTTCGCGCATTTTGGAAGGGCGGGGGGGGGGGAAGACGGACTCGAGCAGATTCTTTCGTTTCATACGGACCAGCGCTCGAACCGTATTTATTCGACCCTTACACGTGCTTCAAAAAAAATCAGCTTGGGCCGCGGGCACTACTCGCGATCTGAAAAAACGCGTGCCGATTGCCACGCCCGCGGCACTTCCTGCGCCACGCGCGGGTGTCAAGCCCCCATACCGTCCAAATGGCGGGCGCCGGTATGCTGAGCCGTAGCAAGTTAAAGTCCGTGGATTTTTACCGCAAAATCCCGAAAGACATGACGGAGGGTACCGTTCCTGGAAGCGTGATTTCGCTGCTCGCGAGTTTCGTGATCGCACTCCTGCTGGTGTCCGAAGTGACCAACTACTTGACGCCTCAGTTCAACACCCGAGTCGTCGTGGACAGAAGCTTGGACGGCGACTTGATGCGTATTAACTTCAACGTGAGTTTCCCGCGGTTAAGTTGCGAGTTCGCCTCCGTTGACGTCGGGGACGTAATGGGCATGAACAAGGTTCGTAAAGCATTTCCCAAATCCCGCCGACCTGCGTTCCCACACAAGACTAAAACTGACACTTTCTTGTGGATCGTGCCAGTACAACTTAACCAAAACGGTGTTCAAGCGACCTATTGATGTTGACTTGAACCCCCTCGGCCCCATTCAATGGGAACGCGGGGACAAGAAAAAACCCACGGGGCACGCGGACGAGCTTCAGCATGACAAGGCACAGGCGCTCGTGAAGTACCACGGGGAGTTGGATGCTGAACATCCAGGTTCCACCGAACCGGTTGTGGAGTTGACCGCTAAGTCGTTCGAGGGGGTGAAAAAAGAATCAACCGTGCTGTTAGTGAACTTCTACGCCCCGTGGTGTCCTTGGTCCAGGCGGCTCGATCCGGTTTGGAAAGCGAGCGCGTTGGAAGTACACGCGAAGTACGCCAAGGATTTGAAAAACAGGGTCGTTTTAGCCGAGGTGGATTGCACGAAACACGAACAGTTGTGCGTCGGGCAGCACATCCAGGGGTATCCGTCCATCCGCGTGTACACGAAAGGAAGCGACCACGTCGCGGGCGGCGGTACCCACGACCACGCGAGCTACCACGGCGACCGCACCGTGGAGGCGATTAGTAAGTTCGCGGCCGAGTTGTTACCGACGTGGAAAGCGTCGGACGCGACGCACGCCACTACAGTCGCGACGGTCCGGGACCCGAAAGAATCGCACGGCGACAGCGTGAAGAAGATCGACGGCCCGGGGTGTTCCATCACCGGGTTCGTGTTAGTCAAGAAAGTCCCAGGTACGTTTGCGTTTACCAAATCAGGCGGCACACTGTTTACCGCCCCTCTTTGACAAGACGTTAACCACTTTTCGTCCACAACCACAGGCCACCTGTGGATCACCGCGTCGAGCAATTCGCACTCGTTCCACCCGGAAACGCAAAACACGAGCCACGTGGTGCACCACTTTTACTTCGGGCAGCAGCTGTCACCTTCGCGAAAGAGGTACCTGGAAAAGTTTCACGCCGGGGTTGACGCGTTGGGGGTGGTGGAACCTTCTTTCGGGGGCAAAATAACAGACGGCAAGGTACGGCCGTAGTGGCTTTCCCAAATCCCGGACGCCTGTTTTACCTCTACCGCCGGTGACTGTGTCCGGCCCGATTACGGTGACTGTTCCGACCGATTACCACGACTGTTGTTCATACATCGTCCAATACACGTCCAACACGCGCCCAACAAGCGACTGACCCTTTTCCTTTACAACAAACAAGAAACGCGACGCGCAAAAAGAAGACTGGCACGACAAGTTGGCGCACACGGAGTTTCCTTCTCTGGACGGCGGCGTGACGCACGAGCACTACCTGCAAACAGTGCTCACCACGATCAAGCCCTGGGGCGCATCAAGCGGATTCAACGTGTACGAGTACACGCAGCACTCGCACTTCATGAAGGCTGATGAAAAAGAATCCCCCCGGGCGAAGTTTCACTTCGATCCGTCGCCCATGCAGATCTACGTCGCGGAGGAACGGCAAAAGTTCTACCACTTCATCACCACCCTGATGGCCATCGTTGGAGGGGTGTACTCCGTGATGGGCATCGCGGACGGGTGTTTGCACAACGGGTTGCAGATGATCAAAAAGAGTAACCTGGGGAAACAGGGGTAACTAACGGACGGGGGTGGTTTATTTTGAAAGGGATACTATTTTGATCGCGAAAAACTTTTGGAGCGTAGCGTCGACCTTGCGAATATCGCGATGATTCACATTGATGATTCATCACTCAACGTGTTATATTACAAGTCCTCTCTCGGCATCTCGCCGAGGTACGCCTGCGTTCCGGCGAGCATCGCGCGTAGTTTTTCCCGCGCCAACTTGGACGCTTCTCTCAGCGCTTTCGATTCGGAGTCGGTTTGCAAATCCACGGAGGACGCGGTTGATTTCGCGGATGGCGACGCGCTTGGCGCCGCTTCGGGTGACGCTTCAGCTGCGTGAAGTGACGCTTCAGGTTCCCCCTCAGAAGTATCCAACGTATCCCCCGCCTCGTTTCCAGCACGACGAAGCACATCCCACGCCTCGTCCCCAGCGCGGATACCGTCCCCAGCATCCCCAGCAGCGTCCCCATCCTTGTCCCCAGCCTCGTCCCCGTCCACCGTTTGTCTTCGCGTCGCGTTCCGTAGCATCCCAATCTCTGCCCGCGCCGCGCATAAGTCCGCGGCGAGTTCTCGGAGCATTCGCCCTGCATCCCGCGCGCCAATCTCCGCGGCGAGCCGTGCGACGCGGTGCTGCTCCGCCTCCGCGGAGGACACTGTGGCGGCGGCGACGCGAGCGGCGGTTGCGAACGCTCTTTTCTGATTGCGAATCGTGTCGGTTTCCGATTTCAATCGCGAAAGGCTCAAAGACCCCGGGTACTCCAGCCGCACCGTGATCAAGCTCTCAGAATCAGTCACTTCTTTAGCTTCCGAGTCCTCCTTCCCAGTCCCAGGCTCGCTTGTGTTGTCCTCCTCCGCCTCCCCCACCCGTGCCGCCGTCTCGTACGCGACGCGCGCTTCGGTTAGTTTCCGCAGCGTCTCGGTTCGCGAACGCGTGATTTCCCGCAAAGCGGCGTCGCGCGTTTCATTCGCCGCCTCCGCCGCGCGCTGGGCGTCAATCTCGGCGAGGTACTGGGCGTCTCTAGAGTCTGCTTCCGCAGCTTTCGCCAGTGCGCATTCTTTCCGCAGCCGGTCGTTTTCCTTTTTCAAAACACAAAGTTCGATTTGGACCGTAGCGGCTTTTTCTTTCAACTCTGATTCTTTCTCCGCGAACGCGTCTCGTAACTTCTCAATTCGCGACTCACCCGCCTTCGCCACCTCCCTCTGTTCCAAGGTCACCGCCAGCAGCCGACGCTGGTTAAGGCGCACCTCGGTGACCGCGGTTCGCGCGTCAACCGACGCGTCCGTTGCGGTTTTGAAACTCGCGGCGCGCGTCGCCGATTCCGCGTCGAGTTTTTCGTTGGTATCGCCCGCTAAACCCCTAACCTCCGCGACGTCAAACGCGATGGAGGTCAACAACGCGGTGGCTTTTTCGTTACTCTCGCTCGCATCACGCGCAGACGCCGCCGCGGTTTCGCACAGCATCGCGAACGTTTCCTCATCGTTCATTTGATTTTTGGAAAGCTCTTCTCTTCGGTGTCTTTCATCCCGCGAAAACTTATCAAGCGCGTTCGAGTGCGACAACAACTTCTCGAGTAACTCTGACCTTAAACTTTTCATCTCAGCATCGCTGTTTCGTTCGAATTTCGTAACCTGCGAGTTTAACTCTGCAGTAGTACCAACACCAGCAGCGACGGTTTCGTGAAGCGCCTCAAGAGTCGTTCGCAGCGCGCTCGCGACACCCTCCGAGGCTTTCTCCGCGGCGCGGGTGGCGGCGCTGGACTCGGCGGTCACTCGCGCGTGCGTCACCCGCAGCGTCTGCAAGGTTTCGTTTGCTTTTCTCAAATCCAGACGTGCTTTGTCACACGCGTCCCTCGCGAAACTCGTTTCCCCCGCCTTCTCAAAGAGCTCCTCGCGTAAACGACGCGACTCGTCGTCCACCCATTCCTTCAGGAGAACCGTTTGGTCGTCAAGTTTCGCGGCGAGCCTCGATTCTAGGTTAGACTTGTCGGATGCATGCGGTACCGTAAGATGACCTGCAGTTCCATCCCCAGAACGTACACCGCGTTTCTTGTGTGTGTCGTCGTCTGTCGGGAAGGTGTCGGTTCCAAATCCCAATCGCTCTAGCGAGCTCGCCACGCGGTTCAGTTCGTCCCTCGCCGCGAAGTCGCCGCCGCCTCCTTTTTTTACGGAGTTCGTCGTCTTACTCGTGACGACCCCGTCCCTAACCGCCAAGGCCGCCCGCAACTGTTTGATTTCCCGCTCCATGAGCTCGCGCGACACCCCTGGGGTGATGCCTAGCGACGTGCCTGACGGTGGTGTGCTTGCTGCGTTTGTTATCGTACCTGCGTTAGGTACCGCTCCCACGGTAGTCCCACCTCCTTCACCACCACCAACCGTACTCACCACGACTCCGGACGGGAACAAGTGTTTATCCACGTGCCGGTCGATGGCGGCGTCGGGCGCCCCCCCCCGGCGTAGCATGTCCTTAAGCGCGTCCACTGTTTTGTCCCGTTCCACAAGGTCACTCTGTGCGGCTCGAAACTTACTGAGCAGCGCGGATGGGGATTGCGCGACGGGGCCCCCCTCGTTTTCTTTCCTCGACGAAACCGTAGAGCGACTCGCCAGGCCTTTCGCGAGCAAATGGCGGATGCGCGACGCCGCGTTCAGGGCCACGGTTCGCGCCTCATCATCCACCATCGCGGTTTGTGCCGCGTACATCACAGCGACCACCGGCTTCGCAATCGAACCAGGTCGCGTAACCGGGCGCTTCGGCCGGGCCGGAACCGGGGGCTTGTCCGGAACGAGCCCCTTGGCCATGGGGGCGTGCGGTGGAAATGACGAAAAGCAACTCTTGGAAACGGCTCATTCCCAGGCCAGGCGGCAAACCGCCACGTGCCAAGCGCTGAGAGAATTCAAAACAAGTTGGCACCGCGCATCTCGACGGCGTGTGCCCACACATCTCTTGACGCGCGCGCGCGTCCCCCCCCACGTATCTCTAGTGCTCGCCATGGCGTTCTCGTTGACCTCGGTGGTGAACGAGGAGTTCAAGATGATGGGTTTGAGTTTGCGGGGCGACGCGATGACCGCGGTGGTGGGGTTTTTAGAGCGCGCGGTCGATGCGAACTCCAGTTTAAGCAAGATGTTGGACGCCCTCGACGCGCGTGCGTTAACCACGAGCATCGTGGACAAGGCGATCGTGGATGAGGTTGTGCGGGGGCTCGATAAACAGGACAAAATCACGGTTGGTGGTTTCGATGCGGATGGGAACGACAGAAACAACGCTTCCCAAGGAGGACACGGACACGCTCAGATGGACGAATACGACGGCATCACGATCGTGGATGCGTTCAAAACGCCCAAGTTCACGTACGACACCCAGCGCCGGGTGTTCCACGAAACCACGGGCAAGGGAAAGACGGCGTCCGGGTCCATCAACGCGAACGCTAACTCCAAAATAGAGCTGTACCGGGAAAGGTTCCTTTTACTGCAACAGCGAATACAACGGCACAGGATGTTTCTGAAACCCGCGTTTAACTGCGGGGCGAGCTCGAGGGTGCACTGCGAGTTAACGCCGCTCACCGGGTTGCTGGGCGCGTCCGGCGAAACCAAGTTCGTGATGGGTTGCCTATCGCAACTGGAAGATGACCGGTTCTTTTTAGAGGACTTAACCGGGCAGATTCAAATCGATGTCTCGCACGCCGCCACGTCAAGTGGGCTATTCACCGAGAACTGCATCGTCGTGGCGGAAGGCGAGGTTCGCAAGGACGGGGTGTTTGAAGGTACGTATTGGGGCTTTCCCAAATCCAGGCACTCTATTTACCGCGCCTGTTTGACCATTTGAGGGTAACACTAGTATCAACTGTTACCACTACATGCAGCACAAGTGCACTGTTCGGCCCGAATCCGGCCGACTGTTTACTCACACGAGTCACGAGAAGACTGACGTTTACTTTTTTTCGTATCAGCGAGGGCGTTGGGGTTCCCCCCGGGCGAAGCGCGGGAAGAATCCGCCAACGCGTCCGCGCATTGCGATTTCTTCGGCGCCGGCAGGTTGCGCCCGGCGGATGTGAAACGGTTGGTGGAATCCGAAGCGGTCAGCACGAGCGACATGTTCGTAGTGGTCAGCGACGTGTGGCTGGATAAACCCACCACGCTTTCGCGTTTGAAAATGATCTTCGAAGGCTTCGACGGGAGCGACGCCATTCCAACCATGTTCGTGTTGATGGGCGATTTCTGTTCCACCCCGCTGAACACCGGGAACATGCAACAAGGGGCGAACTTCGAAACCTACAAACAAGGGTTCGACCGGCTCGCGAGTTTACTGGAACACTTCCCGCGGTTGAGGTGCGGAACTTTCCCAAGCACCACACTCCGTTTCCCTGATACCTGCACTGTGCAGAGTACAGGGCCTACCCTTCCCAATCCCGGATATACACGCGGCCTTACGAGACTGACACTTTCGGCGTTAATCGTACCAGGCAAGAATCGCGCTGGGTGTTCGTCCCCGGGCCGGGCGATCCGGGCATCACGGCGGCGTTACCTCGGCCGGGGTTGCGGAAAAGCTTGGTGGGGCGGTTACCGGCGGTGTTACCCAGGGTAACCTTTGCATCGAACCCGTGTAGGGTTCGGTACAAATCACAGGACTTGGTGTTTATTCGTGAAGACCTGCAGTCGCGCATGCGCCGGGCGTGCGTTTTGCCGCCCACTTTGTTGGAGCTCGAGAAAAAGCTTCCACCTACCACGCCCCCCACGAACCCGGCGAAGAAAGCGCGAGTTGGGCATGACGACACGGAGGGAGACGCTATTGACGACGCGACACGGATGTTCGACGACGCGGTCGACGCGACAGGTGGTGGTGGCTCGCCGACCACCGCCAACAACAGCGACAGCGACGCGTCGCCTTCCAAAGACGAGAACGAGCACAAAGAAGAAAGCGAGTGGGAGCAGCGCCCTCTTTTCAAGCACCTCGCGGCGACCTTGGTGCAGCAGGCGCACCTAACCCCCCTTCCGATTCAGCAAACCCCGGTGTATTGGGACTACGACCACGCCCTGCGCCTTTACCCGGCGCCGCACAGCGTGATTCTGGGGGACCGCACGGAACAGCAAGCGCTGGCCAAGTTTGAAGGTTCGTATTTCGTGTTTTGTATTTTTCCCAAATCCAGACACAACGTGTACTGCCACGTATGGAGTGCAGTGACGCAAGTCTTACCACTACATGCGCGCATCTGAAAACAAGACTGTTCAGCCCGTATCCTACGACTGTTTGCCGATTGTCCCGAGTAATTACTCACACAAGTCACGGTCCCGACTGACCTTTTTCTTCCACAAAAACAGACACCGCGTTTGCGAACCCCGGGTGTTTCGCGGACGACGGGAGCTTCGCGGTGTACTTCCCCGCCACCAGGTA